>Ga0302140_10003342_pt1 | contig 20589 bp, 28 predicted proteins | sample I_Bog_E1_1_FD_202095 | JGI IMG/M metagenome (GOLD analysis project Ga0302140, IMG submission 202095) | Peat permafrost microbial communities from Stordalen Mire near Abisko, Sweden - I_Bog_E1_1 | ecosystem: Environmental > Terrestrial > Soil > Wetlands > Peat | place: Sweden: Abisko, Stordalen... | reverse complement strand
GAAGTGACTAGCCTTCAGAGACTCCTTCTTTCTTTGTTTACTTCAAGCCTGCTAAGTTTACAAGATATCTTTTCAAAAAAGTTTCGTCTTCGATCCTGTATTACAATGTCTAACAAGCGCTCGGCTAGCGAGACTTTGCAAATTAATCTGCAAATGTGCAATGACATCCACACCGGCTCGACGTGCTTGACCGCCATAAATTTATGGTCTGCCAAATTTACCTTACGTTATTTTCAAGTGCTGTCCCTTCTACTTAATGTCAACCCCATATCCAACCTTCTTGTCTTCCTCTTTCGATGCACTACCCAAAATCGTCGCAATTCACAATGTCAGCGCAAAACAGCATCACCCCAAAGCCGGTTTTATTTCTCAAGACTAAGCTGCCGACTGAAGCACTCCACGACCCGATACAACTCGATAAGCTGCCAGAAGTAGAGAAACAGATCTTGAAATGCAAGAAGCAATGGCTGGCTACCCCGTACGCGGAACGACTGGCAAACATCATCTCTCAAATCATAGAAGACCGCAAGGGCGAACCAATCTCCAACGCCATCTGCCTTGCAGTAAGCGGGCTAAACCCAGGAATCGAGGTTCCACAGTTTGTGATATTCTCACAGATTGTGGCGCAACTGGCGACTGCCAATCCTGCTTTGACGAGCAACATCTTGGTACAGGATCCGAAGATACAGCCTTGTTGGATGGAGATGGTTGAGAATCATGGATGTCAAGTTGTGAAGACGCCTGCTGCCTTTAAAGAGGTTGGAAAGAACAGTTTCGTTTTCTGTGCGTGGCCCACAGTTATTAATATACTGCGAGGGTTGAAAGGTCAGCCGGTTGATGAGCTCGCGCTCTTTGTTGGCAACGATATCAGATGGTGGGTTGATCCTAAGTGTAAGTCTTGCTCTCTGTAGACTTTGTTAGATTCTATTGGTAATGGCCAGGCTAGACTCGACATTGAACTAACATTTTGCAGACAAGCCGCAATGCACACGAGACGAAGACTACGACCACCTAGCTTCTATTGCAACGGGAATGTTGGATGAACGATTCTGTAACCACAAGTCGTTCCCATGTGAGAGACCTGATAGGAGCATTGAAGGCGATCCTCTTAGCTTGTGGATGCTGGAGATGATGCAGATGTGGTGGAGACCAGTCAGAACTGAACCTCAGAAGGCACAAGATCGGGCACTGGCTGATTGGATGACTGCTTGCAAACACGGTTCACAATGCAACTGGATCGATTTCCTTCGCGTCTATCATTCCAGCTTTGATGGTCTCAAACAGAAAGTCAAGGATAGAGTTGTGTTTAGCTTCGTCGCTCGTCGCTTCTTCTTCGAAGAGGAGAAAACCAGCTTCGCAGAACATTATCTTTCTTACCAGGAGGGTAGGCTAGACAATTGGCAAAAAGCCATTGACGTACTCGTTGACGAGTATCCGAAGGACTTCAAGACGCGGAATGAATGTGCATTCATCAAGTACCTTCAGCAAAATTCTCTCACTACCGGCCCCTCTCCTAGGGCAAGACCTGGACCTCAGTCCTGATTGCGCAATTTACTGTCAGCTGCTCGTAGCTCTATGTAGCAAATAAAGTCTTCACTGCAAAGCCAATGTAGTCCATGTTACCGCAAATGCTGCAGATTTTAAGTAGAGGGAAAACTTGCATGCACGGAACATCTTTCGGCGACGGCATTGAGCAGAAATTTCGGAAAATTTGATTAGTGCTCACGGACTCTCAGGTGTCAACTTTGCCTCAGCTTTTTTCTTCTTCAACTCATAGTCCCCCGTTCTATCATTGAACTTCAACAGAAGTGGATTTCCTTTGCTATCAAGCACGCATTTCTTTTTCGGTGCCGGCGATCTTTTCCAAACTCTCTTCTTCTTATTCCCATACAACGGCGCCGCTCTCCCATACTCATCAGTGGCCCATTCCTTGAGTGCTCCATGGGTGCGTTGCAATAGCTTGCGCTCAGCATGCGAGAGAATAAGCCCCTGCCTCTCTGGAAACTTCTTTTTGTCCGATGGAGGTGCCAAGAGCCAACACACCTCAGCGAAATTTGTTTGAGGAGGGACTAGAATCGTTGTTCCGCGTGGCATGGATCTGATCATGATATCTGGATGGAGATGCAGGCAATTATTTATGACCTCTTGGAATTGATCTCGCCTGTTGCAGCTTTTGCTATCGTAGGTTATGTGGATTTCTGCGTTGTATCCAAGCAAGAGCTTGTGCCACATTTTGCTAAAGCCCTTGGCGAGATCTCCAAAGGTGGAATAGGGTGTGAAGGTATGGGGTCGGTCAGGTTTCAGATTCCGAGGTTTTATATCGACAATGTGCAGGTCTTTCAAGGCATATTGATTCTTGGTATATGGGAGGACGACGGTTCCCGGCTTGACTTGATCGAATGCGGTCGGGAGAATCACTTTCTTTATGCTGTCGCCCTGATCCCTGAGAGTTATCTCACGTGTAGGTAAATCTATGCTGAATTTGAAAGGGATGTATCCTTCGAGCTCGTTGGGTCCCTTTTCAGCCTTTGGCTGGCGCGCGGGGCTGAGTAAATGGGGCGTTCCTCGAACATCTTGGTGCAGACATTGCTGGTATACTCGCAATGATCTTGCGAGACGATTTGAAACCTTCAAAGCCCTTGTCGTGTATGTTAACATCGTTGAATGAGGCGGAGGTACGGGCTTCGTGGTGGGCCTTGCCACGCGGGGTGTAGCAGGCGCCCTTCTCTTCTAGTCAGTCGGAGCACTGGTAGTTGAGTTGACTCTACGGCAGCTTAATTCTAGAGACCCTCGTGGTTGTAGCAGTGGTCTTGGTGCGCTTGAGAGATCTCCATCAAGCCTTTGTCGTTGTGACGAATGATGATGAGGAATCGAGGGAAGCGGTGGTTCGAGCACATTCAAGCGAGCGCCACGCCGCCACCGAAGGAAAAGTCACGATAGATGAGTCCTTGCATTGATGTGGTCACGCTGCGGAAACTGGGAGCTTAGAAGCTTCTGAATATTGTAACTCTTGCTGATAACTTTCGTATTTATGATTGCATAATAGCCACTACATAAGTGTCTTCCAAGGAATGATCACGTGATTTACCACCATCGTCCAAGAAGGGACGAGGCCAGGAGAACGGGCCTCTTCTGGGTAATCTCGCCTTCTGTCTATAAATTAAGTAGAGATTGTCGTTACATTAAGAGATATTACAACTGTGGAAACCTTAGCAAACCACGCTCGATGCTCCTCTCAGAACTCCATACCCAAGATCCCGCCATGCTGAACTCCATATCTTGTCCCATGCAATCATCTATCAGGCTTCCGGTTCCACAACCTTCGCCTTCTTCACACTCTTCCAACCCATGCCCCAAGCGGCCACGAAACCCGCAACTGCTGAACCAGCTGCCAGATAAAACACACGATCAATGGCTTTATCGTACGCGAGCAGTACCCCTCGGAGCAGTGCCTTCGGAACAACGTCTCGAAAGTTCGACGCACCAGCCGCGATGACGGCTTCCACATTTATTCCAGGGGCAAGAATCGGGAGTTCGTGTGTGAGCGTAGTGGATAAGATGGTCTGAGCGAATGACACGAACAATGCAGCGCCCATATTCTGAGAAAACATCACGAGACTCATGCCAACTGGGATGTCTCGAGGGGTAAGATTGTTTTGAATCGCCAGGATGGGCTTGAGTAGTCAGCAGGGGAAGATCTTGGGCGGAGGGATGAACTTGCCATTTGAAGGGTAAGGCCACGGCCTACACCCGCGATTATTTGGAATCCGACCCACTTCCCAGTGCTAGAGGTGGAAACGAGGGTGCTCAGCAGACCAGTTCCAATGGATGTGAACATGGTACCGATAATGATGAAGGGCAGATAGTAGCCAACGCGGCCGACTAATTGATGTAAGCATTCGTCGAAAGCTCTGGAATAAGAAAACCAACCTAAGCCTCCAGAGAAAAGGCCGAACATAATCTGAGTGAGAATTGAAGGAAGGAGGTAGACACCACTCAACATCGGTGAAGTTCCCTTGTCAGCCTGGAAGTAGATTGCCATGTAGAAACTTGTGGTGATCATACAAGCGGCAGAGAACAGCATAGCCAAGCAGCTAGAAGCAATGATTCGCCGCGTGATCATCGACAATGGAATCATGGCCTCATCACCCACGCGAGATTCCCAGATGAAGAAAATGACGATTGTACCAAAAGCACCGCAGAAGAGTCCAATGACCGTTGCGCTGTCCCAATTGTATACATTGCCACCCCATTCCAGTGCGAGCAGGAACATGATAGCCGCGGGGGCGAAGAGGACGAATCCCACAATATCGAGATTTTTCATAATGTCAATGAAGGTTTCGTTCTCTCTGGTCTTATTGGAGTGGCTTGGAATACGGACGAAGAAGAGGAAGATCGCGACGAAAGCTCCCGCCGGAAGGTTGATGTAGAAACCTGCATTTGTCAATGTGGTAAAGGAGTGGGGGATAAGAAAACTGACACCATCTCCAGCTGGCATACTCTGTGAGAGCACCTCCTACTAAAGGCCCAAGCATTATTCCTAGCTGTGCAACTGAGTCTGTTAGTAAACCTTTACAAGACGTGGCAATCTTCCACTTACCCCCCATAATGATTCCTATATACACTTCAAACACAAGCTAGTCAGTAAATAAGCGCTTGGGAAAATGGAGTCGATGACTTACATCCTCGCTTTTGCATGGGTATACACTTGGCGATGATCGTTAAACCCCCGTTGACAACGCCCGATCCTCCCATGCCAGCCACAGCTCTTCCAACGATGAACATCTTCGAAGAAGTGGCCACTGCACTCAGGAGGGAGCCAAACTCGAATAGTCCGAAGAAGATCATGAAGCAGACCTTTGGGAAAGTCAGATGAAGTTCGTTGAGAAATGGAGGAGGGGGAGCCTACCTTGGAGTCAAACCTGCCATATATTTTCCCGGCCATGGGTTGCAGGGAGCAGCTGAGCATTACTTAGCATCGATCATGAATAGTAGCAGTTCAATATTTCAAGTTTGACGGGTTAGCCGACTTACTTCGCAAGAAGATATGCACTTCCATACCACCCGATATCCGTCAGGGAATGAAAATCGGAGGTGATCCTTGGTATTGCCTCAAAGATTGTTAATGCAAATCCAAACACGAGGATGTGTGGGGAGGAGAGAGACTGACTGTAGCGACAATCGACACGTCAAGCAACATGAGAAAAGCGGCCATGGAGATGGCTGCGACAATGACGCCCAGCTTGAATCCGGTAATCCATTCTTCCTGCTTTGCCTCTACCACAGTGGGTGCAGGAGCTTGCTCGGGAGGTTCGGTGCTCGAGTACTGAGCTTCATCAAGGGCCTTTTGTGGCTCTATCGCGGTGCTTTCTGGAACTGAAGCTCCATCTTCTGTGTGGCTTCCCTTTTCGTCTTCAGCGGCTGGCGAATGCATGACAGCTAATGCAACAGATCGCGAAATGGACACAGGGACACCGGTCGCTGATTAAGGACGAGTGAAAGGATGGAGAGTGCATTTCGAGAGTTAGGAGGGGTTTTGAGGTGTAGTTGTAAAGTCGGTCTTTGAATTCCGCCGGGTTTGCATCTCCAACCCCTGTTAACTCCGCACCGGATCGGAGTCTCGCAAATTTCGGGAAATATTTGTTTTCTGTACGATTTGTGGTTAGCACTGATTTTGAGGGCGAGACATCGACTGGCTGGCGAGTACCTTCGGTCCCGAAAGCGAAAATCCCGAAATTCGTATAACAAATATGTGGGAGCCGTATGGGACGCTCGCAACTTGGTGCCTTGAAGGTGAAGTATCGTTGCTTACTTTTACTGTGACATTAAAAGAGCAATATCTTGGTGTACCCATAATCGAACGGAACCATTCGCAACCCCAGCCCAGCAAGCCTATCTTGACAAACTATTTCCCGTGTAGAAAGACATACACCATTGATCTAATTGGCATCCCAGCCAGTGCACAGCCAAGAATCTTCCAGTTCAAAGCCAAAGCCTTCCTGCATTCCCCAGTTCATCATAATCGCGTCCGGCATCATCATGTCGAATCGAAAGTCCGGCTCACCCAAACCATCACTCCATACACCAGCATGACTCTCAGGCTGGCCCTCAACCTCGGGCTCTGCAGGTGCGATTCTCTTCATCCTTTCTTTCAGGATTTCGAGGCACTCGTTCGCGCTCCGCTTCGCCGCGTCAGGAACGATCTGGTCGGGCGGTATTCCTGAGGCCTTGGCGTGTATTACTGCCGTCGCGGCATTGAAGAACACAGGTCCTTTGAAGTTATCTTCTCCCATTCTGACTCTGTCGGTCACGAGTTTAGATATATCTTTGATTGCTTGGTATAATGGCTCCCGGGCAGCCTTGGCCTGAACTGTTGGTGGTAGGCCAGTTGCGATATCTTCGTCCAGCAGAAGCACAAGCTCGACTGTGACGACGGTTATGGCGTAGAAGAAAATAGTCTTGAAAATACCGCCTCCAATGTTCTTATAGCACTCGTAATGATCCTTGATGTGAGGATCATGGTTGGCTGGTAGATCTGCAGCACCCGAGTGAGAAAGGATTTCGAGGGCATTCTCAATGGACACTTTTCTCGAAAAGTAGTAGCGAGGATCGGTCTGAGATCTCACAAAGAATGGGCGGTGGACTTCAAGGACGAAGCGGCGAATAAGAAGATCAAGGAGACTTGTGTGAAAGGCTGTAGGTCGTGCGAGATAGTCAGGATAGGATTGAATAAGTCGACTAGTATCGTTGCACGCTTTGCTGATCTCTTGCCCGAGACGGAGAACCTCGTCGTAAGAAGGTTCCGAATGGAAGCTGTTGACGAAATGCACTATCTCAAGTCTGGTACGCAAAGATTTGACGAGAGATATCTGAATCGATGTTTGCGTAAAGACGTGATGTGGTTTCGGAGTAGGAATGACCTTGATGCCTTCCGATATATCCTCGTCGTCTATGTTGGACGGTGGTTCTGTGTCGAAGTCATTGGGGGAGATCAGTGGTGGCATGCCGAGATCAATTGAGTTCTGAATAGTCAACTCGAGCACGGATGCCCATATCCTCCGCCGCATCTCCACCACGAATATAGGCAGTTTCGGGAAGTGCTTTGGATCTCGATGGAAGCCCATTGAGAATGCAATTCGAAGAAGATTGCCAGTTGGTATCCAGATCAAGTCGACACCAATGGAGTTTGTTTGCCGAGCAATAATGAGGAGGCAATTAATCTGGATGGTGGAAAGATTGAGCTGTTCTTTATCGAAAAGGGTGCCTGCCCAGCCTTGGATAGCAGTAACCCAATGTTTAGCTTGGAGGCGTATGCCTTCTGCTCCTTGACTTTGATAGAAACATGTGCCGATTGACATGACAAGAAGAATCTTGACAACAGAGAATGTGCTTGTGCTTTCCGGGTGATTCCAATAGTCTGTGTACTCCTTTCTAAAGGATGGAATGTGTAGGATTCTATAAATTGATTCGTGTGTGTGAAAGTAAAGATCAACAAGTTGGTCTGCCACTTCTCGTGGCGGTACATGATCCCTGAAATTCATGTTCATGTCCAACCCGGTGGGGATCTTTGCTTTCATGGCCTGATTCAATTTTCTACATTTGTGGAAAATCTCACGGACTTCGTCTGTTTCAAAGCCTGTGAAAACCTTCCCAGTTTCATCCTCGTATCTACATCTTCGGGAGAACTGTGCTTATCAGACAAGGTACAATGTTGCCAGCAATAACACATACCATGTTAAATGTGTTCATCCAATGGCTTTGTCCAAAGAATTGAGTCCTTTGTGCATCACTTCTCAGCTCTTGAGTGGCACTAAGTGGAGCAGGTTCGAAAACCCTGGTGGGATGATTGCTCCCGACCTGAAGCATGACGTCTCCGAAAGATGAGAAGTTGGCACCCAATACTGACATTACTTGATCCTTTTTCTTGTCTCGAGAGGCTGGTGATGGTGGTGCTTCTCCAAAATTTCCTGTACGGTCGACGACATTTTGTATATCCCGGCTAGAGGGACTATCTTCAGTAGAGCCAACAGGAGTCGGGTCCCAAGACCCTTCTTCAGAACGAGAACCATCCCCCAGCCTTGGAAGGATAGCCAAGCTCGGAAGATTTGGCAATGGGCTACTTGTACCGAAAAATTGAACTCCTTGGAGGGCACGATTGACAGAGAGAGGTTTCGGTGAGGGCTTGGGAACATTGCGGCGATTAGGAACGTCTGCATGAGTTTCTGGATACGTGCATATTGTACTCTTGAGCTGCATGCAATGGCTACAAGGCATTCGACGGTCGCATTTAATTTTCCGGCGTCTGCACTCGACACATGACAGGGCTGGGCGCCGCCTCTTTCGAGGTGGAACTGTCGTCTCGGACACCATAATTGCGGTCACACAGGAAACGGACAAGAGCAGAGGATTTCCCAATTGTCCGCACTTCGCGGGTATTTGAACGAAGGTCTGACAGGTGCGTCTGACAGATGCGCAGCCTTTTCGAGGAAGCTGCGCGGCGCAGGAAGATCATCGAAGTGTTTGACCAATGAAACTGTCGTCTTATCTCCGCCCCTTGACCTGACGAGCAGGCACCACGGATGTAAGGGAGGGACGGGTATAAGGCGCTTCGGTCCCGTCGGTCCCGAACTTGATCAGATAAACTCTCTGACGCCAATCTAACGACTCTATTCAAAGTATTCATTCCGCCCGCCGGTACAACGCAGCCAGTGATGTTGCGTGGTTATGAGGTGATGCCCCACTATGAAGCATGAGCGGGGTCAAATCGCGAATAGTGACAAGCTTGTTTGAACAATGAGGACGCCTCCCCAGCGATATATATTGCCTTGAGCAGTTGCCATTTTGAGATTATGAATGAAGGTGATGCTTTTAACACTTGCAAGCAGAGATTAACCAAAATGCCTGGAAAGCACGCTCCACCTGCACGCCGTAACGCCGGGGTATGTCCACTGTTCCTCTCCACCACGAACAAAACAATTTTTCATAAGCACAAGCCAATCGTGAATTAGGATGGGCGCGAAGTTGATTTACTCCACTACATCTTCTCCAGATCTGATCTTGCGGAGCTCAGAGGACATCCGACGAAGGTTCTGGCAGCAATTGATGAGTATGTTGAAAACCACAATAGACTGATGAATATTGGTCCTTACAAGGGCGCATTCATCTCCAAGCTCATCGCAGAACGCAAACCCTCAATTATGATCGAGTTGGGAGGATATGTCGGATACTCCGCCGTGTTCTTTGGAGATGCCGTCCGTGCCAATGGAGGGAAACAGTACTTGAGTCTTGAGATCAACCCTGAGAATGCCGCCGTTGCGAACATGATCATCGAGCTGGCAGGGTTGCGGGAATTTGTTCGCATCATCGTCGGGCCAAGTAGCGAATCTCTCATCCGGTTGATCAAAATCGACAAATATATTTCTCAGATCGAGTTGCTGTTTATCGATCATTGGAAAGATCTGTATCTTCCGGACTTACTTCTGCTTGAAGAATTGAACGTGCTGAAACCTGGCGTTTCGGTCATCGCTGCGGACAATGTCATCATGCCAGGTGCGCCAGAATACTTGGAGTATGTGAGGGCAAGCCCTGCGCAGAAGCGAGAGATGTCGGCGAAGAGGAAGCTCGCTTTGAGCAACGGAGCCGACAGCGGCGTGGTTGGAAATCCAGACTTGGTGTATGAAACATCCATTGAAATGTTTGAATGGGATTCGGGGCGTAGGAAGGTAAGACCCCGTTTTCTTGCTGTCCTGTACTTAGAACTACACTCATCTCGTACTCATAGGATGGAGTCGAAGTAACCAAAGTTATTGGCGAAGAGCCTGCTTGAAGGAGTCAGCTCAATTTGAGATCTAGAAAGTGGTTTCGAGTGAATTGATATTGAGGGTCGAAAGGCCGGTACATACGGAGATTACCTTGTCTACACTTTTAGTAACCCGCATCAGATAATACGAATAGTATGTACTCCAGCTGTTTCCTCTCTGGGGCTTAGGATTTCTCCTCGATCGATCCCACTCCGAGCGACCCTGGACAGACCAATCCGCCTATCTGTGCTCGGCTGATCGTCTCTCTGCTCAACAAGTTGCAGTAAGAGGCAATTCAGGGTTTCTCCCCACTCATCCCAAGCAGCTGGCAAGCAATAAACTTCGCTTTTGGGTCCAATTATTCCCTGGTCATCGGAAGGACTGTCCAAATACACATTTGTATATCTGCGTCCAGTGCAAATTTGGAACATTGAAATTTCTCACCTCCCAGCCGTACCTCCTACTCTTGTTTATTATTAATTCTCTGATTTCTATTCTCTTCAGGGTTCCAGTGAGAAGCACATAGGCGTCCTTGAGCATACCGTAAGCATCCCCGATGGCCGTGACTTTGACTTCCTGGACATGAATCAGCAGCCCCTAGTCAGTAACCTCTCCATAGGTAACTCCCGTCTCGGAGTCTACCGAAGCCCAGGAGAACGTAGGAGCTCGGTACTCCGGAGATCGCTTCGAGATGTAGCGGAACAGGCCTTTTTCAAATATAGGCTCTACTCGCCATAAGAGTTGACTAGGGAGGTGTTTCTCCCACATAGCTACAAAGTGTTAGCTTGTACTGCAAGAAGGGTTGCTTTCACATTCCTGCGACATAATCAGAGTCAATTTTTCCAGACATCAATGTAGCAAGTCCCGCTAATACCACGAGCTTATCTTTTGGTTTCGTGAGCCGTGCTTTCGAGTACACCTTGTACCAAAACTTCGAGAGAACGGATCTGCATCTTTGCTCTCGCTCGGTCTGGCAATTCAGGGTCTCGATACTAGGCGGCGAATCTCTCATGTGTAGCGAGAGGGTATTCTCAAGTACTGAAATAAAGCTCGTTGCGGCAGCAAATGTCAATCTTGGCCATCAGAATCAAGATCACGTTGTTGTTGAGTGGAAAGGGAAGAAGATGTTGGCGCGCTGAATCAACACGGCCAGGATCGCTTACATAACCTGAATCACCAAAACTGTTGAAACCTCCTTCGTCAACCATCAAAGATCACTCCATTTCTCGCATGACCAACCATACTCCATACACACTATCAATCTACGCGAAACGAGAAAAAACGAGAGTCTTCCTACAGCCAGGTCCCATCACCCTTTCACAGCTTCGAGAATGTTGCGGACTCCAGCAAAGTCAAGCTCAGCCAGCGTCTCCTCCCACAACCGCTCAGTCACCACTTTGCCCTCGAGCGTGTACAAAGAGGCTGCGAATCTTCGAAAGATTTAGCATTATCGTAGGCATTTTGGCAGGACGGAACAGGTGGAACATACGGATGAATCTGCCAGCTCATGAGGAAGCACCCGTGTGATTCCTTCCCATGGTTCACGATGGCATCCACAAAGCACGAAGCGCCGACTTTCGGCGTTCTTCCCAGCGTCCCAAAGAGCTTGACGCCTGCCTTCATTGGCCCCTTGACATCTCGAGTCAGCTCCGTGCCTCTGCACCAGGCAGGATCAGCGAGGTTGACAATAACATCGTCAGCCGAGACAAATTCGACGAGTTTCCAGAGCCACATGTGTGCCAGCAACTTGGACGAGTTATAGGTTTCTTGCTGATCGAACTTCTTTGGCTCATCGAAAGACGCCAACAGAGGATTTGCTTCTCTGTTGGGAAACTTGGCAGCTAAAGTCAGCGCAGCGCTGACGATTGTCAAGCGTGCCGGCTCGCCGTCCTGTTTTCCCTTTGCCTTGAGAATGGGGAGAAGAAGCATTGCAAGCAGCACTGTCGACAGGTAGTTGACTTGAATCGTCTCCTCATGACCAGTGCTCTTGTTGGGAGTGAATTGAAGCCTCATACCTCCAGCGTTGAGAAGAACGATATCGATGCGCGATAGTTGACTCTCGACGCGGTTGGCAAAGGCTTGGACTGAGGGGTACGAACTCATGTCCAATTGCCAGACCTCGATCGTAGCTTTGGGGAAAAGCTTGCGGAAATTGGCGGCAGCCATTCCTCCTCTTTCGAGAGAACGCACTGCGAGTATCAATTTTGATAGCTTGAGGCCGAGGAGCTGAAGTGCTGTCTCATACCCTAGCCCGGTGTTGCCTCCCGTGACTATGGCCGTTTTTCCCGAGAGACTCATGTTTGGTGCAGGCCATACCTGCCATCAAGTTAATATGGATGTTCCTCAGATTTCAAGTACAGCAATCGAGAAGCCAAAACCTCGAAGCAGATGTGCATGCGGGTCTGGGATCAAATGCTGGTCGCTTCAAATCACATGTGGGTAAAGCTAACATACCGGCTTGGCTCGGAATTGGTTATTGTAAAAGACTTTCCCGAACGAGATCGTTGAGGGTTGCAGGTCCTTTGAGCCAACCATGTTGACTGTCTCAAAACACTTGCTGAGATGGCTGGACCTTCTGTTGTAATGATGTGATAGCGAAGGTAAATTGAGGAGAGGTTCTTTGAAGATGCATCTCGAGGGCTTTGCCGGCTATATGACAGCTTCTAGGTTCGAATCTACCAACGTTCAGGTAGGCACCCCATCCAGAGGCGGTGCATCCCAAGGATTCCAATCCACCGTTCACTAGAGATTACAAGCCGTTTCAAGAATAAGTCCCGCAGACTAGATTCAAGGGTATGGGGTCTTTCATATTCATCACAAGCTTTCGAGACATCTCTAACTCTGTCATTGGGATGTTGCTCAGATTCAGTTATTGGTAAGCAGGGGCCGGGGCTTTGGAGTGCTAATGTTTCCGAGTTCCCAGCCAATGGGCTACCCCCAAGTGAGGCTAGACTCAAAATGGAATACAATCTCAGATACAAATTCCCCACAATTCCTCCCGTCTTCTTCTACTGCCTACGGCGTTTCCTCCTCTCCATCCCCTTCCTGTTCTTGTCTTGTCATTCCTATCCCCGTCGCGGATAAGATATCCAGAACTATACGCAACGTGTACGTCGGTAGCCTAGAGACTTCTTGACATTGTATTCCACTTCAGGACAAGCCGCTGTCAATGGCTGCTGCCAAGTCATTGAAGACGGGAATTTCCCAGCGGAACGGAGCAGCTGCTGTAGTGCCGTCAGACATTGGATCAGATGAGAGGACAGATAGAGGAGTACCCGGGTTGCATTTCGTGGTGTCGAATAATTTAGAGAAACCTGACACAAAGTTGCGAAAGTTCATCCGAAGCCATGTCATGCAAGGGAAGAACCATGGCAGGAAACTTCCTCCTCGGAAGAAGAAGCCTAAGGCGGGGCAGGAACTACTATCTTCAAGCTCCGACGCCTCTGCTGGGGAAATTCAACGGCCCTCGGCTCATTCGACAGCCGCTGTCGTTCCCGACCCCGTCCTAACAGTCATGATTCCCCGCAGTTTTGGTTCGGGCATGTCTACAATCAGTTTCGCCGATGCTCTGGAACCGGGGACGATTGAAGTCGTTCTGCAGTGTAAGTTAGTCCCAGCCGACTCTGACCCGACATAAAACACTCATATAACATCGACACAGTGTCTTCTATTGCCAAACAAATGCTATTTCCCCTCGAGAGATGCATGTTCTTTGACAGAAGGTCCGAGAATTGGATAGCACCTCTAGCAGTCGACCCCGCCTACCTTCACGCGATGATTTTCACGGCACAATTCTACTTCGATGCCCTAAAATCGGAAAGGTCTGCCTTTGTAAGCCGACGTTCAATGCCGCACTTTGTGAAGACTCTCAAGCTTCTCCGCGAGAGGATGGCGGATGAAGATGATCAGGAAAGACTTTCTGATTCTACGGCAGCAGCCATCATGGGCCTCGTCGGCCATGCACATTTGACTGGCGACCTCAAGTCTGCCAGATATCACATGGAAGGTCTGTACAAGATTGTATGCCTAAGGGGAGGTGTGACTACTTTTAAACAGAACGCAAAGCTTCTGGTTGAAATACTTCGGTAGGCCTAAGGACGTGTCAACGTTTTTAAGAAAGGCTCTAACTATCGCAGATGCGACCTAGGCATAGCACTTCACTGTGGCTCAACGCCAATATTCTTCTGTCCTTCTCGAGATCCCTTCCAGCCATACCCAGACCTTACACCACTCCTTGAGCTGACGAAACCTACTTCGAAGGTCTATCAGGATCATTCAACTATGTTTCTTGAGGACGTTGACAACGATCTCGCCCAAGCCTGGACAATCATCTTAGATTTCTGCTCAATCATCAACTTTGCCGTCGATTCAGAGCTGCGTATCTCGACGGAGACCTTCCTGGACACAATGGCCTCGGTGACGTATCGGCTGCTCGATATGCACTTTGAAGCTGGGTCAAAAGACGAGGTGGTTCGCCTTGGTCTGATTGCCTTTCTATGCAGCGTTTTCTTGCAGTGGAAGCATTTGGGGATTTCGTATTCTCACTTCACTTCTATGTTCAGGAACTGCCTCTTGGAGATGATACCTGACCGAATTGCACCAGAATTCATGATCTGGCTTTTGATAGTGGGCGCTGTATCGGTGTTCGATGAGAGGGATGATAGCTGGTTGAAGCCTTTGTTGAGGGCTTATATCGACTTGCGTGGCATCGATGAGTGGAACGAGGTGCAGGAATTGCTGAAGCAGTTCTTGTGGATTGGACTTGTGTATGACAAGCCTGGGAAGCGCGTGTTCGAGTCTGCAGTTGCTTGATTGGAGACCCCTCTTTATGACCATGGACTTGCTGTCTGTTTTCGCAGGAGTTCTTAGGCCTGGGTGGCAATTTCATGTTGCCATCATGCTGGCACTTCGATGCAATCGCTAGATATGATACAACGATCCTCAAACAAGAAAAGATAATCAATTCGCGAATAGAACAAAAGTCTCATTGTGACGTTCATATTGCTTTTCCTGGGAGGGAGCTGTGTCTTGACCCCGGAAACCCTAAAAACGCCACGCGCCAATGGGGAAGGCTGACACACGAGGCAAGGAAAACCTCCCAAGCTCAACTTCGCTCTCGCTCCACATCGACGTCTCCCAGCTATCCAAATCCTGCTTAGCTCCTAATCAACCACACGCACTTCTCAATCTCCCTCTCTTTCGGCGACGATTCAATGTTCGTCGTCCAATATCGCACGGCGTCTTAGCAGTGCTCAACTGCGGCACGGTAGCATCCGCAAGCTTTACGTCAATCCGGTGTCTTGATTTAGGAGCCCGACGACAACCATCGCAGATGCGAAGACAACAGCACCTGTTGTGCTCTTGCCACTCCTCGAATAGCGAACCTCCCTCCTAGAAATTGAGGCTACAGGACGGGACCAGCCAGCACTGTTGGCACGCCTTCCCACGACACGATTGGGCTTCCAGGCGCCTAAAACCGAGCACGAGGGATATCTGAGGCTACTAGGCAAAGGATATCCAGGTCTGCAGGTTCATATCCCGTTGCATTAGTAAGAGGGACAGCTCAAGCACAGCGGGGCACGGAGATCTGGGGCTTCTGGCATCGTTGATACTCTGCCAATGTCACCCAGCAGACCTCGCTGCTCCCGCACCAAATAATGATACGGCCTCTCGCTCTCCTCCGGGTCGCCGTTCCAACATACGTCCTCTTCCTCCTACTCCTCTACCTCAGGCGCGACCCTTTCCCCCCCTCAGGTCCGAACCCCGACTCCTCACATCCCCTCGAAATCCTGATCCCGAAGACCATACACCATGTCATGATCTCGATACCGAAGTTCAAGCCGAATAGCCATAGCATATCATGGCAGCAATCAGGCTGGAAAACCGAGTACTGGACCGACGACGCGTGTTCCGAGCTCGCGAGAAGCTTGAACGCTAGCTATGCGGAGGTATTCCAGCAATTCCCCTCCGGTGTGCTAAAGGCGGATTTCTGCAGGTACATGGTTATGTTTGCGAAGGGAGGGGTCTATAATGATCTAGACGTGCATCTCATGAAGCCTTTGCCGTGGAAAGTCATGGGGCCGTCGAGAGAGAAGGGACCTCCGTCCTTGATTGTTGGGCTTGAGGGAGATGCGACGACGAAGGGCCTTCCTCGCTCGCCGCAGTTTGTTCAGTGGACTATTGCGGCTGCTCCTTCGCATCCTGTGCTGTTTGATGCTTTGACGCGCATCACAGACCGCACGCCGGAGTTCTTGAAGAAGCAGCAGGCGGATAAGAATGGGGATGCAGATGTCATGAACTGGACGGGCCCCTCCGTCTGGACAGACGCCGTGCTCGCTTACCTCGAATGCACAGATGTGCAGCTCGAGCAACTAAGGGATTTGAAGAATGCAGTTAGGATCAAAGACGTGCTTGTCCTCCCGAAAAGGGCGTTTGCTGTGATCCAGGGAGAGGATCATAAGAACCCGGATATTTTGGTCAAGCATTATTTCTCGGGCATGTGGAAGCATGAGAAGAGTTGGGTTAGTAGGATACTACCTTGGGGATGATGATGGGGATTTAGGGTCGTATATAATGATGTTTGGTGGAGTAGAGTATTTTAATGTGATACCCGGTTCGGCTTATGTTCTTCAAGTTGTGTACAGCATCTTTGTCTTGCTCTATTGCCTTTTCCTTCCTCGTTTTACGAAGTGGCAGCAGTGCTTTATGCTCCCGCTAGTACTACAGCCCTTCTGTTGAGTGAGCTTCGTGCTCAAAACTGTCGACATCCCCCTGTAACCTTCGTATGTAGATTTTACCTTCTTCTTAGCCGGCCTCACGCAGGCATATTCACAACACAGATAGATCATACACGAATAAAGCGCTTGTCACGCCATGATAAATTCGGACGAGGATAAGACGAATTTTAGATGGTTTTGGATATTTTTCTAGAGGTGCACCACGATGGCAAAGAGCAAGATGGGCTCGCTTAAGCCCCTGATTGTGAACCGCGAGCTCCACTCCACCTCCCTCATGGAATCTCTCCGAAATACATTCCAAACTCCGTATCCTCCTATTTAAAGTGTTATATTGAGTCATATTCTTCTCTGCTCTAACTATACGCAAGAGCGTCTCACAAAAATCACCACAGACATTAACCCACAAGTATCACAGCTAATTAATCTTCACAGTCAACGACAGCGATCAAAATGTGCAAGTACGCCATACACATACCACCTTGCAGAAAACATTGCACCTACTCTCTCCTAGAGCAATGCTGGAAGAAACGCCGGCATGATATTTTTATTTCCCCATTTCTCTTTAGAGATAGGAATAGAAAGGTGAACCATGAGAAAGAAGTCATCAGATTTGTGAGGGAAGGAGATTGTCAAGTTTGTTGACAGAGCTCAAGAATACCCTCAAGCTGGATTATGGGACATGATGGAGAGGAGATATAGTAAAGCGGGAAAAGGGAGAAATAGAGAGGCGGGGATGTAAAAAAATAGGCACGGGTACTCGAAAAAAAAAAAGTCTTGACGTTACTACCATCACATCACCAAGAGATATTGAAGTGACGAACAGCCTTCCCTTTCCCCACAACTTCATCTCCAAATCCTCAACCTACCCACAACACCCAGCCACTGGCTCTTCTCCTGTAGTCAAAGAATTCAAGTACCCCTCAGAGTAAGGTCCCTCCCCCGTCACCTTCTGAACAGTCTCCACAACATGACTGCGACAACTATAATTCTTCAACTCCTTGATCAAATCCTCACTATCAAACGTCACCACCGCCGTCTCATAGAACGTATCAACTTTTTTCCCCAGTACATGCAATATGTTCTTCGTCTCCAAAAACACAGTCGTGCTTTCGCCATTTGGGGAAGTGGTGATAGAGCGCGAGAGGACATTTCGCTCGACGACGTGTGACTGTTGCAACACTTCTTGCAGAGAAGCGATGGAAGCGTTTCGCCCGTGGGCAGGTTCAGCGAACTCGCGCATGCTTTTTAGGTAGGTGGTGCAGTTTTCGTTGAAGAAGGCGCCAAAAGCTGCGAAGTCTGCGGGCGGGGATGTGAGGGTTAAGGAGTCGATTGTTCTGTAGAGGGCATCGAGCTTGGAGAAGTACTTGTTGGAGTCTGTTGCTGCCATGATGAAAGGCTTGATTTTTGAGGCTTTGAGTGATGTTGGACTCGAAAATGGAATGTAGAGTGGAAGCTCATTGTGCTTGAATGGGAAATTCGATGTATATGTGATTTCTCGGGAGTTTTACTAAACATCTCCGGAACGGACAACTATAACTTTAACTTCGAAAGTTACGAGACAAATCGGTGAACGCTTTGAAATAGGGTTGGTCAGGAAGCCTGTATGCAAGTCGAACACGCATTCTCTGCTTCGGGAAGACGCCACGCGGTGCCACCATGCGCTTACCACATTTGGACGAGGGATTGTTTGAAGGTCGGCCGCCATCGGCCGGTGGGCTCATACTTGCAACTTGAGAGTAGAGTACCTGATAGTGTATTTCTCGAGCTGTTCTGACATTTAGCATTATAGTTAGAGCTAGCATGCAAACCGTAGTAGAACTGAGTAACAGGGATTATGGGCGGCTTAGTGATCTGTTATATCTAGCCCATCAAACACCTGTAGATCAGTGATCAGTATTATGACCCAGAAAACTCTCAGTGATCAATTAAATAGTGTTTACCACTGAGGTATTTGCACCTATCATTGAGATGATGTAACATCAATATGCTGGGTGCTTTACCTTTACCTGGGTTCAACTCCCTTTCTTTTAACATTGAATTTATTTCTCATCCAGAACATTCTTTGGTCAAGATCATCTATCAATCAAAAGCTTGGGTTTCTAGCACACTCGTTCGGTCTCATGGGCTTCGACTCGGGTGGACTGTGGTCGCTTACACGCAGTTTCCTGATGATCGTCTGCCCAATTTTCCATCGCGTCCACGTTTGACGGGTACATTGTGGATTTATTGAGAGATTATTACTCTTCTAGTAAAAGGAGAACGATGAAGTAGAATTTAGAAGCCGCTGAGAATCAAGAAAATGGAATATTAAGCCAGATTATGGCAGAACAATGAGAGGCGACTCTTTGGTCGGAGGGGGGAGGTTGCTTGAGTGAGGCAAAGGTTGTTCTAGATCTATCAGGCACCAAACACCTCGGCATTTGATTGACTAGGAACTTGGATATGCTAGGCTTATAGTGAGTCGTTTCGAGAGGCTGAGCGCCAGTGACCATTATTCTTATCCTTTGCTGAATAACATGCCACTATTGGACTTGGCTGCTCGGAAACTAATGGCAGTCTGTGAACGCACATTCCCTTAAGAAATAGGCTCAGTCGTTGCAGGTTTAAAGCAATATTTCAAAACTAAGAGCTGCGTCAAAAATCACGGGGTTGATCTCGTCGAGGAAGTTTGGGTATAAGCCAGCCCAACCGTTTGGAGCAAACGTCACTAAGACATATCTTTCTGGTTTATTCATTAGCAGACAATAATATAATACTAAATATTTTAGTTATGTAAGTCTTATTTAAACCCTATGACCCCTCTTAAGAATCATTCTCTGGAAGTAAATAGGGCACTAGTCCATTCAGGGGTAAGGATTAAGCGAGTAAACAAGACTTCTAAACCGGCGGCGACCTGCCCCCGCTTTCACAAATCTTATCGACATACTCGGATTTTCCCCTCAATTTCAAAACGATAAAGTTTCTCTTAGCCTCGGCATTCAAATCCTCAGCCCCGATGATTTCCCGAATATATTCTCCAAACTTCCGATCTCCATGTCTCGATCTTTCTTTCACAACAACAACACCAGACACTCTGCAAGGTACGACCAACACACCCCTTTGTCTACACAAGCTTAACCAAGAACCATCCAGTAGACACCAAAGTCGTTGTAGCCATGTGTCAATACACCCCACACCTACACCTCTGCGGCTGCGTCACCATCAAGCGCCCGGAAAACAATCCATGCCTGGTTGCTCTTCGAAACTGCATGCCATGCCCCTACATCACGCCGCCAGAATCCCGACCGAACTCCTTCGCATCAGCTCCCGGTCTCTCCAGCTCCTCCACAATCTCCGGTACCTCCATCAGCACGAGCCTCATCTTCAAGTACCAACAATCCACCGGCTACAAGCAGGATGAAGTTGTCAAGATCTGGACCATCTGCCCATTCCATGCCGAAGACAGGGATGAGCAGCGACGAGAGAAATATGGCCTTAATAACTGCTTTGCTGGAGCAAAGGCGGTTCGCAAGGCGAAGGCGCAGAGAATCAAGAGGGCAAAATGGGAGAAGGAATGGAAGCAGAAGGCTCAGGTTGATCTTGCCATGAGAGGTGAAAAGCGCAAGCGGGTGTCCAATAACGAAGCGCCGCTGCTTGGACTCTGGAGTATCAAGGATGGAAGCTGGGCTTCTTGGTATGAAGATCGTCGTTGAAGGTGCTTGGGATGAATATCTGGTCGGTAAGAAGTCGCAGATGATCGGATCCAAAGGGCTTCGGCATATATTTGGTGGAGATCAGCAGTGATTGCAAAGACTCTACAGGACAATGCACTTTGCTAGTGCTTTCTCTACAAGGAATATCAGACTTGTGACAACTTCGTGAATGTGCCAAACCTCAATCCTGAATCACCAAAACAGAGCTCTAAGAAATCGTGAATGGCATAACTATCTATAGATTCGTGAATACCTGTCTATATCCCACATCAACCCAAGATAAAACCCCACATTCCCTATCTTTCTCCTTCTGACCAAATCCCCAACCCCCCTTTCATTAAATCATGGATGACCACCCAC
>Ga0302140_10003341_pt1 | contig 20589 bp, 15 predicted proteins | sample I_Bog_E1_1_FD_202095 | JGI IMG/M metagenome (GOLD analysis project Ga0302140, IMG submission 202095) | Peat permafrost microbial communities from Stordalen Mire near Abisko, Sweden - I_Bog_E1_1 | ecosystem: Environmental > Terrestrial > Soil > Wetlands > Peat | place: Sweden: Abisko, Stordalen... | reverse complement strand
TTCAGCGCGGTTCGCGCTGCAGGAGTGAGGTGAATTGAGGCTGATTTTTTGCGCATGAACGAGCATAAAGCATCTCGTTTGGATTAATAGAGGGAATATCACATGAATTTACGGAACGTCGTACTAGGGATCATAGGTGATGAACTGCGGCCCTGGCCTTGCAGAATCACCTGGTGGTATAAATCGCCAAGCCGGCGCGAATTCTCATGCCAATCGTGGTTATCCCGAACATACACACGGCAGCGCTGTACCATTGCCCGGTAGTCAGCGATGGGAAGCAGGCTGGCAGAACGTATTGCATTGGCGATGGACTGCACCTCATCACCAAGCCAACCCAACTGTTCATCGACGATCATCGGCATGCGACAACCCGTACTGACAATGCATGGGCGGCCACAGGCGAGGGACTCGAGAATGCCCAGCGGCTGTCCCTCGCTGAGGCTGGTGAGGATGCCGTAAGTCGACTGTTCCTGTGCATGAATTCGCGCAGATCCCGAGAGATAACCGGCATAACGGACACCTCTAGTGTCCTGACATCGTGCTATGATCCGTTCTGCGTATGCACCCTCTCCGGTACCAGCAATGACCAGTTCTGCTGTCCCTGCGATCGAAGCAAGCGACCAGGCGTCAAGCAATAAATCCAAACGCTTCTTCTCGTGGAGACGTCCCATGAATAGAAATTGGCACTTTGCGTCGGAGCATGTCGTTTCATCCGCAGAGTCACCTTGTTCCACTCCATTTGGAATGACCACGATTGGCACTGAAGTGCCGACGTAGCGCTCGATGCACGTACGCTCATGATCGCTGAGCGCGTGGATTGCGTCTGCGTTTAGGAGACTTTGCTTCTGGACCAAGGTCGAGAACAGCCATTTGCGCAGACGATGGCGATTAATGATATAGTCCTCGAGCATGCCGTGCGGGCTGACGACTACGCCAATGCCGTATGCCTTCAATTGAGCAATCTGCTTTATGGCCATGGTCCAAATGCCATGGAAATGCACGATATCGGCTGTGCAAGCGAGCGCCTGTTCGACTACGCCTCGTGATGGCATGCGCATCATGGATTCGCTATCGAAGGACACCATGTTCATTCCAGCTGGTTCATGTCCCGAGAGTCGCTTCAGCGACAGCGCAGCAGGAACATTCACTTCAGGCAGGTTCATGGTAAATGATGCGGCCGCCCTGCTCAAGCCGAAGCTGCGATCGTCAAAGCATTCGCAGACGGGCATGACCCGCGGCCGCGATGAGGAAGGGCTATACGACGAAGATGGGGTCTCATGCATGGTAGCACTCGATTTCATGGTTTGCAGTCAAAAATTAGCATGCATTGAGATGTAGCACGATCAAAGGAACGTGCCTCGTACAACACGGTTGGGCTACGAGCAACAATAGCGGCGAACCATATTGTACGATTGCGCCGGATCGAACCGGACAGTCTAGCTGCCTTATGCATCAGGAGCGCTATCACCCTGCCATCCCGACTTGAACTTGGTTCCTGTGACGATCATTCGAGTGCTTGGAGCGGTCAACGATTCCACCGTCGAGAAGTGGATGTAGCAGTGAATTAAGCCGTTTCGCAAACCTGCCCAATACTTGATCCGTACTCAGATGCGCTTCGCAATAGATGCGACCGGCGCTGCCCATGCGCTTGCGCAGGACTGGATCGTGGGCGAGATGTGCGAGAGCACTTGCGAGATTCACAGGCTGCTCTGGAGGCGAGCAGAATCCACATCCAGACCGCTCGATCACCCTGTACAATTCGGTACCAGGATCAGCAGTGGCGATCACAGGTCGTGATACTGCCATGATGTTAAGCAATTTGCTTGGCATAACGAGATCTGCTACGACCCGACGCTGCGGGATGCAGTGGATGTCAGCAGCACTCAAGAATTCCACGAGATGCTTTTCATCAACTAACGGTACTATGCGAAGGCGCTCCAGACATACTTGGCGAATATGCTCACGCAATGCGTCCGCATCGGCACCTGCTCCTGCAATGACGCAATGGATGTTTGAGTGGCGAGCAAGAAGTGAGAATGCCTCGATGAGTATCTCTAGCCCCTGCTTCCGGCCAAGATTTCCGCTGTAGAGAATTACCACTTCGTCTTCTTTTATGCCCCATTCCTCACGAAACCGGTTATCCCCTTGATGGGTTCTCATGGTTTCGACATCAGCCCAATTAGGAAAGGAGATCGGTATCCTGCGGCCGACCGTTTTTTGGGATATTCGTCGCCGCATGCCATCACTTACGGTGGTCAGCAGATCAACGTTGCTAATGATCACCCGTTCGATCGCCAGGAGAATGCGGGCGAGAGGGCGGCCGATCATGCCGAGATCAAGTGCCGCATCGATCTGCAGGTCCTGGACATGGTAAATAACCGGCACCCGCCAGCGCCAGCTCAGGAAGAGGCCGAGCAAGCCTCCGAGAAATGGCGGAGATATGATCATTACGACATGCGGCCTCACTCGCGCGCGCAGACTACGCCGGAAGACTGCCCAGACATAGCTTGCGTCCAAACGCATGCGTTTGGCCCCGGTCACTGGTGCCTGTGGAACATAATGCGCCACTCGTTCCACCTGCACGCCATTGCGCAGTTCATCCGCCCTACCATGACGGAAATCCAAACGTGCATATGCATCTGGGACTCGCCACCACGGATAGTGAGGTATCCCCGTATGCACCGTCACAGTCCATCCTTTCGTCCTGGCGAGCCATTCCGCCATGAGAGTATTAAAGTAGGGTATTCCGGTTGGCTCAGGAGCGTAATTGGATGAATAGATGGAGATGCGCATGAATTCTCGTTAGTTATCCAAAGATGGTGTATGTGGCAATTCGTGGTGTTCTCGCAGGTTCAGTATTCGCTGACCGACTGAGTGCGCCGGCAGACCCTGATAAATTGTCCATGGCAGTGCATTTTTAGTCAGCACAGCCCGTGCTCCTATCAGAGCCCCTGCACCCACGGTAATACCAGGCATCACGAGAGCCCCCAATGCCACCCATGCACCGTCCTCGATGACGATGGGCCTGACGATCAGTCCAAAATGCGGATCGCGATGGTCATGAGTACCGCTGCACAAGTAGGATTGCTGGCTGATCACCACATTTTCACCTATATGAATGTGCTGAAGGCAATAGAGCGTTGCCTCATCGCCAATCCAGCTGTTATGACCAATCGACAATTTCCATGGGTAGTTACAACGTACCGATTTGCGCAGAAGCACGTTTTCACCAATGGTGGCACCGAACACGCGGTACCAGAATCGCCGCCAGGCATAGAATGGATGGGGACTTGGTTGGATCAAGAAGGATTGAACCAGATCCCAGAGGACTACGATGAGCGCCCCTCGTCCACGTCGATACCACGACTGGTCATAGGCATGGAGATCTACGGCGGGGTTTCGGGAGTCTGCAGGTGATAAAATCATGGTCACTCTCGATAGCATGTTGTGACTATACTTCACGCACAGTCGTCTGACGGTCATATAGTTGCCCTGATGGTAACTGAAATCGGGCAACTTTGTAATCTCATCATTTTCAGTGAGTTGTTTGTGATGAGTGGGCTTTGGTGTTAGAGAACTTTCGATCCAAGGCATTACGCCAGGGAATCCCTTTACTAGGTGAATCGATGACATACTGACATTGTTTAATATCAACCCAAGGTGACCATGACCTTTAATATTCTTTGTCGCTCCTTCAGGATCTAGTAGTTACGCAACAGGTGTCGCATTTCCCATGCCAATCGTGATTCGGTGCTGTTTATCGTCGTCCGACAATATAACCATGCCGATAACCATAGGATGATGAGCACGACTACTGGAGCGATCACGAATCCGATCACGGCACCGAGCGAACCACGCAGCAGTATGGGAATGAAGGCTATGAAGGCGGCAGCCAATCCACGGCGGACAAATGTCATCTGGGACCAGCGATCGATTACTTGGTCGCTACGCTCTAAAATTAATCCGAAAAGTGCGCCCATACAGAGTACACCTGCAATTCCGAAATCCATGTATCCATCACCCATCGGAGGACAAGATAGGTTATCGAACCAACCGGAATGATGCTGCATCAGGTACTGACCGAGCTCAGAAGATGACGGTTTTGGCTTGTCAGGCCACAACGAACGTGGCAGAAAGAATAGCATCGATGAACCCGTGAATTTACCATAAGTAAATCCGTCTATCCCTGTGCGATAGACTGCAAAGGCGAACATCGAGAAACAATCATAATCAAGCGTGTTGTAATCGATTCCAATGGCTACCTTCTGACCTTGAATACCTGCTAGGCCATATCGGAGCAAATTCATTGCTGGCATTAAAGCATACATATAGAGCGCAATTCCAGCATAGGAAAGAGCTATGGGGAAACGTCCACGGAAGATGAACAGTAATGCCATTATCAGTACCGCACCGACCTGATACCTGGCAGTATTGAAGGGATTGATGACGATTAGCATACATCCGGCAACGGCCGCTATGAGGAACAAGTTATGGGTGGATCGTCGGGCGATATATCGCTCAATACCGAGTAGACAGAGGACAACCAACATATCTTGTGTAAACGATTTTATGAACGACACTAACGCACTGTTATCTGAAATCGCTGATAGCGCATAGTCACGGCCGTTGGTCACGAAATCGAGGCTGCCGACCATAAAGTACATCCCGACCGGAACACTAATGCTTATCAGTAGCATCACCATGGCGAGCACACGGGATTGGAGAATGGCAGACACGGCGTCACTTGCCGAAGCGGTGACTTCTTCCAGGCATTTCCCCACCTTCACCGCCTGTTGAGGTGCCTCTATGACAGCATCATCGACTCCAAGCATATGTCCAAATTCTCCAGGATCGTCGACGAGCACATAGTCCTGGTTGTCCTCAGCACTGTTTACTGATTCGTCGCTGATACCATCGTTCTCTGGCAATACATCTGATGCGTCCGGTGCGGCGGCAGGCAGAGGAGTAGTTGCCCCCTCCGAAGCTGCACTATTGCCGACATGATATCTTACCGGTTGGATAATTGCATTGTTACGGCGCAATATCAGCTGCACCAGGAGAGCCGCACTCATGAATATGTCCGCCAATGCGACCGTGTTCATGATGATCGTATCGGAGAATTGGATGCCAATGACGGAGATCGGTCCTTGAAAGTAATCATTCTGCAATTGGCTGGCAGGAGCGATGACATAGAGCACTAGGCAGACGATCCAGAATAGTGTATTGCCACAGAGATAAGAACGGCGATCTGCGAGCAGACCCGCAGAGCAGATTGTTAGTCCAGGGAGCCAGAGACACCAATCCCGAGCATCTTTGCAGTACCATGCGACCTGGATCACCACGATGACCAGGAAAATCCATCTGCTGTAGAGTCTCATGGGACGTCCTCGTACGATATCTTTTTGAGATAGCGCCACAGTTGTGTTTTTATCAGGACACACCAGCCAAGTGGAGACGATGAGTCATTATCGGTCCAAGTTGCAGGTTCCCCTGATGCCACCGGAAAGATGGTGGGTTCGAGCCTACTAATAGCATGCTCAGGCAGCAAGGGAGGCGCGTCTCATTTGGATGGTGATCTGCCAGACACAAAGACCAACTGGGAAAAGATGGCCAAGTATCATCAACGCAGGGAATAGGGTCAATCCGTGTGCCAACACAGACGGCGCGCATACCACGATAACGGCTATTTCTAATAGAACCATCCCCACCAGCTGCCATTGACCATCGCTAATTGATGCCAGTGCCGTTTTCATGGTGGCCTGGAAGATATTGATGATGATGTAGACACCGAAAAGGAGCGTGAACAAGTCTCCTGCATAGTAGGCATCCCCTACCCACAATTTCACAAAGAGATGGTTGGCGCAGAAAAACATTGCAGCACCCAGGAAAACAGATATTCCATAACCAAAAATCAGCCTTCGATTCAGACGAATATTTTCTCTCAATGACGTGTCCCGACCAGAATTGACCAGAATTGGGAAGATTGTCTGAAGTGGTAAGCTGCTGAGGCGTAATACCAGGAAGCCGAGCATAGTGCTGCATTGGTAAATATTGATGTCTTGCAAAGACTTTATGCTCCCGATCAGATAACCAGTGAGATAAAAGAATGAACCGCCAGCTAAAGCAATGACGGTGATACTTCCGGAATACCACAACATGCGCCAGATGATTACCGTCTCGGCTTTACCAAAATGGATGCGTGGGGCCCGCAGGCGGGCAAGCGCATAGACGATAGCCTCAGATGTGATCACACCTATGGCCATGCCCACGATCCCATAATCGCACAAATAGCATATGGCGATTATTCCCAGGGGACGTAGGACGACCATACTGAAATCGAACATCGCAGCGCCAATCAGATCTGTCGCGGCATACATGCCCCATCCCGGAAGGGCCAATCGGAAGCGGAATAGTCCCCAGCCGGCGAATATGAGCATTGCGGTGGTAAACGGCCGCACGTCTGATTTAGACATGGTTAGGATATGTGGTGCGACTAGGGCACCAGCGACCAGAATAACGGCATAGATCATTCCGATCATCCAGCCGATACTCTTGATAGTTCCCCAGAAGGCAGCCAATCGCTCTTGTGATATGGCCTCATACTCTGCAATAAGCCTTGAAATCCCGTTCCCGACTCCAATATCGAGCATACTCAAGAAGATCACGATTTGGTAGATGAGCGTCCACAATGCAAGTTGCGTATTCCCCAACTGATGAAGTATCACTCTGGTGACCAACAATTGAAGCATTGCAGCCAGACCCATGGCCAAACATCTGATAATCAGGGCGTGTTTGAAGAATCTGGCGCTTCCATGACGGGACGGTGGTGTCGATAAAGGCGCTAACTGGTTGCTGGCAATACCTCGATCAATTGTAATGGGGGAGACAGGGATGCAGATATCCACGAGCCACCTCAGTACCGTCGTTGTGGTACGAAGACTGTATCTCCAGGTGCTAGCCGCGGATCTTCCTTGCTATTATCACCGTTGAGAATTGCCGCCACATCGATGGTCTGCACAGGGACTCCGGTTCGCAGCAACTGCACACTGCCTTCACGCGCATAGTGATCAAATCCTCCGGCGAGGCTGACTGCCTTCGACACCGTCAATTTATCTTGACTAGGGAGACTAACCGCGCCTGGGTGGTTGACCTGGCCGATGATGTAGACTCGATCCAGCCGTGGCACGATGACAGTATCATTGGGTTGAAGGACTACATCTGTCAGACCACGTCCTATTGACCCCATGGGTATGGTAACGCTCGCCCCGCCCGTCGCACTATCGCGTACCACAACTACTGCGTCACGATTGGCCTCCTCGAGGAAGCCGCCCGCATCGCCAATCGCGCGTAAGGCGGTGTTATGCGCAAAGGGCAGATTGACTGCGCCCGGGTGGGTGACTAATCCCATCACATAGATGCGTTCAAGGTGCGGTACGACCACGATGTCATTGGGCTGAAGCACTATGTCCCTGGGTGCGTGCCCCAGAGAACCGGCAGATACGATGTAGCTGATCCTGCCAGTCGGTCCGTCCCGCATGACCATGACGGAGTCGCGATTGGCCTCTTCGAGGAATCCGCCAGCCTGGACAATTGCTCCCAGCGCTGTTGTATGGGAAAAGGGATCTAAATCGAGAGCTTCTGGATGTGCGATCGATCCCATCACATAAGCACGACGTTTCGCAAATTCGCGTACTGTGATGGTCAGAGCTGCCTGTTGCAGGTAACCAGCCTCCAACCTCCGCTTGATCTCATCACCGAGATCATTCACCTCGCGTCCAACCACCATAGCGATCTCGCCCAGCAAGGGAAATCGGATGCTGCCACTCGGAGGAATGCGCACTACAACGGAGAGATCAGGCTGGTCGAACACATCGATGGCGATGAGATCACCAGGATACAGTGCGTAGCCATGTATATCAGCGGCAGGAACAGCAATGGCTGCCGCTGCGATCTTCGCTTTAGTCACCACTGGTTCTGACACAGCATTTGCTGGGGCTGAAGTTCGCGCATCAGCGCCAGCTAAGTCTGCGCCTACAGCGAGGCAGCAACCGACCACAAGCGTAAAGGGTATGAAGGCATGGGATACACGTGGGAGGATCATAGTGCGTTCACACTGAAGCACACGATGAGCCAATATCCAATTACCCGCTTAGCTTCTTCATCTCTTTATCTGAAATCGCGGAAGACGGGGCTGGCCTGAACTCATGATGCATGTCTGGGAACCACAATCGATGCATTGTGCATGCCTCGAATACCATGATTGAGGCATCCCGCATCGAACGCGCGTCCGATTGGGGTGACGCACCTGCGTGGAGAGATCGTGGAGCGGCATGTGCTACAGCACCACCACGTACGAGGTACCCATGCAGATGTCGACCGCTTACCCTGACGCGCCACCAACAACACGATTCGCCAATGATTCCCTGTGGGGCATGATTCAGCGTCGTCGTGGACTAGCAATCCTGTTCGGATTCTTGGCCGCCGTCATCTCTCTGATCGGATTCTCCCTGGTCCAGCCTCTCTATCAGGCAAATGCCACACTGGTGGTCGATCGAGCGGCGCGATCATTGACTGATGACGATGGCAATCGGCAGATCGATTACAGCTTTCTCAATACTCAACGTGATCTGCTCATGAGTGATGCGGTACTGTCCAGTGCACTGGTGGCAACAGGTTCTCTGTTACGTAAGCCTTATTTCCAATCTGCTGATCCGAGTGCCCTACTACGGCATCGATTGAGTGTGATCGTCAGCAAAGACAGCTGGATGATCACGGTCTCCCTGAGGGACGAGAGTGCATCCACTGCTCAAAACCTTCTAGCTCTTGTGCTCCATTCCTACACTCATCACGAGATCGATCTCCGACAGAATCGAACGCGTGGAGAGTTCGACTTCCTCACCCACCAAGTGGAAACGGAGCGCGAACTGCTTACTGCGGCTCGTGTCCACGAACAGGAATTTCGCGCAACCCATGGAATCCTCACCACCGATCCCGATCGCAGCCCGTTGGCGTCTCAATTGGAGAGCTACAGCGTCAAACGAGTCGAGTTGGTGCGCGAACTTGATGCCGACCGTGTGGTAGTCGGCCAGATAGCGGCTAGCGATGCCATCCAAAATCCTGAGCAGCGGACGCGATCACTGCTCGAGGTCGCTGAGATCAAACAGGATGCCTCTGTCGGACAGCACCGAGAGGCACTCGCTGCGCTCCAGGATAAGGCCGTTCAGCTTGGTCAGACTTATAAGGCCAAGCATCCGCGCATGCTGGAGATCAACGGTCAAATAACGGCTGAGCGGGCGCAGCTCGATCAGGCGATCAGCATCGCTTGCCGTGCCCTGGAGAATCATGAGCGGGCACTCTCTAAGGAGAATGTCGATATGTCCAGTGAGATCAAACAGTTGCAGGTCGACTTGACTGGCTATCGTGGCAATCTCATGCAGATGGAGGCGCTGTCAGAAGAACGCAGCACCCGTGAACGGCTATTTGCCAACCTCCTAACGAAGCTTCGCCAAGCTGAGGTGGACAATCGGCTCATCGCCTCACAACTGATGCCCATCGATGCGCCCCATGCCGACAATCAACCGGTAAATATCCATTGGCCGCTATTCCTGATGACAACAGCGATAACCGCCTGCATTGTCGCCATCCTGGCGGTGTTCATTGCCGACGTGATCGATCGCCGGGTGGCAGATGCGGATATGGTCAGCGGTCTTACCAACCTAGAGATCCTCGGCCACATCCCCCATGTCGCCGCTCTCCAACCGCTTGGAAATAAGCGCGATCCGCGCAATATGAACGGACAGAGCGTTGAGAATCGACTGCTCGACGAGTGCTTCAATGCGCTGCGCGTCAATCTGCGCCTCGGCGAAGAAATCGATAGCGCCCGTGTTCTCATGGTTGCATCCAGCAGCACGGGAGAGGGCCGTTCCATGGTCGCGGCACGCTTAGGGCATAGCCTGGCTGCCAATGGCTTACGTGTTCTGTTGATCGATTGCGATCTGCGCAGACCAGCGCTCGATCATCAGGTCGGAGAGCATTGCGACCTGGGCCTTAGCGAATGGCTGAATGGCGATGCACGCGTCAGGCCTATCCCCACCTCTTATCCCGGACTCGACATCATCACCGGTGGCAGCCCTTGCGAGCCTGGACATCTCCAGGGTCGCCGGCTGCGCCTGCTGATCGATGGATTGCGGCCCAACTACGATTGCATCATACTCGACTCCCCACCCATCAATGTCTCGGCCGATGCCCTCGTTGCGGCGACAGTTGTCGACAACCTCCTGCTGGTCATCCGTGGTCGTCATACGACACGCGAACACCTCGGCTTCGCTCTTCACCGGCTCGGCTGGCTCCGTCAGCAACTGCTCGGCATCGTCTTCAATGATGATCATCGCAATCTGGCCGGCCTCAATCCGTCAGATACTGCTATCCATGCCACACATCGGGGATCGATCACATCAGCTGTGCGCAAGCCAGCAATCTCTGGGGTCGCTGCCGCACGCAATGGTCATGGAGCTGGTGTCTGAGCCAATTTCGAGTGCAGATCTGTTTGGCGAAGCCATGCACTGCATACAATCGTCTGGATTATCCACTCCCAGCAAGTGCCCATTCCTGCCGTCAATAGGCGACTGCGATGTCAACTGTCGCCGATAAGCGGTCATAGCTGATGGCTGTTCGCGAATTGCTATCTAGATAACTGCCTTCGAGGTGGGTAACCACGCCGTCGTGCAATACGTAGGTGAAACCTACAATCGCCTGCTTCAAGGTTCGTATTTCCACTTCCTGGCCTGCTTCGGCACCACTGCCATGCGCCTTGAAGATCTGCAGGGAGAAAAACACTGAGCTGTTATCAAGCACACGCCTCTGTCCTCCGAATTCGCTGCCAATGACCCAGTATGCATTGCTGGTCAGGCTCTCGAGCAGATGGCTGAATGCCGTGATATGGAGATCGCTGCCATCAGCCCAGGACCAATTCAGCGACGAATCGACATAAGGCGCCACGACTTCCTTGTCGGAATAGCTGGGGTCATCGTCAAAGCATTGCGAAAAATGCCACCAACTGACGCCAATGGCGAGCGTGGCATGCGACCGGCTGCCGAGCGTTTCGTCGACTCCGATAAAGGAGGTGACGCGAGAACTGCTGTTGAAATAATCGATGTCGTAATGGCTATAACTGAGGATTGCACCAAGATACCATTCCTCGTCTGGCAGTGGCAACAGACCTTCATGTGCTGTCAGTGTCACCAGGTTGCGGTCCATGTCCTGGCGCGTGAAGTAGACTGTTCCCTGAAGGTAGTCCTGGCGCTGGAATTCCAGTTCAAGGCCTTGATGGCGCAAGGTGTCGTTATGGATGAATTCGTCGTAAACGGTAATCTCCTCATGGATTGCACGCTCTCCACTATCAAAAATCGGATCATCGAGGCGGACAAAGCTGGCACCGGAATTCCAACTATGGTCGGGTCCTTTATCCTCGCTGGTGATCACGGCCCGCCCGATAGTGGCGTTGAAATCAGTGTCGTGCAGGAATATTTGACGTTCGAATTCGCTGTCGAAAGTAACCGTAAGATCAGGATTTGGCAGATAGCGTGCAAAGATGCCCACCATCCCCCGGTAGTAAGCATCGGCGCTCTGATCAGTCGCCGTCGCGTACACATTCGAATCATAACCCAGACCGACGAGCGCCTTGGGATGCAACTCAATGCTGCCATCGCCAGTGGACAGATTTCCCATCGGCTGCACTGTGAAACCATGAACCGGAGTCATCATATTTAGACTCTCGGAGTCCTGTGCATGTAGACCCCCCATGCCAATACCCAGCACGGTCAAAGCAGCAGCCGACACGTGCAGTCTCTTCCTTGATGGTCGTAATGCTGTCGTAGTCATACTTATGCAAAATGGTGACTCGGGAAATGGCCTTCGATCATTATCGCTCAATAAAACAGACTACAAGACCACGATTTAACTAATGATTGTGTCAATGGGGTGATCACCCCATTTAAAATGTTCGCACCGATGGAATCCTTTTGTGAATGTGATCATTTCCTCGTCGATCATGCTTGAGTCAGCTAATACAGTCATTGCTTACTAACACTCCCATGATAACCATTGGTCCGCTATCCCTCAATTACCGCCACCAACGACTACCATGTCATCGATAAGTGGAAACTTTCATGAAAAAAGCGATTATTACTGGCATTACCGGTCAAGATGGCGCCTATCTGGCCGAATTGCTGATCGATAAGGGCTATGAAGTGCACGGCATCAAGCGACGAAGCTCCCTCTTCAATACCAGCCGTATAGATCACCTCTACCGCGACCCTCATGATGCGAGCCGACGACTACATCTGCACTATGGCGATCTTGCGGATGGCGGAAATCTGCTTCGCATTGTCCAGGAGGTGCGACCCGATGAGATCTACAACCTCGGTGCGATGAGCCATGTGGCCGTATCCTTCGAACAGCCAGAATATACGGCCAATATCGACGGTTTAGGGACCTTGCGTCTGCTGGAGGCCATCCGTGTCCTCGGCCTTGAGCACCATACGCGCTTCTATCAGGCTTCGACGTCGGAGCTATATGGTCTGGTCCAGGAAGTTCCCCAGCGGGAAAGTACACCATTCTATCCGCGCTCGCCCTATGCAGTTGCCAAGCTCTATGCCTATTGGATTACGGTGAATTACCGCGAGGCCTATGGCATGTATGCTTGCAATGGCATCCTCTTCAATCACGAGTCTCCAGTCCGTGGTGAGACCTTTGTCACCCGCAAGATCACACGCGGATTGGCACGCATCACGGTTGGCCTAGATTCATGCCTATACCTCGGAAATCTTGATGCAAAGCGAGATTGGGGCCATGCACGTGATTATGTCTATATGCAGTGGCTGATGCTTCAGCAAGAGCATCCCGAGGACTTTGTTATCGCTACCGGTCAGCAGCGCTCCGTGCGGGAATTCATCGAACTCGCTGCGGCATACGCCGGATTGCATCTTCGTTGGGAGGGAACTGGCGTAAGCGCAAAGGCCATTGACCTCGATAGTGGCCGGACTGTCGTAGCCGTCGATCCAAGCTACTTTCGACCCACAGAAGTGGAGAGCCTACTGGGCGATCCAACCAAGGCCCAGGTTAAGCTTGGATGGAGACCGACCACGACGCTCGAGGAACTGGTCAAGGAGATGGTCGTCAGCGATCTTGAAGACGCACGCAAGGAAGTCCTCAATCGAGCCCATGGCTTTACTATCCACGCGCATCATGAGTAGCGGTAGACATATGCGACCATTAAAGCATGCTTCATCCGTTGATCCGCTATTTGTTCCACCAGGGAATCGCGTCGCTCACATTGCATTCTCCAGGAGGCCTCATGGATTCCAATGAAAGCATCTTCATCGCCGGTCACAATGGCCTGGTCGGATCCGCCCTGGTGCGCGCTTTCAAGCGGCATGGGTTCTCCAATCTTCTGGTTCGCGATCATGCCGAACTTGATCTCACCGATCAACGCGCAGTGCGTGCATTTTTCTCAGAGCAACGCCCTACACGAGTAGTAGTCGCAGCCGGTAGGGTCGGAGGCATATTGGCTAACAATGAGCGACGAGCCGAATTTATCTTTGATAACTTGATGATTTCGGCAAATATCATCGATGCAGCTTCTCGCTGTGATGCCGTCAAAGTGCTCAATTTGGGCTCGAGCTGTATCTATCCACGTGATTGCCCACAGCCTATGCGCGAAGAGTATCTACTTACTGGACCGCTGGAGGGAACCAATGAACCGTATGCCATTGCCAAGATTGCAGCAATCAAGCTTATCGAAAGCTATTACCGTCAATATGGCTGCAATTTCCTCTCGGCCATGCCGACCAATCTCTATGGTCCACATGATAACTTTGATCTTATGAGTTCTCATGTACTCCCGGCGATGTTACGCAAATTCCACGAAGCTACACTCGCAGGTCATGGTCCGGTGACGCTCTGGGGCAGTGGGAATGTCCGGCGAGAATTCTTGCACGTCGATGATATCGCAGAGGCATGCGTCTTTATCATGGAACATATCAGTGCGGAACAGGTCCCCGGTAGCCTCATCAATGTCGGATGCGGATCGGATTTGACCATACGTGAGCTTGCTGGCATCATCCAGAGGGTGACTGGTCATCATGGCGAAATACGTTGGGATGCCAGTAAGCCTGATGGCACGCCACGCAAACTCCTCGATGTATCGAGACTGCAGTCTCTTGGCTGGCGATCATCGATTCCCTTGGAAGACGGTATAGCTTCAACCTATCGTTGGTTCGCTGGGAACTCGCTGCCACCTGCCCAAAAAAGTACCGCTGAAATGCCTGCATTTATGCGGTAGTAGCAGGTGCTGACCGCTGCATGATGAGTCGTTCACGACGACACCGCACTGCAACATGCATGGAGTAACGTGCGTTATGGACTATCGACTCCTCCTGCTTGCTTCGTGCGCGACGTCGGCCTCGTTATTAGAGCACGTAGGCGCTCCTGTAGGCTTATGAACCATCATCCACCATGCTAGGAATTCGAAGCGAGCTAACCTAGGAAGGCGTCCGCTCTCATCAGTGCAATTGAAAACCGAACCGTCCTAACTGCTGTAATACCAGCATGCATGAGCGTCCGATCGGTTGACCAGCATGCAGACCATCGGCACATTGCCTCCAAGATCAGCGCTGCCGATGAAGATTACCTACGATCAAAACGTCGGCCAAAGGGAGTTGGTTGACCGCTTGGGTCGACTGGTTGGTACGGCCCCCGCTATACTGAGGTAGACCATGCACCATACCGCACCCCATCGTCGTTGTCTCCCATGCACTGCTGACGTGCGCTTTCCCTTTGGGAGGATCATGCGCCACTTCCAATGTGATCAGGATCAGGCGTCGTTCCTGCCTCTGTCTCGTTGGCGCACTCCTGCCGCTTACATCGTGCGGCTCTCCCTTGGAGATCAGTCGAAAACCCTTCCCAACCGATGGAAATCCGATGGGGAATGGGATCAGGAATCGCCATCCATTAGTTTGGTGTCGCTATGAGCTCTGCCGTTCCCATGCGGACGCGGCTGATCCTCGGAACCCAGGTGTGCGACACTCTGGTGACAGTCGTCTCCCTTATGGTTACCGCTTTGTTGACGGGCGGAATCCAACACGGGCAGGAGGCACAGCGTCAATTCATTTTAATGGCTGTTGCCCTGATACCGGCCCAATGGCTTATATTCCATGCCGTGGGAGCTTATCGCAGCCTATTCAGGGATGATCTTGTGGATTGGATACGCACAAGTGTGATAGGCTTCATATCACTGATCGGTGTCATCGCATTGGTCATCTTTCTACTCAAATCGGGGCAGCTGTTCTCTCGCTTCGCACTCGTCAGTTGGATCTGTATCGGCATTGCCGGTCTCATATTTACACGTATAGTAGGTCATGAGTTGATTCGTGGACGATTCCAACACGGAGAAGCTGGAGAGCGGACGTTATTGATAGGCGAGGCAAACGCATGCACGTCCATGGGCCGTCATCTTCTTCACCATCACACAATCGGGTTGCTGCCCGTCGCAACCATGCTATTTGGCCCTGATCGTACCATTAACGGCGATCTTGAAGGGACGCTTGATCGTCTCGGCGTCACACAGGTGGTTGTATGCGCTCGGATGGATTGCCATGTCATGCTGATGAAGCTCCTCGGTCGCCTCGAAATGACAGCAGTAGAAGTCCATTTTGCTCCTGATGTCGCCGATCTATCGGCTTTCTGTCTTCGCTCTGGTGAGATGGCAGGACGACCGGTTTTCCATATGGCCACCAGCCCATTCGATTCCAGTGCCGTAATCATCAAGTGGCTTGAAGATATCCTTGGTGCGTCGCTGATCTTGCTCATCTTCTCCCCTATCATGCTCCTAGTCGCCATTGCCGTGAAGATTAGCACTCCTGGTCCGATCTTTTTTTTCCAACCTCGACATGGCTTAGGAGGTCGCATCATCAACGTGCTCAAATTTCGCACTATGTATGCTGCCGCTCCTACCTCATCGACAGTCGTCCCAGCATTTGCTGCTCACGGCCCATTGACCACCGCCCACCGCATTTCGGCACGCCTCATGCAGCCGGTGATCAGCATACTGCGTCCTGCGAAGCGTAAGCAAAGTGATGCCACTCCCGAAGATTTCGTCCAGGCAACCGCAAATGACCCCCGTATCACCCCGATCGGACGGTTTCTGCGTGCGTCGTCACTCGATGAACTCCCCCAAATATTCAATGTCCTAGCCGGTACAATGTCGCTGGTCGGACCTCGGCCGCATGCCCTTCGCCATAATCACCAGTTCGCCATTGGAGTTCGCGAGCTGATGCGGCGTCATTATGTCAAACCCGGCATCACAGGTCTAGCGCAGGTGAGCGGAGCTCGAGGTGAGACTCGGACCATCGAAGATATGCGACGCCGCGTAAAACTGGATCTCGAATACATCCGCACATGGTCGATGTGGCTAGATTTGCGCATACTGCTCATCACGCCGCTTGTCGGCTTCTTCAATCGTCAGCCATGAACAGCCATGCATCTCCGTAACTTTTATCTGTTTTCCCTGCCCTCACCACCAGCGGCGCGTCGTGGTATCGAAACTAAAAGTCCATCCGATGCGTAAGTGCGAGCCTGATACCCTGATGTCCGAGCGTTCCTGGGTGGCGATGACCTGGCATGCAAGCGACCATGTCACTGGCAATCCCGTCCTCCTGATTGGACCACCTGGATGCGAATGGGAGCGGTCACATCGCGCATTATCCATCCTTGCCACACGCCTGGCTAGCCAAGGTACATCTGTGCTGCACCTCGATGTCAGCGGGAGCGGTGACAGCGCAGGCGAGATGGGCGACTTTGTCCCGGAAGACTGGGAAGCGGATGCGATGCATGGTCTGAATGAGGTGTTGCGCCGATCTCAGTCGACGCAAGCCGTGGTGTGCGGCTTTCGTCTGGGATGTCGGATAGTTATGCCCCTAGCCCACAATCCCTCGGTCTCTGCGCTAGTGTTGTGGGAGCCGGTCCTCAGCGGCGCTCACCAGTTGTCCGAATGGATGGATGCCGAAAGACGGATACTGTCTGCCATGGGTGAAGTTCAGCAGGTATCTGCCAGGGGCTTCCCCACCTCGTGTTTGGGGCAAGTAATCCCCGATTCCCTAGCGGTAGCAATGAGCACGTGGGTCGAACCGACCTCAGCCATTCAATGCCCAGTCTGCTGGCTGAGCGCTGGACGCGCTGCGCCTCAATGGGCGACACGCACCGATTGCCCTGGGCCACGGTTCTGGGAATCGGATCCCACCGACTGCTCCACGCCACATGCGATGATCGGTCAGGTCGCTCGTACCATGCACGACAAGATGAGTTACCGATGATCCCTCCTGAACGCGCTTTCTGCCTCGCCCCCGGTATCTGTGCGAGCCTAGCGGTACCGAACCATGCCCGCTCGATCGCCGCGATCGTCTTGCCGACGGACTCACTGCCACGTAGCGGACCAGGTCGTCTGCACGTTGCACTCTGCCGCAGGTTTGCTGCAGAAGGGATTCCGGCAATGCGCATCGATTCCGCGAATTCCGGGACAGGCGCAGAGGTCCCGCGTGTCGTTCACAAGAACAATCTCCTTGACCAAGAGTCAGTGCTGGCAATGGATGCACTCGAACGTACAACGTCCATTTGCCGACATCTCCTCATTGGCACCGGCGCAGGGGCCTATGCTGCATTTCGTGCAGCCCTGAGTGACCCCCGTGTGGTGGGCATCGCTCTCATCAATCCACAAGATTTCGTTGGCGATCCTGCATGGTCGGCAATGGTCCTGGTCCAACGTTACATGCAGCGTTCCTCTCGCTCCATGCGTTCGTGGGTCAATCTGGTGAGTGGTCGTGCAGATTACAAGCGCATCCTGTCCACCCTGTCTGGTCGCATAATATCATGGGCGACCGGCAGGGATGCGGTGGCAAAGGCGCGGGCGCAGGCCATAGCGGTGAGTATGCTAACGCTCATCGAGCGTGGATGTCGGGTCATGTGCCTAGTCACCGATCGCCACTCCTCCCTTGATCATACGCAGGCTCTTTTTGGCACCCTCCGCCAAAGGGGATTCCAAAGCTATACCATTCCGGGAGCTGATCATCTCATGCGGGATCCCCAACAGCGAGAGGACACCATCACGCGCTTGGTGACCTGGGCAGTTTCCTGCAGTGCGATCCCTGTCCAGGCGTCAAATAACACGGTTAATCCTGCGTGCGCAGTCAGTAGTAAGCAACTGGCGGAGATTCGTCAGGCCTAAGCTACCCTGGAGTCGATTGGCTTCGCCCGACAGCACATGAACGGCTTTGACCCGGTCGGCATCTCATTCGTATAACGGTTTTGATACGTGCATTCCTGGGATCTTGCTCATCTTTCGGGTAATTCCGCGTGGAGATGAGTTACGCCGAATGACCCTGTCGTAATTCGTCCATGAAATTTCTGTCGAAATGTGTTTGTTCATTGAGATGGATCAGCAGCGCATTTTACTTCCCCGTAGATCCATATACGGGTAGTTTATTTGTTGATTAGACTTCCTGAGACATTTTATCCGTTTATTCATTCTCGCGCCAATTCGCCGCCTCTTCTTTCTGTGGGCAATGTTATGTTATTGCCCATCGACATAAGATTTTACGTTACTTGAGACCCCGCCGCGCTATCATCGCTCCGATGATACCCAAGTTGTCCCAGCCGCTGAGACTTCATCATCTCCCACTCCTTATGGATGTTCTCCGTCGTATCAAGTTGCTCGACGTCATCGATGCCATCGTGCGCGACGATCCGAGATCGAAGGTATCCACCAGCGATTGCGTTGCCGTCATGCTTTCCGCCATCTTCGTTGGCGATCACGATCTCTACGGCGTCCGCGAGCGACTCGAGCGTTATGATATGCCGACCATCATGCGCGACCCCGGCTTCTCCATTCAGGAATTCCCCGAAGAGCGCCTGGCCAAGGCCATGGACGATCTCTGGAAAGCCGGCCCCGAGAAGCTGATGTTCGCCATCGCCTCCCAGGTCATTACCGCCTTCCGCCTCGATACTCGTTACTTTCATTTCGATACCACCAGTCTCACCTGCTACGGTGACTACGAGATCGAGGATAAGATGCTGTCCGGTGAGGGCGATCTGCCGCCATGGATCACCTACGGGCACTCCAAGGATCACCGTCCTGACCTCAAGCAGATTATGTATGGGATGATGCTGACAGGCGATGGTGGCATTCCCGTCTTTGGCGAAGTGCTGGACGGCAATCGCTCCGATACGGCGGCAGCCGCTGACTTCTTTGCCCGTATACGGCATTTGGTCGCCGATCCGCGCGAGGTGGTCTGCGTCGCCGATTGCAAAGCATGGAGCGGGACCGTGCTCACCATGATTCAAAGCGAGAATATGCGCCTACTCTCGCGATTGCCTCGAAACCATAAGGTCCACTCTGAGATTATATCCCGACCATGGAAGCCGGATGGGATAGTGGTTGTCCCCAACAAGAGGCGGATATCGGCCCCTGCTGAGCGTTATGAGTTCATGGGATTCGATGTCAGCTGCGCGTCACGTTCTTCAGCCAAACAGGGGCAAGATCCTGAACTGTTTTGAGCTGCTCAAATCGTTTTTCCAGTTGTGGCTGCGATTTGTATGCAGCGAGAATCTCACTCGGCTTGAGATCCCTGCAATTCGTGATGAGCGGGAACATCCCATCGCTTCTGGCGTCGGATTGGACGAGATCGTTATCAACCAGGATGCCGACGCTGAACTTCTCGCGCGTGATTTTCCGATATTTAGTGTTCGGCCCCGGACGTCCCTTGTTCGCCTGCCGAAACTGCGCCTCCTCCAAGCGCTTGACCTCAATGTGCACCCATCTTCGCGCACCAGACGCGTTCAAGATCCGTTCGATTTCCTGGTCGACTCGTTCCCTGGTCCTGATGCGGCAACGCTTGCCTTCCAACCTGGTCTTGAGTTGTTCCACTGCAATCCAGGCCTTTTCGATCCGAGCCTGACGGGAATCCGCATCTTCGGCGGCCATCAGGGAGTTCCACACCCAGATGATGCGATAGCCCTCCTTGGATGGCAGCTGGGCCTCGGTCACCTTCCAGACATCCGGGCTACCTGATCGTCGTCGTGGATGGGGCCGGCTTACGGCCACCTCCCAAGGAGGATCGTTTACCTTGACGAATGTCCTGAACCATTTGCCTTCGCGTCGATTGCGCGGCAGGACGGTGACAAATCGCCCCTTCTGCTTGTCGATATATTCCAGAGATTTTCGCGAACAGAGCTTGCAGTCGGCGACATAGGTGAAATCGGCACGCCCACTCAATTCGCGCAACATGTTCCAGGTCTCAATATGCGTATCGACATCCGCAACGTTGCCATCCATGACCCGGCAATGCACAGGAACCGCTCCATCGGCAGATACCGTCAAGATGAACAGCAACTGCTTCAGGTCGGGGCGATGGTCCTTGTTGTGGCCATAGGTGATCTCAACCGAATGCTTCCCGCGCACCACCTTCCCATCCGCAGCATGGTATTCTCCGGATAGGGTGAGCGTGGTGGAGTCATTGTTGAATTGGCGGAGATCAATGG
>Ga0302140_10003328_pt1 | contig 20633 bp, 16 predicted proteins | sample I_Bog_E1_1_FD_202095 | JGI IMG/M metagenome (GOLD analysis project Ga0302140, IMG submission 202095) | Peat permafrost microbial communities from Stordalen Mire near Abisko, Sweden - I_Bog_E1_1 | ecosystem: Environmental > Terrestrial > Soil > Wetlands > Peat | place: Sweden: Abisko, Stordalen... | reverse complement strand
TGCCAAACAGCTTTGTGAATGTCTCCACCGGTCGCCCTCCTGTGTTCTCGTCCAGACAACAAGATCATCGGACAGACGGCCGGTGCAGGCAAATTTCAAATATCTTTGGCTAGGAACTCTCTCAAGAAGGCCATAGAAGCCGCGGGTTACCAAGTCGAGAAGACCTGGGGAGCGACGATTGAAGACAGAGGCAGCCAGATCACTTACTCTGCTCTAGGTCAGCAGGCGCCCTTGGAACAAAAGGAGACATGGGATGCGGACTTCGCCAAGCGGAAGAAGATCAAGCTCCTCCTTGACACCATGATTCCCGAGTTCTCGGTGCGGATCGGCGGAGCCACAACCATCGATGTGACAAAGCATGGGATCGATAAAGCCTATGGCGTTCGGAAACCGAAGGAGACGCTTGGCAATCCAATTGGAGAGATGATCTATGTCGGGGACGCGTTGTTTGTGGGTGGAAACGACTACCCCGCCAAACAAGCAGGAGTGCTCTCCATTTCAGTTCGCGGGCCCAATGAGACCAAGCTGGTGATCGCAACAGCAATCGCTTGCCTGGGCGATGACAAACACATGCCCGTGTGAGGTTGGATCGCCTTTGCCGATGAGGAGATTTCCTTGAAGGCAGCAACAGTCACATGCTCGCGCCGAGGCCGCCAAAAACATAAATGGTGCTTCCGGGTCTGAAGGGTGGGCCCCGGAGCACCCGGTGTTAGGACTTCAATCAGCGAGAGACCTAGGTCTCTGACCCCCCGAATTTGTACGATCTCCGTGCCCCATCCTTTCGCCTTTTTTCCGGCGCAAGGGTGGGGAACCTCGAAACTCCAAGGAACGAGATCACACGGTGAGAGACCTAGTTTGAGGCGATGGCCTTTGCCTTTGCGTTGATCACTGCATCCAGAAACGATCGGGCAGAGGCCGGTACCGCTTGGTCACCTTCCAACACGCGGCGTGTGGAGACGTCGCGGCCGTAGGTGGCCTCTGTGGAATCGTCGTCACGACGAATCGCAGCGCCGGTGAGCGTAAGCCCGGCAAACAGGCCGTGGGCACGCGAGTAAGTGAGGACTTCCGTGTTGAGCTTCCAGTCGGTATCGGCCGAGGCATGGCGTCCAACCGGTCCGGCCGCAGCAGAGGCATCGGCGCCCAATTGAAAGTTGCTGTTGATCAGATGCCGCATCCCATCTTCGTTCTGGATGATCATGACCAAGTCAACGCCTTCAACGCCGATCTGCAATCCCCAACTTCCGCCGGTGATGGTGAAGAACGCAGGCGCGCTCCACCCGCTTGCAGTGCGACAGGTGGCCACGCCGCGGCCATTTTCTGCGCCAAAGACGAAGCCGCCCTTGAGCATGTGAGGCACAACGGCAATGCACCTAGCATGTTCCAGGACTTCCTCAGGAATGCCTCTATCTGGTGCGGACATGATTTCGTGAATCACCCTGCCCGCATGATCCAGGCGGTCGTCTGTTGCTTCGCGATTCGACCCTGCCCAGGCAATACTCGTCATTCCCAGGATTGCCACTAACGTCGTAAGCTTCTTCATCTGTTTCTTCCTTCTTCTACCCATGCGCAGCGTCTTTTACATTCCGCGCACTGAGGCGCACAAGGTAACTCTGAGTGTAGGCATGACCGATTGAGCCGTCTGAGCCGGAATGCTCAGCACCTGTCGCCATGGCCAAGTCAGGCACACCGGCCGACATGAGCAATCTGCCCGTGGATGCGGTTCAATCAAGCCTCTCTTATCGGCCCGAAACGAGATCGCGCTGCTGTGTATTTCCGTACGCTGGGCTTGTATTGGCATCCAGCCACGAGAGCAACGCACGGATGCTGCCCGTGGCCACCGCCATCGAAGTGTCCGCGGCCCCATAGTAGAGGTTGACCGTATCCCCGTCGGCGCCAATTGTCTGGCCGCAGGGAAACACCACATCCCGGACATCGCCGCTGCGCTCATACCAGGTCTCCGGACCAAACATCCAGGATTCGCCGCGCTGCAGGCAAGTCTCGGGTTGCTCCAAATCAAAGAGTGCCAAACCCAGGCGATAGATGCTTCCCGATGCCGTTTGCCGAACACCGTGGTAAATGGTAAGCCATCCTTTTGCGGTTTCAATCGGCGGTGAACAGAGGCCAATCTTATTCGCATCCCACCATCCACCGCGCCGCGCTTCGAGAATGATCTTGTGACCGCCCCAGTGGCGTAGATCGGGTGAGTAGGAGATCCACATATGCGCGCCAAGAGGTGTGACTGGACGGTGAATGAGCGCCCAAAGGCCGTTGATTCTCCTGGGAAGCAATGCCGCGTCCTTATCTTCCGGCTGCATGACTACACCATAGCGATCAAAGCTTTTGAAGTCCTTGGTCATGGCTAGCGACACTCCGGGACCGCCCCGCGAAAACGATGTGTAAGTCACTGCATATTGCTCGAGTTCCGGTACGTAGGTGATGCGCGGATCCTCGATCCCCCAGAGTTCCTCGGGGAAATCGCGAGGACTCGCCGCCAGCGTCGGCTGAGGGTCGATCACCCAGTTGTCGATTCCATCGGCCGAGCGCGCGGCACAAAGGTGCGATAAGCCGCGCCGGTCTTCGACCCGGCAGAGTAGCAGGGTATCTCCATCGGGCAACCGCACTGCTCCGGCGTTGAAGACGCTGTTGACCGGATAGGGCCAATTGCTCTGCGTCAGGATCGGGTTACCCGGATAACGCGTGAACAGCGGGAGACCTGTATGTGACTCAACATGGGATTCACAAGAATTGGAATCTTTCAATACAGCCGGAGTGACATTCGGATTCACGAAGAGGTGCTCATTTCACGGTGCAGTTCTTGTGCGTTTGTAACTCTGGCCGTATGCATTTCGAGAAGGGCCATCAGGAACGAAAGCGTCGATTCCGCACCCTGGTTTTCGTTGATGCGGTCGGGATGAAGTCCGTCTTTGCAACCTCCCGTCGTTGCGTCGTAAAGGGGTATCTGTAAATCGTTCTTGCCGAGGAACCAGCGGAAGGCACGGTCTGCTTCTTCCAGCCACTGGCCTTCTTCGGTCAACCTGTACACCTCAAGGCACGCGGCAACCGTTGCGCAGGCTTCCACCGGCTGCTGGTCGAATCGGGCCTTCTCACTTCCCTCGATAAAAAAGCCGTTCGAGCCAATCGGGACGAAGACTTCCTTGTCCTCGCGGTGCTGCTCGGCAACAAGCCACTTGAGAGAATCCATCCCAGCTTCAATCATCCTTTGGTTATTGCTGCGCCATCCCGCCAGAATGAGCGCTTGCGATAACCGCGCATTCGAGTACGATAAGCTCTTCTCAAACCACCGCCATGTGGCCGAATGACTGCGCTCATAGATATCCAGGAGTCGATTGGCAAGCGCATTGCGAGCACCCTGGATGGCCCTGTCTCCAGGGAACCAATCCAGATAAGCTTGCATTCCGAGAATGCAGAATGCCCAGGCACGTGGGCTGGTCAAGGTGAGCACCGCCGGAATTGCGGCCTCAAAGAGCCTACCGGCAGCACCTCGCAAGCCCGCATCCCGGGAAGCTCCAAGCACCGTTCCAAGCGACCACAACGCACGGCCGTGGCTATCGTCGGACCCAATGTTTTCCAGCCAGCAACGATCGTAGCTTAGAAAGTTCCTGAACCTTCCCGTATTGCTATTGAATGCAAGCCATAAGAAAGACAGGTAACGATGGGAGAGCTTTCGATTCGCGGTTTCGCCCAAATCCCCGGCCGATCCATTCATGAGTGTCGACACAATCAAGGCACGCGCGTTGTCGTCGGTGGTATAGCCTTCGCTTGAGTTAGGGACGCTGAAAATCGCGTGCTGCAGAATGCCCGTATCGTCGGTCAGATCCAACATGTGATCCGAGTTCACAGTCGGAAGGAAGTCGACAGGGCCTGCCGAAACCTCGTCCTTCTGGGCTGCTTTGGGCTGCAAGGTGCGCTCAAATCGAGCACGCTGGAAGCTTGCCATATACTTTCGCGCTGTCTTGGGCCATATGGTCTCCCGCGAATGAAGGTAAGCGCGCTTGCGCATTGCGTGCCGCTCTCCCTCGTTATCCAACAGTTGAAGCACGGCTTCAGCGATTGCACCGGGATTCTCGAATGGAACAATCACGCCTCTCTTCTCCGCCAACAACTCCATCGCATGCCAGTACGGCGTGGAGATGATTGCCTTCCCTGCTCCGAGTGCGATGGCCAGAGTTCCGGACACAATCTGTGCTTCCTGCCGATATGGCGTAATGTAAATATCCGCGGCTCCGACATGCTCAACCAACTCTTCCGCGCTCACGAATCGATTGACAAGAATCAGGTTCGATGTAACTCCAAGCTGCAGCGCCAGAGCCTGAAGCACTTCGCGATAGGATTCTCCATCGCGCCGGCGTATGTGGGGATGCGTGACGCCGGAGACGATGTAGACCACATTTGGATGCTTGGCGAGAATCGCGGGCATGGCGCGAATCACGTTCTCGATTCCCTTGTTCGGCGACAGCAGACCGAACGTCAGCAAGACTGACTTTCCCTCCGTCCCGAAACGATCCTTGAAGAAGTTCGGATCCATGAACTGAAAGTCGGGTACCCCGTGTGGAATGATATCGATCTTCCCGCCCGAAACTGAATAGACATCTCGCAGAAACTGCGCCGCCTGCTCACTCATGACAATTAGTCGATCGGAGAGACGCGCAATCTCGACGAGTACAGCACGCTGGTCCGGGCTTGGATCGCGCAGAACGGTGTGGAGCGTTGTGACGACGGGCATCTTCAATTTGCCCAGCAAGGTGAGGATGTGGCGTCCCGCGACTCCGCCATAGATCCCGTATTCATGCTGCAAACAAACCAGATCGTTCCCGTTGAAATTGAGAAACTCCGCGGCCCGTTCATACGAAGTCAGATCCTCTTGCTCGAGTTCGAGGCGTACTTGTTCTGGATACTGGTAGCTTGATTCCGGATCGTTCACAGGAATCGCAAACAGGCACCCATCCCCATATTCGACCGTGAGCGCCGCGCACAAATCTGTCGTGAATGTGGCAATGCCGCATTGGCGCGGCAGATAGTTACCCACAAAAGCGATGCGCGTAGGCAAAGGCAAGCTGCAAGCTTTTGATCGATCCGACACGGGAAGCGCCGATTGAGTCCCCATTGGCGCCTTTTCAAGATGGTTCATTCCATGAGACGACATCGTGGCCTGCTCTCGTTTGTAGAGAAATTGCGAACCGCATCCGTCCAGCGGCTCATCTGGCTGCGCGAAGATATTTGCCGCCGTTGTGGTTTCCTCTAGGAAACGGGGCAGGTCGCGCGGATGGTGCTGTTGAAGGCACCACTTCCGGATCAAGCAACTTCGTATCTGTCCGTCTTTTCTGCCGTCTAGAGCGCTAACTTTTGTCCGCGACGATCAACCTGCCGAAAGAACTCTTCGGGGAAACCCCTTAATGAAGGCTCGCGGCACTCGCGTTCTTGACAGCAGAATCAGTCTCTGACATCCCGGCCCCCTGGGGCGGCACTGTGCGTGATGCCATGCGGCGATCGGCTCGCCGGGCGGCAAAATGCTTCGGAACGTCGATTTTCTTGATGAGGCTCATTGCAGGTCCAGAGGTCCAGTTATTTACAGGAACTGTGCTCGTCTGGAGCGAAACCTGGAAAGCTGAAGGCGAGAAGAGGAAGTTCGACAACTGTCTCAAGCATACACGCGCGGTCGGCAGCGTGCCGGCCCAGTCTTAACTGCAGCGCATGAATGTTTGAGCTGGAACGCCCTCCCTACTACGAACAAGAGCGCGCTTTTCACTGGGCGGGCATGGGCCGTCACCCCGCAGAATGCTCGTTCACCTATGCAGCTGTAACTCGATCTGCTTGAGCAAAGTCCCTCTTTCCCGCCCCATCGGAGACTCTACAAATGCCCCACACGGTACTGGGAGAGGTGCCCAAGCATCCCGAAGATCTTCAGGAGCCACAGAACCACGGCAATCACTACGACGCCGTTGAGGATTCCTTTGATCTGTCCCTGCATGGGGATGAAGCTGTTAACCAGCCATAAGAGTACGCCGACTACGCCCAGCGTGATCACAATGGTGACAAGTGGCATTTGATCTTCTCCGATCGAGTATAGGATGCCGCTCGGAATCGGCAGTGAGAACCCGCCGTCCCAGCTTCATGGTTGGTCGTGTTGTTTCCATCCGGTCCCTACTGCCGCATGGCTCTTACTTGTCCGTTCCGTGAGGCGCCGGACTGTATCCGCGCATCCGAGACAAGGCAGTTACTCCTTTTAAAGTAGGCCGAATTCGTTGCAAAGGCTGATCAAATCTGCTCAGCCGCTTTCCACATTTGACCTTCCGCGACGAGGCAGGCGAACTCCTCCCGAGCTCTAAGGTTTCTTCACAAGCCCGTCCGAACGCTTCGCTGGCTGGTCTGTCTCAACCGAGGTGGCGATGGGCACAGAGGGCACAACATCCGGCGGACTCTCCACCCCGACCGGATACAAGAGAATTCGGATCGTGCCCCACTCGGCTTCCTGGTTCACGCCGGTCCGTTTGCCCATGCCCAGAGTCTTGAGCTGAGTGCCATCGAATCCGAAGTTATTCACCAGGTATGCGCGGATTACCAAAGCCCTGGCCTCGGTCAGAACCTGATCCCTCTGCGTATCGCCTTGCAGGCCCGCTGACACAACAACGACCGCAAATCCAAAGGGATTCTGCGCAAGGTAATTGCCGGCAGCCTTAAGGGACTTTTGGTCTTTAAGCTTTGCCGAGTCATGGCCATCGAACAGCTGCTTTGCCGGGTAAATGAATTCCTTCTCCGGCGCGGCCTGCGGGAGGCTGCCAATCCGATTGGCGTTGAGATCGCCTGAATCGTCATAGCCTCTCTTCTTGAAGTAGCCGCTCAGGAGGAAGTTATGCTTCAGCGCCTCCATGTTGTCCTGGAAGTCGGTCACACCAATCTGTGCCTGCAGCATCGTCGCCTGCAGCGTAGCGGTGGTCTGCTCCAGGTCGGAGTAGATCCGTTTGTCGTTCACCAGCGCTCCAATCGTTCCTTGTCCAGCATCGATCTTGGAGCTGACAGAATTCAGATGTGCTGTCGCCAGGGTTGCGTTGTGAATGGCCTCCTGGCTGCTGTCCAGAATACCGCTGGCCTTTTTGAACATATCTGCCAACACGAGTGGCGCGGAACTCCCGATCAACTCACCATTGCGCACTTCGGCCTGGCTTTCAGAACCGAAGGATATGGCCACGAACTGGTTACCCAGCACCCCCTCTGTCTCGATCGATGCAACCGAATCCTGTTTGATAATCTCGTGCGTCGAATCGTTGAGGTCCATCAGCACGGTGACCTTCTCTCCCGGCTTGTGCGGCAGAGCAATCGACTCCACGATTCCGCTGTGAACTCCGCCCACTTGAACATCGGCGCCTTCCGACAAACCCGCAACATTGTCGAACTGCGCCTTGAGTTGGTAAGTCGACCGGAAGAGATATTCTTTGCTCCCGATAACAAAAACGCCAGCCGCAAGAGCCGCCAGTGTCACCACAATGAATGCTCCGAGCCGCGTAACCCTGGACATAGACCCTCCTACGACTGCTTCAGGAATTCCTTCACAAACCCGACGTCGCTCTGCTGCAAATCCTCAAAACTGCCCTCGACCACGACCTTACCCTGATCGAGAAGGGCAAGACGGTTTGCGATCGCCCTGGCACTATGCAGATCGTGCGTCACAACAATGGATGCCATGCGATGTTCGCGCTGCAGCTTCAGAATCAGCTCGTCGATCTCCCCAGAACTGATCGGATCGAGCCCTGCCGTGGGCTCGTCCAACAGCAGGATCTCCGGTTCCAGCGCCAACGCACGCGCCAAGCCAACACGCTTTTGCATTCCGCCCGAGATATCGGAAGGCATCTTGGCAAGATCGCCTTCCATGCCGACCTCGGCCAGCAACTGCCTTACCCGCTCCGCACGCTCCTGAGGCGAAAGGTCCTTGCGATGGTGTTCCAGCGGAAACGCTACATTCTCGCTTACTGTCAACGAGTCATAAAGCGCCGCGTGCTGAAAGAGAAACCCCATTTTCTTGCGGATTGCTCCCAGCTGATCGAGCCCCAACCCGGCGATGTCGTGCCCTTGTATGCGCACGGATCCAGAGTCCGCACTTACCAGGCCAATGATCAGCCTCAACAGCACGCTCTTACCGGTTCCGCTGCGCCCCAGCACAGCCAACGTCTCTCCGCGGTTCACACTCAAACTCACACCGTCCAGAACCACGTGGCTGCCAAATGTTTTCTTCACATTCTCAACGGCCACCGAAGGCACATCCTTGTCCGTCGCCTCTTCTGCTCGCTTTATCGCGACATCAGTGCTTGCAGCCATGCTTCTACCTCGCCCGTCCGTTCGTGCGCTATGGGAAAACGACCAGAATGAACTTCACCAACACGACGTCTGCCAGGATGAGAAAGAGCGAACCCAGCACCACCGAGTTGGTAGCCGCACGGCCCACACCCTCCGCTCCGCCGCGCGTATTCATTCCCTGGAAGCACGCGATGAGTCCGATAATGAAGCCATAGACGACGGTCTTGAAGGTCGGAGGCAAGAATGCGTTGAATGTCGCGCCGCTGAATCCACTCGATACGAACTGGTGGAATGAGAGCGGCTCAACCAAAGTCTGCGCGAGCCATCCTGCCATCAATCCACTTGCATCGGCTGCAACCGTCAGCAAGGGAAGCATCAGGATACATGCAAGGATGCGCGTCGCCGCCAGCAGCCTGTAGGGATTCACGGCGGATGCCTCAATGGCGTCAATCTGCTCCGACACTTTCATCGACGCAAGCTCCGCGCCGATTCCCGCCCCCACCCGGCCGCTCACAACCAACCCGGTGATAATCGGGCCCATCACCTGGATCACCGAGTAAACCAGCGTGGCCGGAAACATGGACTTCGCGCCAAATCGGGTGAGGCTGTAGCGCGCCTCGAGCGAGATGATCACGCCCACCGCCGCGCCGGCAAGGGCCACCAGGGGGAATGACCTCGACCCAACTTCGTCAAGCTGCCGAATCAGTTCACGCCATTCATACGGCGGTGTGACCGCGGCCTTAAGCACCTGCCAGGAAAACATCCCCAGATTCCCGAACCAGGTGAAGAAGCCCGCAACCACTCCAGTCGCCCTGCCGGCAGCGGAGAGCGAGGAAGTTATGCTCTGCCGGGTTCGCGATGGAGCGATATCTGCGGCAGACGTGATTCCGCTGTCGCTCATGGATTTGGACCTTGAACAGGGGCCCCGTGAGCATTGTTCAAATGCATGCGTGAAACAAGCGAACGCGGTCCGCTATAGAGGAACTCCAGCGAGATGTTTCCCGCCATATATTCCAGCAGGCTATAGTTGCCCATCCGGAATGCATCTTTCACGCCGAAGCGGCCGGGATACCAACCATAGACAGCCGTGGCCGCACCCGCATACGGCGCAACCAGCGCTGAGAACGAGAAAACCCGATGCCCGTCCAAGCCTCGCCGCGCCGTCAGGGTCGAAACCACCGCGTGGGTCATTCGTGGGAAGAGGCCGTGGCATTCGCAGCGATAGTACAACGCATCCTCCTTGAAGACCGCGGACAGCCCATAGCGCGCCGTCGTCCCGACGGCTGCGATGGCGAAGTCGGAACCAAATCGCTTGCCGAAACCCTCTGCGCCCTGGCCCCATTTGGGCGGAGCGTTGCTCGATTGATTGATGCCTGCTGCGACGCCAGCGCCGATCATTGGGTATGGACCGTATGCATCGAAGAGATAATTCTCAACCTTCGTCCGCTCCGTCGGCCGCAGGTAGTCCTGAGCCGGCCGCGCGGGCGCAACGAATGAATCACGGGTAGGGGAATCGTCTAAGTTGGCGAACGCTTGCGACCTGGCCGCCAGCGCGGAGGTTCCGACAACAAGAGCGACGATCGCGCACAGCATCCTCCGTCGTTGTCGTTCTCGAGGAGACACCGCTGGGAGACGCTCCTTCGAACCCGCTGACGGCCCTTCTCCGGCTGCGACTTCTCCATCGCATTTGATGCGTCGCTGCAACTCCACGGTTCTCATTGCCACCCTCAACCCCTATCTCCTCAAGCTCGGAGATGCCACACTAAAGCTCCATGTCGATGTTCGCGACGCATGTTTGAGTTTGATAGGTCCACCGACAAGATGGCATGTTCGGGAGCCTGATAGATGGTCAAATCTGCTCCATGCGCGGACGCGACCGACAACTGCGCTTTCCCGCCGGCTCGCGAGATCGACGCACAAGCAGAGAGCTTGCGGCACGAATTGGTGTCGTCAGCAGATTCTCAGTCCTAGTGTGGAACCCGGCATGAGCTGTATTGACCAGCCAGGATGCGCGGGGAACGAGGGATAATGAGGAGCGATTCCCGCGTGGCTTTTGATGGGGCCGCCTCAGTTCCTTTTCGTCTTCAATCTCTTGAGGCTCTCTCCGGGCATCGATGCAGAACACCGAACAACGCGTTTGGAACGGGGCTACACATTGAAAGATCAATCCGATCAAGATAGTTTCGACTGCGCAGCTTTCCTTGCAAAGGCCGGGCTTGGCCGCAAGATTGTTAAATTGGAGCCGAAAGATACTTTCTTCTCCCAGGGAGATCCCGCCGACACGGTCTTTTATCTGCAGAGAGGCCGCGCGCGGCTGACCGTCGTCTCGCAAAACGGTAAAGAGGCCACGATTACCCTTCTTTCCGGCGGAGACTTTGTAGGAGAAGAGTCTCTTGCATCCATTCCCGGCTTGCGCCTGGCATCTGCGTCCGCGGTGAACGCCTGCGCTGCCCTCAAGATCACACGAGACGAGATGGCCCGGGTGATGCACGACGAACCAATGTTCGCGGACCTCTTCTTCAAGTTCCTGCTGGCCCGCAGCATGCGAACGCAGGCCGACCTGGTGGATCAACTTTTCAATTCAAGCGAGAAGCGGCTGGCGCGGATTCTTCTTCTGATGGCCGAGTTCGGAAAGCCAGGGGAACAAGCGACCTTCATTCCGCCTGTTTCGCAGGAGACACTTGCCGAGATGATCGGCACGACCCGCTCCCGCGTGAGCTTCTTCATGAATCGTTTTCGCAAGCTTGGCTTCATCAGTTACAACGGCCGCATACAAGTGCATAAGTCCCTTCTTAACGTGATCCTTCTAGACCAGTTGCCCGACCAGAACGCGCAGATGCCGCATACTTCTCCGGCTGAATCAATCCTCAAGCCGATTCATCCAATCGTTGAAGAACCTGAAGCCCGTTCTTCCGATGATCGGAGCAGCCAAACGGAGACTGTTGGGAGTTCCCCGCGAGGCGTGAGACGGAGTAAACAAAACGGATCGAGCGGGGTTTAGACAAGCAGCGCGGGATAGGTTCTGAGAAGACGCCAGCTGGGTTTGGATGTGGCATTTGCCTGGCTCGTTTGCCGTCCGGACGCTACACCGGAGTCAACACTCCGTCCCAGCTTCGCCAGAGTTGCTGCTTCCTGCCGGTAATCGACGTTCCATTCCTTCCTTTGACTTGCGAAACGGGAAGGTGCGCTTTCAGGAATAACTTTCCTCTTGATGAGTCATTTTCTGCGCCGTTTACGCAATCTTAGATAAGCTCTCGGCAGCGAGGGCACTCAATCTGAAAAACACAAGGAGGGGTGACAATGCCTCAGCTCCGCTTCTTCCCCAATCTGCACGTTCGTTCTTCGCTGCGCTTCGCCAGCGTGAACTCCCATCAAGGTCAACTGCGCCGCCTCGCAGCTGGAGTGGCGCTCTGCTCCCTGATTGCGGCCGGGACTCCGGCATATGGGCGCGGCGGAATCGACGGCGCAGCTTCTCCTGGCGCAACGCCGTTCGAGTCGTCGCCGGATTCAGTGACAAGCCATGAAACTTTACACTTCGGAACGGTGATACCCGACGGACAAGCGGATCTAAAGGGCACCATCTCTGTGGGCTTTAAGGTCAAGACACTGCTGGGGAGCGGCGTCGTCTATAACGACAAATGCCGAGAGGTTACGACTGGACGCTGGAAGGTCGACAGCTCGCCGGCTTACGGAACCGTGGCGACAGGCCTGATCACGGGAAGGCTCTCGACCGGGGCGTGCCCGGGAATAAAATTTACAAGCGCCGCCATCTATTACACATGGACGAAACCGACCAAAGCAACACAAGACGGGTTCAAAGCAACCTATCTGGGCTATCTTCAGCCTGTGGGCGTGACTTACGTCTTGAAGCTCAAGCCAATCAAGTAGAACAACGAAATCGAGGGGCTCAACTCCGAGAGCACCGATCAAGCTTGATCAGTGCTCTCACGTTTGAGTGGCATGCAAAGCAGACAAAGCCGCCAGACTCATCGATCAAGGTCGGCAGCCGGGTTCGAAGACGCGTCTTACTCCTCGACCTTGCCACCAATCGTGCGACCCTCCCCCCAATATAGTTTCTCCGCATCGAATAGCCGAAGGCACAATAGACCTGTCTAAGAACCGGCTGAGACGGAGGAAACTGCAGCGGAGCACCTCATGATCCAGGAAAGAATGCATCAAAGGAAAGGCGACCTGCCCGGATTGAGCGGCTATCCCGGGTAGTGCGGGCGGCAGCATCCTTCAGTGTTCGCCGAGGCCACCACCGAACGGAGTGGCTTTCGCGATAATCTGAACCAGCCTGTCTTCATTGATGGCCGTGGGATGACCCTCATGGTCCCAGTGTTTCTTGCACCCAGGATAGTCAAGCGGAAGGCACTGCGACGGGATTCTGCGAGAGCGCATCTCATATCCCCCAGGCAGGATATTCAGCAAACACGCCACCGCGATCACGCCGATGCCTGGCTCACGCTCCCAGCGATCGAGCCAACGGCTGTAGCCCGTTGAGTGAGGGACCAGATAGACCTTTGCGCCCAGCTTGCACATGCGCTGTGTAATGCGGTTCACGGCGCAATTCGGGTCGCAGGCCGCACAGGACATATCCACTCCGTGCATGCGGGCCTTGCAGGTCGCCGCTTTAGTTCCGCGCATGCATGCCGGCGCCAGAACGACCTTGCGCGTCGTCCGTTCAAACCCATCCTGCAGTCCACGATTCATCACGTCGGCTGCCAGCATGTTCAGGTGATATTCCACCGGCGGCCGGCCACAAAGGATCCGATCTTCCCGGCAGCCGCGGCGAGCATATTCAGTGGAGAGGAATGGGTTCACGCCTTCGGTAAAGCTCCCCAGCGCGGATGCTGCCTCCGAGGCGAAATCATCAAAGCTCTCGACTGCTGCGTTCAAGCAATGACGCGCCTGCTGCGGCGGGATCGTAGCCAGATAACGGCGCCAGTTGCCGAGACGAACAGCTTCCGGCTCATATTCGCCTGTCGCTCGGAGCCAACGGATCAATCGCGCGAGCCCCGCCAAGGGAAGCCCAGCCACCGGTTGCTTCACCGCGCATCGCGGGAATGGTTCATCCTCTCGCGTGTTTTGAATTGACGAAGGAAAGAGACGGCGGGACAAAGCCGCCCGCAGCCAGTCGGCGGGAGCCTTGAAGATTGGCACATGCCGGCGCGCCAGGATGAGCCACCGAGCCAGCGTAACGACCCATCTCGATGTAGATCGCGCTGCCGTTTCGTATCTTCTGATCGCCATCCCTAACGTGAGGAATTCGATGACGTAGTCTCCGCGAACCCGCGGCGCCTCTCTGTTGCAGACACGCAAGTGATGGCAATACCCATCCAGGATCGACCCAGCATGGTCATCGATCCGCGCCACGATCGCATCCGCGAACCTTGCCGTTTCGGTGTAATACTCATTTGAGTTGCCGCTCTCATCGCGCAGGTTGTAGATGAGATTCGACTTCGCCAGGGATCCAGACGGCAGATTTCCAGCACGGCTTCCCCACTTGCAACAACGTCCCAGCTGGGCTTGGGTTCCGAGCGCCATCTTGATCCGCAGCCTTCTTGCATGGCAGGACGCCCCGTGCAATCCGCATCGCCCGCGACGGGCGCGAATGGACACAATTGATGATACGCTCCATCGCGCAAAAGGTTCCCGGCCGCTGATCCTGCCCCACTCTCAACCGGAATGCGACCCACCTTCGAGGAACTTGCGCGTACGCGTGGCCGGTACAGCGGGAGACGGCGGCGGTAGAAGTGCCAGACCCTCGCTCGCGGCAGCTCTCGCTTTTTCGAGTTGCCCATCCTGGCGGTAGGCTCGGGACAGCAGGGCCAGATACCCTGGGGTTCTTCGATGGTCCAGGGCTACCAGTCGCTCGGCAAACTTGACGGTCAGCGGAGGATTGCGCAAGGACTCCGGCTGAATCGTCGACAGCGCTGAAGTGGCCAATTCAAGCACATCGATCGAAGCATTGTCGGCAAGGGCCATCCTGGTCAGGACTGCGATTCCGGCGCCAGCGGTTTGCGCGCCACTCTTCGCATCCCCATACGCATGTTCGAGTGTCCCCAGGGTGACACGGTCGTAGGCCAGATTTGTCGCCCAAATTCGATTCTCCGCGTCCACAGAAAGCAGCTTCTCGATGACTGCTGTGGACTCACGCAAAAGAGAGAGGGCATGCTGCGCCTGCTGAGTCCGGTCGCCCCGCCCCGGATTGAGTTCACGATCCAGCATGTCAACATACATGCGGGCTTCATTGTCTTCGAGCGCAAACAGATCGGTGCTTGCACGAATGTCCTTGGGATCCGCGGCCGCGTAGCGTCGAAGCGTCCCGTCGGCCTTCTCGAAAGCGGCAAGCGCGCCCTCATAATCGCTGATGGAAGACAAGGCATTGCCAAGCTTCAAGTACACCCGGGCCAGTCCGCGTTTGCTGGTCCCGCTCGTGTCTCCACTGGCGATGAGACCCGACCAGGCGTCCAGCGACTGCCGGTAACTCGCCGCGGCGGCTGTGGGATCTGTCTGCATGACGATGTCGCCAATCTTCGCGAAGTCGATGGCCAGCGTCCGGCGGGAGCGTGTATAGCCCGCGTCGATGGCCAGCGCGCGGTGCGACAATTCGACGGCCTTCCGGTAGGCATTCAGGGCTCCCGGATAATCGCCCAGACTCGCGACTCCGGGCAACCCGAACTGGTCGCCGAGCCCGTTGTAAGCGCCCGCGGCTTCGTTCAAGTCGGCGGGAGCTGGAGTCATATTGGCAAACTGCGTTTGGAACGCATCGATGGAGGCCTGCATGGCAGCGATGGATTCTTTTGTCCTGCTCATGCCAAAAAGTACGTTGCTCCGTGCCTTTTGAGCGATGGCCATGGCCCCCAGCACAGCGGGATCGCGTGGGGTTGTGGATTGAAGCGCTTTTGTAAGGGCCACGGCCTTATCCAAACTGCCAAGGGCGCCGTTGGCGTCCCCAATGTTTTGTTCGTAGGGATTGCCCTGCAAATTGCCCAGGCGCGTGTAGGCGAGGGCAAGATCGAACTGCGTGGTGCGATCTCCGGCCGCATCTTTCTCCATGCGGTCAAGATGCTCGAGAACACGCTGCACCACCAGTTGCTGCACACGAGTTGAGCCAGGAAGCTCTTTCAGAGCCTCATCAATCTCAGAGAGCAGGCTGTTGCTGAGTTGGCGAAGATCTTCGCTCCGCGCCTCCACCTTGCGCCGCTCCAGGTTGGCCGCGCGCCACTGCCACAGAATTCCAACCATCCCCGCCAGGATGGACGCGAGCAGAAGCGCCACGGCCACCAGGGCCAGCTTGTTGCGCCGCGCAAACTTCCCTGCCCGGTAACGCAAAGTTCCGCGCCGCGCGAGCACCGGACGTCCGTTGAGGTAAGCGCGAACGTCCGCGGCAAACTGGTCCACGCTGATATAGCGCTCCGCCGGTTCCTTGCGCAGCGCCTTCATCACGATGGCGTCGAGGTCCGCGTCCGGGCGTTCCGTCGCCACGGCGAGAGCGCTGGGCGGCGCGGGTTCCTCGGTGCAGATCACGCGGAGCATGGTTTCCGGAGTGAGATCTTTCAACTCGTACGCAGGCGCCTCGGCGATCATCCTGTAGAGCAGCAGGCCGAGCGAGTAGATGTCGGAAGCGGTGCTGATGGGCCGGCCCATGACTTGCTCCGGGCTGGCGTATTGAGGTGTGAAGGATTGCAGCCCCATGAGGGTAAACTCCCCGCTCGATGGCAGCGGGGTCAGCAGCTTGGCGGTTCCGAAATCCAGCAGGCGCGGCGTGCCATCGGACACGACCAGGATGTTATCGGGCTTCAGGTCGCGATGGATCACCAGGTTCTGGTGTGCATACTGAACGGCCTCGCAGACTTTCGTGAAAAGCAGCAGCCGCGCAGCGAGCGGCAGGTGGTTCTCCTGGCAATAGCGAACGATGGAGACGCCATCCACATATTCCATGGCCAGATAGAGCTCGCGATCCTGGCTGACTCCGCCATCCAGAAGTCGGGCAATGTAAGGGTGATGGAGTCCGGCAAGGATCTGCCGTTCCATGCGAAACAGCTCGCGGAACTGCTCGCTGGCCAAGGGAACGTCGATGAGTTTGATGGCGACTTCCTGCTGGAATTCGCCGTCGGCGCGATGGGCAAGGTAGACGGCTCCCATGCCGCCGCGGCCCAGCAACCGGCCGAGCCAATACGGTCCGACCAAGCGCCCTGCGGCAGGAGCGTTCGCATCCGGTCCGCCCTCCAACATCCTCGCGGAGAGAGTCTGTTCCGCCTCGCTGGCCTCGACCAATGAGATGACTTCCGTTTGCAGGGCGAGGTCGCCCACGCAGAGCTTTTCGATCAGCGATGTCCGCGTTGTTGCCTCTGTCGCAATCGCTTGGTGGAAGATCTCTTCCGCGCGCAACCGCTGCCCCAGCAACTCGTTGACGGATGACACGGTGCACCTCCGGCTTACGGGAAAGGCTTATTGAAGAATGCGGAAAAAATGGAAGAAACGCATCATCCGGCGGGAGGATTTCTGCCCTTCTCTCCTTCAATGCTGCGAAACAGCCATGCCTTCGTGTACTTCAGCTCCCGGTCCACCGTGGCTTTCGAGACGTTCATCAAGGTCGCGGTCTCTTCGGCGGTGCAGCCGAGAAAGTAACGCAGTTCCACCATTTGCGCCTTCGCGGCGTCGATCGCTGCCAGGGAGTCCAGAGCCCGATTGAGATCGATCAGCCGCGCGCTTCCGATCGCCACCCATGGTATTTCGTCATGCAGCGAGACGTGTTCCACACCGGCCCCGCGCCGCTGCGCCAGGTGCTCCCTTGCATGATCGATCAGGATCATCCGCATCACTTTGGCGGAGAAGGCATAGAAATGTTCCCGATCTTCCCACACGGCCGATTTCTGGTTTAACAGCTTCAGGCAGAGTTCGTTGACCAGCATGGTGGCCTGCAAGTCAGCCCCGCTTCGCTCGCGTCGCATGTAGGCCGCGGCAACCTTGCGCAAATGCGGATAGACGAGCGGGACGAGCTGCTCAAACGCATTGGGCTCCCCATCCTTCCACCTGGATAACAACACGGTGATTTCGCCCGGAAGGGGTTCCACCTTAGCCTCCTGCCATCCATGACTCAGGGCATCAGGTTAGCATTTCGCTTGCGCAATCCGGCAGGCAAGCGCAAGGAATTTAAAGATGGGTCTGGCTTTTCTTCCTGGGTTTCACGAGGAATGAGTCATTCCGGCAGGATTTTACGCAACTCCAAAACAGAGCGGTCTCAAACTGCAGGTTCCCCGATCTCGGTTCTTTCGCTGCGAAGCGTCGACGAGGCCGATTGCGACGTACGCGCTCTGACAGGGCATGATTCCATGGTCGCACCGAAGGACCGATTCACCCCAGGAGGCAAGGAGATGATGATCAAGATGTTCAAATTAGTTGGCGTCCTGCCGATGCGCGAGAGCGCTGTGACGGATCCCCGATCTGGAGGTAAAGCAGGAAAGAGCTTCGTCCAAGCCGCACCCGGTGCAGTCCTGGTTGCCTTGCTTCTTGGAGCTGCTCACGCGCAAACCGCCCAGAATCTCATCGCCGCAGACGGAGCAAGGGTCAAACCCAATCTCAGTGCCTACATTTCGCGGGACCTGGACCCTGAAGAGCAGGCTCTGGTGCGTTCAACTTTAAGGGACTTGCCACAGCAGACGCAGGATGAGATCTCTGCCAAGCCGGCGAATTCGGTGCACATTGCAATCGTCGAGGGCGGGACAGGGGTCATCCACTACAACCGCCCTGAGGATGCGGGAAGCTATGAGTTCAGGCCAAGCTCCGCTATGCCGGGAGACGAACGGCCGTTTGCGGACGATGGGGGCCTGGATCCCGGTGTCTTCGGCGGATCCGGGTCGTATCGAAGGGTTTACACTAAGCCGGTTGAAGCGGCCCCTCAGCCTAAGCCAACCTCTGCCAACGACCTCGCTCAGCAGCACTACTATGTAACGGAAGGCGATGCCAGTATCGCCTGCGATGTGGGTTCTTTCGCACCCGGCGATATCGGGTACTCCTACATGGGTGGCTGGAGCGGGAACTGGAACTCCGTCAGCGGAGCAAATGCTGAAGCAAGGGCAATCGATGCGGGTTTGCAATACTCGCCTGCAAATAACAATTACGCAATGATTATGGCCATTGCGGGGGCTGGCATCATCACCCATAGCAACGCCAAAGGTTCGAAAACGCCGCCGCGCATCCAATGCACAGACAAATTGGACTTTGCCTCGGTCTTCTTTTCGGCCTACGGGGCTCATCAGCTCCCCAGCGTGGCGCCTGGCTGCTGGCAAATATCGAAGGAGGGCAATGACGCGAATTTTATCGGATTTCCGGTTAAGGATTGCAATACCTATTCCCTCGTCCTTGCTGTTGCGACCGATCAATTTGTTGGAAGCATCGGTAGTATCGCTGTGTATTACCTGGTGTGGTTTTCGCCGAACTACCAGTACGGTGGGTGGGGCACGTTGCAGCCGTACACGGCCGCAGCTTATAACGGATCGAGAAATGTGGCGGGCTGGCTCCCGCGGGTACCCTGCGAGAATTGCGCATTCAAATGGATGACGTCGATCGCTCGAAAGCACGAGAATCTTGCCGACAAATCCTGGTATGCGGCGTCCTGGAGCAGTCGCCGGATTCTCGACTGGCCCACTGCGGACAAGTATGTCAATCTTCCGGCAGCCGAAACCTACTGCACAGAGTACCCGCTTTGGCATGCAAGTTACCCGGAGAACCATGCGGAAGATTGCCTAGACACACCTGCAGGCCTGACGGGTGCGAAACAAAGTGTTGCGGTCTCCAGGTACTCGGGAGATGGTGAAGTTGACTTGATCGACCTCAAGTATTGAGACACGCTCAAGATGACACTCGCTCTGCTTTCACATCGGCGCCAACCCGTGTGAAGGTGGCCCGGTCATCCCGATCGCCCATATCGTATGGTGCTATCTGGATCCCAACAGTTCATTCCGCCCCAAAGCTTGCCAACGTAAACCCCTGGTGCTTTTCAGCAAGAGGAGCTCCGCCTCGATGCCATGGGGAGGAAGGACCTGTCGCCCGGCTGCACCCGACTCGAATCGATCGAGAAAATGGCAAGAAAAGGTCGGGAACGACGGAGCCAAACGGGCCCTGTCTTCGTCTCACCAATGTATCCTCAGCAGAAAGTTGAAACCGAGCCGGATCGCGTCGCAGATCACTTGAGACATCGACCGGGGAAGAGGAAGGTCCTCATGATGCCGGAGAGCTTCGCACGCAAACTCCTTGGAACACGAACCGTTCTGCTCGGCCTGACCATGGGGTTTGCGGCCGGATTGCCCATGGTGCTCGGGTTAATGAGCGCGAACCGCGTCAGCGCGCAAACCCCGGCAGCAACGACGCCGCAGGCTGCAGCAGCGCCTGCGCAAGCGGCCCCGCCCACGCAAGCGCAGGGTTTTGAGGGGACCTGGCAGGGCACGCTGCATGCGGGGCAGGACCTGCGCATCGTGACCAAGATCAGCAAGGCCGAGGGAGCTGGCTACAAAGCGGAGTTCTATAGCATCGACCAGGGTGGCCAGCCGCTTCCCGTCGACAAGGTCGCGGTCGACGGCTCCTCTATCACGTTGACGCTGAACGTGATCAGCGGCAAGTACGAAGGCAAGCTGAGTGGGGACGGAAAGACGATTGTGGGCACCTGGACGCAGGGGCCCAATCCGTTGCCATTGCCCCTCGCCCGTGCCACGCCCGAGACGGAATGGTCCATCCCCAAGCCGCCGCCGCCGGTCCCACCGATGGCTGCCGATGCCAACCCGAATTTCGAAGTTGCCACCATCAAGCCGAGCAAGCCCGGTGCGCAAGGCAAGGGTTTTGGCTTCCGGGCGGGGCATTTCGTGACCATCAATACCGACCTGAACGACTTGATCGCATTTGCGTACGGACTCCATCCGAAAGAGATCATCGATGCGCCGGCCTGGTTTGGCGTCGACCTGTTTGACATTGAAGCCAAGCCCGACGCCGAGGGACGGCCAAGCTCGAAGCAAATGTCGGCGATGGCGCAAAAGCTGCTCACGGAGCGTTTTGGGCTGAAGTTTCATCACGACAAACGCGAGCTGCCTGTCTACACAATCGGCGTGGCTGCCGGCGGACCCAAGATAACCAAAAGCACGTCTGCCCCGACCGACCCTCCGGCGTTTTTCTTCCGGGCGCTTGGCGACCTGACGGTGAGAAACCAGACCATGACCGACTTCGCCACCTGGATGCAAAACGGGGTCATGGACAGGCCGGTGGTGGACCAGACGGGGTTAACGGATCGCTACGATTTCCAATTGAAGTGGACTCCGGACGAT
>Ga0302140_10003327_pt1 | contig 20635 bp, 16 predicted proteins | sample I_Bog_E1_1_FD_202095 | JGI IMG/M metagenome (GOLD analysis project Ga0302140, IMG submission 202095) | Peat permafrost microbial communities from Stordalen Mire near Abisko, Sweden - I_Bog_E1_1 | ecosystem: Environmental > Terrestrial > Soil > Wetlands > Peat | place: Sweden: Abisko, Stordalen... | reverse complement strand
CGGCCAAGTTATACGCTGGGTGGCAAAGGCGCAGGATTTGTACACAAAAAAGAAGATTTTGACGCTGCTTTAAGCCGCGGTTTGCAGGCTTCGCCAACACACGAAGTTTTGGTTGAACAGGCAGTATTGGGCTGGAAAGAATTTGAGCTGGAACTGCTGCGCGACAATAATGATAATGTGATCATCATTTGCGCGATCGAGAATTTCGACCCGATGGGTATCCATACCGGCGACTCGATCACCGTGGCGCCGCCCATGACCCTGAGCGACCGCTGTTACCAGAGCATGCGCAACCAAGCCATCAAAATGATGCGCGCTATCGGTAATTTTGCCGGTGGATGTAATGTGCAGTTCTCTGTAAATCCGGCTGACGAAGCGATCATCGCCATTGAAATTAACCCGCGGGTTTCGCGGTCATCAGCGCTGGCATCAAAAGCCACGGGTTATCCCATTGCAAAAATAGCGGCAAAACTGGCTATCGGTTATAACCTGGATGAAATAGAAAACCAAATCACCAAAACCACTTCGGCCTATTTTGAGCCGACGCTGGATTACGTGATCGTAAAAATACCGCGCTGGAATTTTGATAAGTTCAAGGGGGCTAACCGTGAACTTGGCCTGCAGATGAAGTCGGTAGGAGAGGTAATGGGGATTGGCCGGAGCTTTATCGAAGCTTTGCAGAAGGCCTGCCAGAGTTTGGAGATCGGCCGGGCCGGCCTTGGCGCCGATGGCCGGCAGAACCGCAACCTGGAGCAAATTATGTACAGCCTGGAACATCCAAGCTGGGATAGGCTGTTCCATATTTATGATGCTTTAAGCTTAGGCGTACCCATAGAGTCGGTGCGCAAGGCTACAAAAATAGACCGGTGGTTTTTGAACCAGATTGCCGATGTGGTTAACCTGGAGAATGAGCTGCGCCGTTATTCGTTAAATAATATTCCCGAAGAGTTTTTCTTCACCCTGAAGCAAAAAGGATTTTCGGATACGCAGATCGCCTATATTTTGGGCAACGTAACCGAGGAGGATGTTTACCAGCGGAGGCAAACCTTAGGCATCCGCCGGGTTTATAAAATGGTGGATACCTGCGCGGCGGAATTCCCGGCAAAAACGCCCTACTACTATTCGACCTATGAAGGTGAGAACGAATCGATCGTTTCGGATAAGAAAAAGATCATTGTTTTAGGTTCAGGCCCGAACCGTATTGGCCAGGGCATCGAGTTCGATTATAGCTGTGTGCATGGTTTGCTGGCGGCAAAAGAGTCGGGCTTTGAGGCGATCATGATCAACTGCAACCCTGAAACGGTTTCCACCGACTTTAATATGGCTGATAAGCTTTATTTTGAACCGGTGTACTGGGAACATGTAAGAGAAATCATCGAACTTGAAAAACCTTACGGTGTCATCGTTCAGTTGGGTGGGCAAACCGCGCTGAAGATGGCGGAAAAAATGCACCAGCATGGCATCCGCATTATCGGTACCAGTTTTGATAATATGGATATTGCCGAAGACCGCGGCAGGTTCTCTGATTTGCTTAAAGAGCTGGAGATACCTTACCCTAAATACGGCGTTGCGGAAAATGCTGAAGAGGCACTGGAAGTGGCCCACCAGGTTGGCTACCCGGTTTTGGTGCGGCCGAGCTATGTGTTAGGCGGGCAGGGGATGAGCATTGTGATCAATGATGAAGACCTGGAAAAGGCTGTGGTGAGCCTGTTAAGGAGCTTGCCCGGGAACCGTGTACTGATAGACCATTTCCTTGACCGTGCTTCAGAGGCGGAATCAGATTCAATATCCGACGGCGAGGACGTGCATATCATCGGGATGATGGAGCATATCGAGCCAGCAGGCATCCATTCCGGCGATTCATTCGCGGTTTTGCCGCCGTTTGATCTTTCGGATAATGCCATCAGCCAGATGGAGGAGTACACGCATAAAATTGCTAAGGCACTAAATGTGCTGGGTTTGCTTAATATACAGTTCGCGATAAAAAATGACAAGGTTTACGTGATCGAGGCCAATCCGCGTGCATCGCGAACGGTCCCTTTTATCGCGAAAGCCTATGATGTGCCTTATATTAACATTGCCGCGAAATGTATGCTTGGGGTTGCCAAACTGAAAGATTTTACGATCGAGCGCAAATTGTGGGGATATGCCATAAAAGAACCGGTGTTTTCTTTCGATAAATTCCACGAAGTGAATAAGGAACTCGGCCCGGAGATGAAATCAACCGGTGAGGCCATCCGTTTTATTCCGAATTTACAGGACCCTTATTTCAGGCACCTGTATAAGGAAAAATCGATGTATTTAAGCCGTTAGCGCGAAAAGCTAAAAGCAAAAAGACCAAAGCTTTTACCTTTTGGCTTTCAGCTTTCCGCTTGTTAATATTTGTTAAAATTGTTCAATACAAGCAATATTAAGGTTATAATTGCAGTTGTTTACGAATACGCATAGCGGTATGGTTAAAAATTTACGTCCCTATTTTTTTATTTGCATGAGAATTTCCTACTTACGTAATATTTTCTTTTTCTTGTTCGGATTGATAGCGGTAATGTTCAGTGCAAGCTGTTCAAAAACCGCGACCCCTCAAACCATAGTGGTCCTCCCAACAGTGTCCACAGTATCTGTTATTGAGAATTTAACAGCCACTACAGCACAGAGCGGCGGTGTGATTCTCTCGGCAGGCAATGGTGCAATCTCGGCCAACGGCGTTTGTTACAGCGCAACCGATCAAACACCGACGCTTTCCGACAGCAAGACATCCGATTCGGTTTATAATCCCGGTACTTCTGTCACGGCGTTTACCAGCCATTTAACCGGTTTAACCCCTGGCACCAAATATTATTTGCGGGGTTATGCGACCAACAGCGCAGGTACCGGATATGGTAGTGTGGTTACGTTTACTACGCTGGCGACAAATGCAAGTACTAATATTGTTACGGTTTCAACTTTTGCAGGAACTGGAATGGCAGGTTATATGGATGGTGGGGCGTCAGCTGCGCTATTCAACAACCCTGAAGGTGTTTCGGTGGATACTAAAGGGAATGTTTATGTTTCTGATTCGTTTAACGACCTTGTTAGAGAAATCTCATCTACGGGCAATGTGACCACGATAGCCGGTAACCAATCGGCTGGGCTTGTCAATGGCCCCACCGCGCTCACTTCTGAATTTTATGCGCCCTCGGGGTCAGTGGTTGATGCACAAGGCAATGTGTATGTTTCAGACCAGGGGAATAATGTAATCCGCAAGATAACCCCGCTTGGTGTCGTATCTACTTATGCAGGAACAGGCGCAGCAGGATATCGTAACGGCGCTGTCGATTCGGCGCACCTAACCAGCACAAGCGATTCACTTGCCAAATTTAACAGCCCGCAGGGGCTTTGCATCGACGCCAGTGGAAATATTTACGTGGCAGACCGGGGAAATAACGTGATACGGGAGATAATGCCAAACGGAAGAACAAAAACGATAGCCGGAAATGCAGTCAAGGGTTTTATCGACGCCACTGACGCGGCCGCCTTTTTTAATAGCCCGACAGGTGTTGCAATTGATGCTAAAGGCAATCTTTGGGTTACCGACCAGGGTAACTCGGCGCTGCGCGAAATATCAAGTTCGGGAGTGGTAACGACGATTTTTGGTAGTCCGAACCAGGAAAACCTCCTGGGATACCCGTCGGCTATCACGATCGACTCGCAGGGGAACCTTTACATTGCTGATGAAACCGGAAGAATATTTGAATATACAACCGGCGGTGTGCTCAATCTTTTAGCAGGTGCTTTAAATAGCTCAGGGTTTAACAATGGTTTGGGCGCCGTCGCACTGTTTAATTACCCACAGTCAATAGCTATTGATGCCAGCGGGAATCTTTATGTGGCAGATCAATATAACAATTGTATCCGCAAGATCACAATAACACCCGGTATCTAAGGCCAAAGTCTTTAGTCGCAAGTCTAAAGTCGAATTTCGTTCCTTCGGATAGGTATTTTACGACTTTGCTTAATATGCCACTACGGTTTTCCGACTGCGGTAAACCCAGGGCAACTGCGGCACAATGTAAATTTCTCTTTTTTTGACTTAGGACTTTAGACTTTCGACTTAAGGCTAAGTAGTGGACAGAAGTCGCTGGCCATTATAATGCGCCCAGTTTAACCAACGCATAAAAGAGCCCGGTGCAATGTAAAGCCTGGGCTATTTTATTTTTAAACAGCAGTTCTTTTACCTCGGCAATGGTGTGCGGTTCAACAACAATTTCTTCCTGGTCATCCAAATTTTGGTCTTGGACCTTTTTCCCTCCGCGGGCAAGGTAACAGCGTGTTTGGTTATTGGCGGTTGATGGGTTGGCATAGGTCATGCACAACAGCTCAAAGTCGTCAAACTGGTAGCCCGTTTCTTCTAACAGTTCCCGGCGCAGGGCTTGTTCGGGTGTTTCATCGCCATCTATTACCCCCCCCGGCAGCTCGGTCGAAACAATTTCTGCGGCATGCCGGTATTGCTTTACCATCAGAATTTTATTGTCGTCGGTTACGGCGACAGCGTTTACCCAATTGCTGTATTCCAGCACATAGTAGTCTTCGACGATGCGGCCGTCGGGCATTTCGCACCTGTCCGATCGCAGGGTAGCCCAGGGGCCTTTATGGATATAGGTTGACGAAAGTGTTTTCCAGGTGAGGTCTTTTTGGTTCATAGTTGATGGTTCATAGTTCATGGCAGGATTGGTCGATAGTCGATAGTCCATGGGTCATGGCTCATTTCGTTTAAGCCGTTTGCTTTCGCTCTGTTTCTGTTATGGACTATGGTTCGGGGTCTATTGGCAAAAACTGCCATGAACTATGAACCATCAACCATAAGCAATCTCACCAACTGCCGCTGGAGCCGCCTCCGCCGAAGTCGCCTCCGCCAAAACCGCCGAAGCCTCCACCTCCGCCTCCGCCCCCGCCGAAGCCACCTCCACCGCCGCTAAAGCCTCCCCAGCCGCCGCTGCCCCGGCCAAGCAATGCGCCGCCCAGGAACCAAAGCCACGGACTTCCGCCGCCGCCAATAACCTGCCCGCCGCCACCGCGGCCGCGGAATATAATGATCAATATGAAAATTACTATAAAAATGAGGACGCCGTACCCCCCTCCCCCGCGGCTATCATCATCCCTGGACGCACCGGGTTTGTTAACGGCCTTATATTCGCCCTTCATCAATTTAATGAGATCATCGGTGCCTGCATTCAGGCCACCATAATAGTCACCCTCCTTAAAACGAGGTTTAATATCGTTATTAATGATTTCATTGGTGTTAGCATCGGTTACGGCACCCTCAGCCCCATACCCGGTTTGTATAGACATTTTACGGTCGGTTATGGCCACGAGGAGTACAATTCCGTTGTTTTTACCTTTTTCCCCGATACCCCAGGCGCGTCCAAGTTTTTGAGCGTAGTCATTTATATCATAATCGCCAACTGATTTGATGATAACGACTGCAATTTGGGTTGATGTAGAGTCATCGAATGCGACCAATTTATTTTCCAGCAACTGGACATCGCCTGGTGAGAGCGTGTTCGTATAATCTGTAACCAGTGCACTCGCCTTTGGCGGTAACTGCTGCGAAAATGCCATTATTGCGACCAGCAGCAGGGAAAGGAGTATTGTGAGTTTTTTTAACATGGTCATGTGTTTATTCGCCGTCCATAAAGGCTATATCGTCGGATAGTTCGTTGGTATCGCCCTTATGGTGAGGGAAATATTTTTTCAGGTGCTCACCTGCTATTGCAATTCCGGTAGTAATGCCTTCAACCAGCTTGCCGGCTTTAAAATGCTCCAGCATGTCCTCTTTAACGTCGTCCCAAAAATTCGCCGGAACCTTTTTATTGATCCCGCCATCGCCAATAATAGCAAACTTTTTGTCGTTAACGGCAACGTAGATCAGCACGCCGTTACGATGTTTTGTTTTGTGCATATCCAACTGGTGGAAATATTTGGCGGCACGGTCGAGCACGTTCTCGTTGCAGGATTTTTCGATGCAAACACGAAGCTGCCCCGAAGTATGCTGTTCAGCACCCTGAATTGCCGCGTGGATGCGCGCTTGTTCATCATCATTAAATATAGCCATAGTTACCTGGGATTACACTGATTATGTGAATGATTTCACCGATTATTATTTTTTGGGATTACACAGATTCTTTTTGATTTCACCGGTTTAACAAAATTGATTCCCCGGGACTTTAATCATGAAAATCAAATCGGTGAAATCATCTCCAAATCGGTAAAATCACAACTTTAAAAAGATACTTTCGGCGCATTTTGCGCCCCTGCTTCGGCTTCAAAGCTGCCTTTTACGGCATAGCCGTCGTTTTTGGCAACAATACTTGCAGGCCACGAGCGCACGTAGGTGTTATAGTCTTGCACAGCGGTATTAAAATCCATCCTTGCTACGGAGATACGATTTTCAGTGCCCTCAAGTTCAGCCTGCAAGTCGCTGAAATTTTGATTCGCCTTCAGGTCCGGGTAACGTTCGGATGCGACAAGCAAGCGGCCCAACGCGGTGCTTAATTGCCCCTGGGCGGCCTGGTATTTTTGGATAGTTGCCGGATCGAGTTTAGTTGGATCAACCTGGATGGAAGTAGCCCGTGCGCGCGCATCGGTCACTTCAACCAGCGTGCTTTTTTCGAAATTGGCCACGCCTTTTACAGTGGCTACCAGGTTAGGGATCAGGTCGGCCCGCCGCTGGTATTGCGATTGTACGGCGCCCCATTTAGCTTTAACATTTTCGTCCTTTCCAACAATTGTATTGTTTATGTTCTTGCCGGATAAAAAGATGATCAAAGCTATGATGCCGGCGACGACAATAACGCCTAATGCTATAAATAAACCTTTCATGATTTTTCTTAATTAATTTATCGAGTGTGTGAATTTACAACTTAGATGGCAATATACATACCATTGTTACAAATATGCCATTTCGTCTGAACTAAGATTTCATAGGATTGATAGGATTGTAGGATTTGAACTCGGGTCAACCAGGATTTTCAGGGTTGGGATGATCAAAGGATTGAACCGGGGGATTAATCCTATAATCCTTCAAATCTTATAAATCTTAGTTAATTTGGCGCTTTATTTATTGCATTTGCTTTATGAAGAAATTACTGACCGCCCTTTTTACCTGCTCCGTTTTTATCGCGGCAGCGCAAACCAATTCCGGCGAAAATCTTGTTCAATATGTAAAGCCCATTATCGGTACGGAACGCATGGGGCATGTGTTCCCGGGCGCTACTGTGCCTTTTGGGATGGTGCAACTGAGCCCCGAAACGGATACGGTAAGCTATGATTTGAACGGACACTATAACCCCAAAGTTTATGAATATTGCGCCGGCTACCAATATGAAGACAAAACCATCGTGGGTTTTAGCCATACCCATTTTAGCGGCACCGGGCATTCGGATTTAGGCGACTTTTTAATTATGCCGACGGTTGGCGTGTTGAAACTGAACCCCGGCACGGCAGATAAACCGGGCAGCGGTTACCGGTCGGCCTATTCGCATGATAGCGAAGTAAGCGAAGCCAATTATTATCGCGTAAAACTGGATGCCTACAATATTTTGGCGGAAATGACCACTACCACCCGCGTGGGTTTTCACCAGTACACTTTTCCAAAATCGGATAATGCCCATATTATCCTGGATTTAATGGCCGGCATTTATAATTATCCCGATAAAAACTTGTGGGTGTATATGCGCCGGGTCAACGACAGCACGGTTGCCGGATACCGCATTACAAACGGCTGGGCCCGTACCCGGACGCTGTATTTTGCGATGACCTTTAACAAGCCATTTGTCCAGATGGGTTATAAAAACTTTTCGAAGCGGGAAGTTTATGGCGGCTTTTGGGGCAAGTTTAACGGGGCGAAGAATTTCCCTGAAATTGCCGGAAGGCAAATGCGTACCTGGTTTGATTTTAAAACAGCAGAAGGCGAAAAGATAAAGATCAAATTCGCCATTTCACCGGTGAGCATTGATGGCGCGCTGAATAACATGCAGGCTGAAATACCGGGATGGGATTTTGAAAAGATAAAAAATGACGGCCAGCAATTGTGGGAGAAAGAACTGCATAAAATTGTGATCGAAGGCAGCAAGGATGACAAAGAGAACTTTTATACCTCGATGTACCACGCCATGATCAATCCTACGGTTTACATGGATGCGGACGGGAAATACAAAGGACTTGATCAGCAAGTTCACCAGGCGGATGGTTTTACCAACTATACCACCTTTAGCCTTTGGGATACCCACCGCGCACTGCACCCGCTATTTAATATTATTGAGCCTGACAGAAATGCAGATATGATAAAAAGTATGCTCGCCCATTTTGACCAAAGCCCTGAGCATATGCTGCCGATATGGGTCAACTCCGCCAACGAGAACTGGTGCATGAGCGGTTACCACAGCGTATCGGTAATTGCGGATGCCGTGGTGAAGGGCAACGCCCCGTTTGATGCCAACAAGGCCTTAGACGCGGCCGTTACCACTGCTAACCACAGGGATTATGAAGGCATCGGTTATTTTAATGATATGGGGTATATTCCCGACGAAAAGGATGATAACTCAGTTTCGTCGACGCTTGAATATGCTTATGACGACTGGTGCATTGCCCAAATGGCCAAAAAACTAAACCGGAATGATGTTTACGATACCTTCATCAAACGCTCGACAAACTGGCGGAATGTTTACGACCCTCAAAGCGGTTTCATGCATCCGAAGCTTGGAGACGGTACCTGGCGAAAAACCAAATTTGATCCGTTTACCACGATCGGCATGGGTTTTATTGAAGGCAATGCCTGGAATTATACCTTATATGTACCGCACGATGTGCCCGGTTTAATACAGGCCATGGGCGGCGAAAAACGTTTTATTGTTTACATCGACAGCCTGTTCAGCTACGACCTGCCGGACAAATATTTTGCCGAGACGGAAGACATTACCAAGGACGGCATTATCGGCAATTATGTGCATGGCAACGAACCTTCGCACCAGATCGCTTACCTGTACGACTGGACGAGCCAGCCCTGGAAAACGCAGGAAAAGGTGCGCATGATATTGCTAAAGATGTACAAAAACACACCGGATGGTTTAGGCGGCAATGATGATACCGGCCAGATGAGCGCCTGGTATATTTTCAGCGCATTGGGCTTTTACCCGGTGGCGCCCGGATCAGATCAATACGCTATCGGCAGCCCTTCGGTTTATCATGCGGAGATCAACCTGGAGAACGGCAAAACCTTTACTATCAATGTAAAAAATCAAGGCGAAAAGAATGTTTATGTGCAAAAGATCATACTAAATGGAAAGCCGTTGAATGGGTATTTTATCAGCCATGCGGACATTTTGAGTGGAGGAGAAATTACTTTTGTGATGGGGGCAAAGCACAGGTAGAAATCGTAACACATCGTGTCTCTAAATAAAAATAGGAGACGCAATGTATTGCGTCTCCCGATATATGTTGAGTTGATTATATTATTATGATTATCCCGCCATATAGCAAACCTCGCTGGCAGTAAGCCGGTTTACCATTTCTTTCAGAATAACCCTTGCGCGGCAAAGATTAGTGCGCGATAGTAATTCGGTAATACCGAGTTTGGCGCCGATCTCCTGGTGCGAATAACCCTCGATAGCGTACAGGTTAAATACCGAGCGGTACATTTGCGGCAGTTTTTGTATCATTTTCAGCAAGTCTTTTGCTTCAAGGTTGTTAGCGTTATAGCCGTTGGAGAATGACTCATTGTCGTCAGCAAAATCCTCTACCAATACCATCGGTTTTTGCTTGCGGTAACGCGAGATTGCACAATGCACCATAATGCGGCGGATCCAGCCTTCCAAATTCCCTTCGCCGCGGTATTTATGCGCGTTGTTGAACATTTTTATAAAGCCCTCCTGTAAAATGTCCTGGGCCTCGTCACGGTCGTGGGCATAGCGCATGCAAACCGCCAGCATCCTGGGCGCCAGGGTGCGGTATAAAAGTTCCTGCTGCTTACGGTCGTTTTTTAAGCAGCCTTCCCACATTTCAGCTAAGCGTATATCGGTGGTCATCGTCGTGTGTTGTGTTTGGTGAGACCATGCCAATATTGATACCCTTATTTTAAGTAATTGATAATCAGAGAAATAAATTTTTGTGCTACTACGAAAGTGTTCGTTTTCGTACGGTTAGTGATACGAAGCCGGACGTTTTTCTCCTAATTCATTAGGAGTTGGCGATTTTGCTGTCAATTTCGACGAGAAAACTTGGAACAGCGTGGTTTTTTGCCGTCTTTTCAGGCCGGATTTTTATGTTAAAAAAAGTTAAAAGATGTTAAATCGTCAAAAAGTGAAAAAACGCTGACTATATATGCAGAGACGAGCTAAATTATTTTTCGTTTACCTTTGCCCCATCCGGGATAAAAACCCGGCAACACATGGTTAAAGAAATTGAAATTGTTTGCCCGCCCGGCCAACAAGAAGATCAGACGGTATTAAAAAAGCTGTCGGCATCGGCGCTGAATATATCCCCACAAAAAATAGATGCAACAAAAATTCTTAAACGCTCTATTGATGCCCGGGGCCGCAAAGTGGTTTACCGCATGCAGGTGCAGGTGTTTATAGATGAGATTTACCTGCCGGAAACCTATACCGTCAACTACCCCGATGTAAAGGCCGCAAAGCCGGTGATCATTATCGGCGCCGGGCCGGCGGGGTTGTTTGCTGCGTTGCATTGTATTGAATTGGGGTTGAAACCAATTATCCTTGAACGCGGCAAAGATGTTAAACAACGCCGCCGCGACCTTGCCAATATTAAGAAACAAGGCCTGGTAAACCCTGAATCGAACTATTGTTTTGGCGAGGGCGGGGCAGGAACCTATTCCGATGGCAAATTGTACACCCGCTCCACCAAGCGTGGCGATGTAAACGCTGTGCTGAAAACCTTTGTAGCCCACGGCGCCACGGAAGATATACTGATAGACGCCCGTCCGCATATCGGCACCAATAAGTTACCGCAGATCATCACCTCTATAAAAGACAGCATCCTGAATGCCGGCGGAGAGGTGCTATTTGACGCAAAAGTAACTAGCCTGCTGGTGGAGTTTGGAAAGATCAAAGGCGTGCAACTGGCATCCGGCGATAAACTTTATGCGGACGCAGTCATCCTGGCAACCGGCCATTCCGCAAGGGATATTTTCGAAATGCTGCACCACCAGAGTATTTTGATCGAACCAAAGCCTTTTGCGCTGGGCGTACGCATCGAGCACCCGCAGGAGATCATCGACCAGGCCCAGTATCATTGCGAGCATCGCGGCCCCGATCTGCCGCCCTCGTACTATAATTTGGTTGAGCAAGTGGATGACCGTGGCGTATTCTCCTTTTGCATGTGCCCGGGCGGTATTATTGCACCTTGCGCCACGGATTTCGAGGAGATCGTGGTGAATGGCTGGAGCCCTTCCAAAAGAAACAACCCTTTTGCCAATTCGGGCACCGTAGTGCAGGTTAACCTGGAAGATGTTGCTGGTGGTGATGATCCCCTCAAAATGCTGCGGTTTCAGCAGGAAATTGAGCGGTTGGCTTTTAAAGCAGGCGGTGGTAACCTGGTTGCGCCGGCCCAACGGATGATCGATTTTGTGGAGAACAGGCTTTCTGCCAATTTGCCGGTTAATTCCTATCTTCCCGGGACGAAAAGCGTGGCGCTAAAGGAAGTATTGCCGGCCCGTATTAATGAGCGCCTGCGCAAGGCACTACCGGTTTTTGGACGAAAAATGAAGGGCTATTATACCAACGAAGCGATTTTGGTAGGGGTGGAGTCGCGGACCTCATCGCCGGTTAAAATACCTCGCGACAGGGATACTTTGCAGCACCCGCAGGTGAGAGGTTTGTTTCCTTGCGGCGAGGGGGCAGGTTATGCCGGCGGGATTATTTCGGCGGCGATCGACGGCATCAACTGCGCATCGGCAGTCAAAAATCTATTATCATGAGCATAGCTGAAAAACTTTCGCAGGAATTGGAAAACGTATTGCAGGGCGACCCCTGGTACGGGTCGCCGGTTTATTCCATTTTGGAACAGGTAACTTTTGAGACTGCCTTTGAAAAGCCGCCGGGATCGATCCATAATATAGCCGGCATCGTTTTGCATATGCTGTCGTGGACGGAAGAGGTGCTCGATCGCCTGAATGGCATGTCTGCAAGCCTGCCCTCCAGCGGCGACTGGCCTGACCACGGTACACCCACCGAAGAAAAATGGCAAAATTTTGTCAACGACTTGAAATTGGTTAATGTAAATTTGCTGGCTGCTATCCAGGATTTTCCCGGGGATAAATGGGACGTACCGTTTCCGGATGAGCGCGACCGCGAGTTAGGCACCGGCGTCAGTTTTGAGGAATTGGTACGGGGATTGATACAACATCATATCTACCATTCAGGACAAATAGCGATTTTGACAAGGATAATTAATGGCTGATAAGAAAACTTTGGTTTTAGGGGCAACGCCCAACCCCTCACGTTACGCAAACCTGGCAGCGAACAGGTTAGTGCGGAGCGGGCACAGCATTGTGAATGTGGGGATTAAAACCGGCGAGGTTGCTGGTGTTCCCATTGAAAAACCGGAAACTATTCATGAAGATATTGATACCGTCACCCTGTACGTTGGCCCGCAGCACCAGGAAGAACTGTACGACTACATTTTAAAAACCCACCCCAAACGCATTATTTTTAACCCAGGGACTGAAAATTCAGAGTTGCGCCGATTGGCCAATGAGCAGGGGATTGAAACCGAGTATGCCTGTACACTGGTATTGCTTTCTATAGGTCAGTATTGAACGTATAAGTGTGGCAGCGCAACACCATGCGCGAAGAAACAGGTGACACACCTGACACACCCCCCATATGAAAGTCAAATACTTACGTAAAATAGCTGACACACTTTGACACAGGTTGACACACTGACAAGATTTTGTCACCATTAAAAGTGGTTTTTCGGAGGCAGAGGCGGGACGACAAAACGCGGTCGCATTAGCGTTTTTTTGGCGTCAACGACTTTAGTGTGGCGCAGGTTTCTTTTACCGACTGGCCCACCGGTTTAAACGCGATGCCAATTGCTTTTTTGATTTTTGAGTTGTCATAGTCGCGCGAAACGGAAGCGAATTGTGCCGATATTTTATCTAACGCCGGGTCTGTTCCGGTTAAAGCAGCCCATACGCGCGCGCCACGCCAGGCAAGCCCCATCATCCAGGGGCTGGCATGAATTGATGGCGGTTTAATACCAAATCCTTCTGCGATCTCCGTAATTATTTGCCTGAATGCGCAGTTTTCCGCACTGATGATAAAGCGCTCGGCGGTGATGTCACTTTTCATCAGGGCGATCATACATTTGGCCACATCTTCAGCATCCACGAAACCGCAGCTGCCGGATGTATAAAATTTAAGGCCTTTACGAACGATCTCAAAAAGCTCACCGCTGCCATTGGTCCCGGCCCCGGGGCCAATAATGATGGACGGATTAACAATCACCGCATCCAAACCTTCTGCAATTCCCCGCCAAACCTCCATTTCGCTTTCCAGCTTTGACAGGGCATAGCCATCCGTTTCCAACGCCTGGTCCAGGTGATGGTTTTCGGTGATCAGGTCCCCCGGTTTTGCCAGGCCGATCGCCGCAACCGAACTTACATGCACCAGCCTGGCGTGATTTAACCCGCACAAATTCACCAGGTTACCGGTGCCGATAACATTTACCCGGATCATGTCCTTTTTGTCGGCTTGTTTTAATGACACCCAGGCTGCGCAATGGTAAACCTGTGTAATGCCTTCAAGCGCACTTTCGAGCGCAAAAACATCCATCAGGTCGGCTTCCACCCATTCTATTTGGCCCGAATAAGGTATTAACCGTTCAGGGACCATCGAGGTATAACGTTTAGTGCAACGAACAGTTACGCCCTGCTTAACGAGTTGCAAAGCGAGTTCCGAACCTAAAAAGCCTGTAGCGCCTGTGATTAATACCATTGTACTGATGTGCAGATTTCAGATGTGCAAATGTGCAGATTAAAAATGAACGGGAATAATCAAAAAATCCGCACATTTGCACATCTGATCCCGCACGTGCGGGACACATTAAAATGTCTCTATCCGATTTCTTTGCGCCTATTGATGCTGACAGGATCATCCCTAAAAAAGGCTACTATACCAGCCAGCTGGGCAGCAAGATCGAATATTATTCTAACGGCTTTCCCGGCCTGGAAGATAAGATCGACATCGCGCTGGTGGGCGTACAGGAAGGCCGCAATTCCATTAATAATTCCGGATGCGCATTGGGCCCCGATTATATACGCGAAAAACTATACCAGCTAAACGAGCGCAACTATAACACCAAAATTGTCGACCTTGGCAACATCCGGCCGGGGGCGACGGTAACAGATACGTATATTGCACTGATGACCGTGGTGAAAGAACTGGTGAAAAAGGGTATTATCCCGGTGATCCTTGGCGGAGGCCAGGACCTTACCTACGCGCAGTACATGGCCTATGAAACGCTGGAGCAGAAAGTTGATTTGGTGATCATCGATCCAAAATTTGATTTGGAAGACGATGATATGGACGCCGACAGCATCGCCACAACTTCTGAATCGTACCTCAACAAAATATTTTTGCACCAGCCTAACTTCCTGTTTAATTACAGTAACCTGGGGTACCAGACCTACTATACCAGCCAGGAAAGCCTGAGGGTAATGGATAAGCTTTATTTCGATGTTCACCGGGTGGGTGAGTTAACAGGGAATATTCCCGTTGCGGAGCCGATCATCCGCAATGCTACCATGGTAAGCTTTGATATCGGCGCCATACGGTCCTCGGATGCCGCCGGAAATGCAAACGCCAACCCAAACGGTTTTTTTGGCAGTGAGGCCTGCCAGATAGCCCGCTATGCAGGGTTTAATGATAAATTAAGTTCGATAGGTTTTTACGAGTTTAACCCAGCCTACGATAGTAATGGCCAAACGGCCATGATGCTGGCGCAAATGATATGGTATTTTATCGATGGGGTGTATAACCGTAAAAGGGATTTTCCCCTCAGCCCGAAATCGCAGTACCTTATATACAAAACCAGCCTGAAGCACGATGAGCACGAGCTGGTATTTGTTAAAAGTAAAAAATCCGACCGGTGGTGGATGCAGGTGCCTTACCCGGCCGGCGGTTCAAAAAATGAGCGATTTCACCTGGTGCCCTGCCAATATGACGATTACAAGACAGCTGTTTCCGGCGAAATGCCCGATCTTTGGTGGCGCACATTTCAAAAATTAAATTAAACAGCACAATTCGAAAAGGCTTTCAACGTTACCATAGCTTTGTGCAACAGAAACTGATGAAGAGATTATTTTTATTACTGCTGGCCGCTTTGCCAATAGCTGCCATTGCGCAGGACCCACAGGTATTTACTTTGAAAGGTAAGATCGGCAATTTAAATGCCCCCTCCCGGGCATATTTGGCTTACCAGTTGGGCGCCAATAAATATGTCGACTCCACCAACATAAGCAACGGCGCCTTTGTGTTTACCGGCCGTTTGCTAAATCCCACCAATGCCACATTGCTGATTGACCACGCAGGAACAGGAATTGAAAAGGTGGATAGCACCGCCGATTTGCTGAACCTTTACCTGGAGAAAGGCGAAATAGATGTAACCGGCACAGATTCGGCAAAAACGGCACAGATCACCGGCTCAAAGATCAACGACGATAGCAAAAGGCTCATCGCCCAGCTAAAGCCGATAATGGACAGGGCGCAAAAGTTAACCGAAGAAAAAAGATCGGCAACGCCTGAGCAGCAAAATTCTGCCGATTTTCAAAATGCGATGACGCAGCGGTATAAACAATTGCAAACAGAGCAGGAAGCAGCAATAAAGATATTTATTTTGTCCAATCCCAATAGCTTCCTTAGTTTGATCGCATTATACCAGGTAGGCGGCCCATCGCCGGACCCAGTAGAATTGGATACGCTATTCAACTCCCTGTCTCCCGAAATAAGAGGCACTGAAGCAGCCAAAGTGTTTAAAAACAGCCTTGATGAGCTGAAAAATACGGGCATTGGCGCTACCGCGCCTGATTTCACCCAAAGTGATGTCAATGGTGTCCCTGTGAAACTTTCGTCGTTCAGGGGCAAGTATGTGCTGCTTGATTTTTGGGCCTCGTGGTGCGGTCCCTGCCGCGAAGAAAACCCGAATGTGGTAAAGGTTTACAGTAAGTATAAGGACAAAAACTTTACGATATTGAGCGTCTCGCTCGATAAAGCCGATGGTAAAAACAATTGGCTCGCCGCTATACGAAATGACGGACTCACCTGGACCCAGGTGTCGGACCTGAAATTTTGGGATAACGCAGCAGCACAACTGTATTACATTACTTCTATCCCATCAAACTTCCTGATCGATCCGAATGGAAAGATAGTCGCGCGGGACCTCCGGGGCCAGGACCTCGATGCGAAGCTGGCAGAGGTTTTAGGAAAATAGTGGCGGCAGAGAGAATTTAAAAAATTGCCATATATTGCAACCAAAAGCAATACAATGAAAAAATTAGCTTTCATCATCATGCTATCGCTGCCGGCATTTGCCTTTGCACAGCAAAAATATTCCATCAACGGCACTTTGAATGGCAGCTATAACGCGCCCGCGAAAGTGTACCTGGTATATCGCCTTAAAAGTAAAACGACGAAGGACTCCGTTACCCTGCAGAACGGAAAGTTTCAATTTACCGGCTCCCTTGACAGCGCCGATCCGGTAAGCGGATACCTGGCATTGAACCCCAAAGGCACCGGGTCAAATACCGACGACTATAAATCCGTTTACCTGGAAACGGGTACCATTACGGTAACCAGTCCCGATTCTTTGAACAACGCAATAGTTGCCGGCACCAAAACCAACGCAGATAATGCCGATTACGATGCGATGATGAAACCAGTAAACGACGCCTATGATGCACTGCAGAAAAAACAGGATGCCGCAACGCCTGATCAGCAAAAATCGGAAGAATTTGCAAAGGAGAATGATAAAACCGAGAAAGCGATTGAAGCACAGGAAGCCGATCTGAATAAAAAATTCATCAACGGCCACCCCGACTCGTACCTGAGCCTTAATGTACTTGAAAATTTTGCCTACAGTGCCGATTATGTTGATATAGCGCCTTTGTATAACAATTTATCGGATGCCGTTAAACAAACTGTTGCCGGGAAAAAGTTTGGCGAAAGGCTGCCGCTTTTAAAAGCTGTTGCCATGGGTGCAACTGCACCCGAATTTACCGAAGCTGATACCAGCGGAAAATTGGTGAGCCTCTCCTTCTTCCGCGGCAAATATGTTTTGATCGATTTTTGGGCATCATGGTGCGGCCCCTGCCGGCACGAAAACCCTAATGTGGTGAAAGCCTTCAATCATTATAAAGGACAAAACTTTACCATCATTGGTGTTTCGCTTGACAGGCCCGGCGCTAAAGATAAATGGCTTGCCGCTATACATAAAGACGGCCTCACCTGGACGCACGTATCCGACCTGCAATTTTGGGACAGCAAAACCGCCGCTCTTTACGCCGTTCGGGGCATTCCGCAAAACTTTTTATTGGATCCGAACGGAAAGATCATCGCCAAAAACCTGAGAGGGGATGATTTGGAAAATAAGCTGGAAGAGTTATTCGGGAAGATTTAATTTAGTCCGAAAGTCAGTAAAGTCCGAAAGTCAGAAAAGTCAGAAAAGTCGGAAAAGTCGGAAAAAAGATGCTGTGCGGTGTTTTTCGGACTTTTCTGTTTGATTGCAATACGGCTTTTAATTCGTGAAATTCGTGTCATTATGAAGAAAACTATTTTATGCATACTGGCCTGTTTGCCGGTCGCCGTTTTTGCGCAGGGTGGTAAATATGTTGTGGAAGGCACCATAGGTACTTATAGTGCGCCCGCAAAGGTTTACCTGCAATATAAAACCAAAACCCGTTTCGTTACAGATTCAACCACTATAGAAAATGGGAAGTTTAAGTTTGAAGGCAACCTGACTGACGACCCCATAATGGCAGAATTGCTGCTGAACCCAAAGGGTACAGGGCCATCGTTTGGCGATCACAAACAGGTTTATTTAGAAAACGGCGCCACTATTGTAAACAGTGCTGGTAAATTGCGCGAAGCAATAATTGCGGGTACGCAGGTTAATATCGACAACGCAAAACTGGATACAGCTTTAAAGGCTTTAAAAGGTGATTATGATGCCCTTGATGCAAAAAGAAACGCTACAGCGCCCAACCAACAGCAATCGGATGCCTATAAAAAAGAGGCCGATAAGCTGGTTAGCGCTATTTTGACAGATCGGGCAGCGATATACAAAAAGTTTATACAGGACAACCCCGATTCCTATATCAGCCTGGTTACCCTGGGAAGTTATGCCTATTCGGCCGATTATAGCGACATCGCCCCTTTATTTAACGCGATGTCTGACAGAATGAAACAAACTGTTCGCGGGAAACATTTTGCGGAATTACTGCCTCATATTAAAGCCGTAGCCATAGGCGCAGTTGCTCCGGAAATTATTGAAGCAGACACTTCGGGCAATATGGTCAGCCTGTCATCATTCCGCGGCAAATATGTACTGGTCGATTTTTGGGCCTCGTGGTGCGGTCCCTGCCGTGCGGAAAACCCCAACTTGGTAAAAGCATATAATCGCTACAAAGGTCTTAAATTTACGGTGGTCGGCGTTTCTCTTGATGCGCTTGATGGCAAAGGAAGATGGAAAGCCGCTATCCGGAAGGATGGTTTATCCTGGCCACAGGTGTCCGACTTGAAATATTGGGATAGCGAAGCCGCCATTCTTTACGGGATTAAAGCTATTCCGCAAAACTTTTTATTGGATCCGAGCGGAAAGATCATCGCCAAAAACCTAAGAGGGGATGACCTGGAAAATAAACTGGAAGAACTTTTTGGGAAGATTTAAGAAAGTCCGAAAGTCCGAAAAGTCCGAAAAGTCCGAAAGATGCTCTGCCGGGTTTTTTGGATTTTTTTTTGATTGCGATGCCGCTTTTAATTCGTGAAATTCGTCCTTATTCGTGAAAATTCGTGTCATTGATGTACTTTTAGCGCCATGAGAAACTGGTTAATCGCACTACTCTTCTGCTTCCCCACTCTTGTTTTTGGGCAGGCTGAACAATATACCATCAAAGGCAATATCGGTACCCTTGATGCGCCGGCAACGGTTTTCCTGGTTTATAACAATGCAATAGCCGGAAAAGCGGTTTTAAACCATGGCGCATTTACGCTGAGCGGGACTGTGGCAGGCCCGGCACAAGCCTACCTGATGCTAAACCCCAGCGGCAAAAGCGCGCCCACCGATAATTATACTGTACTTTACCTCGAAAGCGGGGGCATAATTAAGATCGCCAGTACAAATGATCTGACCGAAGCAAGTATTACCGGGACGCTGACCAACGATGCCCGCGCCCGGTATAAGGCCTTGATGCAACCGTTGGAAACGCGCGACCGCGACCTGGAAGTAAAGGATACCACCGCCAGCGAGGAGCAAAAGCGCTCGCCCAGGTTTTTAAAGGCGCTTGAATTGGCTAATATGCAGCTGGAAAAAGACAAAAATACAGCGAATAAAAAATTTATCACCGAAAACCCGTCGTCGCTGGTTAGCCTGGAAGCCCTGTATTATTACGCCATGTATAATGATTACGCTGCCGTAGCCCCGCTGTACAGAAGTTTATCGGCGTCGGTAAAAAACAGTTCGGGCGGCAAAACTTATGCCGAAACCCTGAAGCAGATGGAGCATGTAGGGATAGGCAGCATAGCGCCCGACTTTGCGATGCCCGATACCGCAAACCGGCTGGTTAAACTTTCCTCTTTTCGCGGCAAATATGTCCTGCTTGATTTTTGGGCCTCGTGGTGCCCCATCTGCCGCGAATCAGCGCCCGGCGTGGTGAAAACCTATAATAACTATCGCAATAAAAACTTCAGTATGCTGGGCGTATCGCTTGATAAACCCAACGACCGGCAAAAATGGCTGCAGGCCATCCATCATGACGGATTAAAATGGACACAAGTATCTGATTTGAACTTCTGGAAAAGTCCGGTAGTGGGCCTTTATAAGCTCACCGCCCTGCCGCAGAATTTCCTGATCGACCCCAGCGGAAAGATCATTGCCCGTGACCTGGACAGCGATCAGTTAGCCGCCCGGCTGTCAAGTATTTTTGGTGGAAAGAATTAGCGATTCATGTATGAGCAGCTGTCTAAAAATAGAATCGTAGAGACGCGATGCATCGCGTCTCTGACCAAATGTACATTCCGACACGCAATTAAGGTCTCAAAATTTTGACCAACGCATGGAAAAGACGCGATGCATCGCGTCTCTACATTCAGATAAACCGAAACAGCAGGTCATTTTTAGACACCTTCTAAATGAAACGCTATTTTTCTTTTTATTCGTGAAATTCGCCCTAATTCGTGAAAATTCGTATTATTACAACAAATCAAACCCGATATCCTTCCGGAAATACATTCCGTCATAATAGATCCGTGCAGCATCAGCCGTCGCTTGTTGCAGGGCTGTAAACATGTCATACTGCAAAGAAGTAACAGCCAATACGCGCCCGCCGGAAGTTTTAACAATTTCGCCATCAAGGTAAGTTCCTGCG
>Ga0302140_10003326_pt1 | contig 20636 bp, 22 predicted proteins | sample I_Bog_E1_1_FD_202095 | JGI IMG/M metagenome (GOLD analysis project Ga0302140, IMG submission 202095) | Peat permafrost microbial communities from Stordalen Mire near Abisko, Sweden - I_Bog_E1_1 | ecosystem: Environmental > Terrestrial > Soil > Wetlands > Peat | place: Sweden: Abisko, Stordalen... | reverse complement strand
CCCTGGTTGATGATGCTATAAGCATTCGGCAGGAAGCTGCTGAGATCCGAGGCTTTCGGATTGCTTGGTGGCGCCAGCAGTGAAGTGCCATAAGGATTGGAGAGATTGCCGGTTTCGGCCGTAGGCGCTGCTCCACCCTGCCCACCGCACGTGACAATATAGCCCTGGTAGAAAGATTGTGTTGATGACGGGCAGCTCGATGCATTAACAAAGGGTAACTGCTGATTGACGCCGAAAGGTCCACCAGTGACTGTGCCAATCGCGTAACCCGGTGAGAAGTAGCTGAAGAGTTCCCCGCGGTCAAAGTAAGTGCCAAAACCTGAACGAACGACGACCTTATCGTGGAACATTGCTGGCTGCCATGCAGCGCCGATGCGCGGTGCAAATCCCCACTGCCGGCCAGTGAGCGTGGTGGCGCTTACCCCCTTGGTCCCATTCGCATTGTTGCCCGCGATGATCAATCCAGAATTCAGGATCGTGTCGGAAGAAGCGTCATAGCTGTACAGGCTAGGATCAAAATTGAACAACCGCCCATACTTCTCAGTGAGGCCGCCATCCCAGTCGTACCGGACACCAGCAGTGAGTGACAGGCGGGGAGTGATCTGATACTTGTCCTGCAAGTACATACCGACCTGGTTAGCGCGGTAGTAGCGGCTCGCATCGCCCTGCAGGAACGAGGTCACATAGAACCCGGTTGAAGAGCTGCCAGGAGTTACGTAGCCCTGGATCATTTGGCTAAAGTCATCTGTCGCGACCGTTCCAATACCAGTTCGCTTGTCGATGGTGTTGAGCTGCGTATAGCCGTAGTTTCCACCGAAGCTCACCGTGTGCCTGCCGAGCGCCCAGATGGCATTCGCCGCAGGTGCAAAACGATTCTGGAAAACACCAGTGCGCGGCGCTTGTCCTTCAGCATTGGGGCCAATGTTGAGAATGCCAGTCGGGGTATAGCTTCCATCGGGATTGGAGCCGAGGTCGTTATACACCGATACGCCAGGGAAGTAGGACGATCCGAATACGTTGATAGACCCGTTGCCTGCAGCGCCGCCAGGGATCGAGCTCGGTCCGAACGGTTGCTCGTTGTCGCCCCAGATCTTCTCGCGCATAAAACCGAAAGTCTGCGTGCTGCTCAGATTCGACTTGATCATGTACGTATTGATGATCGATGCAACCTGTGCACCTGCATCCAGATGCTCAGTGAAGCCAGGAACACTCGAGTACGCATACGGCGACACAGTCGGATCGTGCTGATAGTAGTACTTGAGCGCCAGACTGTCTTTGGTATTGACCGTGTAGTCAAGGTTGGCTACTGCCTGATCGGCTGTGAAACGTCCGGTTCCCGGCAAAAATGCGTTGGTGGTATGCGATGCGCTTGGCCAGCCAAACTGGTCATTGGGGATAAGCCATTTGCCCGGCTCGCCAGCTACCGCCGGAGAGTTGAAGAGGGCCAGCGCGGTTTGATCTATATTCGCTGCAGTGATGGAGCTTCCGAAATTGGTATTGGTGAGTGAGGCCAACGCCGAGGCCGATCGGTCATCGGTCAAGCCAACTGGAACATCCAGAAAGGAATCACCTATTTCCTGATCCGACACGTGAACATGCTGATACGCAAGATACCCGAATAGCTTGTCTTTGATGATCGGGCCGCCAGCTTCACCGCCGAGTGTGTAGCGATGCAGCTGCGGAACCTTCTGCGTTACATCCGGGTCCTGATTAAAGAAGAATGGCGCTGCGTTAAGCCAGTCGGTGCCGCGCCGGAAATAAGCTCCGCCATGCAGGTTGTTCGTGCCCGATGCAGTCGAGAGATCAATGTGCGCGCCCGATGTCGAACCCTGGCTTGCGTCATACATTGAAGTATTGACACGAATCTCCTGAATCGTCTCCGGAGCAGGTGTCGGAATGGCATTGCCTATCGAAAGATAGATAGACGCTTCCGAGTGGATCACGCCACCAGCCCCGTTGCTCGTCGATGCGCCCGTTGAATTGATCACGCGAGCCGAGCCAACCTGGCTGGTGCTCTTGCCATTAAAGAAGTTTGTAGCGTCAACGCCATTCAGCGAAAAGCTGTTCGAAGTATCACGCTGACCATTCGCCCAGATCGGCTGATTGCCCAATCCCGACAGAGCTCCGGTACCGCCCGGCAACTCAGCGTTTACGCCGGTAGAGAGAATGGCAACGCCAGTGAAGCTGCCAGTCGGCAAAGGCGTAGACTCAATCTGTCCGGGATCCAGAACATATCCATTCGTCGTATCCACTGCATTGATCAGCGGCGATGCTTCAACCGTTACCGTCTCACCCTTCGCGTCGCCAACTTTCAGGCTCGCATTCACGCTTGCAGTACGATCTGCCTGAACCACGATGTGCGGCGTTTTCTGAACTTCAAACCCATCTGCCGTGTAGGTCAGCGTATAGCTGCCGATCGGCAGATTCACGAGCAGGTACTCACCTGATCCATTCGATTTCACCGAGCGCGTAAGGCCAGTTTGCTCCCCGACAACTGTCACGGTCGCGTTCGGAATTACGCCGCCCGAGCTATCCGTGACTTCACCGGTAATGCCGCCAAGAGTCTGCTGTGCCTGCGTGGATTGAATACACAGCGCTGCGACTGCCACCAGTGCCAGCAGCCGGAGAAACGACGATGGAATGTCCTTGATAAAAGCGATCAATTGAGGTGCCTCACGAATAGGGATTTCCCGTAGGTCTTGAAGCGTGCTTCAAAACCTTTTGGTGTTTGCACATCGGCCTGCCGTTTGTAACGGGCCAAAAAGAGGAAAGGAAAAGTTAATACGAGTAGTGCTCGTTTGTTGAACCGCTCGTGAAATTCTGCGGGGTTACCAATACAATACCCCACTTGCTACGAAAATCAACGGGAAATTTATGTGTTCGCAATGCCAATTCCGTGGCAAATATGCAATTGATCTTTGCTACTCCCAAACCGCTAAAAGCTTGCGTATGAATTGCCTGCATATCAAGGCAACATCGACACATGCGCGGATACAATCCGCCAGCCTTCGCTAAGGCGAACCCACACCTGGCTCTGTCGCCCCCGAACGATTCCATTCGATGTTCGGCGTTCAAATTCCAGCGTGATACTGCCATAATCGTTTCCAAAACTCACAATATCCAACCGCTTCACATCGCGCGCCAGATTGCCTATCGGACGCGCTTTGCGGAATGCTTCCAGCTCCGACTCGCCATACAGATTTTCACCCGCGCCAAATCGCATCACGTGAGGCGAAGCCCAGAACATTGAAACCAATATCTCCACATCATTGCTCACCAATGCCTCTTCATAGCGCGGATAAAGTGCCTCGAGCTCAGCACGCACCTCTGGCAGGTTGATCTCGCTAGACGCAATAGTCATGTTTCTTTTATCTCCACTATTAAAAATTTCTATACTAGCGCCGAACCAACTGGCCTGGATTCAAAGTCCCAGTTCACTCAATCCCGGATGCTCATCTGGGCGTCGTCCAATCGCCCAGTGATACTTGCGCTCGCTTTCAGTGATCGTAAGGTCATTGATGCTCGCATGTCGCGCGTACATCAATCCATTTTCATCGAACTCCCAGTTTTCATTGCCATAAGCCCGGAACCAATTTCCAGCACCGTCGTGATACTCGTATGCAAATCGAACGGCGATTCGGTTACCGTCAAAAGCCCAAAGCTCCTTGATCAACCGGTATTCCAGCTCTTTCGCCCACTTGCGAGTCAGAAACTCAACGATCTGACTACGGCCAGTGACAAATTCTGATCTGTTTCTCCATCGCGAATCGACCGTGTAGGCAAGAGAAACTTTCTCTGGGTCCCGGGAATTCCATCCATCTTCAGCAAGGCGAACTTTCTGCACTGCAGAATCGTGAGTAAACGGCGGTAGTGGCGGACGGGAAGACATAAATCTACTCCTTGGAAACAATCACAAATTAGGTGAAAGGGAAGAGTTCAGTATGTGGCAGGATCTGCTTGCTGATCGCACCGCTAACCGTGAACACCGGCTCATTCACCACCTGGCTAAGCCTGAGTTTAAGGGCCACGCTGCACAAAATATAAGCGTGAACATCACTGAATCCCCAGTTAGTCATCAGCAGATCGATCATCCGATTGGTCGCAGCCCGCGCCGCGCTCGCGATATCCTCGCCCGATTCGACCACCACGTATGAATCCCCACGCGTATCCGGCGCAACCGAGTCACTGGATTCAACAATCGGACCAGCAAGCGCACGGTGCTTGTGGAGATAAAAGCGCAACGTTACGTCCAACGGGCATTCGATACCATTGATGCAAACTTCTCCGTCGCCCTGCGCGGCATGGCCGTCACCACAACTGAACAGTGCACCCCGGTTATAGACGGGCAAATAAAGCTTCGATCCGGCGCATAATTCACGCACATCCAGGTTGCCACCAAAACTGCCCGGAGCACGTGTCCGAAATCGACCATCCTCAGCGCGTGCGACTCCCATCACTCCCAGAAACGGTCGCACCGGAACGATGGCCGGCGCAAGCGAACTCGTTACATCCCCATCCAACTGCCAGTGAAAAAGGTATGGAGTCCGAAACCGCTCCTTCAAAAAACCCAGACCGTCAATTACGCTCGACCATCCCCACCCACGATGCTGCGTAAACAGCACATCCACCTGGAGAACATCACCAGGCTCCGCGCCATCAATCCATACCGGCCCAGTCAATGCATGGATGCGTGTCCGGTCGATGCTCTGAAACTCCTCCCCAGTCATTCCCGGATGCACCTGCCCGCCACTGGCATCGGCGCATTCAAAATGCACCTCATCTCCAGGCTCAATATGCAACCGGGGTTCGAGACTGCGATCCCAGACCGAGTGGGTTGGTTCCGCGCTAAGACTGTGGTGGTTCATTCTGCTGCGACCCTTACCGTCATCTGCACTTCCACCATCGCGTTACGCGGCAACCCGCTCACCCCAACCGCAGCGCGCACATGCTTCCCAGATTCGCCAAAGACCGAGACCAGCAGGTCTGACGCCCCATTAATCACCGCGGGGGACTCAGCAAATCCCGCCACGGAATTCACATACCCATTCACAGAGATAATCTCGGTCACAGCATCAAGCGTGCCCAGTTCACGCTTAAGGACGGCCAACTGCGTCAGCGCGCAGGCCCGAGCCGCGTTATAGCCTTCGTCAACTGTGCTGTCACCGCCAACCGTTCCGGTAATTGGCCCAGAACTGCTGGTAGAGATCACGCCAGCCAGGTAGACCATCGATCCAACCCGCTTTGCTGAAACATAATTGCCTCCCGGAGCAGGTGGAGGAGGAAGTGTAAGGCCAAGTCTCGTGAGTTGATCTTCCCTTGTCATTTGTGTTGAATTTAGCACGTCGTCAAACAACGTTTCGAAGGTAACCATAAATTTTCTTCCGGCCTCAGCCTCTGGCACGCTAGCATGAGCCATGTTTTCTCCCTCCCGTTTGCTATGCCTTGCGTTGCTCATTCTGTTCTGCTTAAGTCCAGCAGCAAAAGCTGCCGCGTACACTCTCGATTCCGATCATCCCCTGATGCTCGCTTCGAGAACGTCGCCCGGTGATCTGGAAATCGGAGGAGAACTCAGCGGTCTGCCTCCCGGCACCGTACGCTACGTGCGATACGACGATCTCATCAAGCTGCCCCAGGAAACCTACACCATCTCTGACGACACCAACTTCAAAGGCGCCACTCAGATTTCAGGCATCGCTCTCTCGACCCTAGCCCATCTCTTTGGCAAATCCGCTCACTCCGACCTGATCGTTGCGATCTGCTATGACAAATACAGATCAAATTACCCTGGTGACTACGTCGCCGCGCATCATCCGATACTCGTCCTCAAGATCAACGGCCACGCGCGAGATCAGTGGCCGCCCTCCGTTTACGGTGGTTCGCTCGGACCGTATCTGATCTCGCATCCAACATTCACCCCATCCTTCAAAGTCTTGTCGCACAAGGACGAAGCCCAGATCCCCTTCGGAGTAACCCGCCTCGATTTCCGCACCGAATCCGTTGTCTTCGGAGCAATCCGTCCCGTCGGCAAATGGCCCAAAGACTCGCCCGTCTGGCAAGGATACGAAATCGCTCGTCAGGACTGCTACCGCTGTCACAACCTGGGTCGCGAAGGTGGTGAGATGGCCTCGCGTTCGTGGCTCATTCTAGGCGCATGGGCCGCAACAGATCCTACGAATTTCAGGCACTATATCCACAACCCAAGATCCATCATGCCCGCAGCCAAAATGCCGGTGCATCCCGACTACGACGAACGCACTCTCGAAGCCCTGACCGCTTACTTCAAAACCTTCATACCCACCAGGGGTGAACAATGATTACGCGCATCGCCAAAGTCGCCCTGCTAGCTGCAGTCGCCCTCTTCTACACACTGGTCGTGCTGAACAACACCACCGACTTCGATTCAAACTATCAATTCGTCCGACACGTACTATCGATGGATTCCACCTTCGCGGGCAACAAGGCAATGTGGCGCGCACTCAGTAATCCCGCATGGCATATCGCTTTCTATTTCTCAATCATCACGTGGGAGATCATCACAATGATTCTGAGCTGGTGGGGAGCTATCGTGCTGCTGCGTGCCATTGGCAAGCCAGCCAGTGAATTCCTCGCCGCCAAGCGTATCCCAATCATCGCGCTGACGCTGGGCATGTTGATGTGGATGGTCGCCTTCCTTACCGTCGGTGCGGAGTGGTTCCTGATGTGGCAGTCACATACATGGAACGGTCAGGAAGCGGCCTTCCGCATGTTCGTAGTCCTTGGGGTCATCCTGCTCATCCTGCTCCAGCCAGATCAAGAAACGCAGCCATGAATTTCAGTATGGCTGCGATCCGATCCTGCGAGCATGAATCGTCTTCCGTCTCACCAGGAACCACACCATTCCGAGCGCCATGTAGCCAAGATAGATGTAAGGAAACCAGACCGCAGGCGCTGCCGGAACCGGATAAACACTGCCGATCATCGCGCCAATCATTACCGCTACGGTAATCCAGCTCACAATCAGCACCGCGGTCGAATGTTGCCCCAGGGCTCTACGTGCAAAAGGCAAAGCAACACCCACCAACGCATAGGCCGTCAGAAATCCAAATACAGAAATCGATCCCAGCCAGCCATACATATCGGTTCCGCCAACTCCCTTCAAAGCCAATGCAGCCGTCGCCACAAACATTGCAACAGAAGTGAGCGCTACCCCAGCTTCAGGTGTGCCGAACTTCTTGTGCGTACGCCCAAACGTGTCAGGAACCAGTCCGCTGTGCGCCATTCGCAATAGAACGCGTGAGGCTGCAGTCGTACATGCCAGCACACAAGCGAACATGCTCACAAAGGCCCCGATATCAATAGCGGTTCCAAGCGGAGAAACCCCAGCCTTACGTGCCAGCACATGTAGCGGACTCGTCGAGTCACTCAGCTTGCCCGTCTCACCTTGAAATCCAAGCACCTCTGAATACGAGCAAAGCATGAAGAAAACACCGGCAAGAATCGCGCACTGGATCACCGCTCGTGGAATGGTCTTCAGCGGTTCGCGCGCCTCTTCTCCCAACGTAGTAGCACTCTCAAATCCCACAAAGCTAAAGATAGAAAGGACAACCGCTGGCCCCAGCGCATGTATCCCAACTCCCTTCAGCCGCAACTGATCCATGTCGAACCGCAGCCCATAATGTCCCAGCAGCAACATCAGCACAATACCGATGAGGCTCACGGACACCACCTCGATCCATAACATCATCTCTGCAGATAGCTTCACGTCCCGAAATGCAATTGCGCCCGTACCGAAACACACCACCGCGAGCGTAACCAGCGATGGAGCAGTCCACCCAAAAAACTGTCCCATCAGTACATTGCCGTAATACAAAGCACCGCCAGCCACTGACGCACCTGTAGCAATGTAGGCAATCAACAAAGCCCACGCTGCGACCGCACCCAGTGAAGGACGCAACGTATCCGCTGTGTACGCGTAGAGCGACCCCGGAGATGACGAGAGTCGTGCAAATCGGCTGACGCAAAAACCAACCAGCAGCATCGCCGCCGTGGCCAGCAGATACACAAACCATGTTCCATTGCCCGCCAACGCAAAGACCAGCGGAATCGTCAGTGACGGAGAAGTCGAAGGCGCCATCGCCGACACCGATTGAGCCAGTGTTTCCATCGGCGAGAGAACTGCCTTATGGAGGCCATATCCCTTATCTAACTGACCTTCACCGTCCCCGTCATACACTTCCGCCGCTGCGTCTATCTTCGCCACGCACTCTCCTGTCGTATGGATATCGCTCAGAAATTCGTTCGGATGCCTTAGTCTCCAGCTTTCGTCGCCACCGGTCAAGTGCAATCAACTTAAGCTCAATTACACTTATGCCCATGGCAATGCCCGCAATCATCCTCGCCGCCGGAGCCAGCACCCGACTTGGACGACCAAAGCAACTCGTCCACTCCGCAGGAGAAACACTGCTCGACCGCACAATTCGTCACGTTCGCCAAGCAGGCTGTGATCCTGTCTTCGTGGTTCTCGGCGCAAATAGCGAAGAGATCACAAGAACCGCGTTACTCAAGGATGCCCAGACCATCGTGAATGAAGAATGGAGGAGCGGTATATCGACATCTATCCGCGCCGGAATTACGGCTGTTCAAACTCTGTGCCCAGAGTCCTCCGCAGCCATGTTACTCGTCTGCGATCAGCCCAATCTCACTTCCGCGCACCTGGCAGAGTTGATTAGTCAACATCAGGCGGCAATCCAGACGGCAATCATCGCTTCGGTCTATGCTGGAAACATCGGAATCCCCGCCATATTTCCAACTTCGCAATTTGACTCTCTGCTCAGGCTCGAAGGAGATGTTGGCGCTCGAGCCACATTGCGAAAAGCCGAATGCCCTTTGATCACTATCGAACTACCCGGCGGAGAGTTTGACATAGATACGCCCGAAGATCTGGCATCCTTATAAACCCACCAAAATCATCGCTCGATAACAGCCTCTATGTAACCGTGAGGTTCATCGATAGGAACATATATCTGATTGGGATTGTCCTGCCCGAAGCGACTCAAATCGACAGGAAGACAATGCAGATTCGGCATAGTCAATTTGACGCGAGCAATCTCCGTCACAGCATTGAGTAGGTCCTTGCCCATATCGAAAAGCGTGTGCTGCACACTCAAGCTATCATGCTCAGCAAATGTTCTTATGAGGCAGTTGAGCGCGGTATCTCTTGCCAATTCATAGCTCTTTGGAGGTTCAGCATATTCCCAGCGAACAGTAGCCCGTGTTCCAAAAATCCTATCCGTACTTTCAGGAAGTGTCGTTAAACGATCCTTGATATATCCCGTAAATGCCGACTTGGTGGTCTTCAGGATCATAAGGCCATCAACCCCGGAGGTGACCTTAGCCAAACCGCCCTGCAGTTGACTAACTTCAGTTGTATGTACTTCGGGTCCCGCCATTTGATAGGTCGTTGCATGTGGCTGGCCATCGACCAGAGCCTGTCGCCAACACTTCTCTTCGATCTCGACACTGGCCACAGTTACCTGAGAGTTGTTCGACAGCAGATAGTCTGCCAGCTCGATAGCGAACTCTTCCTGCGTCTTAGCTTGCGTCTCCCGCGCAAGTGAATACACAGTGTTCTTCATCGTGTCCGTGGGTAGAATCCGGCAGTTATCGCCTTCCGTGAAGCAGCTCTCGAAGTCCCCCTGCAGCAACACCCGTACATTCCATTCCTTCATCGCATGATGAGTCTCGTGACGTGCAACCTTCATCACGCGAACTCGCGATTTGCCATATCGATTCTCGCCAAGGTGAGCCATGCGATCTCCTAACTTCCCCGATAAGTCGTGTAACTGTTGTCGCTCAAAAGCAGCGGAAGGTGATATGAACGTTCTCCATCAATCATGAATGTAAGAGTCACCTGCGGATAGATACTTGTGCGTCCCTGGGACTTGAAGTAGTCGCCGACGTCAAACGTAAGGCGATAGATTCCATCACTTGCATCCGGTGCAATATCGCGGCAACGGCCATCACCATCGGTAATGCTCGAACCTACTGCAACCCATCCAGATGGCATCTGCTTTTCCATACGCAGGCTGATTCCTGCAGCCGGCCTGCCCAAAACGGCATCTAGCACGTGAGTAGTGATGGCGCTCATGGCTGTAACCACTTCTTCAATCGGATTTGCATGATCAATCTCTGTTGCTCCGCAGCTTCCTTCAGCTCTGAATCGCGACTTCCTGTCAGACGGCTATTCAGGATAGACAACATCTCTTCAGCACTCTTGCCGGTGGCGCAAATAATGTATGTGAATCCAAAAGCCTCTTCGTACTTGCGATTTCCAGCAGCTAACTCTTCCTGCACAGCACCCTGCGCATCGCCTGACGCAGCTTGCTCCTGTTCTGACCACGCACTGGACTTTTCTGACGCATGTTGTGCATCCCGCTCCCCTATTCGCGGATGAGCGCGAAATGCCTCCATCCAATCAGGCTCCTTCATCTGCGCCCAGATGCGGTCAGCAGCGTCGTACAAAGAACTCTCATCAGCAAACGGACGCATCGTCACAACCTGCTCAGCCCAACGTCGTGACGCGCAACAATGCAACAAGTCAGCAGTCGCTAGATCTTCCGTTTTCAAATTCCATCCCATCAGGATCGTGTTCATCTGACGCCCCTCGTTACGACGAGTTCGTCAAGAAACTCCGCTAGTAGATTGACCGCAACCTGCCTTCTGTATGCAGCAGTAGATCGAATGTCATCGATAGGCAGCACCTCATTCCGAAGGGCGGTCAACGCAGCCGAGCTGCTTCCAGAATCGAGAGGTCTTCCAAGTAATTCGCTCTCTGTATTCACAAGCCTTACCGGACGGTTTGCAAGACTGGCAGCCCCCAATCGAATCTCCCGCACCACCCCATCTTCAACAAGAGCGGCCCCGGCAATCGCCACCTTGGTGATCGCCATCGCCCGTCGCGTCCCAACCTTGCGTAAATACTGTGCATGACGCGTAAATCGTCTCGGCAGATGCAGCGCCAACACCAGCTCGTCAGGACGCATCTGATTTCGCTTATACCCGATATGAAAATCAGCATAAGGCATGCGCCTGCGTCCAGAACTCGATACCAGTTCGATCTCAGCATCGTAGACTAACAGGGCAGGCGGGGCATCCGCGGCAGGGGAGCCATTCACAATATTGCCCGCAAGCGTCGCGCGGTTCTGATTTGCAATAGAACCGATCCAGCTTGCAGCTCGCGTCAGCAACGGAAATTCTGACGCGATCAGTTCGTGACGCCGTAACTGTCCAAAAGTGACACCACCACCGATCGAAATCGAACCATCGCTCACAGCGATGCCACCCAATTCCGGAAGACCCCACACACTTATAAACTTTCCTGGCGTCAATCTGCCCGCAGCGTGGGCAACCATAACTTCCGTTCCACCCGCTAACGGAGTCCATTCACCCGGAGCGCTCGCCAGTCTCGCCAGCACCTCGCTGAGACTATTGCCTGCATGTAAAGTGTGGGCTTCGGGATCACCGCGCATTCTTCATCTCCCCGTTCATCGCAGCGGCTTCAATAACAGAATCAAAAATCTTCATAAAGCCGGTACAACGGCAGAGATTACCCGCAAGACCCTCTCGAATCTCACTCAAAGACGGACTAGGATTGCGCGCAAGCAATTGTGTCGCCGCCATCAACATTCCAGGAGTACAGATACCGCATTGCGCCCCTCCGCATTCTAGAAATGCCTTCTGCAAAGGATGCAGCTCAGCATCGATTGCCAATCCCTCAACCGTTTCAATCCTCGCACCGTCCGCCTGCAGCACTGGCACCAGGCAACTGTTCACCAGTTCGCCATTCATCCTCACACTGCATGATCCACATTCACCTTCGCCGCATCCTTCTTTCGTTCCAGTCAACCCTAAATCTTCACGCAGAACATCCAGCAGTCGCTTCATTGGAGGCACCTGCACCGACGCAGACTCACCGTTAATCGTGATCTCAATCGCTGACCAACAAATGCTCATGCCTCTACCGCCTCTCCGGCATTCACAAAAGCAAGTCTTACAAAAATATCTTCAGGCTGCAGTGGAATACTGGTGAAGTTTTCTCCGATAGCATCCTGGATGGCATTCAGAATTGCGGGAGCTGGCCCATCATGCGGCAACTCGCCAATACCCTTGGCCCCATAAGCCCCATGCTCAAACGGAATCTCCTCAAAGAACACGGCAATCGGTGGCACATCCGCAGCTGTAGGCATGATGTAGTTCGTCATTTGATTGTTGGCCATGTGGCCGTTCTTCAAGATCACCTTTTCGTAAAGCGCGTAGCCCACCCCCTGCGCAACGCCCCCCTCAATCTGCCCCGCAGCCAGCGTGGGGTTCAGTACCTTTCCAACTTCCTGCACAGCATAGAAGTTCGTAACCTCCGCCGAATAGGTAGTTGTATCGACCGCAACCTCCGCAACATACACCGCCCAGGCGAACGCCGGATAGGCTTCGCCACGATAAGCCCGATCATCCCAGAAGATATTCGGGGGCGCCTCATAGCGGCATAGTGACTCGACCGTTCCATGTATCGCCCGATGGTTTTCACACGCAGTCAAGAAGTCTTGAGTACTATACAACTCGCCAAGCCCCGCCGAATCCCTCAACGCCGCGATCAGCTGCCGTCCAGCACGCTCTATAAGTTTGCCCACCACCATCGACGTACGCGATGCAACCGTAGGGCCACTATTCGGAACGATACCCGTATCAGGCGGCGCCATCTCAACATCTTCGTAAGGTATGCCGAGAGACTCTGCTGCGATCTGCGTAAGGATAGTATTCGTTCCCTGGCCAAATTCCGTGCTCGATACAAGCACACGAACCCGTCCATCGACGGTCACGTCTATACCGGCAAGCGAATTCAGAGTGCGCTCACCAGAGCCAGTGAATCCCGACCCGTGATAGAAAGCCGCAATCCCCATCCCTCGTCTAATTGCGCTATTCGCATTCTCAATAGCGAAGGCCTTGCGCTTCGCGTGATAGCCGCTTTCCTCCAGCGCACGCTCCAGCAAAATGTCGAGGATGACTGGCTCGCGCATAATCTGTTCCGTCGCTGTTGAATCCCCATCGTGCAAAAAGTTACGCCGTCGTATTTCTGTCGAATCAATCCCAACAGCCTTGGCGACCTGCTCCATATGCCGCTCAATCGCAAAAATAGTCTGCGGCGCACCAAAACCGCGAAACGCGCCATAAGGCACCGTATTGGTAGCCCAGGCCTTCGAGTGAATCCGCACGTTCGGGCATACATAAGGTCCGGTGGAGTGAAGCGTGGCGCGTGACAGTACCGTCGAAGACAGCGTCGAATAAGCACCGCCGTCCGTAGCGATCTCAATCTCCATTGCCAGCAATTTACCGTTCTTATCAACCGCAGTTCGATGTCTCGTCCTCGAAGGATGGCGCTTGGTCGTAGCAGCCAGATCCTCCATGCGGTCATAAACCATTTTGATAGGCCTGCGAGCCTTCATCGCCAGCAGTCCCGCATGTGAGGCAAGCACCGAAGGGTAGTCCTCCTTGCCACCAAACGCACCACCGGTTTCAGTCTGAATCACGCGCACTTTATCAGCCGGCAGATCAAACACAGCCATCAAAGATTTATGCACATAGAAAGGGCATTGCAACGATCCCCAGACCTTGATGCCAGCCTCTTCGTTGTACTCCGCAATGACTCCATTATTCTCTATATATAAGTGTTCCTGCGCCCCCGTGTGGTATTCCCCTTCCACAATATGTTCAGCCGTCGCCCACACCGAATCGACGTTGCCTTTTTCCAGGTGAAACTGCTTGAAAACATTGTTGTCACCCCAGATGATTTCCCGCTGTGCTTCGCTATCCTCAATGCTCAGCACCGCAGTAAATGGCTCGTACTCGACGCGGACTCCTGAGACCGCCGCAGGCAGCCGCCGTTTATCACGGTGCGCGATCAAAACGATAGCCTCATCGCAATGGTTGACCATCCCGCCCGCCAGGCACGGCTGGTCTGCAGCGATCATCTGAATATGGTTTTTCCCCGGAATGTCTGCAGCGGTCACCACTACAAACTCGCTCCAGTCGATTCCAGGCAAATTTGGACTGAAATGAATTCCTGTAATCCGGCCTCGTGGGATCGAACTCCGCACCGTGGCGCCGTACCACATCCCCTCAATCTCCAGGTCGTCAACATACTTTGCCCGGCCCAGCACTTTGTCCACGCCCTCCTTTCGGATTTGGGCGGTGCCGACTATGCGGGTTTTGGGGCTCGCACTCATACGGTCTCGATATGGCAAATGGACGATCGGATTAGGCGTAAGCATACACGGGCGCGCAGCCGTTTCAAAAGTTATATGCCCCCAATCGCAAGGTCGCGCCACAGTTTCGTTCTCAGAACGTCTAAGCAGAAGGTATTCTGTTGAAGAAGATGCGCGTCCAAATTCTCCCCTTCGGTATTCTCAAAGACCTGCTCAGCCCGTCACCTCGCGAGTTGCCAGATCACGCCTCGGTGACTGATCTCCTCGCCCTCCTCGGTACTGAGTTACAGCAACAGCCCCGCGCCGCAGAACTCCTCAGCCGCATCGCCGTAAGCGTCAACACCGAATACGCGCGACCCAGCCACATCTTGCGCGAGGGCGATAAAGTAGGCCTTCTTCCGCCAGTATCGGGCGGCATCAACTCCATAACCACCTATTTAACCCGCGACGTAATCCCAACCAATGAATTGATCGCCGCAGCCCGGCAGGGAAGTGACGGAGCCGTAGTCGCCTTCGATGGAATCGTCCGGGACAATACTCGCGGCCGGCCTACCCTATACCTCGATTACGAAGCCTACGAAGAGATGGCTGTTAAGCAGATCGCAGAACTAGCCGAGCAGGCAATCGCTCGCTTTGGAATTCGAAGCGTCACCTTGGTGCACCGGCTGGGGCGTCTTGAAATTGGCGACACCAGCGTCCTCATCGTCGTCGCTTCAGCCCATCGCGGAGCGGCCTTCGATGCCAACCGCTGGCTCATCGATACCCTCAAGAAAACCGTCCCCATTTGGAAAAAGGAGACTTTTGTGGATGGAGCAGTCTGGGCGGACGGTGAACCGTTTCCCGCAGATCTCGCCGCCAACCCGCCAGCTGCTGACTCCGTAGCAACCAATCGGGAGCAAAGCAATGAGGGCTAGTGGGTATTTTTCAATCAAATTTGTCCGCCCGCTTGTTTGCCTCTCAGTCCTGTGCGGAAGCCTGATCCTGCACGCCCAGATCTCCAACCCTGCGCCCTCCAACCTCGCACCTGCTGACACCCCGGCTGACCCTCAACAAAAAGAAGAAGCGCCCGTGACTACGCTCCACATGAACGTGAAGCTCGTAAATGTCTTCACCAATGTCACCGACGCCTCAGGAGCCATCGTCGGAGGACTCACCAAAGAAGACTTTTCCCTCGCCGAAGACGGACGCCCGCAACGAATTGCAGTCTTCGAGCGCCAATCCGAACTCCCGCTGAACCTCGTCCTCGCCATCGATACCAGTGGCAGTGTCCGCAAAGATCTGCCCCTTGAGCAGGACGCAGCTCGCCGTTTTGTCCACGCTCTCTTGCGCGGCCAGGACCAGATGAGTCTGCTCGAGTTTTCCACTGAGGTCCGCCAGGTAGTCGCTTTTACCAATCAAGCCAGCCGTATAGATCATGGCCTTTCCAGCCTTCGCGGAGGCCCGGCCACCGCCCTCTACGATGCTATTTTTCTCGCATCTCAGAGCCTCGCGCCCAAACAGGGTCGAAAAGTCATTGTTCTCGTCACCGACGGCGGTGACACCGCCAACACCGTAACCTACGCGCAAGCACTCGAGCAGGCACTGCGCGGCGAAGCCATGGTTTACAGCATTATCGACGTGCCCATTGAGGCCAGCGCCGGACGCGATACCGGTGGAGAACACGCCCTCATCACTCTCGCCGAACAGACCGGCGGAAGATATTTCTACGCCAGCTCCGGCGGTCTCGACAAAGCCTTCAGCCAGGTGTCAGAAGATCTGCGAACACAATATCTGCTCGGTTACTACCCATCCCATCAAGCGCCCGGAACAAGCTTCCACCGCATCCAGGTCACAGTCCCGCGCGCCGCTACAGAGGCTTTTAACATTCGCTATCGCACCGGCTATTATTCCGATTCGTCCACTTCTGCTCAATAAATTCAATTCGTTGTGCATCCGTTCCTATAAAAAGAACAACTATTCGTTCGCCGCGCGCGTCCCACTACAATAAGCCTATGAATCCTCCCCTTTCACATTTGCGCCGCTCTCGAACGCCGCCTCCAGGCGACACCGGGCAGGAGGCGCTGTATCTTCGCTCTCTCAGTGATCGTCAGGTCAGCGTCAGCGTACAACTCCGCGATGGAGAAACCATCCAGGGTTGGATCGAGTACTTTGACGACGGCATGGTCCGTGTCACCCGCGACGGTCATCCCAACCTCTTTATCTACAAGCATCAGATTCGCACCATAACCGAGGTCACTCGCCGGCCCGCACGCAAAGATGCGAGCAACGGAGCCCGGGCATGAGCGAGTTCTTAATCGAAAAGAGCCTGGTAGGAGAACGCGACCAGTTCACCTGGGTTCCCAAGGCTCAGGAACTAGCGCGTGTTGCAGGCACAAAACTGCGAGAGTTTTTCGTCGCAGGGGTTGCCACGGAATATAAAGGCGATGTCGATCTGGTCACCGTGGCCGACCGCACAGTAGAAGCCTACCTGCGCGAAGCATTGCTCCTGGCCTTCCCAGATCACGGAATTTATGGCGAAGAAGGAACACGCGACCGTCTCGACTCCGAGTTTCGCTGGTATATCGACCCACTCGACGGTACCACCAACTTCGCCCACGGTTTTCCCCAATTTTGCGTCTCGATGGGCTTGGAACATCGTCCAGCCGGGCTGGCGCCAGAACACGACGGGCCCATCGTCGCCGGCGTCATCTACGATCCCATGCGCGACGAGATGTTCATCACCGAGCGCGGCAAAGGCGCCTTTCTGAATGGAAAGCCCATCCACGTATCAACCGTCCCCGAACTGGGAGAGGCACTCGTAGCCACCGGTTTCCCCAGCCGTAAACGCCACGACAACCCAAACATCCACTTTTACCAGGAATTCACCCTGCGTTCCCACGGCGTCCGCCGAGCCGGTTCCGCGGCGCTCGACCTGGCCTACACCGCCTGCGGTCGCGTGGATGCCTACTGGGAATTCAACCTCAATCCCTGGGACACCGCTGCCGGATTTCTCCTCGTGGAGGAAGCCGGAGGTATGGTCACCGGTTTTGACGGCTCCTACCGCCGCCTCGAGAGCCGGGAAATTTTGGCGTCCAATCAACTCATCCACCACGAACTGCTAAGCCTTTTTAAAGACCTGTTCGCTGGAAAAAACCTGGCTCCTATTCCCTCCCCAGCCGAGTATGCGCAACGTCGCGCAACTCGCGCAGCCAAGCAGGCAGCAACGGGGCTAACCTCCTAAACTCCCACCGTTTGCCGCCTTTTCAGTGCGTGATACGGCTACACTTCCACCTCTGCCAACCGCTCACCCTATTGTGCTACTATGAGCGAGCAGAAACACCTTTGCGGAGAACTCACTTATGGCATACGTCATTGCAGAACCCTGTATCGGCACCAAGGACACCGCCTGTGTAGACGCCTGTCCCGTCGATTGCATTCACCCTAAAAAGGACGAAGGCGACCACGGCCCAGCCGACCAGCTCTTCATCGATCCAGTCGAGTGCATTGACTGCGGCGCCTGTGTTCCGGCCTGCCCCGTCTCGGCTATCTTCGCGCAGGATGACCTGCCAGAGAAGTGGGCTCACTTCACCGAGAAGAACGCCGCACACTTCGGCCGCTAGACCTCAAGACGCACTCCAAAGCTCAAAACGCGCACTCCGCATCAGCGGGGTGCGCGTTTTCCATTTTCGTGCAAAGAGTGACCAATTCTTAGCACGGTTGAAGTAGAATCAAGCACTATTCAGCCAGCCAAGGTCATTCCAGCGGACTTCGCCGCCTTTCGATCGAATGTAAGAGTCCTCTCGCAGCCAGCCGCTTGAGCGGAGCACGAGACCAAGTAGTCCGTAAAATCCGCGTTTCCACGAAGGAATAGAGTTGCTGCCTTGTGAACGAGGTCGGCCTGTTCGACGATGATGTCTGAGCGCCTAAGTATTTGGTTCAAAATCGAGTAAATTCCCGCACGATCGATGCGAAAGGTTCTGGACAAAACCCAGAAAAATTCTGCGAGAGCCGTCATCGCGATCCATCCAGGCTCCTCGTCTGAGAGTGCATTCATGATCGCGTCTGCGAGGGGGCTATTAATCGGATCGTCTTGAGCGATAAAGCGGACCAATATGTTTGTATCTAGCCCAATCATCCCAATTGTCCATCGTCATTTTTCGGAATTGCGTCGCTTCGAGTGGCGGCATCCAACTCTGCCGCATAGTCCAGCACATCTCGATCCATCTCTTCAATCGTAGGAACATAGTCCAGGGTGTATCCCATCTTCTTGAGAATCCCTCGCATCTCCATAATCGACCCGGTCTTCGGTTGAATCGAATACTGCCCATTTTCCGTCTCAAAAAAGTCGACCTTATCCCCGGCATTCAACCCTAGCTTCCTCCGTACCTCAATCGGTAAAGTGATTTGCCCCTTGGACGTTACAGTTGCCGTTGGCATAAGAATTCCTTTCGTTTTTCATCATACCTTACTTACAGGTAAGGAATATAAGTAAGGTATGGGAGAGTACGGCAATGGAATTGACTCGCTGCGCATACCCACCCATAAAGCTTTGTGGCAGGCACATGTTTGGAAGGGTACGGGCTTCAGTCCCTACATAAATCCTGAAAAGTGATTGGGCTTTAGCCCCTATGCAGGATCCCCTTCTCCCTAAGCGGCTGTAATACTCCAGTTGCATAGTTTTATTGCCCCACGGCGCATAATGGAACAGTAGTTGGAATTCAGACTTTAAACCCTCCCCGATCCACCGCAACCAACACAAGCAAAACATGCAAAATACGTACCAAATCCACGGCTAATCGCGCCCGAACATCGTCCTATGTATATGATACAAATGAGGATATACCCCAATAACATGCCCCACCCGGGGGGTCGGCCTTGAATCGCTACTAAACAGGTCTTGCGCAGTCGTTCTTGTAGCATTTCCCCGGCGAGATAGCTCGCCGATGCGAAGATAGAAAGGATGACTCTACTAGCCTCAGACGCCGTCGTCCTCCGAACGTGGCCGGTCAACGAGTCAGACCTCATCGTCAGCTTTTTCACCCGCGACTACGGCAAAGTCAAAGGCGTAGCCAAAGCCGCGCTCAAGAGCCGAAAGCGTTTCGGCGGCGCCTTGGAGCCAATGACCCAGGCCCGCGCCTTCTTCGCCGAGCGCCCTCGACAGGAACTCGTCCGTCTCGACCAGCTTGAGCTCCAGCGTTCACCGCTCTCCGGCCCGATCGACTACACCCGCGCCGCGGTACTCAGCTTCTACGCCGAGGTTCTCGAAGACACACTCCAGGAACACGATCCGCAGGAAACCGTCTTCCGCCTGCTCCTCGCCGTCCTCGAGCAAACCACCGTCGAGCAACCCTGGATGCCTCTGACCTACTTTTCACTCTGGATGACACGCCTCATGGGCTGGCTACCAGATCTGACCGCCTGCACCCTCTGCGGAGACCGTTTTGCCCCCGGCGAAGCCAGCTTCCACCCCGGCTCAGACGGCCTCTTCTGCCCACTCCATCGTCAGGGCAGCGGAGGCCTGCTGGCCGCCGACTCATGGCTGATAGCCCAACGTATTCTGCGCGCACCGATTGCCACCTTCGCTGAAGAACCCTGGCCCCGCCGCCGCGCCCAGGATCTTCGCCGCTTCACCCTCCAGTCACTGGAGCGCCACATCGAACGCCGCCTTCGCTCAGCCGAAGCAATCAGCCATCTTTAGCGCGATGTACAGGAAAAATGCGCGTGAGTGCGTCCGCCTGGACGGCTAGTCCCAAGTCCCCGTTAGAATGAAGAAAGCTTTTTAGCCCGAGAGAGTCCTCTTGTCTTCTGTTCAAAGTATTGAAAGCACTCCTGCTCCTGCCGCGCCAACCCCGCTGACCTTTCAGCAACTGCTGTTCCGTCTGCAGTCCTTCTGGGCCGATCGCGGTTGCGTTATCCAGCAGCCCTACGACGTCGAGGTAGGTGCCGGAACCATGTCCCCGGAGACATTCCTCCGCGTGCTCGGTCCCAAACCCTACCGCGTCGGCTACGCTCAGCCTTCGCGCCGCCCCGCAGACGGCCGCTACGGCGAAAACCCAAACCGCCTCTTCAAGCACACCCAGTTTCAGCTCATTCTCAAGCCACCACCGGCCAACGTCCAGGAACTCTATCTGGAGTCGCTAGCAGCCATCGGTATCGACCTGAGCCGACACGATCTCAAGTTTGAAGAAGACAACTGGGAGTGGCCCGCCGGCGGAGCCTGGGGCGTAGGCTGGCAAGTCATGCTCGACGGCCTCGAAATAACCCAGTTCACCTACTTCCAGCAGTGTGGCGGTCTCGACCTCGACCCCATCACCGCCGAACTAACCTACGGCCTCGAACGCATCGCTGCCTTCCTCCAGGATGTCGACTCGATTTACGACATCGTCTGGGCGCGTGACCCCGAGACCGGCGCACCCGTAACCT
>Ga0302140_10003321_pt1 | contig 20648 bp, 13 predicted proteins | sample I_Bog_E1_1_FD_202095 | JGI IMG/M metagenome (GOLD analysis project Ga0302140, IMG submission 202095) | Peat permafrost microbial communities from Stordalen Mire near Abisko, Sweden - I_Bog_E1_1 | ecosystem: Environmental > Terrestrial > Soil > Wetlands > Peat | place: Sweden: Abisko, Stordalen... | reverse complement strand
GCGAGACATCCTAAAAAAAGCCGCGGCCTACTTCGCGAAGGAATCGACGTGAAGTTCGGTTTCGTTGCGAAGCACCGGGGGATCTGGCCGGCGGAATGGTTGTGCGAGGCGCTCGGTGTCTCGCGGGGTGGGTTTTATGCGTGGCTAAAGCGGCCTCGCAGCCGGCGTAGCTGTAGTGATGAAGAGATTGGCGCGAAGGTTCGTGCCAGCTTTCTGGCGAGCGATCGAACCTACGGGGCCAGGCGTGTCTGGCACGATCTGCTCGCCGAAGGGGTGCGATGTTGTTTGCACCGGATCGAACGATTGATGCGGCAGCAAGCCCTTAAAGCGCGCCCGCGACGGCGTCGACTGCCGCCCGATCTGGGTGAGCGGCAGGTCGCCGCCGTCGCTCCCAACGTGCTCGATCGCAGCTTCGAAGCGCCCGCTCCCAACCGCAAATGGATCGCTGACTTCACGTATGTTTGGACGGTGGAGGGCTGGCTCTATGTGGCCGCAGTCGTTGACCTGTTCTCGCGGCGGGTGGTCGGCTGGTCAATGAGTACAGAGATGACGGCACAGCTCGTCACCGATGCCCTGGTGATGGCGATCTGGCGACGCGGCAAACCGGATGCGCTGCTGCATCATTCCGACCGTGGCAGCCAATACACCAGCGAGCAGTTCCAGCGGTTGATGGCCGATCACGGCGTGGTCTGCTCGATGAGCCGGTCCGGCAACGTCTGGGACAACGCGGCGATGGAGAGCTTCTTCTCGTCGTTGAAGACCGAGCGGACTGCGCGAAAAATATATCGAACGAGGGACGATGCCAAGGCCGACGTCTTCGATGTGTTTCGGCATGGAATAAGGGCTCTGACTCACTTTTGATGCAGTTTAGGGGATGTCTGGCGCTTTGGTTGGGGGAGAATCAGCGCCATGCAGCAAGCACTCCACCGCTCCAGTCTGGTGCCGCGTGGGTTTGTTGTAGAGAGTGCGTACTATGAAGGTAATAAGGCCGTTATTGCCGTCCGTGCGTCCGGAAGTGTTGGTGTTTGTCCATCGTGCGGAACGGTTTCCCGACGTATCCATAGCCGGTATCGGCGACGCGTGACCGATCTGCCGCTTTCGGGGCGGATCGTACAGCTCCTGGTGATCGCCCGCCGCTTTCGCTGCGACGCCGTCCTGTGCGGGCGTCAAATCTCTACTGAACGCTTCGCCGAAGGGGTGCTGGCTCCATCGGCGAGACGCACGGCGAGGCTAGAGTCTATCGTCCATCACCTCGGTCTGGCGCTTGGCGGACGACCGGCAGCAAGCTTCGCAAAACGGCTGATGCTGCCCGTGAGTAAGGATACGCTCCTACGCGTGGTGCGACGCCGTAGCCGTCCGCCAGCTGACCCGCTCAGGGTGATTGGCATTGATGATTGGGCCTGGCGGCGCAATCACCGGTACGCCAGCATCATCTGCAACCTGGAAAGGCGCCGAATCGTCACGCTGCTGCCGGACCGTGAGCCCGCGACCGCCAAAGCCTGGCTCGCTGCTCATCCCACGATCGCGATCATCGCCCGTGACCGTGGTGGAGGATATGGCGAGGCCGCGGCTAAGGCCCTGCCGCACGCGGTACAGGTCGCAGATCGTTGGCATCTGATGGAGAACGCCAGTCGGGCCTTCCTTGATGCCGTCCGCAAATCGATGCGCCAGATCCGCACCGCAATCGGGGCGACAACAATCGATCCCAAACTGCTCACCGCGGCAGAGCGCCTGCAGTATGAAGGGTACGTCCGTCGCGAAGAGACCAATGCGGCTATCTTGACCCTGTCGAAAAGCGGAGCACCGATCAAGCAGATCGTGCGCCAGACCGGCCACAGCAGGAAACTGGTGCGACAGGTGATCCGCGGCGAACGCCATGATGTCTTCCGGACTCGGCAGAGTTCGCTAGATCCATACCTGCCATGGCTCGACGATCAATGGGCAGCCGGTTGCCGAAACGGCGCTGAACTTTGGCGCCGCTTGCAGGCGTGCGGCTTCCGAGGCTCCCTTCGTGTTGTCGGCGAATGGACGACCCGCAGACGACGTGCCGAAAAGGCCGATGTAGAAAATCTTCATCGGATCCCGTCGGCCAGAACCCTCGCCCGCCTCATGACGGTCGGACGGGATACGCTCTCGAAGGCAGAGACGGTCACTGTCGCCGCCGTCGAGGCTGGCGTTCCCACCCTTGTCGAGGCTCGTGAGATCATCGCTCAATTCCACGGGATGATCCAGCGCAAAGCAGCCGCCGAGCTGTCAACCTGGATCGAGCGGGCTCGCGCCAGTCTTGTCGCCTCATTCGCCCGCGGCGTAACGAACGATGAAACGGCGGTTCGCGCGGCGATCATATCGCCCTGGTCCAACGGGCAGACCGAGGGGCAGATCACTCGCCTGAAGCTCGTCAGACGGCAAATGTACGGCCGCGGCAAAATCGATTTGCTCCAGGCCAGGCTGATAGGTGCTCAATGAAATCAACTTCATCAAAAGTGAGCCAGAGCCCCCTTTGGACGCCGATCGGGGGTCCCAGTCCAACGCCGATTGACAGTCAGCCGCACTGTTCGCGCTCTGGCGCCGCTGCGGCCATTCAGGGAAGCTGAGGAAAACATCGTATGTCGGTAGAGAGCGCACTCCCGCCGTACCCCTCAACATCACTTTCGGATGTAAAAGATAAGGGCGCAGCGCTTTGTGTCATCCGGCCTGCAATATTGACGCCCTAAGCCGGGGGATCGGCGTCCAAAATTGCGGGGGCGGGGTCAAATTTGAACACGATTGACAACCCCGGGAGTTACTGCTCCTTGCCTGCTTCAATCATCGAGCGGATGCGGGCGGCCATCGTTTCCACGGAAAATGGCTTGGTCAGGACCGCCATGCCGGGGGCAAGCTGGCCGTATTAAAAAACCAAAATCGTCGTACATCTATTTTGACTATGCGCCCTACGCCGACTTGCGACTAGAGCGGCGCCGGCTGAAGCCGAGCACATTCCGTACTCTGAAGGGTACTGCGACCTCTTCCTCACTCATCGACTCTTCGATCTTCGGCTGCTTTAAATACCAGGGTACGGCGATGACCACCACTCGTGGACCGCCATAGGCGAGCACTAAAGAGCGAAGCCGTCGGGCATGCTGGGAGCTAAGGAGATAGTCCCACCAGTGTTGTTTAACGAGCTCCGGGATCAGCACCGCAATCGTGCGATCGGGATTCTTATCTTCGATCTCCTTGATTAGTTTTAAGAACGGCGCGTGGATGCGCCGATAGGGCGCGCTCAGAAACGCCAATTGCGGCGGATTAGGATAGTTCGCAGCGCGCGCTGGCTCTTCGACGTCTTTGGCCCATTGCTCGCGAAGCTTCAGCTCTTCCTCCCTCACATCCGGTCCCTCGAGCGCCGCCAGACAGACCGCCGTCACATCCGATGATAGTTCCATGGCGAGGCCGAGCGCCTTATGGGCCAATCGATTCCATTCTCTTACCGTTACCAGAACAATCGGCGGTTCGCGCTGACGAAATTCGATCGGTCCCTCGTCACGCAGATGGTCGTCGATGTCGACGTAATACCGCTTGATCGACTTATGTAGCAGTATGATGCAGAAAACAGCGACGATAGTGATCCAACCGCCTTCCGCGAATTTTGCTGCTACGATTACAGCGAGCGCCGTCGCCGTTGCCATGGCGCCAACGGCGTTGATGATGAGACTAATCCAGACCTGCCGGCGTTCCGTTGCATGGCGCTTGTTAGGCAGTTCGCGCCGCCAATGAACCACCATGCCCGCTTGCGACATGGTGAATGTCAAAAACGCGCCGATGGCAAACAGCGGAATCAAGCGATCGGTGATGCCGTCAAAAGCGGTCAACAGTAGCCCGGCAGTTACCGCGAGATAGCTGATCCCGACAGAAGACACCAGTCGTCGTCCGAAGGTCGCAAATGGCCGCGGCAAGAACTCATCCTGCGCCACGATATGGCACAGCCGCGGCAGACCGACGAAGCTCGTGCTCGCGGATAGGCAAAGGACGCATAGCGCGCTGGCAATCGCCACGTAATAGAAGATGCCCCGTCCGGCCACGGCGCCGACGAGTTGCGACAAGACGCTTTGGTAACCAGGCTGCGTCTGGTCCATGGACATGATACCGTAAGACATCGCGAGGTAGGCGATGCCGCCGAGCAAAATGCCCAAAGTAAAGACAATGGCAGCGAGCGTCCTACGGGCGCTGATCACGCGCGGCTCGCGGAATGCGTCGACAGCGTTGCTGATTGCCTCGATGCCGCTCATCGCCGTGCAACCGCTGGCAAACGCCCGTAGCAGCAGCCAAAGGCCGACCACCTCGACCGCTTTGGGCGGCGGCGAAGGAGAAACCACTGGTAGCGGGTGGCCGCCGCTCGTCAGGGTGGCATAAGCGCCAAGGGCGAGAATAATCATGAAGCACGCGATGAACAGATACGTGGGCAATGCGAACAACCGCCCTGCATCCATCGTCCCCCTGAGGTTGACGAACGTCAGCAAGGCGAGGATGCCAAGGCAAAGCGGCAGCGTATACGCGTGCAGCGCCGGCACCGCCGAAATCAGAGCCGCCACGCCCGCGGAAATGCCGACCGCGACGTTCAGGACGTAGTCCACCATGATGCCCGCGGATGCCAAGAGGCTCGCGTTCACGCCGAGGTTTTCCTTGGCTACCGTGTAGGCGCCGCCGCTGATCGGATAGGCTTTGATGGTCTGCCAGTACGAGACGAAGAGGAGCCCAAGTAATGTGAGGATGACCAGCATGACCGGGCCGAGGTCGGCGAGCCCGGCCGCGCCCGCCGCTACCAAGATGCTTAGTGCCGCTTCCGGTCCATATGCCGACGAACTCAGGCCATCGAGCCCCAGCGCCGGCAACCCTTCGGCGATTCCTATCTCGCGTGAGGGGCCTTCCCGATTGGCGAGCGGTCGCCCCCTCAGAAGGCGAGCTAGGCCACCGAGCGGAGACGACGAGCCGGTGGCACGGTTAGGTTTTTCCGTCGTCTGCATTGGGTCTCCATTGGCTCAATTCCTTGACCGCGCACGGCGTCGAATGTGAGCTCCCTTTCTCAACCGCAAATGTAGCTCGCGATTTTCCGGTAGTGTTTTGCGAAGGGGCTGCAGACGGAGCGGCAGCCTAGCGTAAGCTTTCCCCAACGGAAAGCGGCTGTCGAGCCCGGAGTTGGTCGGCGAGAGCCGTCGCGGGCCCCGTATGGCGTGATCCGGGTTTCTTCCCGCAGCAGGATTATCGCGCTGAAGAACGTTTCTCAGGAATTATGAACGCTGTTTATTGGCGCTGTCGTCGACTATTGCACGTAGGTATTGCCTCCTACAGAGGGCGCGTTGGAACGACCACTGGCTTTCTTCGGAACGATGTCGCAGTGTATCGTGTCGGTTCTGCTGCCGCACGTGCCTTATGAACGCGCGTGCTCGACGCCAATGAAGCAGAACTCGATCTCATTGCGAAATGCGCGATTGATGAAAAAGAGGCGTCGCGACGGTCAAAATATCTACACCCTCTACATGGCCGATCCGCGCGGCAGTGAAGTACGCAAGGTGGGGGCTCGCTGGTGGCAGCAGGAGATCGCCTGCGCGCAGTCGGTGACAAACAGCAGCGATTCATTCCGTTCTGACCTGCCTGGCGGACGTACGGAAATACGCCTGTTGCCGAAATTGTGGCCTCGTCGTTCAACACGAAACATGGACCGCTTTCTATCCTTCAGTCGGGTTTTTGGATGCAGGTACTGTATTCCCTTTCGCCGATCGACTTTGCACGGCGGCGGCGTTGGCTATAGCGCGGACATGCGTAGCGCGCGTACAAGGTTGGAGCGGCTAACGTCTGTCGCCGGATTGCCGGAGATCAATCGTACAATCCAACTGTCAGGTCTAAGCAGCGCCGTGGGCCATCCCGGACGTAAGTCATGCCCCCGCCCTAATTTGGCCTTTGGCTGGCCCACCATGCAAGGCCACCAAGCGCGACAATCAGAAGTGTAACTGCTCCCAAAAGCATCGGCGATTGGTCCAGCCAGCCCAATCCGGGTACGGCCAGGAAGAGGATTCCGCCAACGGCACAAATTTGCCAGACCCGAGCTTGCACGCCTGCGACAAAGGTGCCGAATCCCAAAAGGATAATAACGCCAAGCGATGTCGCATTGGCATTCATTACGCCCTGTACGCCACTATTGTGGATCAGGTAGATGGCGAGCAGCAGCGCGCACCAGATTGCCGAAAGACTATAGACCAAGCCCAAGCGATCGCTCCGGGTCACGAAATGCCTCCAACCCTCGATAATCGATATGACGCCGAAAACCGGCGTTAGAATAACCCAGTAGCCTATCGGTAAACGGAATGCCACGCCCACGAGAGCAAGCGAGAGCATGGCAATGAAGAGGATATCATGAAGGAACCACTGAAGCACGACGGACCGTTCCGACGAAGGTAAGTTTCCTTCCGCAGTGGCGTGATTTTCGTTGAGCTTCTGCCCGATTGCGGCTTCGCCGGCCTCATGGTCGATCGAAACGACCCGATGCTCGCGATCAATAGTATCCATGATTTAGCCCGCCGAGAACGCCGATTGCTGGAATGAATGCCGTCAATTTGAGCTCCGACCACCGCGATGACCTGAGAGGCCACGTAAGGTGGCACCATTGAACGGCAGGACGATAAGTGAGTTCAGGACGATTCGGTTCACAAGAAAGTTCATGGATCCTCAAGTCTTCAAAAGAGACGCTTTTGCGAAGATATATTCGCTGTCGTTCCCGGGCATGGGATACAGTGCGTCCGGTACTAGCCGCAGCGCGGCTTAAGTCGTGGATGCATCATTGTGCGGTTCAGCTTTCGGTGGTTCAGCTTTCTCGCTTTTTTCGACTGCCGCATCACGCTCCAAGGTAGCCTGGCGCGCTTCGTCCCTTTCGCTGCCAGCGGCGTTCTGTGCCTTGCCGGCTTGCTGTTGAGCGATGCCGTCGGCCTGTAGTTTCGGATTTCCGACGAGGCTACCGACGCCCTGCATCAGGGTGCCCTTGAATTGGTTCACGATGCCCATCACGCGAGCGGTATCTATTCCGAAGAGTTGGCCCTCGCCATCCGGCCCCAAGCCGGCTGCAACTTGTTGATCGCCGATGGTCCGCTCCGCAGTTCCATCCGCGGCGAGCTTCGCGTCGCCGATGGCGTTGCCGATGCTTTGCTTGACGGCGCCTTTAACCTGGTGCCCGAATCCCTCAAGGCGATGATCTTCCATGACTTATCCTTTCGCTTCAGCGACGACACCAAGTCGTTATCCGGTCCACGGGTTCGTGTTCCGGTCATCCTGAGCTTGCGTCCTAGGCGCCTGCGGAGGTATGGGCACATATCATCCTACGTTCGCCCGAAGCCGACAGCTCATTTCGCAAACAGGTTATAGCTGGCAGCGTCCTAGACATAGGCGAGGCGCCCTCGCCTTCATAGGCTCGGAAACTACTCAATCCCGCTCCGCTCTATCCAACAATGCATCGCTGCGAACTTAGGTGTCGGGCAGCGCAAACGACGAAAATCGGGTTCGCGGCTCCGTCATAATTCATAGTGTCTTGGTTGGCCGGTAGGTAGATTCCGAGCCTAGCGTGACGTCTCGGGATATATATTTTCCATCCATAGGTACAAATCTGACGCGATGGCTGGGGTGGCGCTCTCTCCATTGTGGTGCTCGGTGAACCAATGATTGCGATGAATGCACGAAATCTGTTGCCCCGCTGTCGCACGCGTCGCAATCCAGGTATACTCGCGCCTTAAGGAACGAAAATGAATATCGAAGAACGCGTCACCGCGATGCGTGCCGGTCGCGCTTTGAAGACACAGGCCGCGCCGATCGAAAAGAAGATAATATCAGAGCAGACCAAATCGGAAGTCGCACCGGAGACGGCGTCGTGCACCGAAACAGACTTTGACATCGCCAATAACACGGTCGCGAGTATCATGAGCCGAAGCGATCTGAGTGATAAAGGCAAACTAGACTCCGTCATCGAGTTCCTATGCGCAAAAAACGAAGATTATCGCGCGGCTCAAAAGAACTTTGCTGAACTTGAAGTATATTTCACCTATGAACAGAGCAAAAGAACTCAGGTTAGCGAACATAATATCCAACGCCTGATCGATGAGCTGGAAGAGGGAACCAAATCATTGGTGAAGCACATCCTGAATGATTTTAATTCGGTCAGTGTTGGTGCAGGGAAGATAAAGCAACTCTTGACCGTAATGGAAAAAGCAAGAGTGGACGGAAGGACGGTGGAAGTTTTAACTGCTGCCTACAAATTCAATGAAAGGCTTATTAAGGAAATTTCTACATTAAAGGAGCTTTTAGCAGACGGACAAAAGCGGGAAACGGAAACTCTGCAAAAGCAGAAGCGCTTTCAAGATCAAAAAATCAAAAACGACGAGGGTTTCGCAAATACGTTCTTCCGGGCTTTTGGGATCAATGGATCCAATCAGAGGATCGCAGATTCTCTATTTTACGCAACATACGAACTGAAATCGGTGCAAGGTAAGATCAAAGAGTTCCGTGACCATCTGAGTGAGAAAGAAGGGCAACGTAACAAAGAACTAGAGGACGGTGAGCTCACCATCCTCCGCACGATAGATGCAACCGAGGGGGGGCTTACCGACCAGATCTTGGAGACCGCAAAAGATAGCTTAGCCCTTATTAAAAGCACCCGAGTATCGATTGAAAGTCTGCTTGCGGCAAACGCAAAGAGCCGTGCGGCATGCACCGACATCACAAGAACCCTTAACAGCATGGCGGATGGTGAAACCATCCTCAAGGGAGCATTGCATATGGTCGCTAAGCAGACGCATCTGCAAGGCAAGCGCCTAAAGTCGGAGGTTAATAAGTTGAATGGGGACAGAGCAGAGGCTGCTGGAGACGAGGCCCAGTTGACATTGGTCACTGTTAATTTTGATAAACTGAGCCAGACTGAACAGGGCGCATTGGACTACGAACGAGCTCTTCAGACCAAGGTCGTGTCGTTCGAAATGTTGGCGTCAGCTAATGTGCAAGCTGAAGCGCGGGCTCAGCAGTTTGCTACGTTGGTGGAATCCCAACACGAGTTATTGTCGAACCTGCAACAACAGGCGCTACCAGTCACCGCCAGTGCTCTCGAGATGGGCCTTCAACAAGGCGTCGCATTGCGGGATGGGATGTTGGCCGCCGGGGTGCGCGACGCGACCAATAAGGCCCAAGCAATATTTGGATCGAACCTCGAGGGAGCAACCGGCGCTCAAACTAGACTTGAGACCGAAAATCTCGATCAGATGCGTGCGGCAATCGCGGCTTTGGGAAAGGCGCAGACCCTCATTGTCGAGCGAACGGACAAAGCCATTGAACGTGGATTAACTTCGCTGGAACTCGTCGAGGAAGTCACGGCATCGGCTGGAGCCGTTCGCGCCGCCATGTCGGATTTCCAGAAGGCTGACTCTGTTGTCACCTCTCGCGATGACATCGCGGCCACAAGCGATTCACCTGATGTGACGCCACCCGTCCTCAAGATTGTGGGTTCCGATCAGGACCAGACCAAACGGTAGCTTGGGTGGGATGAAAAAGAGGCCGCGAGTTACGCTTGATCTGATCAGCGGAGTCCGGCGGTGATACGAAGGCCGTTCGACGGCATTGTCCCATGCGACTGAGATGTAGCTGAAAATATGAGCCTATCGAGGAACGTACCGAATTTTGCAGTTAACCAGGGTTTGCCATTTTTGCTTCAAGTCAAGTTTGAGGATTATGCGAAGCTGCTTGCAGCTATTTCGGGTATTTCGGGCGAGACCAGCGGTTTAGAGGGCGGAGACGAGTCCGTCGAAACAGCTGCTTCGGCTAACGAGCGATCGTCTCGTGCAGTGCTTACCCGCTATGTCGGGTTCAACGGTAAGTTAACTGAACTGCAGACGGTATTAGCGTCAGCAAGCATCAACAGTATGTGGATAAGAGGCGCGCCAGGCACGGGAAAAACCTCCTTGGCAGAGGAGCTGATACGTGCACGTGCGGAAAAGCGGCTGAGCAGTTCTACGCTTGGTGGACCGTTCTTTCTGTTCAATGTCAGTCTCTTCTTAACCCGAGCGCCCTCCACTTGGGTGGAAGATTTTAACGAGTCCTTGAAGCACGTCAAAAGCAACCGTGGCTTGCTGATTATCGATCACATCGACGATCTGGTAAAGGCATCGGGTGACAGCTCGGACCGGCTGATGCAATCGTTAATAGCCTGCTTGGAAAGCAGTGAGGAGTTTCAGGTAATCATCTTATCCGATTCCAAAAACAACGATTCTATCGCCAATGCGTCGACCGGAATTCTTCGCTGTTTCCAAGTGTTGGAGACCGAAGAACCAAGTCTTGATGGTCTAAAGCCGATTCTGATGTCGCATTTTCGCCGGCTCAGCCGGATTCACAATATATACTACAGTGAGCCGGTGGCCGATGAAATCATCCGACTGTTGGGACGCTATCCGGGGCGGGCGTTCACATCCAGCAAACGTCCCGAAAAAGCGATCTTTTTTGCGGATAAAGTCGGCGCCATGGTTCGTCTAAACGTGTTTGCCGAGCCGGTTCAATTGGCCGAATTGCGCGATCAGATGGGTGCACTACGCGATACGTTGAATGTTACCCGTCAAAGTGACGAGGTAAATCGTTCCCTAACGAGCACTATCGAAGAGAAGCTTGTCGATCTGCGATCAGACTACAAGGACTTCCACCAAAGCTACGAGGAGAGATTCGGTCCGTACTTTAAGGCAAAGAGTTCGCTGGACGGCATAGAGACCAGGCTGGGTCCGCTGGAATCGAAGCAGCAACAGGACCGCACGCCTGAAGAGAAGAAAGAGTTTAATACATTGAAGGACGGATTGAAGTCCGCCCGTGGCGGCGTGACCCGGGAAGAACAGAAGTTATACCAGGCCCGGCCCGAAGTTACCACGGCGGATGTTCGCAAGATATTTAGCGACTATTCTGGGGTCCCCCTTTCGAATCTGTCAGCTAACAAGCTTGAACGACTTTCTAGTCTCGAAGTTAATCTCAGTTCTGAAATTTTTGGTCAAAGTGCTCCGGTAATGGCCGTTGCTAAAGTCTGGCGCGAGCGTGAGCTGGGCGTAAGTGATCCATCTCGTCCCGCTGGTGTTCTTCTGTTCACAGGCGGAACCGGTTTGGGAAAGACAGAGCTGACGAAAGTCCTTGCGCGCTGGGATGGAGGCGAAAGCGCGCTCCCGGCTGTTCTTCGCATGAGTGAATTCAAAGACAAAAGTGCTGTCTCGAGACTAACGGGGGCGGCTCCCGGATTGGTCGGATTTGATGAGGGCGCACCAACCATCGAGGAATGTGAGAACAAAGACATCATCGTGTTCGACGAAATTGATAAAGCCGATCCGAATATCTTTGACGTCATGATGCAAATTCTTGAAGAGGGAGAAATTACACTTTCAAATGGAAAGAAAATCAGTTTCAAGGGGAAACTGATGGTCATTACGACAAATGCAGTGACCGCAGACGATCTCACGGAAGAGGAACTCAACAGACAAGACGAGCATCAGGAGAGGATTCGAACCATCTTGTGTGAAGCCAAATCAAAAGACACCGGCCTAGCCATGTTTCGCCCTGAATTCATAGGACGGGTGGATGAGGTGTATGTCTATAAAAAGCTTGATCAAGAGGTGGCATTGAGAATTCTGCGAAAGGAACTTAGAAAAATAAACCGTGACTATCAGGAGCGCGGTATTTCAATTGTATCCGACGATACGTGTCTGGAGATGATCGTCGAAAAGCATTATGTCCCATCGCAGGGCGGCCGCAGTCCACGACAAATTGTAAAGAAACGTATTCGACCCCTGGTGACGGACTACCTGATGCAACGTATGTTAGAAAAGAAAGATGATCAGTCGCCTTTGAACGAGAAATTGCAAATGAAATTCGATCCCGCTACCGACGGATTCGAATTTGAGGCGGTCGTGATGAAGAGCTCCGGGTAGAAAACCGTGACCGTTAACTTGGCCCTGAGGGCAAGCAGTCTTGCGTATTCGACGGCAGTGACAGCAACGTTCCGGCTGCCGGGTCGTCTCTCGACGAGCTCCCCGTGGGCGACGCGGGTGTAGGACAACGATTCGGGCTATGAGAGATGAGTAGTTTCCGAACCTGTCGGTTGGGGCTCGCCGGTGCCATATCATGGTCAGAGGCCGATCTGATGTAGCGAGCAACACCACGGAATGATGTGTTGGTGGAATCGGTTCGCGGGATGCCTCGGCAGCACCAGCCCGGCCAGTGCGTCACTTCACGAGAGGATCCCAAAATGTTGCAGATCGTATCAAACCTCAAGGGTTACGGTATTGAAGCAAAGGACGGCTCGATCGGTACTGCAAGCGACTTCCTGTTTGACGACAGCAGTTTAAAGATCCGTTGGCTGGTAGTCGATACCGGGAACTGGCTGACCGGGCGCAAGGTCCTGATACACCCATCGGCGATAGGTTACGCGGACCACTTAAGGAGAGAACTTACCGTTGGACTCACAAGGTCCCAGGTTAAGGACAGTCCAGATATCGATCAGGACCAACCGGTTTCGTTGCAGATGCAAAAAGACCTGTACAAATACTACGGATGGGAATCGTCTGCGGGCGTCAATATATACGGCGCGGGCGTCTACGGCGGAGGCTCATACGGCGCTGACGTGGGAATGATCGCTCCCCCTGTTCCGGCACGAACCTATTTCGGTGCAAACCAAGCGGGCGAGGCTCACCGCGAAAAGACCACAACCCACGACGACGACCCCCATTTGCGCAGTATCGCCGAGGTGACGGGCTACCAAGTTCATGCCACTGATGGGAGTATCGGGCACGTCGAGAACTTTCTCGTCGACAGCAAGAGCTGGGTCGTCCGATATCTCATCATCGATACATCGAATTGGTGGTTCGGTCAGCACGTTCTAATATCCCCCCATGCGGTTAAGGAGATTGACTGGACGGCCCGTTTTATCCGGCTTGATATCGCGCGTGTTCAAGTAAGGGCAAGCCCACCGTGGAATCCGGCGGTCCCAATTGACGAGGAGTTTGAGGACCGACTTTACAGCCACTATGAGTGGCCCTCCAGTGAGGGAACGTCTGTGTTTGATGGTCAATAGGGATCATCATCGCGTCTGGCGTTTTTGTCTCGAGGATGCCGCTTGCCTTACCAGGAAGCTCCTAGCAGCAGCCAACGAAGGACTAAAGGGCTGACCGCCCGTACAGCCCTAATTGCTAGGTCGGGGCGGTAGGGGCGAAAGCGCCTAGCGCACTTTGCCTATCCCGTGTAACCGAAATAGCCCCTACTCTTGTCACCGGGGGACACTTTCGCTGAAGGACACCGCGTCATCTCACCGCGCTGCGACGATATCGGGGCATGGCGGATTCTGGCAAGCGTCCGCCCTGCAGATTTACGGTTCACGGCCCTCTAATGCGAAATCAAAACGGGAACGGTCATCGTAGCCAGTAGGCCACGCGTCACGCCGCCAAGTACGAATTCGCGTAATCGCGAATGCCCGTAGCCCCCTATTACGATCATGCTCACTGAAGTATCCGCGACACGCGACAGAATAATATTCGTGACGTCGATATCCTCAGCCTGAACGATTTCGACGTCAATACTTATGCCATGACGGTTAAGGTGACTGCTGATTTCGACACCGTGATTCACCTGTTCTTCCGCGGTCGTTCCGTTGGCCGCGATGAGCAATTCGACAGCTTTTGATTTTTTAAGGAGTGGAATCGCATCGTTGATAGCACGTGCTGCGGCACGGCTACCGTCCCAGCAACACACGATTCGATCCAGATTCAATTCCTTGGTCTGGATGTAAGGGACAACGAGAATAGGCCTTCCGGATTCCAACAACGTCGATTCGATTATTTTGTCATTATTGAAACATTTTTCATCGCCTGACTGCATGATAACGCTTAAGTCGTAACGCCGCGCCATCGCCGAAAACTTGGTAAGCGCTCCAACAGCGCTTTGCATAACCAATCGATGCTCAACTGAGAGATGGCGCCCTTTGACCGCCGCCTCAAAGCGCTCGATTGCATTGCGTGCAACCTCTTGTTCGGTCGTGAGTAGGTCTGCAATACGAACGGATGAGAATTCCGCCATGAGGGAAATGAGAGAGTTCGTACTATCGGCGAAAGCCACGCCCGTGAGATGAGCATTGAACGCTTCAGCGAGCGAGATTGCATAATCACGAACGCCATCCCGAGATTTGTCGTGCTCTAGATAGAGGATTACGTCTTTGATCATCAAAAATTACTCCCGGAGTTAGTGCTCATGGTCGTTTCGAAATGTCTTTCGACTTGCTCATGGCACGGGCGATCGTTTTTAGATCAGCGGGGTCGCGACTATTGAGTAAGCGGGCAAACTCGTCGAGGTCTATGGCGCTTTCGTTAGGGGTAACGCAGTGCTTCCGACCAACCGCGTCCGGACGACCGAATAGCCATGCTAACAATCGACCGAAAGCTATTTGCACACGCGATCTCACTTGAATGTGGGCGGCAGTCACAGAAGTGCTCGCACTAGTCACGCAACCTGCGCGGACGAAACGGGTTGGCTCCTGCGCGGGCAGCTCGCGCTCGAGCTTCTTGTCAATCCGAGCCGCCCATGATCTATGAACCTTCGGCAGGACCAGCGACGTTTCCTACGTTGGCGGGTTAGCCAACAGCTGTTTTAGGGCTTCCATCGCTTTACCAAATTTGTCCCAGTCCCCGTGCTGCATCGCCCTTTGGGCATCCTCAAATTGCCCTCTCGCCTGGCCAGAATCTACCTGATGAGCAGTAGCCCCGGTCGCGACACCGGTGGTTTGTTCTGCGCGCGCTTGCGCAGTGGCCGGTTGCGTGCCGAAGAGGGCATTGAGCGCCTCATCGAGCGTGGGTTCCATGACGACCTTGTCGCCTGCGACGGCGATCACACGCTTCAATTGAGGGAAGTTCGTGCCTTCTGCAGTAAGATACAACGGCACGACATAGAGGAATGAGTTTTCGATCGGCGTCACGATCTCCTTCCCGCGGATGACGCGCGACCCGTTTTGATTCCAAAGGGTTAGCTGCTGAGAAATCGTGGTATTCTGGTCGATCATCGCCTCGATCTGGTTTGGTCCATAGATCAGCTTCTCCTTTGGAAGCTGGTAGAACAGCATTTTTCCATAGTCGGGAAAATCAGATCTGGCCGCCATCCAGGAGATCATGTTGTCGCGGTTTTGCGGGGTAAAAGGCGTCATCAAAAGGTATTCGAGCTGATCGCTTCCGGGAAGCTTTGCCAGGATATAATACGGCCTCATGGGCTGGACCTCGCCCGCGTACTTTTCCATCGGCGCTGCCCAAAGATCCTCCCGGTTATAGAAAACCTGGGGATCCGTCATGTGGAAGGTGCTGTACTGGTCGGCCTGGACCGTGAAGAGATCCTCCGGGTAACGCAGATGCTTCTTCAGGTCATCGGGCATCTTATTGAGGTCTTCGAATGCGTTCGGAAATGCCCGCCGATAGACGGCGAGAACGGGGTCTTTGGGATCCATGACGTAGAAGCGCACAGTACCGTCATACATATCCACGACGGCCTTCACGGAGTTTCGGATGTAGTTCAGCCCGTCGTAGGCCGCCATCGAGTGGGTTTCGGTTCCCCCTGCCTCGGGGTCCTGAGATTTGCCTCTCGACTCGAAACCAAGTGCCGGTTCCAGCGCAGTTAGAGATTGTGTGCCCCGCTGCGGATTCGCATACGGAAAGTAATTCGAGACGGTATAGGCATCCTGAATCCAGTACAGCCTGCCTTCACTCAACACAGCGTAGGCATCGTTGTCGAGACGCAGGAAGGGAGCGATTTCGGCGACGCGCTCGCGAACGTCTCGATGAATCTGAATCCGACTCTGGGGCTTGAGATAGGAAGTCAATAGAATGTTGGCGTCAGTCTTGTTCCAGGCGAACAGAAGCCGCTTCCAGATACTGTCTAAAGGTATTCCTCCTTTTCCAGTGTAACTGCTGTAAACATTGTCGTTTCCCTTGGGGTAGTCGAACTCCTTGATATCCGTCGCGACAATCCGATAACCCAACATCGATTGCCCATAATAGATGGCGGGCTGATCGATGGTCAGTCCAAAGTTGGACTCGGCCGGGACGTTCTCCAAGGTGTATTGCGGAAAGCCTCCACCAATTTTCTTCGAGACGAAATTCATAACCACGCCATAGCCGTGCGTGAACTGTAGATACTGGTTGACCCAGGTCTGCGCCTTCTCAGGCAGTTCCGGCGAGAGCTCGCGGGCTGAGAGCATGACCTGATGATAGCCGTCCGCCAGATGATAGCGATCGATATCAACATTATAAAATTGATAGTAGAGGCGTATCGCCTGAGTCTGCTGATAGGTTTGCAGCAGTGGCCGAGCGTCCCATAAACGAATGTTCTGGATTGTCTCTTGGTTCCTCGCCAACGCCGCGGGTGTGAGATCCGCCAAGGCGGGATAAGACGTTTCCTGGACCGCATCGAGCTGAAAGGCTTTTCGTGTGAATTCTATGTAGTTCTTTAGATAGGGCGTCTCCAGGGCGAGTTCGCTTGGCCGGACAAAAAACTTCTGAACCAGATAGGGCGCTAACGACACCCCGAGTATCCATAGAACCACATACACGCCGGCTCCCGCAGCCAAAGTCATGAATCGCGGGCGGAGAACGTTGAGTGCGAGCAGCACGCAGGCCACCGCGGAGACGCCGACCATGCCCCAGAGGGCAAATCGTGTCACGTGATCGGCTGTATACCCAGCTCCATAGACAACTCCCTGCGTGGAGTAGAGGAGTTGATAGTGATCGAGGTAAAATCCAAATCCCAGATTTGCTACCAGAACAAAGAGAAGCACCGACAAATGTGCTGCAACGCCGCTGCCGGCCTCGATCGCTCCGCTGCGCTTCTGCCATGACCCAAACAATCCGTAGACCAGAAGGACAATCGTAAACGTCGAGACGGTGAGTAAAGTCAGGCTGCTTTGCAGCAACTCAAAGAATGGTAGATGAAACATGTAGAAGCCGACATCGACTCCGAAAAGAGGATCGGATACTCCGAAGGATCCGCCGTACCGGAAACGCAGGTAGGTGTCCCATTCGGTGTAGAAACCAAGGGCAAAAAACAAGGCGACACCGCCGCTGACAAGGACGACGGCGGCCTTCATAAGCCCAGGAGGAAGTTCATTACCGTTCCGCGTTCCCGCATCGCTTCTGGGTAGAAAAGTGAGGCTCCATGGCCGGTCGTTTTTTGCAAACGCGACGCTTTCCTTGGTCGCCTGACGCAGATTGATCCACAGATACAGAAAGGCAAAGACGAAGGCCGCACAAAACATCGCACATCGTACCGACAGCAATGTCCAGAAAATATCGGTATAGTTGAGTTGCCGCATCCACAACCATTTCTCGATATAGTCGGTGAGCCCGGCGAGAACGAAGAGGAAAAGAACAACCGAAAATATTATGGAGCTCCACCGCAGTCGAGATCGACGAGGCATTGCGGCCGCAGAAAGGTTTTCATCAGCCGGCCCAATCCGCTTCGCGGTGCTCGCGGGATCGCTGCTCATAGCTTCACTCCGGTTTTTCTTCATGTGGGTTAGTTAGCCGCCCGCAGTCGACGATCGGCGCAGACGGCATTGCTTCAAAGGCATCCGACTAGAAGCTTATGCGCAAAACGCATCCCACGTAGAGGTTCGGAAACTACTCAGATCCCATTATGTATTTGGAGTCTGGGAACGATCGCCACATTGGCCAATTGTTGCAGTCCCTGGCTGCTGGGCAGCCGAGCTTTTCATGAAGGAGTTCGGAAATGCACACGAACAAATTGTTGATGGCGATCACCGCTATGGCTCTGATAGCTGCGACGGGTGGCGCTTTCGCCCAACAAGAACTGGCGCACAGCACAACTGGCGAGAGACTGGCTCCAAAGACCATGGCCCCGACAAATCGCCGCGAATCAAACCTGACTTTCGATACTACGCCCAACGATCATGCTCGACTTCGCGAAATCTTCAGCAAGGATCGTTCAGTACGTAGGATGAACCATGTCAGGTTCAGTCTGTCTCTCGGAACCGTTGTGCCAGACTCTGTTCGCCTGGTGGCGCTTCCCCAGACGATTATTGACATCCAGCCGACATGGCAGGGTAATGATTTCTTTCGGGTGGGACACCGGATTCTCGTGGTGGATCCCCATTCAAAGGCAATCGTTGGAGTTCTTTCAGTTTAAGATGCACATTCCAATTCGGCAAACGAGGTCACTAGGTCGTCGGCCTCGGTTGCATTTGGCGCGCAAAAATCGCGTCAGTTTATCAAAGAGTTGCTTGGGCCTACCGGTATTTCACTTTGTCGTTGCGCTAGGATAACAGTATGCCTCGTTCGATCTTCGACCATTCCCACGCGATGCTCATTTTGTCACTTATCCTTATCGTAATAGCAATGCTGCTCGCGTTGTGGAAAAAAACGAGGCCGAGCGTCTATTGCATGTTTATCTCAGTTTTGCTTCAAGCCGTCATCGCGTTCTATCCGATCTGCACTGGGTAGCTGATCGCGGTTGGGAAAAAAAGCGGATCAAGATTGTAGAGCGAATGATAGCTTGAGCCGGAACGAGCAGTATACGTTCCTCATCTACCTCACGGATGTTCACCGTTTGAGTGCGTTCTGCACGAAGAGCCGATAGGAGGACCGAAGATAGATTGGCACTATTTTGGCGGTTTGCCTTGCGCCAATTCAAGAAAGATCCGCGCGAAGCCGGGTCGTTGATCGACCGTCGGTAAGATACCTCAAAGCGAAAAAAAGGATGGTGCCGACGAGGAAGGCAATGCTGCTCAAACCAGCGATACTCGGCAGCCCAGGGATGAAACTGCCGCACGGGCAGTCATTGCTGCATCTTTGAAACCAGACGATAACTGAAAGCTAACCGCTAACCTGGCGGGGAATTACGCCGGTGTCTATGCGTTGTTCTTCCAAATGAGAACATTGTGGGCAGCGAAAGGCCCGAAAGCCCATCTTGCCAGACGTGACACGCTTCATAGGACGAGCGCATTTTGGGCAAAGGTGGCTTTCGATTGCCTTGGATGGGTAGACGAAAAATTCGCGCATGCTGTGTCGCCTCGCAACTATCCAGAGGTTGCCCCAAAGGCAACTCTAATTGTCCAACCGACGCTGTTCCGATTTGCCCACTAAACACAATCGTTTTCAAAGCTAGTACCGGGCCCTGCACGGGGACAGATTGGCAATTCCGGAACCTTTCCTGCGTATGCCGACCGAAGTCCGTTCCGGTCCAGCCCGCACCCCCAACCAGGATCGAGCAATGGCGCCGTGGTCTCGTCCGCGACAATCGGGCGTTCGTTTAATCCTAGCAAGCAGCCGTTCCTGCAGCGTACGCCGGTGCCAGGCAGCGTGGCCGACCCAGCTCGATACCTTGACGGGTTTAGATTTGGGATTGGCGGTGCAGCGGCATTTGGCCGGTGCCGTATGTTGCTGCGAAAGATATCGCGGGCTGGCGCGAACAGAAGTCATTAAAATCCGATCCAGTGACAGCAATTGGCAGAGGTCATCTCGCTCTCATTGTTTTTCAAGCATGCACTGTCGTGAGGAGCCGGTGACTTTGCCGGTTTTATTTCGATAATTCGCTTTTCGGATTTAGATTCTTGATGTGACCGCTCTCGGTTCCGGCCGTGGGATCGATGACACAGTTAATGAGCGCCGGCGTGCCCGCTTTCAGTGAATCGGTCACCGCCTTCGTGAGGCTTGCTGTGTCAGTCACGTGATGTCCGGTGCCACCAAAGGCTTCAATCAGCTTGTCATAGCGAGCATTCCTGACGAAACCCAATGGTGAGGGCGGGACACCGGGCGGATCGCCGTGATAGATGCCGCCATTGTTGAAAACCACGATCACGATTGGCAGATGAAAGCGGCAGATGGTCTCGATTTCCATACCGCTGAAGCCGAAGGCGGCGTCGCCTTCGATGGCGATGACAGATTTGCCGCTCACCACGGCCGCTCCGATTGCGTATCCCATGCCGATGCCCATGACGCCCCATGTTCCGGAGTCGAGACGCTTGCGCGGCTCGTACATGTCGATGATGTTGCGCGCGAAATCCAGCGTGTTCGCGCCTTCATTGACGACATAGAGATCGGGGTGACCAGCCATGGCATCGCGGATGGCGTGCAATGCACTGGAAAAATTCATCGGACTTGGATCGGCCTTGAGGCGTACCGCCATCCGCGCCACGTTCTTCTCCTTGTGTTTTGCTATCGCCGAGGGCCAGTCGGCACTCGGCTTGATCTGGCCAGGTATGAGCGCCGCCAGCAGATCGGACATTGCCGATTTGATATCGCCGACCACGGGGGCGGCGATCGGGCGGTTGCTGTCTATTTCCGTCGGCGCAATGTCGAGTTGCACGTAGCGCGTGCTCGGCGACCATAGGGGCGGCTTGCCGTGCGAGAGAAGCCAGTTGAGGCGCGCGCCGATCAGCATGACGACATCGGCCTGGCCTATGGCGAAGGAGCGGGCGGCCGCCGCGCATTGCGGATGATCGTCGGGCAGCAGCCCCTTCGCCATCGACATCGGCAGGAACGGGATGCCAGTCGCTTCTATAAACGACCTTATTTCGTGCTCGGCCTGGGCATAGGCCGCTCCTTTGCCCAGGATTACGAGCGGTTGCCGGGCGG
>Ga0302140_10003319_pt1 | contig 20651 bp, 13 predicted proteins | sample I_Bog_E1_1_FD_202095 | JGI IMG/M metagenome (GOLD analysis project Ga0302140, IMG submission 202095) | Peat permafrost microbial communities from Stordalen Mire near Abisko, Sweden - I_Bog_E1_1 | ecosystem: Environmental > Terrestrial > Soil > Wetlands > Peat | place: Sweden: Abisko, Stordalen... | reverse complement strand
TGGCTGGACCCACCGTATCAAGAATGGCTTTTACAACTTCCGTAGGGCCGCCATTTCCCGGCCCAAGGGATTTGAAGCTGGAGTGGGTCAGGACAGCGTCGCCCGGTTGAACGCCAAGTTCACGCAATTGCGCACAAAGTGTCGAGGTATCCCAACTCATAGCGGCAACAAGTTCCTTTGATAGGCTGGGCTGCCTTCCTTTTCGGGCTAACCCAGCACGACCTCCACCTGGTGCTTGGATCCGTCTCCCACGACGGGAATTGGGCGACTCGGGTCTAGCGGAGTTCCGTCAAGGGAAACCGTTGCGATTCCTTTGCAGACTCCCTTGGGATTCTTGACGGTGATTTGATAGGTGTCCCCTCGGAAATGTCGTGTCGCGGTGAATCCGGACCAGACATGAGGAATACATGGGTCAATGCGTAAGCCTCGGTAGTCTGGTTTGATGCCAAGCAAGCCTTGGCTCACGGAGACGAAGGTCCACGCCGCCGTACCGGTAAGCCAGCTGTTCTTCGCCTCTCCAAAGCAGGACGCATCTTTGCCTGCGATCATCTGAGCGTAAACATACGGTTCGCTGCGGTAGGTGTCGATCTGGTCTTGCTTTGCGCTCGGGCAGATCGAGAGATAGTATTCGAGCGCCCGATCTCCGTCCCCCAACTCACACCACGCCAAATGGATCCACGTGTTGTTGTGGCAAAAGATTCCCGCATTCTCCTTTACACCGGGAGGGTAGGACGATATCTCGCCCAAGTTCAGATTGTATTCGGAGTATGCGGGCTGCTGAAGCACAATGCCGTTCTTAGTGAACAGGTGCTTTTCCATGCTTGCCATCGCCTTGGCAGCTCGACCGTTCTTCGAACCTGCTCCTCCAAGGACACACCAACCTTGGCTTTCGATGAAGATCTTGCCTTCGGCGCATAGGTGGCTGCCCACCGGATCGCCTTGACGGTCGTAAGCGCGTCGATACCACTCGCCATCCCAAGCCACATCTTCCACCGTACAGAGCATCGTCTCGCGAACCTCGCGCATTCGGTCGCCATCCGCTGGTCGTTCCAGGAATTCATAGAGTTCTGCCATTTCCCGGGAGGCATAAAGGAACAACCCAGCAATCATGACCGATTCCGCCTTGGAATTCTCGAGGTCGGTCAGTCCTCCGTTCTGATAGGATTCGTTCGGCTCGGTGGAGTAGCAATTTAGGTTCAAGCAATCGTTCCAATCTGCTCTGCCGATGAGCGGTAAACCGTTTGGACCGCGCTTGCGCATCGTGTAGCCGATCGAGGTCTCCAAGTGGTGAAGCAACGTTTCCCTGTCCTCCCGGATTACATATTGCTTGTCCGCATAACCGGTCGGCTCGTTAAGGATGGAGATGTCGCCAGTCTCCTTGATGTAGGCACATGTGGCAAGCACAAGCCAGAGATGATCATCGTAGAAATCGCCACCCGCCTCCGAGTTCCCTTTCTTCGTCAGCGGCTGGTATTGGTGGTAACACACACCGGTGCTGAGTTGGGTTGCAGCGATGTCCAGTATGCGTTGACGGGCGCGGCTCGGGATCAGGTGGACGAAGCCCAAGAGGTCTTGAGCGGAGTCTCGAAAGCCCATGCCCCGACCGATTCCCGTCTCGTACATCGAGGCCGACCGGCTCAAATTGAACGTCGCCATGCATTGATACTGGTTCCAAACGTTGAGCATGCGGGTCGCATGTTCGTTAGGGCAATCTGCTTGGAACCGTCCCAGCAGCGCATTCCAGTAAGCGGCAAGATGATCGAACGCGGCATCGACCGCCGAAGCGTTCGAATATTTTTCGAGGATAGCCCGGCCTTGTTCCTTATTAATGACGAATTTTGATTCGAATTTCGGAGATTCTTGCTCGACGTAGGCGAGGATGAACGTGAAAGTTTTCTCCTCGCCAGGTCCCAAGTCCAAATCCACTTGGTGAGCCCCGATCGGATTCCAGCCAAATGCGACGGAATTGGTGCATGCTCCGAAAAATGGCGCGCGAGCCTCGTGCAGCCCCTCGTGCACGCCCACAAATCTATCGCGCGATGTGTCAAAACCAGCCACAGGTTCGGTGCAGGCAAAAAGAGTGTAGTGATTGCGCCGCTCCCGGAATTCGGTTTTATGATAGATTGACGAACCATCCACCTCAACCTCGCCGATCGAGTAGGTGCGCTGGTAGTTCGTCATGTCGTTGAGGGCTTCGTAGAAACAGAATTCCTGATAGGAGAAGATCGAAGGAGTCTTTCGCTCGCCCGATTTGTTTCGGACAGTTATCTTCCACAACTCCAGGTTCTCACCTGGCGGAACGAAGAATAGACACTCGACTTCAAGCCCGTCCTTTTCGCCCGTGATGCGCGTGTAACCCAGACCGTGTCGGCACTCGTAGGAGACGTCTTGGGCCTTCACCGGTTTCCAACCCGGATTCCAGACGCTTCCCGCGTCATTCACGTAAAGGTAACGACCTCCCAGATCATACGGAATGTTGTTATAGCGGTAGCGGGTGAGCCGCCGAAGCTTGGCGTCTTTCCAGAACGTGTATCCTCCCGCTGTATTCGTACACAGCCCGAAGAATTCATCCTGACCAAGATAGTTCAGCCAAGGAAGCGGTGTGTCCGGTCGCGTGATCACATATTCGCGAGCGTCGTCGTCAAAGAAACCATAACAATTCGGCGCATCATCGCGCAAGGCATCGGTACCCATCGTTACCATGTTACCGACCTTGGGAGAGTGGTTAACGCGTTTTTAATAGAACCGGAGTCACGAAATATTGATCGTTCAGCCATGTCACCGACGACTGAGTCATCCATGCCTTCTGAAGTAAGACTTGATGGGCTCTTGGCTATCTCGCACTCGTTTGGCCGGATAGGCGAGCTTCTTGGCGTCGACCGCCATATTCGGGAGGAACCTAGTTCATCTTACGAACAATTTCGCCGACTGCAGGTTGAGGCCATTCTTCGAGTGATCAACGAGTTCATTGAATTGCATGCGCAGCTAACCGAATCCGTATGGATTGGGGTTGTTTTTCATGATGGGTCGCTTCTATACAAGAGTGAAACCAATTGCTTGCGCGTGATCGATCTGGACATGTATCACTTTGGTCCATTCAGAAACACGATCTGGCGCATGTTCGGTTCGACGCGGTTCATAGGGCCCGAGGAACTTGAATTAGGCGATGATCGATGATCGGCCCACCCAGTTCTGGGTAGGCCCTAGGACGCTTGTATTTCTTGCTGGTGGTTCGCTCGACCTTGCCCCGTTTATGGCGTTTGAGACGCTATTCAATATTGCAGGCAGAGCTTGTCAGCTCAATCCCATTCAGCGATGGGAGACCATGGCCGCCCTAAATCGGGCCCGGCATAACGCCAGGCGTAGCTAAGGTTTGTGTCGGCGGGGACGTTAAAGCACCGCATTCTCGTTCGGGGGGGGCGTGCAAAAAAGATCGGGCATTTCGAACATCAATTATTTCCGTGATCTAAATCACGGATCGCTCCGCCGAATGCCTGTAAAACATAGGCATCCGAGCGGAACCGGACAAGTTGGAAGAAAGGCAAGACTGCCTGCTTACCTTGCAGAAGCCGTTTTGGAGACGGAAAGACTTCAGAGAGGAGGTCAAGAGCAATGTGGGGTGCACTGCTCGTTTTCAAAAAACTCGGCTTTTTCAGTTTTTTCATCGGCAACCAAGCGATTCTCTCTGTGACACGAAATTCGTAACATACGTCAAAAAAGTTAAAGGCCGGGGTGTCTGCTCCGGCCTTCTTGCGTGTTATCGCCGATCAATAACTTCGACGTCGAACGGCACGCTCTCGACATGGATGTTGTTTGCGTCAAAAATGGCCTTCAATGCGATACGTTTAGTCTGAGGTCCCGATAATGCCGTCAGCTTAACTGTGGTTTGTCCGTATGGCGCCAGGTTTACTTTCAAGTTGCTGCCACTCCTCCATCCCGTCCCTGCTGAAAGTCTCAAGGAGCCGACAATCGCCCTTGGGCTTGGATTGTAAACGGTCACTCCGAAAGTTGTCCTTGAACCTGTCTCGATAGAGCTTGGCGAGTCGGTGGAAAGCAGTGGGCTATGATCAGGCGCCGTCAGAATGGTGGCATGCGATGTTAGGTTTGGAATGACCCAAGAGCCTCCGTGAATGGGCCGTGGACCTGCCAGGGTCCTTCCGTTGGACATATTTGGCGGCTCGAAAAGGTACGAAGGAATCGAGGCTGGTACGTTTGGCAAAGACACTCGAACGTTTCTCTCCGAACTTGCGGGCTCTGCCTGATTAGGCGGGTTCGTGACTACAATAATCGAATTTCCTTTCGCATCGGCTAACCGATTGACGTCAAGGTATCCGCCAGGATTCTGGATATCTATGCTAGGAGAAACCCCGGCGTATCTTCGAAGCCAGTCTCCCAGTGTTTGAGAGAATCCAAGTTCGTTTCCAGTCGAGTTGAGTGGGCCGGCACTCGTCGCCAACATGATGGCGTGCCCTTTTCCTACCGCATGTTGGGCGACTGCAACGCCACCGTCGGGGAATTGGGCGAGCGACTCCGCATCTTGAAGCGTGATTTTCGAACGACCCTGACCTTTGAAAGAATGGTTGGCGACTTGCACGGTGAATTGGCTGCGATCGTCTCCAGAAGTGACCTTGACTCCGAAGAGCCGGTCGAGGCCAAGTGAGGGGTGAGTTGGGTAGGTCTTACCCCACCGGTTGACACTCGCCAATGAAGCGTCGGCTAAGAGCAAGCCGCCAGCTTGGACGTACGTCGTCAATCTCTGGGCTAACAACGGGTCCATCGCCTTGGGAGATGCTAAGACAAGGGCTTTATACCGATTGCCGGCTCCCGATCGAACCATGTCAATTGAGATGACATCCGTCTCAATGTGTGCTTGAGCCAGTGCGCCATACAGGCCAAGTGCGTTCTTGTCGGATTCGCCTGCCCAACTGCGAGGATTGGGACCGTTTCCAATGAGAAGATAGGAGTCCTGGTCTATGACAAGGGCCACGCTCCTTGCCGGCTTCGAGAACTCACCTAGATTTAGCATCTTCGCGACGTGTGCGGTTTCTCGTAGAACACCCATCCGGGCATTGAATTCCCCATTGGTCAATCGGAATTCGTCTTGCCCGTTAAGGGTCCAGACAAGAATTGCATTGGCGCCATGGCCAATGTAGGTCCAGAGGTCGCTGCTTAGTCGATCTGCCCTTTGCGGATCGCTCAATTTTGGAAAACGCGCTGCGGCGTACGACTCGCATTCCGCCACGTAGACGGGTTTTCCATTTGCGGCGCCACGGGTCATATCCATCGAGTAGCCGGGGAAGAACTGGCCGGTCCATTCCGAACCGGGATAGATATCTATCGACGCGATGTCCATGTCTTTCGTAAAGCGATAGTTGTCGCCAAGACGATAGGGGAACCAATTGTCGATGGGGCCAGATAAGTTTGTGGTTGCAGGCAATCCCGGTTCCACTCGACGCGCGAGCTCTCGTTCCCATCGGAGAAAATCTCCAATGACTTCGATGTTAGATCGACGCCAGTCCATCCAAGAAGCCAAGGTATCGGATGTGGGAACCTCGTGCGGCGGCTCCACATTGTCGAACGACTCAAACGATGATCCCCAAGCCGAGTTTAGTTGTGAAATTGACTGGTGCTGGGATGGCAGCCAATGACGGAACCGAGAAATTGACTCTGGATTGTAGTCGAAGATCCGCTTGTCAAGCCACAATAATCCGGCTTCATTGTGCAGCATGATAGCTTCAACGCCGTCTAGCGGGCCAATTGCCTTGAGGTAAGAGGTGAAATCCTTCTCTAATTCGGTACGAAAATGGGTGCTAGCATAGGAATACTGGGGCCAACTCTGGTCGTCGTACTCTACTGCCCACGACTTCTTGCTCGGAACCCCGGTCTTTCCGTTCTGGTCGACAAAATAGGCATCCTTGAATTCAAAGAATCGTGAGTCAGGATAATGGCTTCCGAGTTGAATCAGCGTGCGTACGCCGTGAGCATTTAGTTCAGCGAGTGCGCGCCGATGAGCGTCAACTGCCCAGGCGTAGCCTCCCCCGGTAACTCGAGCGAAGTTACATCCGGTTTCCCAAAAGAGGTCCTTGACCGCGGGTGAAGCGTCTTCGCGCCACTCGGCGCCGATTAGAAACGGCTTCGGACGAGCCTGTGGAACGCACCTCGAAGGCAATTCCGACAGACCCCCTCCAAGGAGCCCAAAGGACAAGGAAATGCACCATTGCCACATGACTCACCATACCGGAAATGACGCTAAGGAAAGTCGTAGCGTTTATAGCAGCAATGGACGCGGTTTAGTTGAAGGGGCCGTTTCACAGAGAAAATGGGCGTCTTTTGAACCTACGCTGGGGGAACACTAAGCGAATTACCGTTTAGCCCAGCGCGATGGTTTCGTGCGATTGGATCCGCGCATCGTCCAACTCGATACCTAATCCGGGGCTTTTCGGTAGTTCGACGTTGCCATTCACCGGATAAATTGGGTCTTGATGGAATGCTTGCTTATGTGCTTGATGGCGGATGAGGAATTCTACGTACGGGACGGTGGTTGGAGATTGAGCTCCTGCGACGTGAAGCGCGGGGTGTAGCGAGTGACCATGTGGGACTACGGGGATATCGAAAGAGGAAGCCAAGGAACAGACCTTCGTTAATTCGGTGATACCGCCTGTCCAGTCAGGGTCGTTCTGCAAGAAATCGGCCGCTCCGGCGACAAGCAATTCCTTGGTCTGCCACCTCGTATAGACATGCTCGCCAGTAGCTAAAGGCACAGTTGAACTCTGGCGCAACTCTACAAAACTCCCTACGCGCTCTGGTGGCAAGGGTTCTTCCATCCACGTTGGATTCAGAGGTTCGAGGTGGGACAACATTTCACGGGCGTATGGCATGTCCCATGCCATAAAGGCATCGAACATCAGACGATAATGCGGACCCACCGCTTCCCGCACTGCGGAGGCCATCGCGAGGTTCTTTTCGAGCCCATCATGTCCGTCGACCGGCCCGTAACGGAAGAACCATTTCTGTGCGGAATAACCCATCGATGCGTATTCGATCGCGACCTTTGCCGCCTGCGCAGGGTCGATCGAAAAACCCAGCATGCTCGCATAAGCTGGGACTGAGGCTCTTGTGGGGCCTCCGAGTAAGCGAAAAACCGGCTGATTCCATGCCTTCCCCTTAAGGTCCCACAGTGCACAGTCGATAGCACTGAACGAGGTCATGAAATATCCGGATCTTCCATGCCGATCAAGCCTCACCATAAGATCAAAGAGAAACTCGGATGCTAGCGGATCTCGCCCAATCAAAAGCGGGCGGAGTGAACGCAGGATCGGGTCGATCTGATATCCGTCGATTGGCCCATATAGGCCGGTTATGCCGTCATCGGTTTGGATGCGAACGTAGTGGGCGTGGATGACGTGTGGTTCGGCATGCCCGAAATTCGGATCCACATTGAACTCAGGATACACGTCCAATTGAAGCGCTTGTCGGTTGCCACAGGGGAATTTCGGCGGCGTATACAACCCACCGACACGAACCACCGAGACCTCGGAGATCTTCATGACCTATTCTGGCCCAGATAGCACCCATATCTCGTATCGGTTGATGCTTCACACCCTGACTACCGGGGTTGCGGACTCTCTAGCTCCCTCAATTACCCGAATTTAAAGAATACATCTATAATACAAAAAACTAACTAAAGCGTAAATAGAAATAAGCACTTAACCGAGAAAGTAACGGATTCCCGTGACTACCACCCGTTTTCACAGGAGAAAAGAATATAACCTCATCTCCTTCGAAGGTCGTCCCATGTCTAAACTGCCGAAATCTGCTCGGATTTATTGGTTCTTTATCGTTGCTGCCGGAATAGCAGCCATGGTGGGATCTCAGACCCTGAATTTGCCAAGGCTAGTTCAAACACCATGGGAGTACGTCGTTTTTGCCTTGATTGCGCTCCTGTTTGGCGGCAAGAAGATCAGTATCAGCAAGCGTCGAAAGCAAGAAGAGGCGATGTCAATGACGTTGGGATTTGCGATCACTTTCGCATGCATGATGCGAATGGGACCGGCGACGTCCGTGCCGATAGCGATGCTCGGTTGCCTATCGAGTTGCCTGTTTCCCAAGCGGCAGAAATATCATCAGCTAGGTTTCAATCTCGCATTGAGCGCCATTGAAGCACTCTTAGCGGGAGTCGCCTACTCGGTCTTGAACGGCTGGAATCTCAGCCTCGACCCTATCAGGACGTTTATCTCAGTCGGAGTCAGTTGTCTTCTCTTCTTCCTGGTGAACACGTTTGGCGTGGCTAAGATGATCTCCCTATGTACATCGGAAAAGGTGCTTCCGGTATGGAAAGAAAGTTTCGGTTGGACGGCGCCCAGTTATTTCGCCAGCGCATGCATGGGCGCCTTGGCGATGATTCTATTTCACGGTAGTACCACTGCGGTCCTGCTCTTCATCTTGCCGATCGCCTATTTTGTATACCAAGCATTCGGCACTCACCTCGCCCGAGTCGAAGAGAACTTGGTCCACATCGAACAACTGCAAGCCAAGCAAACCGAGTTGGTCGATCTTTACTTGGCGACCATCGAGAGCCTCGCACTCGCCATTGATGCGAAAGATCAATTCACGCATCAGCATATCGTGCGCGTGCAGCGGTATGCGGTGGCAATTGCGCAAGCGATGGGTGTCGAAGGGGAGGAACTGCAGGGCGTTAAGACGGGAGCCTTGCTACACGATATCGGAAAACTTGGAGTTCCAGAATATGTGTTGCTTAAACCTGGTCCACTGACCTCGGAAGAGTTCGCGATGATCAAGAAGCACCCTGAAATTGGCGCGACAATCCTCGATCCAGTCGTATTTCCCTGGGCTGTGCTTCCAGCGGTCAAATATCACCACGAGAAGTGGGATGGTACTGGCTACCCCGAAGGACTAAGGGGGGAGGAAATACCGGTCATTGCTCGCATCATGGCAGTTGCGGACGTGTATGATGCGTTGACTTCTAATCGGTCCTATCGGGCTGCCAAGACGCATGAACAAGCGGTTGAAATCATTCGCAAGGATTCTGGCCGTCACTTTGACTCCAAGATAGTCGATGTCTTTCTTCGAATTATCGATACTGTCATTTTGGAACTCGCAAGGGAGGGGATCGGTCCGTTAGCCGCCAGCGATCCTGCGGCAGTCAACGACGGCAATTCGTTCACCGCACAAAACAGGCAGATTTCCAAGACACTCTCGGAATTGTGGGCTTTATACGAGGTGACTCAGTCGTTGCCCACCGGTGTTGGCTTAAAGGAGACGATTGAACCTGTCGTCAAAAAGATCGCCGGGATTTACTCGGAAGCGACCTGCGCATTCCTCCTATGGAACCCCAAGTCAGAAAGCCTCGTGGTTGATTCGGTCTTTGGACTCAATCGCGAGTACTTCTTGGGGGCAAGGACCGCCGGTCCGGCAAGCGTCTCGGTGCGGACCCTCCTGTCGAAGACAGCCTTCTTCGGATCGTTCGAACAAGAGGATCTCCTCCTTTCGGAAAGCAGAATGACGCCGTGGACCCCCCTGAAAAAGGCAATCGTCGTACCTGTGATCTCCGAGGGCACGTTGCTGGGAACCATGAACGTCTACCATGCTTCGGATGAAGCCCTCAGCGAATATGACTGTCAGATGTTAGAAAGAGTCTGCGAACGATCTGCGCCGGCGATTTACAACGGCATTCGGTTCGATCGTACTCGAGAAGATTCCTTCCGCGATCACCTCACCGGCGTTCACAATCTTCGATACTTGCTGGACCAATTGGGCAGGGCTTGCGATCGGCCGGGCGTCGATCCTGAAAAGTTCTCCCTGCTTTACCTTGATCTCGACAGCTTTAAGCCAATTAATGACGGATTTGGTCATTCGAAGGGTGATGCCGTGCTTCGTGACGTCGCCTCGATTTTAGTGGATACAGTCGGTAGCCAAGGTACCGTTTGCCGGTGCGGAGGGGACGAGTTTGCAGTAATGATGCCCGACTGCGATGCGGGGAAGGCTGATGCGATCGGCATGCGCCTCCAAGACGCGATCGATCAGTACGATCCCGATCTGAGTCACCCGGCTTTTGGTTCCATTCATGTCGGAATCAGCGTAGGTGCAGCGACTTTTTCAACAGAATCCCAAGAGCCGGCAGCACTCATTGCGAGCGCTGAATTGCGGATGTACGCCCAGAAAACGGAGCGGAAGCTCCAACAACTCGCAAAACGCATTGCGCCATCGAACCATGTCTCAAGCCTCGACACGGATGAATGGTCTGTGTCCGGAACTCAAGCTACCTCTCTACTTTAATGGCTCCATTTACTTTCCACGGATAGTTTCCATATGAATTCCTCCAGTCTTACAACCCCTTTCAGACCGCATGTCTATGCGTCCGCCTTCTTGTTTGCCATGTGCGGCGCAGTATCCGCGCAAAGTTCAGCAACCCGCACGGTAGTCGATGCGCAAGCGAGCGGCCACGAAGGCTCCAATCTTCATTTGATCGTGAAGACGAGCCACATCCTCACGTCTAACGAGGAGCGACTGTTTGGCCGTTATGGGGCTTTCGTGTATCGACACTTGCCGCTTATTCACTCCATAGCGGTAAGCGTCCCAACATCCAGGTTGGCGCAACTGACCCATGCCGGGTTTGTTAATCATGTGTCGTCGGATGCAATCGTTCGCAAGACGGATGCCTATACCGTGTCGGCAAGCTATGCAAACGTAGCATGGTCAAAAGACAACGTGTCCGGTAAAGGGATTGGCGTGGCGATTGTTGATAGTGGCATTCGTGCATCCGCTGACTTTGGTAGCCGAGTCGTTGCGAACATGAATTTCTCGCCTGATGCGACATCTGCTGACGACCTATGTGGCCATGGAACGCAGGTTGCGGGAATCGTTGCGGGCAGCGGATCGAACTCATATGGGCCCAAATATTCACAAACCTACTACGGTATTGCTCCTCAGGCAAATCTGATAAACATTCGTGTACTTGACTCTCAGGGCAGTGGGTCCGTGAGTCAAGTGATCGCGGGAATCTCGTGGGCCGTGGCGAACAAGTCGCTTTACAAGATCCGGGTGCTGAACCTCTCTCTCGGCCACGCAGTGGGCGAGAGCTACACGACGGATCCTCTTTGTCAAGCGGTTGAACTGGCCTGGAAATCCGGTCTGACGGTAGTGGTCGCGGCGGGGAATAACGGACGTCTCAATGCAACCGAGACTGCCGGAGACGATAATGATGGATACGGGACGGCCTACGGCACGATCACTTGTCCTGGCAACGATCCTTATGTGATTACGGTTGGCGCAATGAAGGAAGTCGATGAAAGTCGAACGGACGATACAATCGCTTCTTATTCGAGCCGTGGGCCGTCGCGTCTGGACTTTGTTGTCAAGCCTGATATTGTGGCTCCCGGCAACCTGATCACATCAGTCCTTTCTATGAACAGCACTTTCTATGTCGACTATTCCAGCGAAGGTGGCGTTCCTTGGTCGGCTTATGTGGTGAACCCGCCGATTGGTCTTTCGACGAACTATTTCACGATGTCCGGAACCTCGATGTCTACTCCAGTCGTTTGTGGCGCAGTGGCTCTGATGTTACAGAATAACTCCTTGTTGTCACCCGACACGATAAAGTCGCGTTTGATGCTGAGTGCAGACAAATGGGCTGCGCCTGACGGAACGGGCGACTTGTTCACCTATGGCGCCGGCTATTTAGACATACCAGCGGCTATCGCAAGCAGTGCCACGACTACGGGGTACGCGATGAGCCCCACTGCCGCACACCAATCAAATGGAAACGTCACCCTGAATATTACGGGATCTTTGCTTGATACGATCTCTGGTTTATTGGGCTTGCTTGGCCTCGACATATTGGATGGTGAGAGGGCGATGTGGGGTGAGCGAGCGATGTGGGGCGAGAACACCGTCACTCCCAATCGCGCCATGTGGGGCGAGAGCTTCTGGACCGATACTTCGACCTACTCAGTCGACCAAGCCGATGCTGATCTTGCCTTCGTGTCCGACAAGCCAAAGCGCACCTCCCTAAGACAGAACAAGGGATCGCACCGTCTCACTTGGGGAGAGTGATCTCTTCCCGATAGTGACCGCGATAGGGATCGACTAAGGCAGTGCTACCGCTATTGCGAAAACAAGCGGGGCATTCCAGTTGATTGCGATTTCATTTACCGTGTAGTTCGCTTGTACGTCTTCCCATTGCCGGGCAGGCAAGGGCTTGCCGTTGGCATTGGGTCCGCCTACGAGCATGCCTGGCCAAGGTTGCTCAAGCCCGTCGGCAGCACTTGGGCGATGGTGGGGATGCATGGGCCAACGTGCTCCAAGTTGAGTAACGTAGCTTGTTGCGAACGTATTCCGACCGAACAGATAGTGCAGGCAATCGCATGCAGCGTCCCGATATACCTTCTTGGGTGCAAGTCGATCCGCAAGTTGGAGCATCATTGCGTAGTTGGCCACGACGCTGTTGCTTCCCCAAATGTAGTCGGTATGCCGCATTGGGACAAGGTAGCCGTTTTCATGGGAGCGTTTGACCAGGTCATCGCCTGCTTTGATGGCATCGGCCCTTATTTCAGCGATGACAGTTGGGGATGCATTTCTGCGACCTGACAGGGCGTAAGTGTACATTCCCATATTCTCGACATTCGGCCAACCTTGCGCTCGGTTTGCACTCAGACTTGGCTTCCAAGACCCATAGTGGCCGACGAAATAGTCGTTGTATGCAGCCTCGCCGGTAGTTCGAAAAAGTTCAGCCGATCCCCAAAGCAACTCGTCTCGGGCATCTCCATCCCCATACCCACCCGTACTGATCCCTCGCGGATTTCGAGTGAACAAAGCGTTTGGGTGATTCAAAGCCCAAGTCCAAGCCTTTCTGGCGGAGGCAAGACATCGGTCGGCATAGGATGGGTCAAATGGTCGATACACACGTGCAGCGATGGCGGCGACGGCGGCAAAGTCTGCCGTCGCAGTCGTCACCTTGTAAGGAGCCGTCCCTAGCCCCACGATGACGGTGGGGGCCGTGTCTTTCTCGGGCATGATGAATCCAGAGAATCGGGCAGTAGTGGATTTATGCCAAACACCCCCGTCTGCGTCTTGCATCTTCAGCATCCAGTCTAGATTCCAACGTATTTCGGTAAGTACGTCGGGTGTCCCGTTCCGGTGGTCTGGCAAATCGAGGTTGATTCGGCCAAGTTTTCGCGGATTCAGTTCATATGCCCATAGGAGAGTACCGGTCGTGATCCCCGAGTTCACGACATACCGGCCAAAGTCGCCTGCGTCGTGCCAACCTCCGGTCACATCCAAGGAGCCTTCGCGACCCGTGGAAGCATCATATTGGGCCTCGCCAGTGTGGCACGCAGGGTGATGATATTGGGGAAAGTCGGGAGCCAAACTAACTTCGCAGCCACACCGCTGGCCGGTGAACATACGCATGGCAAGACGAAAAGGCCTGGCAAAGACATTCCGCGAGATCTCGAACAGATCCCCCTTTCCGATTCCCGGTACTTCTAGATAGAAACTTCCGGTTGCCTTGAGAGCAGAGAAGTCGATTCTCTGTAATTCGTCGCCCGAGTCCGGGTCCTTCATGGCTGGACCGACCGTCGGTTTGAATACAACCTTTCCGTCCGATGCCCGGCAAACGACAGCTTCGCCCGTCCCAGTCGCGGCAATCAACGCGATTTTTGTTTCGTTGGGGAGGTATCCAACCTGGCAAGTGCGGATTGCATGGGCGGAGGGATCTGACGTCAAGGTTGAGGCGAGTAAAAGCGTAAGGTGCATCGTTGGGTTCCTTTGCTATTTGTTTCTTTTCTTGCTGCTCCGCTCGTAACGAGGTTGACAGCCACAAAGTAGTTATCCCGAGGATACACAATAGGGACGTGGTCATCGGAGATTGCAAGTGATTCTTGTCAGAACCTGTCCGATATCCGACCATCTATATTACGAGACATGGCGTGACGCTGAATTTTGGAATTTCGCAACGGATAAGGGATTGCCCAGGCTCCGTCAAGTGTCAGCAAACTAGGAGATTATCAATGAAGAACTCAGATATCGGTGGAAAGTGGGCTCTTGTAACCGGTGCAAGCCGGGGCATTGGCCGACAGATCAGTTACGGGCTGGCAGATTATGGGTGTAACTTGGTCGTTCACAGCCGGGTCGCATCACATACGGACGAACTCGCCGCCGAATTGGAGGCAAAAGGGGTGCAGGTCGTTCAAATCGGGGCGGAGCTATCGGACTCGGCCCAGGTCGACAATCTGATCGCCACTTCCCTGAGTTCGACACCGGGAATAGACATCGTCTACAACAATGCCGCCGTGATGACGCCCTTCCGCAGCGACTGGCTGAACACGCCAGCGGAGGATTTTCGAACAAGCTTCGAAGTGAATGTGATAGCGCTTATTCGCATTTGTAACGGTCTGATCCCGGGAATGGTGGAGCGCAAGTGGGGCAGGATCATTAACGTCACTTCAGGTATTCAAGACCAACCTCAGTTGCTTGCCTACTCGATCTCTAAAGCGGCGCTGGACAAATATGTCGGTGATACCGCCAATCACCTGAAAGATTCCGGGGTCTTGATCAACCTACTGGATCCTGGGTGGCTTCGTACCGACCTCGGTGGGCCGAATGCACCGGGCGCAGTCGAATCTGTCTTGCCAGGCGCATTAGTTCCGGCGCTCATAGACGATGGAACGACCGGCCATTTCTACCGAGCTCAGGACTATGTTGTGGAGTAACGGCGTTGTGGGTGCCCTAGGCTAGATTTCCTTCTAGCCTAGGTGAGGCCATGATGAGAAGTCCTCTTCCATTGCATTTGCTAAGGCTGTAAAAGGTCGGCCGGTCCGATTCACGCCACCACCCAATTAAATGTGACCGAATGGGGCCCTATGGATACAACCGATCGAGCCATGCGATGAGGAGGTCTGGCCAGGTTTTGAGCCCAGGCTCATGAGTTCGAAGACCGTATCCATGCCCGCCCTTTGGAAAGAGGTGCAGTTCGACGGGAACCTTCGCAACATGGCAAGCATGGGTGTACGCCAGACTGCCCTCAATTGGAATCGGGTCATCCATCGCTTGGACAATAAAGGCGGGGGGTGTCTTGCCGTCGACAACAATGCTATCGGCAAGCTGCATGGTTCCTTCCTGATTCAGATAGGCAGGATAGATCAGAATCGTGAAGTCGGGGCGGGGATTCAGCCGATCCGCGCTGTCTTGAGCCGTGTAGGTGGAATCTGGCGCCGTCGACGTAACGGCCGCCGCGTGCCCTCCGGCGGAGAATCCCAAGATGCCAATCCGGTCTGAAGAGATACCAAATTCCTTGGCACGCGACCTTAGGAGTCGAATAGCGCGTTGCGTATCTTGAAGGACTACCTTGTGGAGCGGTTTATCGTGGTCGTGGTTCGGTAGTCGATACTTGAGGACGGCGGCGTGGATGCCGGCTAGGTTTAGGCGGGTCGCGATTTCCCACCCCTCATGCTCAATGGCTTCGATGTAGTAACCACCGCCAGGGCATATCATCACCGTCGGAGCATCCGGCTTGGCACTTTTCGATCGAAATACTTCAAGGGTTGGGGTCGAGACGCCTTTAACGAGCAAAAGATCCGAATCGGCGCTTTTCTCCGAAGATTCCTTGTCCGATCGCGCCCACCCGTCTGGATTGCCATTCGGCCATAGGTTGACGATCGGGCGAGATTGGGTTTGAGCTGAGCTAGCCATACTCCATAAGCATAGACCGATGAGGACGGAAGACATAGCCTATACTACCAATCATGGGGCGGTACGGTGACGGTTGGTTTCCAATGTGCGGGAACGGCAAGTGAACTGTGCCCAAATGATTTGAGGATCGGCTCTGCATCGGAATCGGTTTCTTGCGTGAAGATCCAAGGAAGGGCCTCCGAAGCATCGCCCATAGGGAGGCTCAGTACCTGTAGCCCTCGCTGAAAGGCTCTTCAATTGTGTGCTGGCCATTGGACGATCCTCGCGAACTCGATGCGTGCCGCGGGCGAGGGAGTTTCCAAATGCGAGGGCCCGAGCATAATCCCGGCACTTGACCAGCGATTCGGTGGCATACTCACATTGACTATGAAAGGCCTTGCGCCGATTCACTTGGGTCTCGCGATTGCTTTTGGCTTGACCCTTTCCGCGGTAGCTTTTACCGCTCACTCAAGACAGGGAAGCGTCTTATCACTTCTTCCTCGATCTCAGATTACTCCCAGTTCCAAAGACGTAAAGGTTGATCCCACTAGCGGTAGCGGTGCGTCTGGATACTCGCTGTCGATCTCGCCTGGAAGCGACAGCTATCCAGGGGTGAACTTCAAACCTCTGACTGCGGTTTGGAATTTGTCTGCCTATGGACATGTCGACGCAAGGATCTGGAACAGCGGATCCAAGCCAATATACGTTTCGCTTCGTGTCGACAATGGAGGCAACTGGCAAGATAATCCATGGAACGCCGAGGGCGCACTGATCCAACCGGGGCAGCATGGTGTTATCAGGACGATCTTCGGCTATTCCTATGGATTCAAAAAGGGCTTTGCCCTGGACTCTTCGAAGGTCGTCAATTTCGTGGTTTTCGCATCAAAGTCGGATGCGCCCCAATCGCTTCGAATCGAGTCCCTTGAGGCGGCGGGAAAACCCGATGAGCAACCTCCTGTCTCACCGGACGACGTGCGAGTCAAACCCATTGGTGGAGTCATCTTTGATGTGGCGAATTCTGCCCCGGAAGCAAAGATCTGGACCCAAGGCGAGATCGAAGCGAATTCGGGAACGTCGGTACCAGCCGCATCCTTTCCAATCTCGCAGAATCCTGGAATCCTGCGAATCAGTCCTCGCTTGGGGCGATGGGACCTTTCCTCGCAGACTCAGGTGATCGTAAGTCTCCGAAATCAAGGTGGGGTTTCTGTCAGGCCACGACTCCGCATAGAGTCTAACGGAGGTAATTCAGATTGGATGGTTGTGGAGAAGCAATTGGCGCCCGGCGCGACTCATGATTACGTCGTACCTTTCTCGCATCATGTCGACCTGAACCAAACCCCGTTGACTGGCCTGATCACAAGCGACGCCGTTTCGGCGATAGCCGTTTCGGTAACCCCTTCGGACCAACCTCGGCAATTGGAAATTCGCTTGATCAAGGCAACCGTTAAGGCGGCGATTCTCCCAACTTGGCTCGGTAAACGACCGCCAGTGCCCGGTGACTGGGTTCAAACGTTGGACGACGAGTTCGACGGGAACGTATTAAACAAGACTATTTGGAAATCAACTGGTGAGAATTACTATGACAAGCTAAGCCATTGGTCTGCGAGGAATGTGTTAATTGGTAACGGCTTGGCCCGCCTGCGATATGAGAAGAAAACCGGATATCAGAACGACGACCCTAAATTGACATCAACCCCTTATGCATCGGGCTATCTGGATTCGTACGGAATCTGGACCCAGAAGTATGGCTACTTCGAATCCCGAATGAAGGTGCCGACGGCGCCGGGACTCTGGCCCGCATTTTGGATGATGCCCGACCGGGGCTTGAAAGCAGGACCCGAGCAGTGGAAACGCCAAGACACCGCGAACGGCGGAATGGAATTCGACATTATGGAACACCTGACCCGTTGGGGACCGTACCGATTCAACATCGCGATGCACTACGACGGGTACGAAAAGGACCACAAGCAGATCGGGTCGGACAAGATCTATGCCGAACCGGACAAAGACGGATACGTGACTTGCGGACTATTGTGGACGCCGGGCTTACTGGCCTACTACTTTAATGGGCATGAGGTTCTTAGATGGCAAAATCCGAGGGTTTCCACCGTCCAAGCCGATCTAATGTTCACGATGCCAATGGGAGGATGGGACAACAATGCTCTTGACGACTCGCAACTTCCAGCCGATTTCGTCATCGACTATGTGAGGATCTGGCAGCGTAAAGACCTCAACAGCGCGTCGAAGTAGCTGGTTTCGGCCAAGGTAGTCGCTCAATTGGTCGCTTGCGAGTCCGAAAGGGGCGAGCCTTTCGGCATTTCAATACCGGTGGCCCATGAGGTGTCTAGGTTTGAAATATCGCCGGACCGTAGGAAAATCCTTTGAGTTCTTGACTCGCTGGATCATTTGTCGAGCAGTTTATGGACCACTGGGATCAAGGGAAACAACTGGCGTGAGATTGGCGCGGTTTGGTATCCCCTCCAAACCGACTCTTTTCCAGATCTGGCTATCGACAATTGCCGATGGGTGCCAGACGGTAACTCAGTGAGTTTTTGCTTTGGCCATCGACTTTACGAAATTGCCGACCAATATAATTGGATCGCAAGATCATGATCGGTTCCGGGTGGATTGGCGTCTAACGTAAGGGATTTAAGTTGTTGGGCCTGGGGAGTTTAGAGATGAATGTCAGGTTGGTTGTAGCGGCTTGGGTGACGGCGGCCTAGCCCAATCAGACCGGTTGATCAGGCGAAAAGTCGTAAGCCCTTTAGTCTGCTTCGATTGCTGGCGCGGAGACTCGGGCAAGCTTGAGGAAGAACACGGTCGGCATGATGGCAAGGAAAATCAGCAAGATTAGAAGGAATGCGTCGTCGTAGCTCATCACGAGTGACTGAACCGTTACATTTTGGTCGAGCACCCCGAGCGCTGCTTGATGGGCGACTCCTGGCAGGTAACCCTTCGCGATCAACCCTCCTTGTACCATTTGAAGCCATCGGGTTGCCGCTGGATTGGCGTAGTTTAGATGCGACACCATGATCGCTCGGTGAAACGTAGCCTGATTCGTTACGTAGGTGCCAAGGATCGCGATGCCGAAGGACCCACCGAGTTGGCGTGACAGATTGATAAGGCCAGAAGCTTGCTGGGCGTCCTTTGGGTTGACCGATCCATAGGCCACCTGGTTTGAGGGCGTTGAAAGGAAGCCAAGCGCAATGCCCCGGATAAGGAGTGCCATCCTTGTGTCCGGTTCGCCGCTCTGAATAGTTAGGTGGCCTAGCTGCCACATCGAAGCCATTAAAATCACGATCCCGATGATCATAAGCGCCCGGGCATCGACGAGGGGCTTTCTGCCTGTCAATAGTTTTCCGCAAACGAGCGCACAACATCCAGAGGCAATACCACCTGGTAGGAGGACAAGGCCCGTCTGGGTTGGGCTGAATCCAAGAACGGTCTGAGTAAACAGGGGAAACAGGTAGACGCCGCCGAACAGGGCGAAGCCGACTGCGGTTAGGAGCACAATGGACATGCTCAGAGTTCGATTCTGCAGGATTCTGAAGTCGACGATCGGATTCTTGTTGAGTGGTGTCAATTCCCACCAAATCATCGTTGCCAAGCTGAGGACCGATAGGAATGTGAGGCGCAAAATCAATGCATCGTTAAACCAATCATTTTGCTGTCCTTCCTCAAGTACGTACTGCAACGAACCCAGTCCGACGGCAAGCAGAATTGCTCCCATGTAGTCCACTTTGGCATTGGGGTTCCGCATCCCAGGAGGGTCGTGCAGGAACGAAGTGACCAGAAGCATCGAACCTAGCCCAATCGGCACGTTGATAAAGAAGCACCAGTTCCACGTGTAGTTGTCAGTGATCCAACCACCTAGTGCGGGGCCAATTGTCGGCGCGACAATGATTCCCAGGATAAAGACCGCCTGCACAATGCCCTGTTCTTCCTGAGGAAAGATCTGGCGTAGAGTCGCCTGAGCCGTCGACATCAACGCAGCCCCGCCCGCGCCTTGGACGATACGCCAAAAGACTATTTGCAAGAGCGTGTGCGACATTCCGCACATAAAGGAGGAAACGATGAAAAGAAGGATTGAAAATGTGAGGTAGTTCTTACGACCAAATCGACCGGCAAAAAACGCCGTCATTGGAAGCACGACCACGCACGACAGAATATAGCCGGTGGAGACCCACCCTATCTCCTGATATGAGGCTCCAAGGTTCCCTGCCATTTGAGGCAGCGCCACGTTGACGATCGTTGAGTCGAGGACCTGCATGATCGCCGCCGAAATCAGGCCGAAGAGAATGATCCAGCGGTTCTTGGCGACATCGTCCAGGTATGCACGATGGGCGACCGCATGATCGTGCCCGCCCCTTTCTGGTCCAGCATGTGCAACCGTCGCCAAATTCTGTCGTCCTGACTGGCCAGCCGTATCGCGTGCTCAGCTTGAAGGTGTAACCGGCTGGCTCTTTACATTTCAGACGAGATGAAATCCCCAAGGGTCCATGGCGAGATTTGTCGCTTGTATGGTGTGATGCGAGAATACTCGCCTGATCGTCACCATGCCTTGAAAATGCTGTAGTCGTGGGATGGTTCGTGCCCACGTCTTGCTTGTAGGAGCCCACCACAACGCATCAGAGAGACCGACTTGCAAGTCAAATCCGACGTTTCCTGAAAAATGTCATGGCAAGGATGGGCGGCATATATGGGGCACACATGCGATTCTCGAACAAGGTGTCCGAAGAATCTTGCCGCCAGTCATACCTAAAGGGCCATGCATAAGGCATGTTATCGCCACTCCGACAAGCAAGACGTGGGCACGAACCATCCCACGACTACAGTGACGGCCGAGATCCGCTTATTATCGCCACTCCGACAAGCAAGACGTGGGCACGAACCATCCCACGCTACAGTGACGACCGAGATCCGCGTCCGATCGTCACCATGCCTTGAAAATGCTGTATTCGTGG
>Ga0302140_10003318_pt1 | contig 20652 bp, 10 predicted proteins | sample I_Bog_E1_1_FD_202095 | JGI IMG/M metagenome (GOLD analysis project Ga0302140, IMG submission 202095) | Peat permafrost microbial communities from Stordalen Mire near Abisko, Sweden - I_Bog_E1_1 | ecosystem: Environmental > Terrestrial > Soil > Wetlands > Peat | place: Sweden: Abisko, Stordalen... | reverse complement strand
GTACGTTCCCGCGCCAATCAACGGAGAATCCCCAACGCGTCCCGGCATCTTGCCCTGCATACCTCCGGTGGAAGTAGCCGCAGCCAGGTGCCCATCGCTATCTCTCGCCACCGCTCCCACTGTTCCAAAGCGATGAGAGAATATATGCGGGCTGATCGCGCTAGTTGAGTTCGGCGCAGGAGGCACACCCCCAGGTCGCGGAGGCACCGGCCGGCCGCTCGCTCGCATAATCGAAGCAAATTCCTGCCATCGCATCTCGGTAAAAAAGAAAGACGGCGGCTGCTGTTCCAGTCCCTGCGCGCGAGAAAACTCATCCGCCCCCGGTCCAACCATCATCACGTACGGCGTATGCTCCATGACCGCCCGTGCCAGCGAAATCGGATGCCGGGTAAACTCCACGTCCGCAACGGAACCAGCGGACAAAGTCGCGCCATCCATCAGCGCCGCATCCATTTCGTTTTTCCCATCTGCAGCGAACGCCGAACCGCGTCCCGCATTGAACAGCGGATCATCCTCAAGCACCTTCACCGCCGCCTCAACCGCGTCGAGCGCCTTGCCATGCCGCTTGAGCACCGCCGACCCCGCCGCCAGCGCCTTCGCAAGCGAATCGTGATAAGCACTCGCCGTAGCCGCATCCATGTGCTCCCATTCGCTCTCTCCCGCTCCACCATGGATCGCAATAGCCCATCTATGGCTCACCTTTGCGGACGGCTCCACAACGTCAGGCTTTTCACCTGAAGCAGGCACAATGGCAATACATAAAACAGAGATAAGAATGAGAGACGCGGCTTTTTGAACTTGAAATATCATGCTAACCATCTTAACCCCGGTCAGAACTCATAACCTGGACCTATAAGGGTTCAGCAGCTGCAATCCACGATCAAGGACCGTCAGTGATTTATGTGGCCGGCGCCAGCCTTCGCATCTCCATACTCAACCGCACCAGCCGACTCCTCGATCCCTGCATCATGCATTACATCCCGAGCCTCAGCGGGCCACGCAGTTCCCTCCACGAGATGATCGTCGAGAATCAAGTCATTCTGATAGTTGGTCCACATACCGCCGACCTTCGTGCCGTTATGCCAATTTCCCACCGCGGTATTGTCCGTCGTGATGCGTAGAGGAAATGCGTGCTTCGCCGTATTAATATTCAGCCAGGTCCCACCAGCATCATCCACCACGTTCTTACGTACAGTGATGTATCGCGACCCCTCATCCAGATAAAGCGCAATCCGCTGATTATTATCGAAGACATAATTCTCCGTTATCAGCGTACCGGGGCTGGCCGATAAGTTATAAATCGCGCCCCCATCGTGAAATATCTTCTTCGCTCCATGGATCTTGTTATTTGCAACCACCACATCCCGATGCGTCGTAGGTGTCTGATAAATCAGGTTGTCTTTGAAGTCGTATCCATGCTGATTAACCCTGTAATTCGCATTACCCCCAGCATCTTCATACCCCCATCCATAACCGATATCAATGGCATCGTAAGGAATATCAGAGACATCGTTATGTAATATCAGAGCACCCGTAACGTATGTCGCTAAAATAGCGCTGTTATCGAGATAATCCTTGCTCACAGATCGAATACGGTTATTGCGAATCAACAGTTGTCGATTGATCATTCGCGCATCATGAGGATGATGCGCGTCTCTTCTCACACCGCCGGCCAGCACCGCACCGCCCGCATTGTCAGTGAACACGCACCGTTCAACCCGAATATCACTCGTGCCCAGACCCGCGCCAGTAATGTTGGCGTCACCATCGTTTCCGATTCCCAACGCATACTGTCCCAGGTGCGCGAAAACGTCACCATCGAACGTAATCGAGTTTGCCGCAGCCACCTGGATCGCTGCAGGTGCTTGATTCCACTCATTCCGAACCGTCTCAAACGCAGGGCAACTCCTCCCGCAATCCTGGATGGGATCAGCTGGATAAGCAACCGCTCTGCCTTTCAAATAAGAACCGCTCTGCTGGCTCGCATATCCCTCGTCGCTCGAGGGTCCCAACCACGATGTGTGTGAAAATCGTATCCCGCGAAACTCCAGGTCATGTACCGGTTCATCCAGGCTATTCCCTACAGCCACCAACACCGTCATTCGCGGAAGTTCAACGTCCATGTGATCGACATAAGTTCCTGTCGGAGGGCGTAGATACAGCTTCCCATGTTTAGGATCGATGTACCATTGTCCCGGTTCATTCAACAATGCGAGTGAATTCACGAGAAATATCTGCGCAAACTCTTCACCGAACGGCTCGCTGATCGTGTCGTAGCCCCAGATATTGTTGTTCCAAGCAGGCTGCTTCATGATCAAAGTGCGACCATCGATCCTCTGAATCGGGGACACGCGATCGGTGAAAAAACCGGTCGCCGTAATCTCCATTCGATCCTGCTCTGGCAGCTTCGTCAGATAATCGTACTTCGCATTCTTCAGCACCATCCCCTGCGCAGTGAATGTCACATCCGACCGCTTGATCTCTAGAGATGTACGCTTCGCTAATTCATCATTCACCCATAGCTGCCGCGAATCTAATCCGACTGGAGTGTCCGCAGCATAAATCATGCGGCCCTTGTCATACAGCTTCCATCCCGTCACAGGAATTCCGCCGGAGATCACCGGATGCGCTCCCTCAGCAGCAGCCCACGTTACATGATGTCCGTTCCTTCCTCCATCGACCGCCTTGAACACAAGTGGCCGCGAAAGTCGGTACACTCCGTCACCAAGCTCCACACGCACATCATGCTCTCCATTGATTTCACGCACCTGCTGCTGCACTCGCTCCAACGTTGCATACGGAGCATCGTGCGTGCCTGCCGCGTTGTCATTGCCATTCGGAGAAACGGCAACAATCAATTCATCGCGCGTACCTGTTCGCTCCGCTTTTCCCGCGCACGCTGATCCAACCAGCAGTGCCAGCACAACACCTACTTGCAAATAACCGGGCCGCTTCATCATCGCTTTGCTTTACTCCCTATTTCGTAACCTTCAGCCGAATCATTTTCCCCAGATAGCGAACACTCCAGGCCTCTCGTCGCCCCTCACAAATCAACACAATCCTGTATCCACGTTCGCGCACTAATGTCGGAAATGTTCCTTCACGCTCCGAGATTGAAAACTCCCGGCCACCGTCATCCCAACGCATGTGAACCATAGCAAATTCGCCAGCTTCATACGCGTAGCCATCCCCCGCATCCTCGTAGAGGGTGAAGTGTGCGTCTGCTCCGCAATACACGTGAACCTCGTAAGCAGCGTCGGGTGTCTCGTCCACATACTGTGCCGCCTTTTGCATAGGCACGATACTTCCAGCTCGCACAAACAACGGCATCTTCTCAAGGGGTGCATCCGTCGCAATCTCTTGCCCTCCGGCATGCAATTCATTCGTCCAGAAGTCATACCAGCCGCACCCGGCGGGTAGATAAACAGATCGCGCCTTGAGCGAGTCCTCAATCGGCCGTGACCCAGACTCAAAATACATCGCCTTCGTAACCGGGCACACGAGTAGCGACCGCCCAAGCAAGAATTCATCGATGATGGAGTGCGTTTCCACATCCTCGGGGAACTCAAGCGCCAGCGCGCGCATCATCATCACGCCTCTACGCGTGACGTCTGCGACCAGGGAATAAATATAAGGCAGCAACTCATATCGAAGCCGTATGAACCTGGCGATCGTATCGTAGAACGGAGAACCCTCTTCGCCAAACCTCCATATCTCTCGCGAAGCATCCGTTCCATGCGAACGAAACATCGGCAGAAACACAGCATACTGTACCCAACGCGTATATAGCTCCCAATAGCCAAGGTCGGTGCATCCAGTATCCGCAGCATCGGGCTCCATCGCATTCATATCCGTCAGGCCACGGCACCCTCCAGCATAATCCCCATGCCAGAACCAGAACTTCGGATCGTAGTTCACAAAGAATCCGCCAATGTCCAAGGTCCAGTAGGGCTCTCCCGTGGCACAAAAGTTTAGCCCTTCAGGAATACTACGTCGCAGCGTCTCCCATGTGCCACAGATGTCGCCACTCCATGTCACAGTGCCATATCGATGCTGTCCCGCATATGACGAGCGCGTGAGATTCACGACCCTCTTAGCATCCGTCGCAGAGCGCTGACCCTCATAAATTGCCTGAGAATGCACAAGCGAATATGAATTGATATCTGCAGCATCGAGATAGAGCTTCGATTGTTGGGTATTGATCGAGAGCCTCGCATGAGGCTGCGGCTTTACCGCACCATTCCAATCGGATTCAAATGGCTCGGTGCAGTCGCACCACCATGCATCCACGCCCAAATCAAACAGGCCTGCCTTGGCCTGCTCCCAATAGCATCTACGTGCCTCAGCATCGAACGCGTTGTAGGTTGACTGATTCCCCAGCATCAGATCGCGCTCCAGCATTTCCCTCTGATTAGCGCATCCCCCGGTCATGATCGGCCATATCGAGACCATCAATCGCGCACCCATCGCGTGTAATGCATCCGTCATAGAGCCTGGATCAGCGAATCGTTCCGGATCAAATGTCTTCTGCCCCCAGCCATTCCCATTCGGCCAGGACTTCCAATCCAGAACAATCACATCCAACGGAACTTGACGACGACGGTACTCACTCACGACATCAATCAACTCATGTGCATTTACATACCTCTCTTTAGACTGCACATAGCCAAGCGCCCACTTGGGCAGCATGGGAGCCTTACCCGTCAATGCATGATAAGCACGAGTAATATCGTCGAAGCACTCACCCTGCAATACATAAAAGTCCAATTCCTCTACAACGTCAGCCCACAGATATGAGCCCTCTACATCATCATGAAAGCTCATCAGAGAACAACAATCGAGCAACACTCCGTATCCGCGAGTCGATACAAAATACGGCACTACCGCCTTCATATTGTGCTGATAGAGATCACGCGTTCGTCCTCGCAAATTACCGTACCCCTCTTCATGCGAACCAAGGCCAAAAAGCGCCTCGCTCTCATTGAAGACAAATTCCAGCTTGGCCTCAAACGCATCCCGGTCGTAAACCGTATCGCCCGCGGCCACAACAGCACGCGCGCCATCAAGATTTAAACCTAATGCAACCTCGGCGTTGCGATTGAATACATTGCGATAGATCGATTTAGATGTGAGCCACTTGCCTCCACGCTCCGGTTCGCGGAACAGAAGCTTACCTCTCTCGTCGCGATAACTAAGGGCTCCTGTCTTCTTATCAACTGTGACCTCGAGCGCATTCGTTGAGACGCGATAAACTTTCTCATCTTCTTGAACATCAAATCCGTCATACCAATCTCGCGCAGTAACGATCCGGCTCGAAGCATCGAATATCGCCCGGTCTTCTGTATATGTCACGCGCACAACTCCAGGCGCAGTGAAGCCAACACGCAATCGTCGGCCATCGTCCGATACAAACATGACCGCGCCATCATTACTCTCAATACAAAACATGCATCTGCCTCATCAAACGACTCCCCTAAAGACTGCTACTGACCGCCGCCGCGGTTCGTACTTCGACTGCCAGACTTCGACGTTCTGCCAGGTCGCGTCTAATATCAGGTTCAAGTCGCTCATAGCGGTGATAAAAAGCCACAGGAATCAATGCAAGGGCATAACACACAGCCGGTAGCCAGATAAAACTTAGAGATATTCCAAACAACGAGCGTGCAGACTGCTCCGCATTAGGAACATACGAGCAATATTGCAATATCCAGGCTGGAAGCGCACCTCCAAGCCCACTCCCCGCCTTAAGACAAAACGCTGCGCCAATAGCTGTCAATAATCCGGCAGCCCGAATCCCAGTCTTCCACTCGCCATAGTCGACACTGTCCGACAAAATTGAAAATGGAATCGCCATCGCTACGCCGCTCGCGAGGATCCCGAAGATCCATCCAGCAAGCACAAACGTCGGCGATTGCGCCTGCGCACCAAAATACACGACCACCTGCGCCAGCACAGAGGCCATCAGGCTCACGCCCCACACTGTCCTCTTTGCAAAGTGACGGCAGAAATATGGCAGAAATAAAATAGTCAACAGCGATAACACATCCATGCTGTTCGCAATGGAAATAAGGTCCTTCCGGTGCATCACGTACTGAAAGAAATACGGTGCTGACGAGATGCGCGCGACAAATGCAATCCAGAAAGACAGGCTGCTCAAGAAGATAATGAACCACGGTCCGTTTCCCTTCAGGGCAGCGAAACTCTGTCGCACCGACAAACGACTCCTGTCTTCCGATGCAACTTCCTTGAGATTGCGAAATGCCGTCAAATACAACAGCAAAGTTCCGCAAGCATAGATAGGCATTACCAGCATGAATCCACGTCGATCATCTCCATGCCCAAACCAGGCAACCATCTTGAACACACTCAGATTCACGATCAATACGCCTAGCTTTGAACCAAACATGCGAAAGCTGGTCAGCGTGATTCGTTCATGGACGCTTGGAGTCAGCGCCGACAAAATCGAAGTAACCGGCGTGTTTATTCCCGTATATAGAATGCTGCACACTACGTATGTAGAGGCCGCATACACCACCTTCGCGGTCGCTCCAAAGTTCGGCGTAACAAATGTCAACACGCCAAACACCGCGAACGGAACACATAGCCACAAGAACCATGGACGGCTCTTACCCCAGCGACTATGCGTCTTATCAAAGAGAATGCCCCACAGTGGCGCATCGATCGCGTCGATTGATCTTGCCAGCAACAGTATCGAACCCGCAGCCGCAGCAGAAATGCCATAGACATCTGTATAAAACTTCAACAGGTAAAACGATATGACGCAGAAAATCAACTGCCCCGCGACCTCACTTGACGTGTAGCTGAGGCGCATCTTGAGCAACATAGTGTTTATACTTGGCTGAAATTTCACACAGTCACATTTTCAATGTCAGGTTCGATCAACCACTTGCCTTCAACTTCAATACGTTCGTTTCAGGTGCTAGACGCTTTCGCCTTATCTGGAAATGGTCCATAAGCTTCTGGCGTATCGCGCGAGTGATCATAAACGTTCACACCATCTTTCAGAAATGGAGTGGCCAAAGCCCACGGCTTTCCATCCGGCCTGAGTAGGGGAGCTGATCCGTATTGAGGAAGATAGATGCGCCTCATACGCTCCGTCTTGTTAGGGCCGCTGCGATGGAAGACAAAACTGTCGAATGCCACAATACTTCCCGAAGGCACCACCACCGCATCGCCAGGATCGTCACCCGTGTAGCCAATTAGATCGTTCGTACCATCTTCCTTGATGTGATCGATCACAGTCTTCTTCGTACCTCCGCGCGAATGCGGCAACAAGTACACCGTCCCATTCTCCTCGCTGACATCATCTAGCGTGCACCAGCATGTCACGTAAGGCTTATGTTCTGTAGTCGGGTTATACCACTTCACGTAGCCGCTGTCCTGGTGCCATGAAAACTTCATGCCCTGCTCGGCGCCTTTGACAACCCACTGCTCATGGAAGAGATATGCGTCTGGCCCTACCGTCGCCTCAGCAACCTGTGCCATAAGATCGCTGAATAAGAACTGCCAGAGTCTATTGCTCAGCCGATATCGATTGTTAATGAAGTACCGCTTGCCTCGATGGCTAAGGTTGTCAGTTTGCGCGCCCTTCGCATCCATCAACGAATCGTAGTACCCAAGATAGTACGAACATTCCTCACGTAGCATGTTCAGCATCTCTCCCGGAATCACACCAGGGAGCACCATATAACCTTCATTGCGATACTGTTCGCGCTGTTCATTCGAGATCTTCATCATGCCAAGAAATGTAGCCAGCCTAGGTAACGAAGGGCTTCTCATTTATGAGTTCACTTGTTATCATTTTTTGTCACTATGCGAGCGCGCCTAAATTTACCATCTGATTCCGACGGAAGTGTCTGGCACTACCGGAACCTCGGCGCCGCCCATCAACGACATCACCACGCCGAGCTTGAACTCAATCTCGTCACACGCGGATACGGCACTTATCTCCTAGGCAATCGTCGCTATGAGATTCGGCGTGGCGACCTGCTCTGGCTCTTCCCCGCACAGGAACACTTGCTCTTCGAACAAACTTCAGACTTCGAGATGTGGATTGGAGTCTTTAAGCGCCGTGTCATAAAGCGATCAGCCACCGACGCCCGCACACGTATCCTCCTGCAGACCGAGCCCTCTGGCGAATTCTGCAGACGCCTCACACAGAGAGATGTAGCTCGTGTCGAAAACGTCTTCACCGAGCTCGCCGATGCAACAGACCAACTCAGCCTGCTCAACGCAGGTCTTTCCTATGGACTGCTCTCAGCTTGGCGCTGCTTTGAAAGGGCAGCCGATGTCCCTGTCCGTGACGTTCATCCCGCTGTCGAACGTGCCGCCCGTCTCCTTCGAGACAATCCTGATGGGCTCTCACTCAACAAACTCGCGCACCAGGCTGGACTCAGCGCAACGCGATTGAGTCGCCTGTTCAAGGAGCAGACAGGCTCCGCTCTAGTCGATTTTAGAAATCGCCAGCGTGTTGAGCGCTTTCTTCAGATATATGGGACAGGCCAACGTCAGACTATGCTGGATGCAGCGCTTGAGGCCGGATTCGGTAGCTACCCGCAGTTTCACAGAGTCTTTAAACGTATGATGGGGTACTCGCCAATGCACTTTCGTAAGCAAGGTGAAACCTCCACCGCATCCAAAACTACGCGGTGACTCGATTCCACAATCGATCTATTTCAGTTCTCAGAACTTTTGCGTCCTCCCAGCTATTTGGAAATGTTGAGAGAGCATAGCCTCCTTCTACTGGGCCAAGCTCGGGGCAAATAAAGATCTCACGTTGTTTGCTCTGATTCCCTTGCAGCCAACATCTCAGCACCTCTTCTGCAAAGGGCAACCAGTCCCGTACTTCCTGCGTCAGCTCGCCTTGTCCGTCCGTGATAGCTACCTGCGCATGATGTCCATTGAACGGTCTGAAATGGAACTGCTGTGCATACCGCACCAGGTCTGGCCGCACCAAAAGACGATCAATAAAATTCTCCGGCACCAGATGTTTCACTACGCCAAAATGCGAAAAGTCCCATGAGATCGGTAGCAGCTCCCCCGTCTCATGTTGGTAGGCATCTGCCAGCGCATACAGTTTTTCCGGAGTCTCCGTACATGTGCCCCGATGGGTCTCAATCGCGGCCGCTAGCCCTAATTCGTCTGCTCCGCGCATCAATGCAAGCGTCAGATCCAGCGCTTCTGGAGTAAGCACATCATCAGCCGCAAGTTGCACGTTAACGTGATGCGCTCCGTATCGAACTAGATCGTCGAGTATTGATGGGAACGCCGAGACGTCTCCGCTCGCCATTCCTCCAACGAAGATTAAGCCCCTGCTCTCAGTTCCCTCGTATAACTCCTTGCTCGGCGCCCAACATACGCCATAGAACCCCGCATCTTTGATCGCGTCAAGTTTTTCGTCAAGTGTCCATTCCGAATCTCGAGTTGGATGTTGCATCAAAGTCCATAAGTTTGCGATCTGCCGCAGCGCTGGTTCTGTCATTACTCTCCCGTTTCTCTACAGAAGCGTGTTTCCACCGTTAACCGCGAACTTCTGCCCGGTAATGAACCGTGCTTCATCACTGCAGAGATACGCAACCATTCTGCCAACATCTTCCGCCTGCCCCATACGGAGCATCGGAACTCCGGCCGCATAAGTGTCCATGTCCGCCTGCGTCGCATCCGTGTGGCGCTCCGTCGGAATCCAACCCGGAGCAACAAGGTTCACCGTAATCCCATGCGGGGCCAGTTCCGTGGCCCACGAGCGCGTCTGTCCCAACTGCGCACCTTTCGCCGCCACGTAATTTGCGAAGTTGGCATTCCCCAACTCAACTACTTCGCTCCCGATCTGCACGATCCGTCCAAAACCGGACTGCCTCATGCCTGGCAAGACTTCATGCAGCAACAGCAACGGCGACTTCACGAAAAACTCGAGCTGATCCATATACGATTGCCAGGTCTGCTCCTCAATCGAAAGCATCGGCTGAGGCCCCGTGGCATTCACAACCAGAATCTCCGGCTCGCCCAGGGAGGCCCGTACCGCTTCAATCATTGTGGCCACTTCTAGCTCATCGCAAACATCAGCCTTGAAAGGCACCGCAACCCCGCCGCTTTCAGAAATCCTCCTGCAGACCGCCTCCGCTGCATCCCTGCTATTGAAGTAATTCACAGCGACATGCCTGCCCGCAGCCGCAAGTTCCATCGCAATAGCAGCACCAAGCCCACGCGAAGCACCTGTCACAATCGCCGTTCGTTTCGTCTCCACAGTCATTTACACCCCTCACTCCGGCAATGCCATCATCACATCCACGGTATATCAAGCGACCAGAATGTGTGCACACTATTGCGCACAAACCAACCATTAGCTTCAAGAGAACCTGGGCGACAAAAAGTGATAGCAAGTCGATGACAAAGTGAGAAGCATGACTGAATACCGACGAGTAAAGTGCTTGTTGACATGCTATCTATCTCTTCTACACTGCAGGAACAGTATCGTACTGAAGGATACATGATCCTTCCCGGCGTAATACCTCAAGACATGCTCACTATGTTGCGCGAAGAGTGCTCCTACTACCTTGGCTACTATGACTCTCTGATGGATTCCAAAGGCGTCAAGACTGAGAATTTAAGCCATCGCGGAAAGCGCTATTTCATAAATAACCGTTATCGCCTAAGCAGTCGCATGTGGCGCTTTATTTTTAGCAATCTTATGGCCGAGGTTGCAGCCGCTACTGTTGGTCCCGAGGCCTATCTATTTCATGAGCAGTGGGTCGTCAAAGGTGCAGAACAGGGAATGAAATTCTCATGGCATCAGGATAGCGGATACGTGAAGTGGTACGATCCATCAACCAGCCACAAACCATACGTAACCTGCTGGTGCACCCTCGACGACGTCAGTGAAGAGAACGGTACCGTATACCTGTTACCGCACTCCCGAGGCGGTACAGCAGGACAGATCATCAATCACACCAAAGAAGACGACACCAACGACCTCATCGGCTACACCGGAACCGACCCGGGTGATCCAGTCATCGTTCCCGCAGGCAGCATCGTCGCCTTTGATAGCTTTGTCTTCCACCGCAGCGGTCCGAATCGTACCGATCACATGAGGCGAATCTACCTGCCCCAGTACAGTGCTTCTCCCATCCTCCGGCCCGATGGAAAACCATGGGCCATGGCAACTCCGTTCGTCCGCGACGGCAACAATATATATGACCACCAGACAGATACACCTGAACTGTACGGTCCCTTCGGTTTTGCTGAAAAGTCCTGACTCCAGTCGAAGTCTTTATCAGTTATTGCGTTCCCTATGACCCGTGCGATGACCTCCCGCACGGGTCTCTTTTTGTTTCGCCTTCTGCAATCTCAAACTGACTCAGCGACAACCCGGTCATCCACAGCCACACAACGCCAGGCCAACCTCTCCGGTACAGCCATACTCGTAAAATTATCGAGGTCGTCGACACAACCGTTTCCATTGAATTGCTGCCAAAACGATAAACGACAAAAAGTGATAGCAAGTCAGCGACAAAATGAGAAGCCTATCGTTATACGTGGTTTGTAGATTCCTCCTCTAGATCAAGAAGGACTTCGTCAGCACGCATGAAAATTATCGCGAGTCTCACGTGGCATAGCGAAGCCCTTCATCGATCAGGCAGTTCGAACGATATGTCGCTACGCCGTTTATCCGGCGCCCACTCCATCTTCGACTCAATTGCCAACTGCAACGACGGAACCCAGCAGAAATAGAAGTACAGTTTTCAGGAGGTCCAAACCAAGATGCATGCCAACCGGGATAGACATGGCTTTAGTTTCATCGGTACATTCGCCGCCGTCGTTGCCCTACTCCTTTGCCTCACCCAGGCCCGCGGCCAATCAGCCACCGGACAGATTGAAGGAGCCATCACCGACCCTTCCAGCGCAGCCATACCAGAGGCGTCCGTAACGCTCATCAACCAGGACACCAAGGTAAGTCGCGCAGCAGTTACTAATCAGGACGGTCGATTCCTCTTCACCAACGTATTGGCAGGAGTCTACACTGTCCACGTAGAAGCATCCGGCTTCAAGAAGAATGAGCAAAAAGGTATCACCGTTCAGGTCGGCCAGATCATCTCCTTGACCTACAAGTTAAACGTCGGCAGCGTCAACGAGAATGTTGAAGTCACCGCCAGCGCCGAGACTCTGCAAACATCAAGCTCCGGCCTGGGAACAGTCATTGATTCCGATGCAGTAAACGACCTGCCATTGAATGGCCATAATTTCACGCAGCTCCTCACGCTCACCCCTGGCGTAACCCCCGTCCAAACCGAACAGGGCGCACAAAGCGGCAGCAGCTATCAGCAGGATGTCAGCATACCCGGCACCCCAACCTTCCGGCCTAATGTAAATGGCCAGTGGAACCGCTCGAACCTTTACTACCTCGACGGTATCTGGAATACAACCAACATTGCCAGCGGCTATGCGATCACGCCCGTCGTCGAAGCGGTCGAAGAATTCAAAGTTGAATCACACAACGACGACGCCGAGTACGGCGGCTCAATGGGTGGAACAATCAACCTCGTCTCCAAGAGCGGGACGTCCAGCCTGCACGGTCAAGCCTGGGAAGATGTCCGAAACAACTTCTTCGACGCACGCGATCCCTTCCTCGACGCCAACACCACAGGCCCCGCCGCCTTCCATCAGAATGAATTCGGCGCCACCGTCGGCGGACCTGCATTCATTCCCAAACTATACGATGGGCGAAAGAAGACATTCTTCTACTTCGCATATGACGGCTGGCGCTACAGCAAGCCCGATCAGACCTTCTACTACGTTCCCACTGACGCAGAGTTGTCTGGCGACTTCTCCCACTCCATCGTTGGGCAGAACATCTACGACCCTGCCACGCTCAAACCAAGCGATTCATCACCGAGTGGATTCACCATTCAGCAATTCCCCGGAAACATCATCCCGGCCTCTCGCTTGAATCCGCTGGCCGTCGCATACTTCAAGAGCTATTGGGATCGCCCCAATTACTCCAATCCATCAGAGCCGCAATACAACGCACAAAACAATTCGGCTCTCACTGACACCAGCAACACCTTCCAAATCAAGATCGATGAAAATCTCGGTAAGAAAGACGTCCTCTCTGGTCGCTTCACTCACTTCCATACCGTCGATGCCAATCCCATCACCCAGCTCCTAAGTACGCAGATCGATCGTCCCCGCGTCAACATGGGCGGCGACTGGATTCATCAGTTCTCACAATCGATTGTCCTTGATGCAAAGTTCGGATACTCCCGCACTCCCTACATCGAGAGCACCGTATTCTCCAACGGCTCGGGAGCAGCCACAGGAGCAGGATTTGCCGGTATCGGAACCTACGGCGTTCCTGCCCTCGAGCTGCAGGCTCCGTGGGCAAGTCCTCCCGGAGCGCAAAATCAGGGAGGAACAGGTGAAGCCTTCATCAATCAACAAGACCACGTCTATCAGTCAGCAGCATCGGTCTCCTGGTTGAAGGGCAAACATCTCATCACCGGCGGCGTTCAGTGGATAGATCAGTATTACGCAACGCCCTCATATAACCAGCAGTTCTATGCATTCAATAACTCGTCCACCGAAGATCCAAACAATGTTGGAACCACAGGCGCCTCGCTCGCGTCGGCACTCCTCGGCGTTCCCGTAGGACAGACCTACATTGGCCAGACCTGGACCGAGTCCTTCTCTGAGTGGGGAGGCTTCCTGCAAGACCAATGGAAAGTCTCGCCCAAGCTCACCGTCAACATCGGCATGCGCTATGACAAGCTGCAGCCCATCTCCGATCTCGCAGGAACCATCTTCGGAGGCTTCGACGTCAACACCGGCATGTATGACATCAGCGGTAAACAACTCCCCGGAGCTTGCGACACCACGGGTGCCGCGCCCTGCATACCAGGCAACGGCAATCTTGGTGCTATCCCTGAAGGCAATCACATCGGCCTCGCACCTTGCGCATCCTACCGGTGCCCCATTAACTACAACTTCGGCCCGCACATCGGCGCGGCATACTCGCTCGATCAGAAAACAGTCATCCGTGGTGGATACGGGCTCGTCTATGACGAGTTTGCCGGCTTCCTACAAGATATGGCAGATCATGTCGGTAACTGGCCCGCTGCGCAAACTGTGTTTCAATCTGTAAACAGCACTTTGGGCCAACCCATCACTTACCTCCAGGGCCTGCAGACTCTGAGCGCCGCACCCCTGCCAACAGCCGCACCATGGGGAACTCTCTTCTGGAATGCAGATCCCAAGAAGCAGACGCCTCTCTCCAATCAGTGGAATGTCGAAATGCAACGCCAGGCCACCAAACAGCTAACGGTCGCAATTGGGTATGTCGGCAGTTCTACTCACCATCTCGATTACACCGGAGCAGGCAATCAGGCTGTACACCCAAGCTCCGGCACACAGGCACAGGTCGAGGCGCTTCGGCCATGGCCCGGCCAGGGGAACGTGTACTTCGGACGTAGCATCGGTGTCTCCAGCTACAACTCACTACAGGTCAGCGCCAACCAGCGTATGACAGATGGCCTGCAGTTCCTGATCTCCTACACCTGGTCAAAGGCTATCGATAATGGTGCCAGCGGCTTCCTCGCCTCGGAGAACGGCCCCGGAGGCGGCGGCGCAGGCATCCAGGATTACTACCATCCAAACTCCAACCGGGGACCATCCGCATCCAATGTGCCTCAGTTCCTATCCACCAGCATGATTTACCAGCTTCCCTTCGGACGTGGCCGTAGGTATCTACGAAGTGGCCCCGCATCTTGGATCGTAGGGGGATGGCAAACAAACTCCATCTTCAGCATCCGCTCAGGACAGCCCTACAGTATCCTGGTCAACGGAGACGTGGCCAACGTCGGAGGCACCGTCTACGGAATCGGCTACGCGCGCGCCAACCTCACCGGCAACCCGCATCTCGCGCATCCAACCACCGCGCAATGGTTCAACACCGCCGCCTATTCAGTGCCCGTTGACAGTTATGGCAACTCACCGCGAAACAGCCTGACCAGCGATCACGTCACTCAATTTGACTTCTCAACCTTCAAGCGATTTCCGATCTGGCGAGAAGGGACCTATATGGAATTCCGCGCAGAGGCATTTAATGTCCTGAATATCATCAACTACGGACCACCAAACAATACCCAGAACGCCGCGGGCTTCGGCACAGTGACTTCACTCTTGTCCGGCAATCCACCACGTCAACTTCAGTTCACCCTCAAACTCAACTTCTGATGCAATGCAGGTTGCCTCACATGGCAACTTGTAAGTAAGCTGTTGACTATTCGCTGCCGATCACAAGAGACGCGGCAAAGATCGCAGGGGTGGCGTCAATCCATGACGCCACCCCTCACTTTCATCTATGACATTAATCCCTTCGAATCCGTCGCAGCGAAGCATCCGCACTGTTTTCTTCGCATCCCTCATTGCGGGGCTTTTAATCGCGCCAGCCTTTGCACAGGATGCATCACTCGCCGGAGCCAGACGTCTCTTCGCAGCAGGTTCCTACAATCAAGCCTCCCATCTCCTCGAAACCACTCTGAAGTCAAATCCTCGCAATGCTGATGCACACCTGCTGCTCGGCCAGATCTATGCGATACAAGGCCAGCGCTCGGAAGCAATTCAGCAATTCACCAGCGCCATCGAACTCCAGCCCAACTCCGCCCTCGCCTACAATACCCTGGGTTCGGCGCTCAATCGATTTGCAGAATTCGAACAGGCGCGCACGGCTTTCGAGCAAGCCATCAAGATCGATCCGACCTTCGCCCAGGCGCATATTAATCTCGCTATGTCCCTCGCACAATCCAACGACATGCCCGGCGCAACGGAGCAATTGCAAACCGCCATCAAGATTTGGCCCAATACACCCGCAGCCGCAACCGCGCATTATCTGCTGGCGAAGATCTACCAGGATCAAGACCCGCAACACGCCATCGAAGAACTCACCACTTCGGTCAAGATCCAACCCACCGGCCCCGATGCCCAGCAGGCGTGGCTCGCCTTAGGCAATCTTCGCAATGCAACCAACGACCCGGCCGCAGCCCTTTTCGCTCTAAAACACGCCGTTGCCTGCGACCCGCATGATCCCGAGTCTCAATACGAATTAGGCTCGGCTTACCTTGAACAAGGCGACGTTCACCAAGCCGCCATTCATCTCGAACTCGCCCGCAAGTCGATGCCCGCCATCACTATCGCGGTTCTCTATAAACTCGACCGTGCCCTGCGCAAAGAAGGCAGTATCGCAGAAGCAGACCGCGTCCGCGCACAGGCAAAATCACTCCTCGCGCAAGACAGCGAAGCCAACCAGCACTTCCAGGAAGCACAAACCCTCGATCACGATGGTGTAGAACTTGAAGCAAAAGGCGAAACCGCCAGAGCGCTCGAAAAATATCACGCAGCACTCGAACTCAACCCACAGCAGGACGGCTTCCGCCTGAATTACGCCCTCGCACTCTGTCGCCTCAACCGCTGGCAACAAGGCATAGCTGAACTCGAAGATATCCTGCAGCGCGACCCAGGGAATATCGAGGTCCGCCGTGCCCTCTTCATTGCTCGGGATAAAGCCCGGCAAGCATCAACCACCCATCCCTGATGCAAGTTGAGCACCCAATAGAAATCGGCCCGAAGCAGAAGCTCCAGGCCGATTTCTATTCACTCCTGCAACTTCATTTACCGCACGGCATCTACTGCAGCATTGCCGGAACACTCATCGTCTGGCTCAATCCGCCAGAGGTGGCATTCACCGTCACAGTAAATTTACCCGTCACCGTCTGTTGCAGCACATCGGAGCTAATGCTTGCCGAATCGTGATTGTCGCCTGAATACTTCGCCGTAATCGCATGAGTACCAACACTCAACGCGCTCGTCTTGATCGAGGCAACTCCATTTTCCGGCGCGACTGCACTACTGATCATCGTTGTTCCGTCATAAAAAGCAACAGTTCCTTTCAGATCACTGCTGCTATTCGTTGATTGCACCGTTGCCTGTAGCGTGACACTCGCTCCCGACGCCACCTTGGTGCTGGAGGAAGTTAAAGCCAGCGTTGTTGGTTTCGGTCCGCTGCTCCCGCCGCAGCCCACAACTCCACCCAGTATGCCAAATGCAATCAGCACCACGGATAGGTTTGCAAACCTGCGTCGATTCGGAATGCAAATCAGGAACAGACCCGCAAGCGTCATCGTTCCGGAAAATCCCCACAGAGCCTTGCTACGGTTCGCAGCAGTGGTGGCAGTCACTCCCGGAGCAGTCGTCGTCAGGCTCAACGTCGCAGAAGCACCGGGTGTCGTTGTAGTCGAATTGCAAGTCACACCAACCGGCAGCGTCCCGCCACACGCCAGGGCAATCTGAGAACTAAATCCAAGAATGCTCTGTGTGCTCACAGTGATCGCTGCCGTCTCACCCGCCGTAACATTCAGCGGATCAGGCGTCGCTGTCGCAGTAAAGCTGGGGGATGTCACAACGATCGGAGTACCCACAGCCGACTTCGCACCATTCCAATTCGTGTCACCCGAGTACGCAGCAGTGATCGTGTGGGAACCAGCCGCAAGTACTGGCGCAACAGTCGCAATGATCACGCCCCCGTTACCCGTATTCACCGGCTGCGCAGAACCAATCAATACACTCGCCGCTCCATTCACGCTATCCATGAATTGAATAGTGCCAGTCGGTGAAGTTGCCTGAGAACTGCTGAATGGGCTCGCAAGAATCGCGCTCACACTTGTCTGCGTGCCAGTAAGCACATAGTTGGAGAGTGTTGTCATCTGGACCGTTGGCGTAGCCTTCGCGATGTTAATCGTCACGAAACCACTGACGCTGCCCGCATAATTTGCATCACCGTCGTATTCAGCATTGACCGTAATCGGCCCAGCACCGCTCCACTCGATAAACGTCGATGCGTGGCCGCCCACCAAAGTCAACGGTACAGTCTGCTGACCCTGATCCGTGTGCAGGTTCACCGTGCCAGTAGGATAGGGCGCGCCCGACACGGGCTTCGTCGTGGTAACGGCGATGTCGAACTTCGTCGAACCGCCAACTGCCGTAGCTGTTCCACTCGGAGTCATTACGATCGTAGTCTTCGCCGACCCCGTAGTAGTCGTGGTTAGCTGATAGTAGCTTGTCACAAACCCCGGTTTGTAGTTGCTATCACCGCTCCAGCTTGGAACAACATTGTAAGATCCGGCCTGCGCAATGAACGGAATCTTTGCAATTCCGTTACTGCCAATCTTGCCCGTTGCAAGGGTTGCCCCGGTATCGTCGCGAGTAATTGTGACGGTTCCTGTCGGCGGAACGAGCGGGTCCGCATCGAAATAGACTTCAGCAATATCAGTAGCACCCGCCGGTGGAGTACTGCTGCTGAGAGTGAGCGAATAGTTCGCCTTGCCCTGCGTCACGCTGAACGGCAACGTCACAGTGCTCTTGTTAAACGAACTGTCACCCGTATAGGTAGCAACGAAGTTGTAGTTGCCAATTGGATAATCGCACTCAGTCGACGGTCCGCAGGTGACGTAGATGGATCCCATACGATCCAGCGTGTAAGAGCCAAACGTTTTTGTTCCATCTGAAATCGATATGGATCCCGTTGGTACGCCAGCCATGGAGTTACCCGCAACCTGGATAGAAATATAGAAGTTCGCGTTCAACCCAGTCGAACTGCCTTGAACAATACGTTGCCGTCCGAGAATAAAGAACCTGCTGAGGACCAGCGTCTCCGCATTCAGCGTACTCGCCTCTGGAGTAACAGTAAGCGAGACCGGTGCAGAAGTGCTGGCAGCATACGTTCCATTGCCACCGTATTGCGCCGTCAACTGGTACGTGCCGCCCGGCAGTGAACTAACTGAGGCCAGGTACTTACCTGCCGCGTTGAGTGAAAGTGCGGCAACAGGCCCAAGACTGCTCGTATTTCCGTTTGCAATTAGATCTACTGCTCCAGACGGCGTACCGCTGCCCGATGTCGCAGTCACCTCGACACCCAACCTCACAGGCGTTCCGTGAGTGAAAGTACTTTTCGAAACAGCCAGCGCAGTCTTCGTGCCCAAGCTGCTCGTCGCTCCCCACGCCGCCACTAGGTTGGCAACATCAACTGACCCGAGACCACTCGCCGGATCATAACCAGCCGTCGCGGAATACCCCGATAGAAGACCGAAATTGTGGGGGTCATTCAGATCCACAGTACAGTCCGTGCTTCCGTAACTGCAGCTCAAGGCGTTGCTGCCACTCGTAACGTCATGGAAGATGCAGGCACTCCCTTGCGTAGGATCTGTCTGGGCACTCGAGTCGCAAGATGCAGCTTTCTGTGCAGCGAGTTGATAGAGCTTGTAGTTTGCCAGGCCCTGGAATGTTCCATTCTTCTGCTCAACAAGAGCCATCACGCCCGCCATCGAAGGAGCAGCAGCAGATGTACCGCCAATAATCGAAGCCTGTGTCAACGTAATCGATCCGTCACTGTTCTTTGTGTACTGGCACGAGCCGTCGTAGCAAATCAAATAACCATCATGGATTCCAGCTGCCGCAAGCGAGACATCTGGGACGTCGCGCGCACCGTCTGCCGGCACACCAGTTCCCGTCTGCCAGCTAGGTTTCGGATATCCCGACTGGCATTGGTATAGCCCGGTAACAATGTTCGGCGTATCGCCCTCTGGATGAACAGAACAATTACTCGCGCCACCACCACCCGCATAAGTCCCCTCAGCAGTTGGATCAAAGTAGCAATTGGTTGGACCCACAGGGAGGTAGTCGTTGCAGCTCTCGTTCCAAACCATCTCCGGGATATAGCCCTTGGCTGACGAGAATCCAGCAGAATTCGTGTCGCTCCAGTAGGTGCTCAGATTCGCATCGTTGAACTCAGTCCCGCCCACTGCGGTGTTATAAGGAGTCGATGCCAGTCCGCTCACGCCCATTGCATAAGGAGTCGCCAGGTATTCCGAAGGCACATCGCAACTGCTCGATCCAGAGTCACCAGCGGAAACCATCACGCTGATGCCCTCCGCAGATGCCTGTTGCCATATCTCGCTGTAGAACTCAAGTTCGTCCTGTGAAATCGCTTGCTCGCACAGTCCAAAGCTCACCGACATAATAGGAGCCAGCGCATGATCCACAATGTATGACGCTGCAATATCAACACCATCCGTCGTCGTAGTCGTCGAACCAATCACGTATTGGATCTGCGCCTTTGGCGCTACTGCTCCCGACCACTCAACATCCAGAATCGCTTCTTCATCATCTCCCGGAACAACACCCGGATCCTCATTCGCATTGATAAATGTAGGATCGTTGAACGGCAGGTTGAATACCGTGCGGAAAGCCTCTACATCCGATAAGCTGATATCGGAACGGCCAACGATTGCGATAGAAACTCCAGTGCCATCGTTGCCGCCACTGATGAGTGATGCAGTGTCATAAATCTTTGAGAAGTCTGCCGGTGCCAGCAGTGTCTGCTCTGGATTGGCCTGCGACGTGAAGTTAGGCTTCGTATCAAGCAGCGTATTCTGTGAGCTGATCAAACCGGAATTATCCGCTCTTGGCAAATTTGTAGATGTGCGAACCAACTTGCCGTCTTTGCCGCGTTTTACCTGTGCCAATGCAGTGTGCAGAGGAGCCTTTTCGAAATTGTTCAGACTCACCAACCCACGAATCGCAGGAGCC
>Ga0302140_10003317_pt1 | contig 20654 bp, 22 predicted proteins | sample I_Bog_E1_1_FD_202095 | JGI IMG/M metagenome (GOLD analysis project Ga0302140, IMG submission 202095) | Peat permafrost microbial communities from Stordalen Mire near Abisko, Sweden - I_Bog_E1_1 | ecosystem: Environmental > Terrestrial > Soil > Wetlands > Peat | place: Sweden: Abisko, Stordalen... | reverse complement strand
CTGGACTGGAACGAAGATTATAAACAGTCGGAGCGCATCGACCTCCATCGCAAAACGGCGTGGGAGATTTTTGAAAAGGGACTGGCGTACCGGGACTTCACTCCGGCGCACACCGGGGATGCGGAGAAATCCGGCGCGCAGGGCACGTGGTTGTTTAACGCCGACGCGCGGGACATGACGCGAGAAGAAAGTGACCGCCGCGCGGCCGCCGGAGAGCCCTTTGCGCTGCGCTTTCGCGTCCCGCGCGAGGGCGGACAGGTCGTACGATTTGCCGACGCCGTCTACGGCGAGCAAATAAAAGCTGCCGCCGATATCGAAGACTTCGCTTTGCTGCGCTCCGACGGCATGCCCACGTATCACCTCGCTTCGTGCGCCGACGATGCCGACCTGAATATCTCTCACATCATCCGCGGGCAGGACCACCTGACCAACACCTTCAAGCATGTGCTCATCTTCGAAGCCGCCGGCTGCACGCCGCCGCAGTTTGCGCATCTGCCCCTGCTGGTTGCGCCGGATGGCACCAAGCTCTCCAAGCGGCGGCACGGGCCCGTGGTCAGCGTTACGACTTACCGCGACGCCGGATTTTTGCCGGAAGCCTTTATCAACTTTCTTTGCCTGCTGGGGTGGTCGCCGAAAAATGATCGCGAGAATATGTCTGTGCGGGAACTGACCGAGGCTTTTTCGCTCGGCGGCATCAACCGTTCCAATGCGGTGGTGAATTTCAAAGAGCCCGCCGCCGCTCCGGAGGAAACGTTCGATCCGAAAGCGGTATGGCTGAATGCAGAACACATTCGCGGCCTGGCCGTCGAAGTGTTGAGTGCACGACTTTTGCCGATTGTGCGCCAGGCGGGATTTCAGATTGACGAAGTAAAGATGTTGCGCATCACGCCCCTGATTCGCGAGCGCATCAAATTACTGCGCGATGTTCTGAGCGCAGCCGATTTCTTTTTCGTGGACCAATTGCCGCCGTACGATCCTGCCGAACTGATCCCGCAAAAAGGAGACGCAGCCATGGCGCAGAAGGTTTTGACGCGAGCTCGCGAGGTGTTGGCCGGGGTCGAATTCAAACACGATCCCTTAGATCAGGCTCTGCGCGCCGCCGCGCAGGAACTGGGCGTGAAAGCGGGGCAGATGTTTCAGCCGATTCGCGTGGCAGTTTGCGGACGCAAAAATGCTCCGCCGTTGTTTGAGACACTCGAGGTTTTGGGCAAAGACACCGCACTTGAACGCATCGCGGAAGCGTTAAAAAAGCTGGCATAGGATCGCGAGCTTTGACTTTATTGCATCCCCGCTGCGTTCCTTCTTATCTACTGTCGTAAAGCGGCGGGAAACATGATGTCGGCCAACTAAGAATATCCGCAATATTCTCATCGCTAACTTCATACCATCCGCAACAGAAAGGTAGTCGCCATGAAAGCCGTTCAAGTCAGCAAGCCCGGAGCAAATTTTGAGATCGTCGAGCGCCCCACCCCGCAGCCCGAACCTGGGCAGGTGCGCATCAAAGTCGAAGCCTGCGGTATCTGCCACAGCGATGCTCTGGTGAAAGAGGGGCACTGGCCGGGGATTCAGTATCCGCGCGTGCCCGGCCACGAGATTGCCGGTCGCATCGACGCGGTCGGCGCCAACGTTACGCAGTGGAAGCCGGGCCAGCGCGTCGGAGTGGGATGGCATGGCGGACACTGTTTCCAGTGTGACCCCTGCCGGCGTGGAGATTTTGTTCTGTGCCTGTTCGCAAAAGTTACTGGCATCAGTTTTGATGGGGGCTACGCCGAGTACGTCGTAGTCCCGGCAGAGGCGGTGGCCGCCATGCCCGACGATTTGCCTGCGGCGGAAGCTGCGCCCCTGCTTTGCGCCGGCATTACGGTCTTCAATTCTCTGCGCAATTCCGGAGCGCGCAGCGGAGACCTGGTGGCGGTTCAAGGCATCGGCGGACTCGGCCATCTGGGCATTCAGTACGCGCGCCAGATGGGCTTCCGCACCGTAGCGATCGGCCGCGGCAAGGATAAACAAGCGCTGGCGAAGAAGCTTGGCGCCCACGAATACGTTGACACCAGTGCCGGTGCCCCTGCCGAGGCGCTGCAAAAACTGGGAGGTGCCCGCGTGATTCTGGCGACCGCTCCGGATTCGAAATCGATCTCCGCTTTGGTCGATGGGGTCTCGCCAAATGGAACCCTCCTGATCGTCGGCGCGACTATGGAATCTCTTACCGTGACTCCTCTGCAACTGATCGGCGGACGAAAGAACATCCAGGGCTGGCCTTCGGGCACGGCGAAAGATTCCGAGGACACACTGCAATTCAGTTCGCTGAGCGGCGTTCGTCCCATGATCGAGAAGTATCCGCTGGAGAAAGCCGCCGAGGGCTACGAGCAAATGATTAGCGGGAAAGCCCGGTTTCGGGTAGTGCTGACCATGGGCGCCTAAGACGTTGAGCGCCAGAATCCGTGGAGCCCCGGACGCCTTCGTCCGGCGTGCAGCGCCACAGAAGTGTGCGCGAGTTTTTTTCCGCTGCCCGGGCGGACCAAGGCGTCCGCCCCTCCACGAGTTAATCTTCCCAGCCGCTTGCGATAAGATCATTCTGCAATGAATTCATCTCATCCACCGGGCGAAGCTGGAGAAAAAGCCGTGGCTGCCTCGCCCTCGCCTGCTCCGTCGAATTTTATCCGCGACATTATTCTGGAAGACCTGAAAGCCAACAAGCATGCTGGCCGCGTGCAGACGCGCTTCCCTCCCGAGCCCAACGGCTATCTGCACATCGGCCACGCCAAAGCCATCTGCATCGATTTCGGACTGGCCGACGAATTCAGCGGACACACGAATCTTCGCTTCGACGACACCAATCCCGAAAGGGAAGAGACGGAATACGTCGAATCGATCAAGGCGGATGTCAACTGGCTGGGCTTTCAGTGGGACGGGCTTTTTTACGCCTCGGATTATTTCGATCAGCTCTACGAGTGGGCGATCAAGCTAATCAAGGATGGCAAGGCCTACGTTGACGATCTCTCGCCGGACGAAATCCGCAAGCATCGCGGAACCTTAACCGAGCCAGGAAAAGACAGTCCGTATCGCAATCGCGCAGTCGAAGAGAATCTGGATTTGTTTGAGCGCATGCGCGCGGGAGAATTTCCCGATGGATCGCGCGTATTGCGGGCGAAGATTGATATGGCTTCGCCGAACTTAAATTTTCGCGATCCCGTGATGTACCGCATCCTGCACGCCGACCATCACCGCACCGGCAGCAAGTGGTGCATTTATCCCATGTACGACTACGCGCACGGCCAGTCTGATTCCATCGAGCGCGTCACCCATTCCCTGTGCACGCTGGAGTTTGAAGATCATCGTCCTCTTTACAACTGGTTCATCGAACAGTTGGGGATTTTTCCCTCGCGGCAGATTGAATTCGACCGGTTGAACCTCACCTACACGCTGTTGAGCAAACGCAAATTGCTGCAACTGGTGCAGGAGAAACGCGTCAGCGGATGGGATGACCCACGCATGCCCACGCTGAGCGCGATCCGGCGGCGCGGCTACACGCCCGAAGCAGTACGAAATTTTATTGGCGCGATCGGCGTCTCGAAAACCAATGGCTCGATTGAACTGGCGATGCTTGAGCACTTCGTCCGCGAGGACCTCAACAAGCGTTCGCTTCGGGTAATGGCGGTCCTGCGTCCGCTGAAAGTGGTGATCGATAATTATCCGGAGAATCAGGTCGAAGAAATGGACGCCATAAATAATCCGGAGGACGAGAGCGCCGGCAAGCGCAAGGTTCCGTTTTCCCGCGAGCTTTACATCGAGCAGGATGATTTTCGCGAAGAGCCGCCCAAGGGATATTTCCGCCTGTCGCCCGGCCGCGAGGTGCGTCTGCGTTACGGCTACTTCATTACCGCCAAGAGCGTGGTGAAAAATGATCGCGGTGAAATCGTCGAAGTGCATTGCACCTACGATCCCGCGACGCACGGCGGCAATGCCCCCGACGGACGCAAAGTGAAATCGACCATTCACTGGGTATCGGCTGCAAATGCCATCGACGCCGAGGTGCGCATCTACGAGACACTGTTTGCCAAAGAAGATCCGAGCAAGGTTGATGAAGGCAAGGACGTTTTGGACAATCTCAATCCAAACTCGCTGGAAGTAATCTCAAATGCAAAGGCCGAGCCTTCGCTGGCAAACGCGACCGCAGGCAGCCGGTTTCAATTTGAGCGGCTCGGATATTTCTGTGTCGATCCGGATTCGCAGCCGGACAAGCTTGTCTTCAACCGCACCGTGGCGTTGAAGGATACCTGGGCGAAGGTGGAGAAGAAACAGGGCGGGAAAGCCTAAGAAATATAACACCCCGAGCGGAATTCTGCCCGGGGTCCACGTCAGCCTGTCCAGCTCAATTGGATTATCGACAGGCGCTTTAGGTAACTTGAGACACCACTGAGTATCCGGTCCCCCTGAAGCGTACTTCCGGCGCCGAAACTTGAGCGTTCGTCACCTCGGACCGTGCGCCGATCACAAACTAAAAATCCTAATTCGCCGCCTGTCGTAGAATGTGGTGCGTATTATTGAGCCGGGAAACGTGCGCTGAATTCATACGCGAAACTTAACCCTAACGCCGCATGCAATTAATCATTCTTGCCGCATTTCCCCGGATGGACCGCACGCCAACTGTCATGTGCATAGCTGGCGTCTTAATCTTTTTGACTGCACTCTGGGCCGCGCGCACCGATGTCGCGCGGGCCCGCGGCCTCGATAAAGTCGTCGCCTTGAGCAATTTGTGCTTCGCCATCCCTCTGGCGGTCTTTGGCGCGCTGCATCTTTCGGCCGCGCCCGGCTTGGCGACCATGGTGCCCTCGTATATGCCGTGGCATCTGTTCTGGGCATACTTCTTCGGATTCGCGCTACTGGCCTCGTCGTTGAGCATCGCCACAAAAATTCAGGTGCGCTGGTCCGGCCTTCTGTTCGGGATCGCGATGTTTCTTTTCGTGGCGATGCTGATGCTCCCGGGGGCTTTGGCTAATCCTAAAGACCGCTTTGCCTGGACATTCGTCTGCCGGGAAAGCTCATTCGGCAGCGGCGGCTGGCTGCTGGCAGGCAGTGCGATTCTCGCCGCCAGCGCCGTACGCGGCCCAGGCGACAGCCGATTCGGAAGCACCCTCATTACCGTGGGCAGGGTGATCGTCGGGATCGCCGCCATACTTTTTGGCGTGGAACATTTTCTGCACCCCGCCAACGTTCCCGGAGTTCCGCTCGAGAAACTGTTGCCCCCGTGGATTCCGGGACACACGGTGATCAGCTATCTGACCGGCGCGATGCTGGTTGTTTCCGGGGCATACTTTCTGCTGAACCGTAAAAGCCGAATGGCGGCGACATATCTCGGGACCGGGCTGGTGCTGATCGTTTTGTTTGTCTATGGACCAATCCTGATCTCGTCGCTCGCCAACACCAGCACCGATGTGCAGGTCGAAGGCATCAACTATTTCGCCGATACGCTGCTCTATGCCGGAACAATCCTCGCCGTGGCCAGCGCGACCCGTCGCATGGAGCCCCGGACGCCTTCGTCCGGGGGGGTAGCGAAGCAAATCTCTCGGTAGATAAGAATCGTCCCGCCTTGGCGGACGAAGGCGTCCGCCCTCCACTAGACGTACTCTTAGTTATGCACGTGCGGGCTCTGCGCGGGATTGGCGTGATGCGTAGCCGGTTCCTTCACAACTTTGACTTCGAAGCTCACTGGCAAATTCTTCGGCGGATAACAAGCAGAATTGTCGCAGGCCTGGTAGCGCAGCACTCCCCGTATCTGGTATTTCCCCGGGACCACCGAGCCTAACGGATGCACATCGACCGCGATCGTGAAGTCGCCGCTATACACGCTTAATTTTTCGTCGGGAGAAAACGGGAAGCTGACATCTTCTCCCGCGGGATATTGAATCTTCCCCAGAACAATGTCGGTGGGTAAATCCATCTTCAACGCCGTCGGAATCAGAAATTCATCCTTGGGCGCGTTCGAATTAATGTGGTAACCGATCGGCACGCGGAAGTCGAGGTCCACCGTCGTCGCTTTGGCCCGCTGCGTAGTGGTCAAGGGCACAGGCACCATGCTTAGGGTCGGAGCCTTACCCGGCGTCTGCGGAGAGGTGAGACTTGCCGCTAGAAAAACGAAGGCAGCCGCAAACAATGGTCCTCGTCTCCGATCCCCCTCGCGCTTTGGAGCGAAAAGTTCCTTCATTGTGCGAGCGAAGCCTGGCTTGAAGCGGGCCGCGTATCCAGCGCCTTCTTGATCGAATCCTCGATCTCACCCTTACCCCTGAGTCCGATGATCTTGTCGACGATCTTTCCGTCGCGGCCAATCAGAAAAGTTTCCGGCAGCGCAGGCACGCCGCCATACTGATCGCCCACCGCTTCCTTGCCAATCAGAATGGGATAATTCACTCCCATATCTTTGGCGAATTTGGCGATGTCTTCTTTACTGGCGTCGTCCATGGCCACGCCGACAATCTGCAATCCCTGCGGACCATATTGCTTTTGCAGATCAACGAACCACGGCATTTCGATTTTGCACGGTCCGCACCACGTCGCCCAGAAGTTGAGCAGCACGGCCTTGCCGCGAAAATCCGAAAGATGCATCGCCGGCCCATCCAAAGACTCGAGCGAAAAATCTGGCGCGATTAAAGATTGCCCCGCACGAGGGATGGAAGCAACTCCCCCGCGCCGCGCCTGGTGATATCCGAAATACAACATCAGCGCCACGACAAACGCCACGACTACCAGGGCCAGTGGACTGCGTCCCGTGCCGGTTTTCTGCGGAGATCCCGATGAAGTCTCCGGCGTCTGCGGAGGCACTGACGAAGGCGATCCCGGTGAGGTTCCCATATGCAAACTCCTTTAGGTGCAAACAATCATAATCGGCTGCTCTATTCGCGATCTTGCTCTATTGGCGATCTATAAAGCAAAGCGGTTCAGGAACGACAGCCAATTCGAAATCAGAGTAAACCGTCCGATTACCAGCAAAATTCCCAATGCGATCAGCAAAGCTCCGCTCGCGATTTCCAGCGCATGCATCTTTGAGCGGAAGCGGCTGTAAAACTTCAGAAAGCGCTCCATTAGCAAAGACGTCAATAAGAATGGTACTGCCAGCCCCAGGGAATACACGGCCAGCAATAAGATCCCCTTCACCAGAGTATCCTGCTCTCCGGCGATGGTAAGAATCGCGGTCAGAATTGGGCCCAGGCAGGGCGTCCAGCCGAACGCGAACGCAAAGCCAATGACGAACGCTCCCAACGGAGTGCTGCTTCCCTTCACGCTGTGCAGCCGGGCATCGGTATAAAGCGCTTTAATCTTGAAAATGCCGGTCAGGTGCAATCCGAAAAGAATAATGATGACGCCGGCAACGCGCGCGAGTGTGTGTTTATAAATCCCCAGCACTTGCCCAATTTCCGTCGCGGCCGCGCCCAGAATTATAAAGACCACACTGAAGCCCAGGATGAATCCAATGGAATTCACCATCACCCGCCGCATCAGATGGGCCTCGGGAGCTTTCAGTTCTTCCAATCCGGCCCCGGAAATCAGCGACAGGTAACCCGGGACCAGCGGCAGCACGCAGGGCGAAAGAAACGAAATGAGGCCGGCAAAAAAGGCGGCGATCGGAAGTGGCAGGCTCGACATACGCACTTATTGTACCTGTATCTCCTTTTTACCCTTTGTCAGATAAGACCACCAGATCGGTATTTAGTTTCGCGATTCGCCCCTTTAGCTTCACCCCTCTGGGACGGGCATCTTTTCCACGATTATGCACTTGACACATCATGCAATTTTTGAAAGAATGGCTGTGTTTGGAGGCAGCAGCCATGAATCTTTTAGACACTTACAAGGAACTGAATACCGAAGATAAATGCCTTGGCTTCCTAGAGCATATGCGCTGGCCCGATGGGGTCAAGTGTCTTGCTTGCAACTCCCCGCGCATCACGCCTATTACCTCCAAGGGCCGGAAGAATCGAAAGACAGGCAAGGTTGGCCCGGATCGGCATCTCTACCAGTGCAATGAGTGCCGCTTCCAGTTCACCGCTACAACGGGCACCGTCTACCATGACACGCACCTCCCGCTGTCGAAGTGGTTTCTCGCCATTGCCCTGATTACCGAATCAAAAAAGGGAATCTCCGCAAACCAGCTTTCGCGTGCTCTGGGCGTGCAGTACCGCACGGCATGGCATCTGGCGCACCGCATCCGCAAAGCGATGGTGGATACAGACCGCCCCAAACTCAAGGGCATCGTGGAAATAGACGAAACCTACATCGGCGGAAAGCAACGCGGCCATCGCAGCAAGCTCAAGAACAAAGACGTTGTGATTGGAGTTCGGGAGCGCGGCGGCGAAGTGCGTTACGTGCAGACCCCAGACAACAAGGCGGACACGGTTTATCAGGTGATCGCAGACAACGTAGCGAAAGACGCGCAAGCCATCATGACCGACGAAAGCCCTATCTACAATTTTAAGGACACGCAATTCCGCAATGTGCGCCATCGACGCATCAAGCACAAAGAAAAAATCTACGTGCGCGGCGACGTTCACACGAACACCGTGGAGTCCGCGTTCTCCCTCTTCAAGCGCGGAGTCATGGGCGCATTCCATCAGGTGAGCTTAAAACACCTACAGCGATACCTGAGCGAGTTCGAGTTCCGTTTCAACAATCGGAAAGCGGCAGACCTGTTCGGGATGACGGTGCGCCGGATGGCGCTGGCAGGGAATCTGCCTTACGCGAAGCTCGTTGAAGAGAATGTCTTCACGCCGTTTGTGCGGTAAAACGAGCTAGTCCCCAGCAGTGCCAGTCAGCAGGCCGCACATTTGCACGTAGTGGCGATCTAGTGCTCTGAAAAGCGATACGGCTGCGTCGAGAAGAGGCTCATGCTTACGAATCTCGTCTTCCTTCTCAGTGAGATCAAGTTTGTTCAATAATTCCCTAGATTGCGTGTTGATCTCATTCATGGCAATGCCGATAGAGGCAAGCTCATCTCCAGTCGGCGTAGCCTTACAAAAATCGGCAAATTCCCGCACTATACGATCCAGGTCAGTGCGCCGACTTGCATCTCGCATCGAGACACTGCGAAAGCCAAGAGGACGATTGTCCTCGTCCCGCGCAATTTGCTGCCAGCTTATACCAGCTTCGCTATCAATCAACTCATTGCGGTCCGGCATCTTTGGTTTCCTTTATAGAGGGTTCAAGAACCTTCTCTAATTCTTTTTTGAGAACCTGAGATTTCGCCTTCCCTACTCTTACCTGTCGGCGCGCCTCGTTCACTTCTTTAGTTTTCGTGAAGTACGTAGCACCGCTGAAACCGCCGAATATCGCTGCCTCTAGAATTTTGGGCCACGGCACATCGTTAATTCCAGCCAAGAATGTGGCCAGCCCAATGACGGCACCGATAAATATATCCGCCCAAACGCCATACTGCCAACCAACAGCCGAGGGAGAGGAAATTGATTCAGTGGAAGGTTTACGACGGACCGTAATCACATGATTGACAAGGCCGCCGAGGCTGCCAGCGGCACATGATCCTATGCATGGCAGCACAGTTGTGGTTGTCCAAATGGGGGTAGCCCATTGTGCGAGGAAGATCCAAAATCTCCAAGTAACGGTGGTCACTTTGGTTAGGAGAACGTCGTACTACTAAGGTAACAGTTCGTGCAGGAAAATCGCTAATCTTCTTTTGGGGCGGGGGATCGCAGGAGCGAAACTCTACTTCTCCGGCGGGAATAACTTCTCCGGTTTCTTCTTCGCGGTCTTAACCTTCGCACGCTTGAGCGGCGGCGAATCCAGTAGGTTTTTTACGATCCCCTCGAACCGATTCCTGTCAACTGTTAATGTCTTTTTCGGCATTTAAATAAGGGTGTTTTCCACCGTTTTTCCGGTTGACAACGAAATCCTATCGGTTAGGATGCACCGCAGTGCGACCATAAATTTAACGGAGGCGATGAGCAATCCGCTAGCTCAACGGTCTTAAAAACCGCTAAACTCCTGATAGGGTTTTGTGGGTTCGACTCCCACCGCCTCCGCATCCGAAACTTATCGTTACCTGCCCTCCCTGTCAATCCTGATTTTCTAGCGGGTTGTGCAAATTTCTGCGAATTCTGCGAATCCCTGTCACGGCTGCTTTCCATTCTCAGACGTTTCACGTTGCTGCGTCAAATGCATGATCGTGATCTTTTCCGCTTTTCCGTACAAGAAAAAATGTTGCCTTCCTTTCGCCGGATTGAGGCATACAATGCACGCGAATCCCGCACACGAATAAAGGAGCGCCCCATGCCCAGTACTCCCAAAAAAACAAAACCCAAATTCACACCCCAGACAAAAACCCAGACAAAGAATAAGACAAAAGCAAAATCCAGCCCCGCGTCCCTCACCCCCGTGTGGAAAGACTCGCCCATCGCCAGTCCGCAAGAGTACATCAACTCGGTCGCCATCTCGCAGGACGGCAGCACCGTCGTCGCCGGTACCTATTATTTCCCTTACGGCGCGGGCGCGAAACATAGTCCCGCCGATACTCAGCAAATCACCGTCGGCACTTTCGCCTGGAACGCGCAGGGCAAGCAACTCTGGCAGGATAAATTTCTCGCCACCGAAGGCGTGTACTGGGTCGCCGTTTCGCGCGATGGCAAGTGGGCTGCCGCTTGCGGCCGCACTACGCAGGCCCAAGGCTTCGTTTATATTTACAACGCCGCCACCGGAGCGCGCGTCTCCACCTACAACACCAAGATCCGGGTAAACATGGTCGCATTTTCCAGCGACGGTTCGTACTTGGTCGCAGGCGCCGACGACACCTATCTCTTCACTCGTGCCGGCGCAACCTGGAGCCCGCCTCAAATCCTGCCCAGCGCTTCGGGCGACAGCGTGATCGCGGTCGGTATTTCGGCGGACGGCCAATGGACCGTCGCCGGAACCTTTATGGGAGCGGTTGTACTCGCCAAAAATACTGCGGGAAAATTCGCCACGCCGGTGACATGGCAAATGAAAGGCTCGATTCACTGGATCGCCATGTCGGCCGACGGGTCAACCTTCGCCGCTGCTCCCAGCGGTTCGAGCGTCTACTGTTTTACCACCGCAAACTTTGGCAGCACCAAACAACCGGCATGGACCGGCCCTCTAACCGGATGCACCAGCTGTCGAACCGTCGCGGTCTGTGACGACGGCTCCCTGGTTTCGGCTGGCGGCAACGTCGGCACGGCCGGCAAAGTTTTTCTGTTTTCCAACCAGAAAACTTCCGGCAAGCAATTGTGGTCGCAGCCTACGCAGCGCAATCCCAACAGCACCTCACTCGATACCGCCGGAAAATTTGTGACCGCGGCCGACGGATATCCCGATCAAACTCCGGGAGATTTTTATTTGTATGACGCCGGCGGGAACGCCCTGGGCAGTTTCCAGACCAATAACATGAGTTGGCCGATGCAGATTTCTGCCAACGGTTCCGCGATCGCGGCCGGCAGCGACGACTCCAACGTTTACTATTTCGCGGTTCCTTAGAAGACGCTGGACCTTATCCAGCAAGTAATTTGTCCAGCAAGTTAGTTTGCCGGTGCCGGTTGGCCTTGCGTCGGCGCGGAACTTTCCGGGATTTGCTCGGTAAGAATTTTGTGCAGGAAGCCAGCCGGCACCGTCGCATGCAGAACTGCGCTGTCACCGTCCGGTTTTACCTGGATGCTGTCGAAGAATGCTTTCACGTCCGCGTCGGTGCCCTGGCTGGCCAGCGAAGTGCCCACGGAAGTTTCTGCCGAGCGCGTCAGCGCGATGAATACGTTTGCTCGATCTGCAATGCCGCGCGCCTCATCGGACGATTGCGCAAACACCTGGGCACGCACGTGGACCGCGTTCGCCATGGGATGCAACGGGCTTAACGCGCTTCCCGAGACCACGAGCGTCGCGGGCTTGGTAATAATTGAATTCCACGCGGCGGAGGACGGGGCCGCAGGGTCCATGCGAGCTACCAGCCACGCCAGGCTTGCCAGTTGAACATGTTTGTAATACTGCCGCAGAAGCGCCGGACCTCCGAACGGTGAGGCCAGCCGGGTGGAACGGTCGATGATTCCCCGAATCACCGTAGGGTCCTCGTGATTCGATGCGGCAACCGAATCGGCGCTCAACACCGCTACCCGCAATAGTCGTCCCTCGATGTCGATCGTGAAGATATCGACGGAGTGATAGTTCTCGACCGCTTTCGCAATTCCGTGAAGGTAGCTCCTAAGTTTTTCTCCGTGAAATTTGCCTTCCATCACTTCGGAAAACCTCACCTCAGGCGAAGAACCGCCAGTTCCTCCGCCCGGCCACTTCGAAGGATAGTGCACGGCAAACGCCGCGCTATCCAGATCTCGCTCGAACTCAAATCCCGTCTCGTTAATGAAGCGTTCGTACGCAGGATCGTGGCTGACCGCGGGCAGCTCCTGGCCTGAGTTCGCTTTGCGTACCGCCCCCAGGTTGAGATAGAAAAATGCGTCGGCTCCGGGCAACAACCGCGCAGGTTCCGGCGGAGCATGCTTTCTCAACTGCACGGCGAAAGTCACCGCCGCGGCAATCGCCAACACCAGCACAACGATGGGAAGGGTGCGCCTAATTCGCATGGAATGCGGTCAGGCTAGAAATCATAACACCGCGCGAGTAGACGCGTTGCGGTGGCGCAGCTTGGGTAGTGGTGCATTTGAACGTGAAAGGAAAAGCCGCCGATCACAGAGCGCACGAAGAATCAGCAAGGACCTCGCTTTTATAGGTTTCCTTCGTGCGACTTCGTGTCCTTCGTGGTTATACATCTTTGTCGGTCGAAGATTAATCGCAAACGAGCAGCGAGATCGGTTTCCCGATTCGACACGCACAAGTCAAGGCGAGACGGACATGTCCTTCGGTAATCAGCAAGCGGCCCTATTGAGCTTGCCCCTCGACTCGGAGAGAATGTATTCACGATGCCGCTGTTCTTACACATTCTCCCCTGGAGTCGACCATGACGACGCAACACCTGGCTTTGAGTGCACAACTTCTCTCCCTGGCAAAACCGGATCGATTTTTATTCGCGGTCGCCGCTTTCGTTCTGTCGCCCGCCGCATGCGGTGAAAGTATCCTGGATATGACCAACCGGGTATGCGACCGCTACTTTGGTGAATCCGCGGAGCAGGAACAGACGGTTACAAAAATAGCTGCCTAGGTGCCCTCTCAGGTTGGGAACCGGTTGCGCGAAAATTCCCGCTTGTGATAACTTATTGAATTGTCCCGGACATGTGGAAGGGATTCAGGGTATACTTGTGCCTATCCGGGCACTTGTCCCCCGTTATGCTGGCGTAGCTCAGTCGGTAGAGCACCTGATTTGTAATCAGGGGGTCGGGGGTTCAAATCCCTTCGCCAGCTCCAGCATATGAAACGCAGGGCATGGATTCAGAGCGGACTTCCGGCAAGCTGCGGAGTTCTTAGTGGCAGGTGGCGCAACAGGTTTTTCCAACGCACTTCATCTGGGAATTACATCTGGAAATCTTCAGAACGATTCCGGCGTGCAGTGATCTTCGCGTAGCAATTTCGTAGCGCGATTCTTGGTTTCCCTGCTTTGCGAAAGTCTGGTTTGTAAAAGTTGGACTGCGGACCGGAAGCAGAAGTGTGCTGCCTCGCGGCCTTCGGTTGGCGAAGCTATCCTGCTGGATAGGGTTTGCTTTTTAGATCTTTGAAGAACTTAGATCTTTGGAGAACTTAGATATTTGAAGAACAAGGGCAGCGGCTGCATCGCCCGGCAGTATCTGCACAGGTGGGTGAGTGGTTAAAGCCAACAGACTGTAAATCTGTCCCTCCTAGCGAGGTACGAAGGTTCGAATCCTTCCCTGTGCACCAGTTTTTGGTTTTGTTGTTTTTGCGGCGGGATTTATGAGTCGCTTGGCCAAGGCGATGATTGCGTACGCGGCGTTGGCGGCGTTGGCCCTTACCACGCTCACCGATACGCGGCTGAGAGCCGGGACGCTACTGGTTTTAGGTCTGTTCGCCTTTAAAAGCTGGATGCGCCGCAGTGACGTAATGCATCCCGACGGCGAGAATGAGTCGAAGTGAGGGAGTTTTAGCTGAAGGCTGAGAGCTAATAGCTGACAGCTGGTTTTAGCCGATGTAGCTCAGTTGGTAGAGCACTCCCTTGGTAAGGGAGAGGTCATCAGTTCAATCCTGATCATCGGCTCCAGAGATTCGAATTTTAGAACCTGAAGTATTGGGACCTCGAAGTTTGGAAGTTGAAGTTGCGGGAAGTCGAAGTTTACGAAGCTGAATGGTTGGGATTCGAAAAGGTTTGGGAAGGGCACGACTTCAGTCGTGCCGTTGTGAGTCGCAACAAAGCGCGGCTTTAGCCGCTGAGGTTTGCTGAAAGCTGTTTTAGCCTGCCCTGAGCTGTTAGGCGAAGGGGCTGAAAGCTGACAGCTGGGTTTTGCGGGAGTAACTCAGTGGTAGAGTCACAGCCTTCCAAGCTGTTGGTCGCGGGTTCGATTCCCGTCTCCCGCTCCAGAAATTGAGGCGCTTGCGGGCGTGAGCGAAGCGGGAGCCCGCAGCCGAAATCCCGAGCGTATTTTGCGAGGGATCTGCGAAGGATAAACGATGACGTTCGAGCAGGCGACGATCAAGATCGAGAAGCAGCAGGAGTACGGCAAGCTGCAGAACGTGATCGAGCAGGTGTTTTCGCCGGAGAAGACAGAGCGCTTCCTGAAGCAGTTGGATCGCAAAGATGTCCGCATCCGGGATTTTGATGGCGTGCTGGCAGCCCGCGCGTTGGAAGATGTGGCGGGCGCATCCAGGCTGGAGTCGGCGGCGGATTCGAAGCTGAGCGCGTGGCAACTGTATCAAGCGCTGCCTCTTTCCGATCAGGCGCAGATGCGGGAGTTTTATCTGTCGAAGCTGGAAACGGTCGACACCGCGCTGCGGCACAAATTTAAGAAGCTGTATCAGTATTACTGAATGCCGCCTCTGATGAGCACGGGCGCAAAAAAGAAGATACATAGGTCCTTCGGCGCAAAATGCGCGCCTCAGGATGACAAGGGTTTTGAGCTAGAAGCTAAGAGCTAGGAGCTAAGAGCTGTTATGGCGAAAGAGAAATTTGATCGTAACAAGCCGCACTGCAACGTGGGCACCATCGGTCACATCGATCATGGCAAGACCACGCTGACGGCGGCCATCACCAAGGTTTTGTCCAAGCACAATCCGAAGATTCTGTTCCGGTCGTTTGACTCGATCGATAACGCTCCGGAAGAGAAGGCGCGCGGCATCACCATCGCCACGGCGCACGTCGAGTATGAGACGGCGAACCGGCACTACGCGCACGTCGATTGCCCGGGCCACGCCGACTACATCAAGAACATGATCACGGGCGCGGCGCAGATGGATGGCGGCATTCTCGTCGTCGCCGCCACCGACGGTCCCATGCCGCAGACGCGCGAGCACGTGCTGCTGGCGCGCCAGGTTGGTGTGCCGTATCTTGTGGTCGCGTTGAACAAGTGCGATGCGGTCGATGATCCTGAGTTGCTTGAACTGGTCGAACTGGAAGTCCGCGAACTCTTGAAGAGCTACCAGTTTCCCGGCGACGATGTGCCGGTGATTCAGGTCTCGGCGCTGGGCGCGCTGAATGGCGAAGCCAAGTGGGAGAAGCAGATTGACGCGTTGATGGAGGCGGTCGACAAATCGATTCCGCAGCCGGCGCGCGAACTGGACAAGCCGTTCCTGATGCCGATCGAAGATATCTTCTCGATTCAGGGCCGCGGCACGGTGGTCACGGGACGTATCGAGCGCGGCAAAGTGAAGGTCGGCGAAGAAGTAGAAATCGTCGGCTTCCGCGACACCCGCAAGACGGTTGTGACCGGCGTCGAAATGTTCAAGAAGCAGCTCGACGAAGGCATGGCCGGCGACAACGCCGGACTTCTCTTGCGCGGCATTGCGAAAGAAGATGTCGAGCGCGGCATGGTTCTCGCGAAGACGGGATCGATCACGCCGCACACGAAGTTCAAGGCGGAAGTCTACATTCTGACCAAAGAAGAAGGTGGACGGCACACGCCATTCTTCAAGGGCTACCGTCCGCAATTTTATCTGCGCACGACCGACGTCACGGGAGTGGCGGAATTGCCGGCGGGCACCGAAATGGTGATGCCGGGCGACAACGTTTCTCTCGTGATCGAACTGATCACGCCGGTGGCCATGGAAAAAGGCCTGCGCTTCGCCATTCGCGAAGGCGGGCACACAGTGGGCGCCGGAACGATCGCGGAAATTATTCAGTAGTAATTGTGTAGCCGCGGACGCCTTCGTCCGCGAGGTTTTTATAGATGCTGCACCGCGGACGAAGGCGTCCGCGGCTACATGAGCAACAGGGAGTGAGAAATGCCCCGAGAAATTGTTACGTTACAGTGCGGTGATTGCAAAGAGCGGAATTATTCGACCACCAAGAACAGGAAGACGACGACAGAACGCCTGGAATTCAAGAAGTTCTGTGGCCGCTGCCGCAAGCACACGCCGCATAAAGAAGTGAAATAGCAAGTGTCCAGTGGTCAGTGACCGGTGGCCAGAAAAGACTGACCCCTGATCACTGGCCGCTGACCACAGGTTTACAGGGGCGTAAGCTCAACGGTTAAACTGTCGGTCTCCAAAACCGAACTTGGGGGTTCGAATCCCTCCGCCCCTGCCAGAATTTGGAAGGATGCCGGAAAGGGCCAGACGCAGTATGGGAGTGGAAACGAAGAAGATGGCAAACTCAATCGCAACCGCCGGTGAAAATTTTGGCGATCGGCTTAAGTCGTGGCCGGTGCGTGGCAAGTCCTTCTACAACGATGTGCGCACCGAAATGCGCAAGGTCACCGCGCCTTCGTGGAAGGAAGTTCGCGCCACTACCGCCGTAGTCGTGGTCACGGTATTTATTTTTGGGGTTTATTTTTTCATTATCGATAACGTGATCCAGAGGGGCGTCACGTTCTTGTACAGTTATTTCGGAAATCACTAAGTCGGAAACGCGCAGGCCGGAGTTTAACTTGATCATGCAGGAAGAAGAAAAGAACCAGACAGCCGCGGGAGCAGAAACGCCCTCCACTGCGGAGGGCGCTGCCGCCGCTGGCGAAGCGCCGCGCAATCCCAATATGAAGTGGTACATCATCCACTCCTATTCTGGATTTGAGCGCAAGGTAAAAGAGTCGCTGGAGTCGCGCGTCAACGCCTTCGGCCTTCAAGAAAAGATCGGCAAAGTGCTGATCCCAACCGAGTCGGTCACCGAAGTGCGCGGCGGCAAGAAATACACCTCCGAGCGCATGTTCTATCCCGGCTACGTGCTGGTCGAAATGGACATGGACGACCACGTCTGGCACGTGGTGAAATCCACGCCGCGGGTGACTGGATTTGTCGGCACTGGCCAGCAGCCCACGCCGCTCTCCGACGAAGAAGTGCAGCACATCGTTTACAAAGTTGCCGACAGCCGCGAGAAGCCTAAACTGAAAGTCAAGTTCGAGAAGCAAGAGCAAGTGCGCATCACGGAAGGGCCGTTCGCCACCTTCACGGGCACAGTCGATGAAGTGAACGAGGATCGCGAAACGCTGAAAGTCATGGTGACAATTTTCGGCCGCTCGACGCCGGTGGAGTTGGAATTTGCCCAGGTGGAGAAGGTGGCTTAAGAATTTTGTAATTTAGTGATTGGAACCCGTAGGCGCTATGGGCAAATTTACGACAAAGTTCAAGGTCTGGAATCCGACGAAGCCTGAAAATACTCAGGAGTTGGAGGCCTTGGTCGATACCGGCTCGGCCTTTAGCTGGATTTCGCGATCGCGATTGGAAGGCATGGGCCTGAATCCAAGCCGCCGCATGGCATTTCGCACGATCGATGGACGTGTGATGGAGCGCGATATGACCGCGATTTATATCGCCAGCGCCGGATATTCCGCGCTAGATATGGTTGTGATGGCGGAAGCAGGAGAGATGGAAGTGCTGGGCGCTCACAGCATCGAGGGTCTTGGCCTGGCGGCCGATCCAGTGCAGAAGAGGCTTACACCTACTATTATGCTGGCTCTTTAGGCTGGCGCGACTTCACTGAGGAGATCATAAAGCGGAACATCGCTTGAAGAGAGATTATGGCAAAGAAAGTTACAGGTTTCGTCAAGTTGCAGATTGCGGCGGGCAAAGCCACGCCGGCGCCTCCGGTTGGCCCGGCCCTCGGCCAGGCGCAGATCAATATCATGGAGTTCTGCAAGCAGTTCAACGCGCGCACGAACCAAAAAGAGATGGAAGGGCTCATCATCCCGGTCGTGGTCTCGGTTTACAGCGACCGCTCGTTCACCTTCATCACCAAGACCCCGCCAGCTTCAATTCTTCTGAAGCGCGCGGCTGGCATCGCCAAGGGTTCTGGCGTTCCGAATAAAGATAAAGTCGGCAAGGTAACGCTGAAGCAGGTGGAAGAGATCGCGAAGCAGAAGATGCCGGATCTGAATGCGTCATCGGTGGAAACGGCGATCAAGAGCGTGCGCGGCACGGCGCGCTCCATGGGAATCGAAGTATTAGGGTGATCGGGAGATTGAGCGATTTTGCGATTGAAGATAAATCGCACAATCACCAAATCGCCCAATGGCTCAATGGTCAAATGCACCACGGCGGATCGAAGCATCGTTCCGCGGTGGGAGACGAGGAAAAGTGAAATGAAAAAAGAAGGAAAGAATATTAAGAAGGCGCATGCCGCAGTCGAGCAGCGTCCTTATATCCTGAACGACGCGGTTGCGCTTTTACAAAAAGTCAAATTCGCAAAATTCGACGAAACTGTTGAAATCACTTTGCGGCTCGGAGTCGATCCCAAGCACGCCGACCAGATGGTGCGCGGTACCGTCGTTCTGCCGCACGGCCTCGGCAAGTCGAAGAAAGTTCTGGTCATCGCTTCGGGAGACAAGATTCGTGAGGCCGAAGCGGCCGGCGCGGATTACTTCGGCGGCGAAGAGATGGTCGAGAAGATCACCAAAGAAAACTGGACCGACTTCGACGCCCTCATCGCCACCCCTGACGTCATGAAATCCGTCGGCCGTCTGGGTAAAGTTCTTGGTCCCAAAGGCCTGATGCCCAATCCGAAGACGGGTACCGTCACCGTTGACGTGGCCAAGGCCGTGCAGGAAGTGAAGGCTGGCAAGGTTGAATTCCGTACCGACAAAACCGCTCTCGTGCACGTTCCGGTAGGAAAAATTTCGTTCCCGGCGAACAAGTTAATTGAGAATGCGACCGTACTGATCACCAGCGTGATCAAAGCCAAGCCGTCGGTCGCCAAGGGCAAATACATTAAGGGATGCACCTTGAGTTCGACCATGGGGCCGGGAATTTTGCTGGATACGGCTCCGATCGAGACTGCGGCGAAGGCATAACGGCGAAGGCATAAAGAGGCGCTAAAGCGCCGGACGGACGCAAGCGTCCGTCCCTACACGAACATATAAGAGGAACTGACCATGGCGGTTACGAAGGCACGGAAAAAAGAGCAGGTTGAGAAGCTGAGCGGGGAGCTGAAGGGCGTATCGAACGCAGTCGTCGCCACGTATTCGAAGATGACCGTGGCTCAGGATTACGAGTTGCGCAAAGCTCTGCGCGGCGCAGGCGCGAAGTATCAGGTCGTCAAGAACACGCTGGCCGAATTGGCGGGCAAAGGCACGAAGATTGAAGAGGGCCTGAAGAATCTTACGGGCGTAACTTCGATTGCCTACACCACGGGCGACCCGGTCGCGATGGCCAAGGCCCTGACCAAGTACGCCAAAGATACGCCGGAGTTTACCTTCAAGGTTGGCGTGGTCGAAGGCCGCGTGATCTCGATCAAAGAGATCGAAGCGCTGGCCAGCATGCCGTCCAAGGAAGAGATTCATTCGAAGCTGCTGTTCCTGATCAACGCTCCGGCGCAGCGCCTGGTTACCGTGATGAATGCGGTCGGACGCGACGTGGCCGTGGTTTTAGGACAGGCCGTTGAAAAGGGCAAGTTCGGTGCGCCGGCGGCCGCGTCAAGCGCTCCTGCCGAGGCTCCGGCGGAAGCGCAGGCTTAAAGCCGGCGAGTCGCCGGCGCTACAAGATTTGGTTATCGGAAGTCAGGGGTTGCGCGGTTCTGATTTTGGCGTTGTCTGGCGCTAAGAAAAGAACCTGCCGCACTGGAAACCCGGCCGAGGATGATCAAGAAGTTCATAAACTAAGAAAAGTGGAGAAACGAACATGGCAGACCTGCAACAGTTGGAAGATTCAATCGTAGCTTTGTCGCTGCTGGATGCGGCCGAGCTGGTCAAGAAACTCGAAGCGCGCCTTGGCGTATCGGCGGCGGCAGCCGCTCCCGTGATGATGGCGGGCGGCGGTGCGGGCGCGGCAGCGGCGGCTCCGGCAGAAGAGAAGACGGAATTCACCGTCATGCTCAAGGAAGTGGGCGCCAACAAGATCAACGTCATCAAGGCCGTCCGCGAAGTCACCAGCCTGGGCCTGAAAGAAGCCAAGGAGCTGGTCGATGGAGCGCCCAAGGCCATCAAGGAAGGCGTTTCCAAGGACGAAGCCGAGACCATCAGGAAGAAGTTTACCGAGGCTGGCGCCGTCGTCGAAGTGAAGTAGTTTCGTAGCGCCGCCGTCCCGGCGGCTGTCGTGGCGGCGTCTCGCCGCCACGTTGCGAGGGCGATCCGCCCTCGCGACAGCCGGCCAGAGGCCGGGCGCTACAATTA
>Ga0302140_10003316_pt1 | contig 20657 bp, 15 predicted proteins | sample I_Bog_E1_1_FD_202095 | JGI IMG/M metagenome (GOLD analysis project Ga0302140, IMG submission 202095) | Peat permafrost microbial communities from Stordalen Mire near Abisko, Sweden - I_Bog_E1_1 | ecosystem: Environmental > Terrestrial > Soil > Wetlands > Peat | place: Sweden: Abisko, Stordalen... | reverse complement strand
CGAATCGGCGAGGCACGCAAACCGTAGAATCCCGTTCGGGCCTCAGCGCAAGCCCAAAATCGCTCCCAACGCCGAGCCGAATTCAACCTCACGCGACCCACGAAAATGGGGGGATGTGAACGGTTACGGCGGAAGGGGGCGGAAGCGTTTCTTATTGCAAATGTTGAAATTGGCGCGACGTTAACGCAAGGCGCTATTTCGTTTAACCGTCCATTTTCCCACAAATCATTTGCGATTGTTTGTCGCATTTCTGCACGGTTGTCTTTTTCGCCAACCCATTTATTCAATTTATCTCCACCATATTTAATTCAAGAGACATCCTACATCACATTTCCATGATGAGCCCAGAGTCTTCCCAGCGCCGGGAGAGGTCGACAATTGACTTGTCGCAAAGCGCGCCTTCTCTTGGAGTGCGACGTTTCGCCGATCCAAGGCGCGGCGACCGCGGGTCGAGGCTAGACTTTTGCCGAGCCGCTTTTGGCGCACGAAGCATACGTAGAAAGTGGCTATCATGTTCAAGGAACAAGAAAAGAAACTGTCCCGGAGAACCGTCCTCATCGCGGTGGCTGGCGCGGCGCCGCTGTTGGCGTTGGGAGAGGCGAATGCGGCGCAGCTTCCGCAGACTGCGGTCAGCTATCAGACGACGCCGAAGGACGGCAAGCAATGCGGGGATTGCAACCTGTTCGTCGCGCCGAAGTCTTGCAAAACCGTCGCCGGAGAGATTGCGCCGACAGGATGGTGTAAACTATTTGTCAAGAAGGCCTGAGATTCGCGGCGTTCACCCTCGAGTAAGCCTGCGCGCCCCCCGCTTCACGCGGGGGGTGCGGCGTTGTCGCTAAACACTGACGCGATTGGGGGAGCAAGATGACGAACCGGGAATGCGGAAATTCGCCAGGAATAACGGAAATGTCGTCCAACAGGCGATGGGCACGGCTCAGCGTGTTGGCGTGCGCATTGATTTTCGTTTCGTTTTTGATCACTTCGCCGCGGCCGGCGCAGGCGGTTCCGAGCTTCGCGAGGCAAACGGGCCAACCCTGCGCCGCTTGCCACACGGCCTTTCCCGAACTCACGCCCTTCGGCCGTCGTTTTAAGCTGAGCGGATACTCGCTGGAAGGCGGCACTTCGTCGCTCCCGCCCGTCGCCGCCATGATCATGCAGAGCTATACGCATACTGAGGCCAAGCAGGACTCCGCTCCCGATCCAGGCCTCAAGACCAACGACAATTTTGTCACCCAGCAGGTGACAGGTTTCGTCGCCGGCAAAATCTACGGCGATCTCGGCGCCTTCATCCAAGTCACCGGCAATCCTGTGACAGGTGGCTTCGCGCTCGACGCTTCGGATATTCGCTATGTGAAAGGGTTCAATTTGTTCGGCCAGGACGGGTTCCTCGGCATCGACGCCAACAATACCCCGACGGTCGAAGATCCGTGGAATACGACCAACGCCTTCGCTTTCCCGGAAATCAGTTCAACAGTGGCCGCCTATTCGCCTCCGGGCACGCATATCGACGCCCTCGCGCAACAGGTCGCGGGCGCTGGCATGTACGTGTTCTGGGACGACATGTTCTACGCCGACTTCACCGCTTACGGCGGCCTCAACCAGAACACGCTGGAAGCGCTCGGCGAGAATCCGGGACCGACGCCCGACGTCCAGCCGACCTGGATGCCCTATTGGCGTTTGGCTTTCGAGCCGCACTGGGGCGATAATTATTTGATGGTCGGCACGTTCGGCCTCTATGGCGAGACCATCCCACAAGGTCAGTACGGAATTGGAACCGACAAATATCTCGATATTGGCGTAGACTCTCAATATCAATATGACGGTGATAAATACAGCGTCACCGTGAAAGCGTCGAACATCTATGAAGTACAGAAATTCGATGCGACCTATTCGCAAATGGGTTCGTCAAATCCGAAGGACTGGCAGGATAATTTCAAACTCAACGCGTCCTACGTTTGGGACCACACTTACAGCCTTTCCGCCGGCTACTTCAATGTGACCGGGTCCAACGACGCCATCTTGAACTCGGCCGGTGTCAGTGGCACGCCGAATGGCTCGGGGCTCGTGTTCGACCTCGCCTACCTGCCGTTCAGCCACGGCAGCACGTGGCTTTACTCTACCTACAATGCGCGCATCGGGTTGCAGTACACGAAATATCTTCAGGTCTACGGCGGAAATAACAATTTCGATGGCTCGGGACTTGGCGGCACACACAATGCCTCGGGCAACAACACGCTCTTCCTCTACGCGTGGCTGGCGTTCTGAAACCTGAAGCCTACGGCATTCCCCCGGCGCCTAAAGCGGCCCCGGGGGCTGACGCGTTTATGAGGAACACACTCCGACGAACGGCAAGACGGCGAAGTTGACTGCTTTGTCATCCGTTCCCGGCCATGCAGTCGTTGTAGCGGCCCCAGTAGACTTGGTTCCATTGCGCGGACCCCTGCGCGGCTCCGCCCATCGCGCCGACGCCGCCGCCGATGACGGCGCCCGCCCCGAGGGCGCCGCGGCCGCCGACCAACGCGCCCACGCCCGCGCCAAGGAGCGCTCCTCCAATGGCGCCGCCGGCCGTACTTCCGGCGCCAGCCTCGTCGGCGTATTGACGCGCCGCCTGCCGGCAGTAGGATTTACGTGATGGCTGCTGCGCATGGCCGTCGGAAGCCATGGCGACGATTGCACTGCCGCCGACCAATAAGAGAGACACTGCGCGAATAAGGGTTCTCATTTTTCCAACTCCCCGTGGTTTGTGCGGCGCCACGACGAAGGACGCGAAACGCCTCCGCTAAACCTATGTCGTCGCGGCCTTGCGCCAGGTTCAACTCAAAACCGCGGTTCTCAAATCGCCAGGGCGATCTTGCCGAAGTGATGGCCGGCTTGCTCATAACGAAAGGCCGCCGCCGTCTCGTCGAGGGGAAAAACCCGATCGATGACCGGCCGCAACGGCAGACCGTCGAGCGCGCGGACGAACTCGAGTTGGTGCTGACGGCTGCCGACGATTAATCCTTGCAGCTTTTGCTGCCGGCGCATCAGCAGGCTCGTCGGAATCTCGCCGCCCCGCCCGGCAAGCACGCCGATGAGCGCGATGTGTCCGCAGATGCGGCAGGCCTCGATCGACTGAGGCAGCGTGCCGGCGCCGCCAACCTCGACCACATGGTCGACGCCCCGGCCGCCGGTATATTCGAGCACCGCTGATGCCCAGCGGGCCGTCTCGCGATAGTTGATCGTATGATCCGCGCCCAGCGCCCGGGCTCGCGCCAGCTTCTCGTTCGACGACGAGGTGACGATAACCCGAGCGCCCGCCGCCTTGGCGATTTGCAGGGCGAATATCGAGACGCCGCCGGTGCCCAGGGCGAGGACCACGTCGCCCGCCTGAAGACCGCCATTCACGATGAGGGCCCGCCAGGCCGTGAGGCCCGCGGTCGTCAGAGTCGCCGCCTCGGCGGAACTGTAGCCTTTGGGCGCACGGGTGAAATGCGTGGCCGGCGTGACCACGACCTCGCGGGCGTAGCCGTCGATCCCGTCTCCCGGCGTTTGCGAGAAGTCGGCGACGGCGGCCTCGCCGCCATGCCAGAACGGGAAGAAGCCAGAAACGACGCTGTCGCCGGGCGTAAACTCGCTCACGCCCTCGCCGATCGCCTCGACGACGCCCGCGCCGTCGGACATCGGGATGCGCCCATCGGCAGCGGGCATCCGCCCCGCGACGACGCCGAGATCGTGAAAGTTCAGTGAACTCGCGTGAATTCGAACACGGATCTCGCCGCGCTTGGGTTCGCCCGGATCCGCCATTTCAATGACCGATAGGCGATCCAGGCCGCCAGGGCTCGCCAACGCCAGAGCTTTCATGAGTTCCTCCCAAATTTGATTCTGCACTTTGTCGGATGATCTTAGCGCGATCACCGGCAGCGGCAAAATCGCCGAGCGGCCGCATGGGCTCAAGGACACCAGGATCGGCGGAACAGGATGCGTCGCCTGGCCAGTCCGGCGTCGATCAATTGGTCGGCGAAATATTCGCCGTCCCGACGCAGCGCGTTCAAAAGATTTGTCTGGTTCTTCGTCGGGATCAGGAAGGTCTGGTACGGACCGGCGTTCAACAGCGCTTGCAATTTCCTGGCGGACGTTTCGCCGAGCGCAGCCTCCGCAGCACAGTCGGCGTCAATACGATGCGGCGCGTCGATCCCCGCTACCCTCACGCGCTGACCGCGATATTGGTAGAGGTCGCCATCGAGCACGCAATTTTCGCTGGTCTGGGACTTGGCGCAGAGTCCGAAAGAACCCGCAACCGTTTCCGGCGCCTGGCGAAGAGCGGAGAGCCACTGAAAGTTAGGGTCAAAAGCATCCGTGGCGGCCATGGCGCCGATGGCGCAGACGCCGAGTGCGACGATGGTCAATACGAGCTTCGCGATGCGCGCTTGCGCCGCCCGAACGGGATCGACTTCGCCGGACGGCGAGGCCTTGTTTTTGGCAAGCGTCGCGGTCGTCATCCGGATAGTGTGAAGGCTTACGTTTTATTTCCGGTAAAGGGATCTGACAATTTTCATCGCGCTGGCTGAACGACTTAGCCTTGTTTGCTCTCGCCCTGGAAAGGTCGGCGCGTGTCAGCCTTGGCGATGCCTGAAACGGAGGGTTCCGCTTCCCAGCCAAGGACGCTGCGCCCGCCATATCGTGGCGACACCCGCATTTCCTGGTCGACCAGTGTTTCGAAGGAGGGCCCGGTAGCCTGGCGCTCCAAACGCCTGGATTGCTCGTCGAGACGTCTCAGCGCCGCGAATTCTTCGTCTTTTCCGAGTTTCGCCCTCGAAACCGCCGACTTCAGCACGGATATCGTCTGATCGTAGACCTTGATCGGAACCGGAAACGGATGGCGGTCTTTGCCGCCGTGGGCGAAAGAATACCGGGCGGGATCGCTGAAGCGGCAAGGCGCGCCGTGTACGACTTCCGCGACTATCGCCAGGGCGCGCACCGTCCTGGCGCCGACCCCGGGAACCAGCAGAAGCTCGGAGAAATCCCGCGGCCCGCGATCGGCGGCCGCGGCGATGGCGCCGTGAAGGCGGCGCATCAAAACGTCGCCAGCGCGCACCTCATGATGGGCGGGCATCACAAGATGCGGCAAAATCGGCTGCTCCGGCGCAGTTGGCTCGATCGCGCCCTGCAGGCGTCCGAACTCTCGCGCAATTCCGGCAGGCCCGAGCGACGTCAGCAGATCGACCTGACCGCGTCGCGAAGCTTTGGCGCGATCGTCGGTCAGGTTGACGATGACGCCCTGATCGTGCCCCTCGATCGCGCTGTGCGGCTGGTCGACGAAGCTCTTCAACCCTTCCGACAGCCAGTGATAGCGGCGCGCCTGCCGGCGTTCGTCGTTCATCCCCTGCTGGACGACGACCCAGCGCCCTTCGTCGGTGACGATGAAACCATGCAGATAAAGATCGAATCCGTCCTGCACTGCGGCGCTATCGACCTTGGCCACCAACCGGCTGGCCTGAGCGAGCGCCGAACCGTCGAACCCCGCGCGCTCGCCGATCTCGACGAGTTCCTGTGGCGTTTGCCGCGAATGGCGACCCCGGCCACCACAGACGTGCACGCCGAGTTCGCGCGAAAGCGGTTTCAGTCCGCGTTTCAAGGCGCCGATGACGCTGGTCGTGATGCCGGAGGAATGCCAATCCATTCCCATCACGGCTCCAAAGGCCTGGAACCAGAACGGGTGCGCCAGTCGACGCAACAACTCGTCTCGGCCATATTCCAGGATGATGGCTTCCGAGATCAGAGCGCCAAGGCGCGTCATGCGGTCAGCAAGCCATTTGGGAACGGCGCCACCGTGCAGCGGCAAATCGGCGCTTCCTGTTCGGTTCGCCACGGGCCCTCGCGCGTCGTCGTTCTTGAAATGTTCTAGCATACGCCGAGGCCGCTGGCCATGGGCCTAAAGGGGCGGGCGCCAACAAAATTCTTTGCTGGGACTTCGGACCAGATCGAGGCGTGCCGTTTCGACGCTGCGAAAGCGTCTCCTGTAGGCAAGGCGCGGTTCGAGGCCGCGCCTTGTTGGAATGACCTTGGCGAAACTAGGCTGCCTCGAGCAACTCTTCCGCGATTTCGACCGGCGGCTGCTCCTGGCGCACGATGGAGACGATCGAGGCCCACAATTCGCGGACTTCGCGCGCGGCCTGACCGCTGGCGTGCAGTTCGGTCACGCCGACGCCGACGCGAGCCGCGTCCTGAAAGTCGACTCGCGCGGAAATCATCGGCGAGAGCAGGACGCCCGCGGCTTCCAGGGACTTCACGCCTTCTTGGATGCGCGCGTTCTGCCGCGCGGGCGGGCATTGATTGAGAAGGAATACCGCCGTTATTCCAGCGGCCTTGGCTTGACGCCAGGTCGAGACGCCGGCGCGCAAATCGAATGCGTTGGGCCGTGAAGGTATGATGCAGAGATCGCTCGCCAGGATCGCGCTCTCCGAGTCATTTTCGTCGCCGGGCGCATCGAGGATACAGACAGTGTAGCCGCTGGCCGACAACTCCGCGAGCCGCGTGTCGAGATCCCGATTTTCGACGGCGTCGACGAACAGATCGGTGCGTCCGCGCGTACGCGCCCAGGCAGTGGCCGCGCCCTGGCTGTCCAAGTCGAGGATCGCTACCCGTTCGCCGGCTTCGACGGCGGCAACGGCGGTGGAAAACGACAACGTGCTTTTGCCCGCGCCGCCTTTTTGGGTGATGAAGGAGATGATGTGCATTTTTCGGTTCCATGTCTGAGGGAAGGGTTGGAACGCGGTACGAAGCTTGCAACTTACAACTTGTTTCGAGCCAAAAGGGCGACCGCGTCCGGGAATGCCCAACTCTGGGATTGCCGACCGTAGTATTCCTCACCGGTTTCAGAGTTTAGATTCTGAAGTGCGGATTTAGACGAGGGCGACGCGAACCTGTCCAACGAACTCGGAGTGGATCACACGCCTTTGTTTTACAGAGGCTTTCACGAACATTAACTTGCGATAGGAATGGTTAACGAGCAGTTAAGCGGAAGCCGCATCGCAATAAATTCCTGATTCATATGACAAAATTACCCGCCCATTTGATTGCCATGTAATGATGGTATTTCCGACCATCTCGCCATCTATACATATAGAACATACCGTTCCATTCCTTAGCGGTACTACAGTCAATTCTTAGTGGCCGCAATGAATTCACAGATGGTCAGATTTCGGGCTGGTTCCGAAGATCGAGCCGCGATCCTGCTGACGAATTGGCCGCCGACGCCCGCGAGGCCGCAGAATGCCTGTCGCGGCGAATCGGGCCCTCGCGCGCGATTCGGCCTGATGAAGGGCGAGAAGCTTCAGTCTTTCGCGCGTAATTGGCCGACGATTCCCGTCGGCGCGAAATAGACGGCGAGGATGAAGACCAGACCGAGCCACATCAGCCAACGGTCGGGATGCAGGACTTGCGCGAGGAGCGGCAAGGCCAATTCGCCGGCGCTGACCGATAATTTTCCGATGAGCGCCTGAAGGTAGTTCTCGGCGATCACAAAGAACGCGGCGCCGATAACGGCGCCATAGAGCGTGCCCATGCCGCCGATGACGACGATGACGAGCACATCGATTTGAATTGAGGAACTGAGCGCGGTGTCAGGACCGACGTAGCGCAGCCAAACGGCATTGAGCGCCCCTGCCGCCGCCGCGCCCGCCGCGGACAGGCAAGTGGCGAGCGTACGGTGAACGACCGTCTGATAACCCAGCGCCTCGGCGCGAAACGGATTTTCCCGGATCGCCTGAAGCACCCGCCCGAACGGCGAGTTGACGATGCGCAGCAGGGCAAGGAACAGCGCGGCGCAGACGAAGAACACGAGATAATAGGCCAGCGTTCGCCCATTGACCGCGACGCCCACGAATTCTCCAAGCTTGAAGCCCGGCTTCAGCACGTCGGGAATTTGGAACGAGCGCCCGTCTTCCCCGCCCGTTATGGACGACAATTGCGAAGCGAGCACGTTGACGGCATAGGCGATCGCCAGCGTGACCATCGAGAAGAAAATCGCCTGCACGCGCAAGGAAAGCAGGCCGATGATGAGCGCTAGCAACGTACCGAGCCCCAGTCCTGCCGCGGCGCCCAAGACAATCGCGCCCCAGCTGGGTCCCAGACCATAAAGCGCAAGCCCGACGCCGTAGGACCCCATGCCGAAGAACATCACATGGGCGAAGGAAACGATGCCGGCGTAGCCGAGCAGCAGGTCGTAGGAGGCGGCGAGGAGCGCCATCACGCAAATCTTTTCAGCGACGCCAATTGCCTTGGCGCCGGGGAACAAGAACGGCGCGAGCGCCAAGGCGGTGACGACAGCCACTAAGACGACTCTCAGGCGCCAACCGCGCGGGGCGTCGTGGGAAAGGATATTCATCGCCCACTCAAGGGGTAGAGCCCGCGCGGACGCCAGAGCAGCACCAACACCATCGCCAGAATGTTGGAGACGAGCGCCAGCTTCGGCGCGAGGAAGCCGGCATAATTGGCGATCAACGCGACCAGGATCGAAGCGATGAAACAACCGCCGACCGAGCCCAGGCCGCCGATGATGATGACGATGAACACCAGCACGAGCAATTCCGCGCCCATGGAAGCTTGAACCTGACCGCGATAAAAACTCCACAACGCGCCGCCGAGCCCCGCCAGCGCCGCGCTCGCCATGAATACGCCGATGAACAGCCGGTCAATCCGATAGCCGAGCGCCTCGACCATTTCCCGGTTCTCGACGCCGGCGCGGATGAGCAGGCCGAGTTTGGTGCGGTTGAGCACGAGAAGCTGGCCGACGAAGATGATCAAGCCAACCATCATCGCCAGCGCCCGATATTTTTCCAGCGCGATTTCACCGAAAGTAAACGAGCCGCGAAACGCCGCCGGCGGCGAAATCGGAATCGGCGCAGGGCCGAACAGAGCGTAGAGCAATTGTTCGATGACGATCGAACCACCGATAGTGATGAGAATTTGCTTCAGATGTTGTCCATAGGCCGGGACGATCAGCACGCGTTCGAACGCATAGCCCAGCACCGCGGAAACCGCGGCGGCGGCGGCCAGCGCGAGCAAGAAGGCGGCGAAGTTCAGGGCAAGCGAATCCGATTGCGCCCATCCCGTCAGCGGCAGCGCCACCAGTGTCGCGATATAGGCGCCAAAGGCGATGAAGGCGCCGTGGCCAAAATTGAGCACGTCCATCAAGCCGAAGGCGAGCGTGAGCCCCGAGGCCATGGTGAAGATCATCATGCCCATCGCTAGCCCCGCGAGCGTCAGGGTGGCGAAGGTGGAAAAGGAGCCGACGAACGGCGCGACGAGAAGCGCGACGAGGAGCGGCGTCAGCGCCGGCAGCCATTCGATCTTCGCGCGGGGCAGCGCCGCGCCCGTGTCGGCGGCGCTCATTGGTGGGAATCCAGCGACAGGCCCAGCAGGCGGTTTTGCAGCGCGGCATCGGCCGCCAGTTCGGACATCTCCCCCTGGTGCACGATACGGCCATTGTCCATGACGCGCACGAGATCGCCGACTTCGCGCGCGACGCGAAAATTCTGTTCGACGAGCAGGATCGTCACGCCGCCGCGCTTGATCTCCTGAAGACACTGGATCAAGCCGCCGATGATGGCGGGTGCAAGGCCCTTGGTCGGTTCGTCGATCAGCAACAGACGGCGCGGTTCGATGATCGCCCGCGCGATGGAAACCATTTGCTTCTGTCCGCCCGAAAGGGATCCCGCTCGCGATAGCCAGAATTTTTTCAGCGCCGGAAAGAATCCGAAGATCCATTGTAAGCGCGCTTCGTCGATGCGGGCTTCGCGCGCCCCCAGGGTCAGGTTTTCCTTTACCGTGAGGTCCGAGAAGATCGCCATCGTCTCCGGCACGTAGGCGACTCCGGCGCGGGCGACCTCGCTGGCGGCGAAATGCGAGATCGGCGCCGCGCCCAGGGTGATCGCGCCGCGCGAAGCGCGCCACAGCCCCATGATCGTGCGCAGGCACGTCGTCTTTCCCGCGCCGTTGCGCCCCAGCAACATCGTCGTCTTGCCGGCGGGGGCGTCGAAATCGACGCCTTGCAGAATGTGATAGCGGCCGATGTGCGTGTGCACGCCTTGCAGAACGAGCCGGTCGCTCATGCCTCGACCTCCCGCGTCACGCCGAGGTAGGCTTCCTGGACGACGGGGGAGGCGATCACCTCGGCCGGCGCTCCGTCCGCCGCGAGGCGCCCGTTATTGAGCACGATGATGCGGTCGGCGAGTGAGCGAACGACGTCCATCTTATGTTCCACGAGCAGGATCGTCTTCGTCTTGTCCTCCTTGAGGCGCGTGATGAGGTCTAGCACGACGGGGACCTCGTCGACGCTCATGCCCGCGGTCGGTTCGTCGAACAACAGGATTTCGGGCTCGAGCGCCATCATCATCGCGACCTCGAGTTTGCGTTGGTCGCCGTGCGACAGCGAGGCGGCGCGCGAGGCGCCCCGGCCCGCGAGCCCGACGAGCGCCAGCGTCGCCTCGGCCTTGTCGATGAGATCGCGACGCTCGAGCCAAGTGCGCCAGAGTTCGTAATGTATGCCGGCCCTGGCCTGTGTCGCCAGCCGCACGTTTTCGGCGACGCTCAGGTTGGGAAACAGATTCGTCAGCTGGAATGCCCGCCCGAGTCCGAGACGCGCGCGCTGCGGGGCTCGCAGCGCGGTGACGTCCTTGCCATTAAGGGAAACGGCGCCGGAAGTCGCGCGCAGCTGCCCGGAAATCAGATTGAAATACGTGGTCTTGCCGGCGCCGTTGGGGCCCACGATCGCGGTGAGTTCGCCGGGCCGGAACGAACAACTGACCGCATCGACGGCGACGTGACCGCCGAAACGGATGGTCAGATCGCGCGTCGCCAGCGAAGGTGTCATGGCCTCACCGCTTGTTGCGGATCGGCACGTCCATGTCCTCGATCTTCAGTTCGTTCACCAGTTCCGGGATCGCCCAGGCGACGTTCGGATCGACCTTGATCTTGAAGTGATACATCGACTGCAGAGCCTGATGATCTTCCTTGCGGAACACCATCTTGCCTTTGGGCGTGTCGAATTCCATGCCTTCCATGGTCGAAATCAGTTTCTCGGCGTCCGTCGAACCGCCGCATTTTTCCACCGCCGTCACCAGCGCCATCGCCGCGGAAAACCCTCCGGCGGTGAAGAAGTCCGGCGGTGAGTTGAAGCGCTTCTGATGCTCGGCGACGAGCCAGTCGTTGACGGCGTTCTTGGGGATTTCGTAATAATAATAGGCGGCGCCTTCAAGGCCGGGAAAACGCTTGTAGGCCGCCAGGGCGGGCAAGATGTTTCCCGCGCCGGCGAAACCGATGCCGTAGCGGCCCGGATCCATGTCGGCGAGCTTGCCGAGTGGATTGGTCGCCCCCGCCCAAACGGTCCATACGAGCTTCTTGCCGGGCTTGTCCTTCAAGGCGTCGAACAGGCGTTGGCCGACGGCGGTGAAGTCGGTCGTGTTGGCGGGCGCGTATTCTTCCGCCCCCAGCGTCGCGCCGGTCTTCGCCAATGCGGCCTTGAAGGCCGCGACGCCGTCATGACCAAAGGCGTTGTCGACCCCGAGCACGCCGATCGTGACCCCCGGCGCGCCGATGGCGACCGCATTCGAGATCGCATCTTGCGAAGAGTTGCGCGAAGTCCGGAATATATAACGATTCCATTTGTCGCCGGTGATCTGGTCGGCGACTGCGGGTTCGACTATCAGGATCTTCTTGTGCTCCTCGGCGACGGGAAGCATTGCGATCGCCGCGGGCGATGATGTCGTGCCGATGGCGATGTCAGCGCCGTCGTCTTCGTAGGCTTCCGCAAGTGCGGACTTAGCCAGATCGGGCTTGCCCTGGTCGTCCTTCACGATCAGCACGATCTTTCGGCCGGCCACCGACATCGACCCTTTAGTGGCGTATTCGAGGCCAAGCCTCAGCCCGTTTTCAGTCTGTTTCGCATAGGCTTCCAGTGGGCCGGTCCGACCGTAGATGAGCGCGACCTTCAGATCGTCCGCCCTCGCGCAGGTCGCCGCCGCCAAGAGCACTGCCGAAATTGCGACCGCAGCCAAGAACTTGCGCATATTCCCCTCCTTCGTCCCAGGCGATTGTCCCCGCGTACCCCGAATACGCGCTGGGAATGACAGTAATCCTCCCAATTCCCTGTAAGCAAGCAAACTCGCGCCCAAATATGTCGCATCCCTCCCGGACTTGCACGTTGGCTCCTGCGTTGTCATAAGTCCGCCGACTTTTCCCTGAAATGCCCTTGACCGAGGCGCGAGATGTCCATTTTCTCCGAACGCGTGTTTTCCGGCGTGCAACCGACCGGCAATCTCCATCTCGGCAATTACCTCGGCGCGCTCAAACGCTTCGTCGAGATGCAGGCGACGCATCCCTGCATCTATTGTGTCGTCGACCTTCACGCGATGACGATGCCGCACGATCCGGGACAACTCGCCAAATCCACGCGCGAGGTCACGGCGGCCTTCATCGCCTGCGGCATCGATCCGGAAAAGAATATCGTTTTCAATCAGAGCCGCGTACCCGAGCACACCGAGTTGGCCTGGGTCTTCGATTGCGTCGCGCGGATGGGCTGGCTCAATCGCATGACGCAGTTCAAGGAAAAGGCGGGCAAGGACCGTGAAAATGCGTCTGTCGGCCTGTATAATTATCCGGTTCTGATGGCGGCGGACATTCTGGTCTACAAGGCCACGCACGTGCCGGTGGGCGACGATCAGAAGCAGCATCTGGAGTTGGCGCGCGACATCGCGCAGAAATTCAACAACGATTTCTCCATCCAGATCGCCGCGCACGGACACGGCGACGCCTTTTTTCCGCTGCCGGAGCCGCTGATTCAGGGGCCGGCGACGCGCGTCATGAGTCTGCGCGACGGCACGAAGAAAATGTCGAAGTCGGATGCATCCGAATATTCGCTGATTGCGCTCACCGACGACGCCGACGTCATCGCCCAGAAAGTCCGTCGCGCAAAGACAGATCCAGACGCGCTACCCAGCGAGGTCGAGGGTCTGGCCGGACGGCCGGAGGCCGACAATCTGGTGGGCATATTCGCCGCACTCAATGATGAACCCAAGAGTTCGGTTCTCAAGACCTTCGGCGGTTCGCAATTCTCGGTCTTCAAGAGCGCGCTCGCCGAATTGGCCATCGCCAAACTGGCGCCGATCCGCGCCGAGATTCAGCGGCTGAACGGCGACCCTGCGCATGTCGACAAGGTGCTGACCGATGGCGCGCGCCGAGCTAGCGCGATCGCCAGACCGAACATGGACGCGGTAAAGGACATCCTCGGCCTGGTGCGTTGAAGCGCGGACCTGGGCAATTCTCGGGGCGTACATTTGCTGACCTCGCTGGTTCCTGATCAAATAGACTTGCAAGTGAAGGCGCTTATCTCGATGGCTCCCTTGCCAGCACTGATGAACGTGGAAAGCGACCGCTCTTGATGGGCACGAGTCGAGCGCCCTATCTGTCAGGCCATTGGCGAACTGACGGGGAGCTCAGCCATTTCACGATACCGTCGCTCCCAATCCCCGGAGATCTGATCGGCTTGGCGGCGGAGGAAGCGCCGTGGAACATAACCGGGGGTAGGCTCCGCGCCTATGAAGGCGAGCACATCCGTCAGGATAGTCTCGAAGTCCGCGTCCATTTGCTCGTAAGTCACGGAATGGACGCGGTCCCCGAAAGCCGGTAAAATCCGGTCCCACATCGAATACTCGTATTTGGCGGCGCGCCTGAGTTGATCGATCGCGTCGAAGTCGAACGGCAACGCTTGACGTGCGCCGGGATCCGGCGCGGCGTGCTTCATCAGATTCTGCCAATTGCCGGTCTTTCGGGCAAAGTAATGCGAGATGGCCTGGGCAACCATGTTTTCGCGCCGGATCGACACTAGCCGCAAATCTGGAAAATGGTTTAGAATTCGGCCCGGGCCTGCCTTGACCAATTCGTCCTTGTCGCGGGCGGGCGCGTCGATAGCGACGAGCAGTTGCGGGAGGTGCGACCAATGCAACGTCGCGCCGAAGACACCGTTCGGCGTCGTGCCGCGCTTCACTATCATCGGCAATCGTTCCGCCCAGTCCGGCGGGTTGGCAACATCCTTCGTTACCCCGATCTCCTCGAGCATCGACGGGTCGTTCTTCATTTCCGCGCTGAAATACTCGAAAGGCGCCCCTGCGACTCCCGTATCGCGCAAGGTTCGGGCGATCAAATTGCTTCCGGTGCGAGGGCCCGCGCAGATGAAATAGGCGCGTTTCCCGAAGATTTTTCGTTGTGACGACCGCGCCGGTTGTTGCGTTAGGCCCGTAGGGGGAACGTTCGTCGGCCGAGTCGCGGCGGGCTCCACCCGCTCGCTCGCGGTGGGCTTTCGCTTGACGGATGCGCGGCTCTCCGTCGGCGGCGCTGCGCCCAACAGGATCTCCATTTCGCGCCAGCTGGCGTGGCAAAAATGTACGACGCCTCCGTCGGTCACCTTCACGGCGAGAATCAAGTCCCGCAGGGTCTCGGTCTTCTTTTCCATGAGGACAGTCAAACCGAAGGCCTGCAAAGGCTTGTCGACGGTGAGCCAGCCGCTGAAGGCCGCCGATTGCATCAGCGACACCTCGGTCGGCGAATTCATCTCCGCCGGTGCGATCCAAACGCCAAAATCAACTGGACGCGCCTGTTCGTTTTCGAGCGAAACGGAGCAGCGCATACCCAGGGCGCCGGGCGGAGCAGCGTTCTTCAGACGCACGAGCAGGGTCCGGCCGGGGACCGGATGGGTCATCAAACCTTTCTTGCGCCCGAGTACCGGCACGGGAAAGTCGCTTACGTCAGTCAACACTTCGGCGTCGGCCAGGACTTGCTCCGGGATTGGCCAGGACCGAGTCGCGCGTCGAACAGAACTGCGCGCGCCATCGACGCCGCCGATCGTCGCTTCGGCGTGAATGTAGTCAATCGTGTGCATAAGCCCGCGGTTTGCGTTTTCGGTCTTGGCGATGAAATAGAGATCCTGCGGCTCGCTGTTCGGCCTTAGCGCGAGCTCCAGGTTCAAGGCTCCGGCGCCATCAGGCTCGACCCACCCGCTCCACGCGCCGCCGACGATTTTCAGGTCTTCGCCCGCGGTGACCACAAGTGTGCCGCCGAGTTCGACTACCGCGATCGCCGCTTTTGCACACGCGAGAGACGGCGGTGAGACACGAGCCGTAACCCGGATCGAGCGCGCTTGCGCCGGGCAACCGCCGGGCATCTGCAACAATCGCGCCTCGGCGTCGATCGGATGCGACGCCAAACGATCCTCGGAGCGGTCGACCGCTTGCGGCTTCATCGGGGCGATCGGACGCATGCAGGCGCGCAGCGCCGCGGCAAGGTCGAGAGCCCTGGGCTCGATGGCGATTCGCGCGCCGACCAAGGCTTCACGCGAGTCGGCGGGCCCCGACGAAACGGGCAGGCCGGCGGCCAGATACGCGAGCCGATTCCAGGTCGCGAAATCCGTTGCGAGTTCGATGCGACGGCGCTGAACGCAATACTCGAAGAACAACTTGTGCGCTTCCTCGCCCTCGGGATCGAGGTTGGACAATCTGTGGGCGAGCGCCTGGGCCGCGCCATCGAACTTTTGCAGCAGCAGGTTCAAACGCTCGGCCGCCAGCGCGCCGACTTCGGAATGGGTTTCGAGCGCCTTCCATAAGAAGGAGGCGGGATGCGACGCATAGGCTTGCAATACGGAGCGTCGCCCGCTTGTGTTGTCGGGGACCCGGAAGCGTGCGCTCGGGCGGTCGACGCTTCGATACAAGCGAGCCGGGACGACTTCCAAAGATAGACCTTCGAGCGAGGCCGTGGCGAGGTAGGTCCAGTCGAGCATTTGCTCGTCGCAGTTCTCGTCGAATTTCGGCCCCGCCCGGAACGCTTCGGCCCTGACCAGAATGACGTTTTCCCCAAACCCGTTTTCGATGGGTCCAGCTTCGATGGCGGCGCCGACGGGGAAACAGCGTTGGCCTGACGACTGGCGTCGATGCGGCCATTGGGAGGGCGGTTCGCATAGACAGGTGACGATGTCGGCGCCGGTTCGACGCGCCGCGGTTACCATATCACGCAGGCATTCCGGCTTGAGGTCGGCGCTGGCTTCATCGACGAACAGCAGATACTCGCCCTCGGCGCGAGCTGCCGCCAGATTGCGGGCCGCGGCCCGATTGCGACCGCCGGGCCTGGAATCGGCCGCCCGCTCGACGTCCACCCAAACGACCTCGATTTTTGGATAATCCAGTCGTGCGACACTGGACTCCCATGCCAGGATCCAGGCGTCGTCGCGCGCGAGACAGACGGAGACAACGTGTTCGTCTGTCGAAATTGCGCTGGAGCGCGGCGCCGTCGTGGCCAGCAGGTCGACCCACATCTGCTCAACCTGCCGCGGGCTGATCGACGGCTGCGCGCCGTGGGGGCCGTCTTCGAGCGTCCCGCGCAACGCATGCGTGAGCCCGCCGCTGTCCAACGCGAAGAGACAACGCTCCCAATCCTGCGCGGCGACGAGTTCGCGCGTTCCGCCAGCATCACTGGCAAGAAACGGCAGACCCAATTGCAGACATTCCGAGACGACACAGGGAGAATTTTCCGCCAGGGACGGAATGACGGCGACAGCCCCGGAACGGTGCAGGTATTGCAGGGCCTCCTGCTGGTCGAAGGTCGTCAGGATGCGCGTGTTGGCTTCCCAGCGGCGCGATCTTTCCGCGATGTAGACGCCGGAATGCAGCCCGGAAAGCCGCCCGAATTTGCCGAGAAAGGTAATTGTGATGTCGCGAAGGTCCATCTCCGCATCGAGCGTGTCGATGGCGTCGCAAAACAGCTGCAACCCCTTGCGAATTTCTTGCCGGCCGAAAAACACCAATTCCGTCGGTGCGCGCGGCGGGTCGCGCCGACGATGACGCGGCGCCGTCACGGGCAACGGAATCACGTTTTGCAGGACGAGCGCGTGGTCCGGAAGCTTCCAGCTTTTCGACGACATCCAGTCGATGAGGTACCGGCTCGGACTGATCAGCATATCGGCGGTCTCGACCGCCCGCCGCTCCATGAAATCGACGAGTATCTCGGTCGTCAACACGTAGCGTTGCGCGTTGATCTCTCGCACCCAGGACGAGGGACCATGCGCGACGACGATCATGAAGGGAGCGTTCGGAAACTGACCGGTTCGCTTGGCCGCGATCGAGTAAAATCCCAACCCGCCATTGTCATTGAACAATACGATATCGAAAGTCTTGTCCCTAAGATATTTGTAGACGCAAAGGCTTGCCGATCTCGGATCGTCGAACGAAGCGGGCGCCGCGGGGTCGGTCGGAACGAAGTCTAAACTGACCCGATGTGTGGCCTCTTCGTCGCGGGCGACGGCGAAATCCCGGACCTTTACGCGTGGGCCCTCGGCGTCCGAATTTGCGTAGGCGACTGTGACGTCGAAGCCCGACCGGGCGAGGGCTCGCGCGAGCCCAGTGTTCGCCGTGCCCATTCCGCCGTTTCGGAACAGGCCATGATATTCGACCGTGACCAAACAAACGCGTTTGTCGGTTTTGGCTGTTTGCGAATCGCGTTTCTCGATCTTGATCGGCATCGCCCTATCCGCCTTCCATCGCCCTCAACCGGCATCGGCCCCGCCGAACATCGCGATCACGCCGCGCCTCCGCCTTGCTGAGCAGCGAGAAACGCTTCCCGTCCGCTCTGCGCCTGCGGCTCGGGACTCGTCGCTTCGACAGCCATCCCGTCGCTTTCGACGAGGGGTTCCGTCTGTTCGCCCTGCTCTTCGATCTGGGCCGGCGCAGTCGGGATTCCGTAAAGGGTTGCAAGTTCGAACCATTGTTTTGCTTCGGTCGCATTTGCCGTTACGCCTTCCCCGCGTTGCAGTTGAACCGCGAGTTCGTAAGCGGCGGGCGCGTGACCTTGAAGCGCCGCCGCGCGCCGCCATCGCGCGCCGCGCGCCAGATCGTGCGTCACGCCATCGCCCGCGCAGTACATACGCGCCAGTAGGTGCTGAGCATGCGCGTGGCCCTGGGTGGCCGCCTTTCGCAGCAGCGCATAGGCGCGCTTGGGCGACTTCGGGACCCCTTCGCCCTGCGCGAGCAATTGCGCGAGCGCGGTGGTCGCCTCAAGATTGCCCGCCTCCATCGCTCGCGTCAGGGACTCGACGGCGAGGTCCGGACGCGGCCCGGCGCCGGCGCCGGCGCCCTCGAGATAGAGTCGCGCGAGTCCAACCTGAGCGAGCGACGAACCCTGATCCGCGGCCTCACGATAGAGCCGAATGGCCGCTTCGACATCGCGCTCGACGCCCGTTCCATGTAGCGAGAAGACCGCCAGATTGATCTGGGCGGCGACGTGTCCCTGCTCGGCGGCGGCGCGGAACCATCGCGCCGCTATGGCATAGTTCTGAGCTACGATGTCGCCTTCGGCATAGAGCGCGCCGAGCTCGAACTGGGCCGATGGGTCGCCGCTGTCGGCGGACTGACGCAGCCAGTTCACCGCCTCGAAGGGATTGGCCGCGATGACGTCGCCCTTGCGATAAGCGGACGCCAGCGCGCGCATCGCGGGCGGGAAACCGCCCCGCGCCGCGGCGACGAGATGACTTTCGGCATCGACGCCGTCTTGTTCCACGCCTTCGCCCAGCAAATGCATGACACCCAGTTGATACTTTGCGCGGATGTTGCCCCTGCGAGAGGATTCAGCGATCAAATCCGCCGCTTTCTCCCGATCGCACGCGACGCCGCGGCCCTCGTAATGTATCAGGCCCAACGCCAAATTCGCGGCTTCATGTCCGCGGTTGATGGCGGATTCGTAGCGTCTCATGGCTTCCGCGTAATCGGGTCTTCCCTCGCGTTCGTCCGCAGCGAGTTCGCCCAATCCGTAAGCCGCTTCCGGGTTGTCGCGCTCGTCAGCGAGCGCCAACCAGTAGCGCGCGGATCGAAGGTCCGCTTCACATCCCGTGCCGGTCAGATACATGAGGCCGGTGTTGGCCTGCGCCATCACATGACCTTGCTCCGCCGCCATCTTGGACCAGTGGAACGCCTGGCCTGCATCGTTAGATAAACTCGTTCCAAACGGGTAAAGCAACTCGCGGTTGGCGTCGGCCGTGGCCGGACGCGCGGCGGCGGCGACGCGATACCACTCGGCCGCCTCGTCATGGGCGCTTTCGGATGCGCCTTCCAAACACAGCAGACTTAGCCGAAAACAGGCCTCCGGATGCCGGCGTTGCGCCGCGCGTTCGTACCAATGCGCCGCCTCAGCCAAATTCTTCTCGACACCCTTGCCATGGCGATAAAGCTCCGCGAGTTGAAAGCAGGCTTGGGCGTCGCCGGAGTGGGCGGCGCGCGCGAAACATCGCAGAGCCTTCGAAAGGCGACCGCGCGCCAGCGCGGCGTTCCCACGCTCGGTGAACCGCCGCGGGTGGGAGCCGAGCAGGCGACGAAGTAAACCAGCCACGGAATGACCAAGGCTCGCCGACTCCTCGATCGACGCGGCGACTGCGTCCCGGCTCATTCGGGCTCTCTCATGGATTCGAAGCCGACCCGGAGTAGACCCTTGAGCAGGTACAACAACAAATGCCGCGTGCCGACGTGAACGTCCGCGGACAATGTCATGCCGGGCAGCAAACGAAAATCTGTCGGCACGTTGTGAAAATCGAATTTGGTGAGGTTCACTCGGGCCTTGTAATAGGGTTGCGAACCGCCGGCGCCGGCGCTGACTGTCGGGGCGCCCGTGATGAGATCGTCCGTCAGCGTGCCTTCGCTGATCCATCGGACCCGTCCCGTCGCCGACCCATGCTCGACGAATTCATAGGCGTCGATCTTCACCGTAACCTCGTCGCCGACGCGCATGAATCCCACGTCGCGCGGGGAAACGGCGATTTCGGCCTCGACCGGAACGGTGAGCAGCGCGAGCGTCATGATCGGGTCGCCGAGCTTGACTACCGAGCCGACGGAGACCCTCGGAATGCTCAGAACGATGCCATGGTCGGGGGCAACGATGCGAACGAGATCGGAGTAACGCTGCGCCTTGGAAAGTTGTTCAATCGCCGCGTCGGCGGAGCTTCGCGACGTCACCAAGTCCTGGCTCGCCGCGCCGAGCCATTGCTCGATGAACGCCTGCCTGTTCGCCATGGTCGAAGCGATCTGATGTTCGGTCTCGACCATCGAATTGTTGTCCAGATTTAGATCCTTGCTGATCTGCATGACTGCGTCGCGCGCTTCGAGCGCCTGAAGCTCCGTGCCGGAATTCTTCGCCAGCAGGCCGTCCCACATGCCCGACACCTGCCTGGCGATCGACGAACGGCTCTCTAGGACCACGGCGTCGGCCTTCAATTTCGCGACGGTCGCCTGCGCCAAAGCGATCTGTTCGTCGAACGAGCGCACTTGAGAGTCATACTGCCTAACGCGCTGGAGATGATAGGCCATTTGCAGATCTTGGTATTTCCGAATCACCGGATCGTTTGCCGCGGGATACTCGAGATGGCGGCCGGCGAGTTCGGACTCGTCGCGGGCAATCTGGGCCTCGAGGCTGGCGATCTGAATTTTCAGCGCATTGGCGTCTGCGTTGGTGAAGGTGGCATCCAGCGTTTCCAGAAGCTGCCCTGGTTTGACGATCTGCCCTTCCTCGACATCGATCGATTTTATGATCGAAGTGTCGAGCGCTTGCAGGGCGAGCGGCGGCTGCGTCGTGATGATTTGGCCTTCCTGCGA
>Ga0302140_10003314_pt1 | contig 20661 bp, 14 predicted proteins | sample I_Bog_E1_1_FD_202095 | JGI IMG/M metagenome (GOLD analysis project Ga0302140, IMG submission 202095) | Peat permafrost microbial communities from Stordalen Mire near Abisko, Sweden - I_Bog_E1_1 | ecosystem: Environmental > Terrestrial > Soil > Wetlands > Peat | place: Sweden: Abisko, Stordalen... | reverse complement strand
GAGCCACCACGCCAGACGCCGGGGAGAGTTGAGCTGCACGCCTTGGTTTACCAGTCGCAGGCTGGCGAGGCAAGCGGCTGGGTTTACCGTAACGATTCAGTAAAAAGGAATTTCAACACGGATGGACACAGATGAGCACCGACTCCCTGCAATAATCACAACCGCCCCGATGATCTTGATGACCGTTGTGCTCAAGTGGTTCTAGTCATTCCCCGGCTTTGATTTGTGAAAGCGCCGCCAGCACGGCCTCGGTGTTTTGGGTCAGGGATTGTTTCTGCGCGCTGCTCAGACCATGGGGGTCAAAGCGGTGGCGGTAGTGCAATTGCAGCAGTTCCCGCAGGGGGCCGCGCTGGGCGGCCAGGGCCGGTTCCGTCAGGGTGCGCTCCAGCCAGGCGGACAACAATTCCGGCGGCTGGCGCGGCAGCCCGCGCGCGGCCAGCGCAGCTTCCAGCCGGTAGAACGCGGAGTCGCGCCCCGGCCAGACGGCCGTTTCCTCCGGCGTAGTTTTGCCGCCCGCCCGCGCCCGCTGGCGACGCCGAAACAGGATGAAAAAGAGCAGCACCAGGATCACCGGCACAAACATCCAGAGAATGTACTGCTGGAGATTCGACTCGCCCCAACGGAGTTTCTCAAATTGAAAAACCGTCCACGACCACAAGTCGGACAGCCAGTCCAGGGGCGCGTTGCGGCTTTCAATGGCAATCCACGAGCCGGGCGTGGTGTCAAAGTCCTCCCACATCCGCGTTTGCTCGTTCCACGCCAGACACCAGGCGTGGGCATCGCGCTCGCGCACCACAAAGCCGGTCCCGGAGTTTTCATGCACGGAATAGCCCACGGCATAGCGCGCGGGAATGTGCAGTTGCCGCAGGAGCAGCACCGTGGCGGTGGCGAAGTATTCGCAATGCCCGCTGCGGCTGGTCAGCAAAAAGCGCGTGAGGGGCGAGGCGTTCGGGGTGCCCCGCTTTTCCGGCCCCTGCCAGGTGCTGTAGGTGAAGTTCCTGGCAAAGAACGCCGCGACCGCCTGACGCTTGGCGGCGTAGCTGGCGTTCGTGAGGTTCACGCTGGTGACGTTCATTTCGGCAATGACTTGCTGGAGGGCGGGCAGTTCATTGGTGGGCACCGCCAAATCCAAGTTCGTGCTGAGGTCGGGCGAGTGGTTCGTGCTAAGGTCTGGCGCCGAACCAAAAATGGCCCCGGGGCCGTAGCTGGCATCGAAAATCATCAGTTCGGATCCGGTGGCCACGACGGTGCCCGCCTGGTTCGTTTCCAGAATGGTATAACCCGGCAGGTTTTCCAGACGACAGGTCCCCGAAGGCAGCGGCAGCACGCCTTGCGGGGCGTTATCCTCGTTCGCCGCCGCCATGCCGTTGAGATAGCAGGCGATTTTGACGGAGTCATTCGCGGTTTTGCCGGGCAATAAAACGCAGGTGTTACCCGCCAGCCAGGGGATGGCAACAAAGCCGCCGCCGCCCGCCGCCCAACTCCGGTTCCTGGGGTCGTAAATCCGGTAGCAGGCTTCCTGCAGATAGGTCGGCACCACGCCCACCTTGCCCGGGGTCAACCGGATGACAATGCGCGGCGACAATTTCATTTGGCCGATGTGGCCGAGGCTGGTGGTGGCTTGCGTGGGATCGTTGCGCGTCCGGAGAAAGTGCGCAAACAGGCGGGCGTCGAGATTTTGGATCGCCCGGTCCATCTGGCCAATGCCCACCTGGCCGGCAAAACCCAGCAGGCCAATAATCACCAGACCGCCCAGCCAGGCCTGGAGGCCAAACCGCCCCGAACGCAGCGTCCACAGCGCCCAAAAAATCAACCCCAGCTGCCCGCCCAAAAATCCGTATTGCGTGTAATAGGAGCCTTGGTTGGCGTGGATTCCCGACGAGAAGAGGCAGAGGATGAAATAGGCGTAAGTGATGTCCGCATAGCGCGCCGGCTCCCCGCGCCGCTGGCGCATCCGCAAGGTCAGGGAGATGGCGGAGAGCGGGATGCTGGAACGGACATTATAGACCTGCGCGATCACGAACGGCAGAAACACCAGCGGCAGCCAGCGCAGGACGCTGTTCGTGGCCAGCGAGGAGGAGGAGCTGAGATTGCCCAGGGCTTTGCCGCCATGCAGGAGCCCCCCCTCGCCGCCCGCGCCGTTGGTGAAGACATAGCCGCCCAGCGCGAGCAGGATGATGGCGCAAAAGCTCCAGATGCGGCTGAACTCGACGTCTTCCAGATCCCAGCGCGAGGGCAGCGCCCGGGCGGCTTCCAACGCCACCCCCGCCAGCGCGCCCCAGAGGAGCAATTGCGATTGCCAGCCCCAGAAGAGCAGGGTGGCCAGCAGCAACAGCGGCGGGGTTTTCATTGGCTCGTGTTCAGGCATCACGCATCACGGTTCATTTCAACTTGGCCAAGCCCGCCTCGATCTGGCCCACTTCCAGCACGTTCAGCGTGCCTTCCGCATCCGCCAGCGGGCCGCCGGCGCCGGAAATGCCGCCGCCCGCCGGCACCACGATCAACACCGTGACCGGCACTTGCAGGGCTTTCAGTTTGGTGACCAGGGCGCGCCGCGACTCATCCCATTTTTGTAATACGCAAATGCAGCCGCTGACGACCGACAAATGGTTCAACACCAGATGCTCGAGCGTGGAAAATGGCTGGTCGGCGCAGTTGCGCACGGAGGCCAGGATTTCCAGCATCTGGTCCGCCGTGCCCAGGCCCCGGCCGGCGGTGAAGCAATAGGACTGGTTGCCAATGAACAGCAGGTCCAGCAGCGATTCCTGCTCGATCACGGTGCAGGCAAAGGACGCGGCCACGGACACCGCCGCCTCCAGCACCTCGCTGTGGGGCTCATCGGTGAAGGTGTCCAGCACCAGCGCATGCCGCACGAAAAACTCATCCTCGAACTCTTTCACGATGGGCTTGCCCACCTTGGCCCAGCTCCGCCAGTGAATGTGCCGCAGCGGGTCGCCCTGGCGATAATCGCGCAGGGCCACGAACTCATCGCTGCGCCCGACGTTGGTGGCCAGCGCCACGCCGCCCTCCTGATAACGCATCTGCCCCGGCAGGGCGATGGGCGGCAGCGGATACCGGCGCGGCAGAATCAAGACCGTGTGCGGATCCGGCACCCGGCGGAACGCGCGGAACAAGCCCAGGGGATCCGCGCACCCCACCGTGACCCCGCGCAACCGCAGCACGCCGCGCCGCCAGGGGTGCAATTCCATGGTCACCGCGCCTTCCCCGTGCGCCGGCAGCGGCGGCACCGCCGCCGGCTTGACCGTGGCCACGCGAAACGGGTTGTGCGGTCGCTGTTTCAGCACGCGAAACGGCCGGATGCGCCGGCCTTCCGCCAGTTTGAATGCCAGCCATTCCGCGTACGCCGGCCGCGGATCGGCCAAATCTTCCAGCAGGGTGAGGCCCGCCTGCGGCCGGCCCGTGAGATTTTTCACCAGCACCTGGTAATGCAGCGGCTGGCCGGCGGTGCCAAAACGGGGCAGAAAATGCGTCGCGGAAAATCTGGCCCGGAAGAAAAAACTGCTGAAAAAGGAAAAAATCAACAACCCGAGCAGCAGGGCGAAGGATTGGTAAACCACCGTGTTGGTGATGTCCACGCCAAACAGGCCGGCCGCAATCCACCCGAGCAGCACACCCAAGCCCGCCGGAGTGAAACGCCGTCCCGCCCAGTGCCACAGGCCGCTGGCCAGCCGGTAGCACCAGTAAATGGGTTGGTAAAAAATCGTCACAATCAAATAGTGGCCCAGGCGTCCCGCCCGGACGTTTCAAGTCTCGTCGCCCAGGGTGGCGGCGACGCCCCCGTCACCGGGCCGCCGAATCCCCGCCCGCCGCGCAGATCTCTGGGTATGGGGTCTGGGTATGGGGTATTCGGGCTTCGTCATTCTTTCGTCATTCGTCATTCGTCATTCGTCATTTCCCCCCGGTTCACGCCGGCACTTTAAGCTTCTTCAACACCTCTTCCACCACGCCCCGCGCGGTCACGCCGGTAAACCGCGCCTGCGGCTGCAACACCAGCCGGTGGGCGATCACTGGCACGGCCAGCTTCTGGATTTGCTCCGGCGTCACAAAATCCTGGCCGTCGAACAGCGCCTCGGCCTGCGCCGTCTTCATCAGGGCAATCGACGCGCGCGGACTGGCTCCCAGCTGCACCCCGTTGGCCGTGCGGGTGGCCGCCACCAGGTCAACCGCGTACCGCTTCAATTCATCGCTGATGCGGATGTCCTCGACCGCGCGCTTGAGCGCCAGCACCTCGGCCAGCGTGGCGCAGGGCTGCAGCGCATCCAGCGGATGGTTATGCTCCTGCGCGGTCAGGATGGCCACCTCGTCGGCTGGCGACACGTAGCCCAGCGTGAATTGCATGGCAAACCGGTCCATCTGCGCCTCCGGCAGCGGATATGTGCCGCGAAATTCCACCGGATTTTCCGTGGCAATGACGAAAAACAGCGCCGACAAATCCCGCCGTTCGCCCTCCACGCTCACCTGGCCCTCGCCCATGGCCTCCAGCAACGCCGATTGCGTGCGGGGCGACGCGCGGTTGATTTCATCCGCCAGCAAAATGTCCGTGAACACCGGGCCTTCGTGAAAATGAAACAGCTGGTCGCGCTGGTTGAAGATGGACACGCCCAGAATATCCGACGGCAGCAGGTCGGGCGTGAATTGGAGGCGCTTGAACCGCGCGTCGATGGATTTGGCCAGTGCCTTGGCCAGCGTGGTTTTGCCCGTGCCCGGATAATCCTCCAGCAGCACGTGGCCGCCCGCCGCGAGCGCCGCCAGCAAATGCCGGGTGGCCGCGGCCTGCCCGCGCATGATTCTGGCGATGTTGTCCGAGATTTTGCGGTACGTCTCCCGCGCGGCGGCGAATTCGTTCTGATTCATGATGCGATGATAATTAGACACGAACCACCGGCCCATTGGCACGATTTATTTTTGCTTTTCATCCCTGGGTGAAACACGGTTTCCGCGAAAAAGTTTTGAAAACAATTGGTTGCGGCGAGCCGGATCCGGCCTGCGGGCGAACTGGTGGAGGTGCCGCGCCGTCGCCGGTTCCAGCAACTGCCCGACTCGCGTACCCGCCTGCCTCCAAGCCATGCAGTAACGACCTAATCAACCACAGATGAACACAGATGAAGAAATGTCAGAATGGCGTTCCCGTCCGGTTTTCCGCCGGTCACTAAACGGTGCCGTGGATGAGCCGCTTAAACGCCACGTTTTTATCTGTGTTCATCTGTGTTCATCTGTGTCCATCTGTGTCCATCTGTGTCCATCTGTGTCCATCTGTGTCCATCTGTGGTTGAAATGCTTTTTTACTGAATTGTTACGGCTAAGCGCGTAAATCTTATCCCGTAAATCCCCCAAATCCCCTTGACTGCGCGGGCCAACTGTCATAGTGTCATAGGACAGTAATTGCGCCTATGATGTGGCAAATTGATTTCAAGTCGGGGACGCCGGTGTATTTGCAACTGGTGGAGCAGGTGCGGCACGCGGCGGCCTCGGGCGGGTTACGGGCGGGCGAGCCCCTGCCCTCCATCCGGCCGCTGGCCGAGGAACTCCGCGTCAACCGCAACACCATTGCCAAGGCCTACGCCGAGCTGGAAAGCCAGGGCGTCATCGAAACCCTGCCCGGCAAGGGCTGCTTTCTCCGGGAAACCAATTCCCTCCTCACCAAGTCCGCCCGCAACGATTTGCTCGTGCAGGAGGTCGACCGCGCGATCGTGGCCGCCCATCACTTGCGCATTGAGGATGCCGAGCTGCTCGCGCTGGTCCAGAAACGGCTCGAAACCTTCGGCCGTAAACAGCGCGCCAATGATTCAAAGGATTCCAAAGATTCCAAGGATTTGTCATGAACCCGAACTCACCTGTCATTGAAATTCAAACCCTCGTGCGCCGCTACGGCAAACACGATGCCGTGAACGGCCTTTCGCTCACGGTGTCGCCCGGGAAATGCTACGGCTTTTTCGGCCGCAACGGCGCCGGCAAAACCACCACCATCAAGTGCCTCCTCAATCTGCTGCGTCCGGACAGCGGCACGGTGCGCGTGTTCGGCCTCGCTCCGCACAAGGACGAGGTGGCCATCAAATCGCGGCTGGCGTATGTGCCGGACATGGTGGCGTTTTATCCCTGGATGACCGTCGGCGACACGCTGGGTTATCTCGCCTCCTTTCGCACCCGCTGGAACCGCGATCTGGAGGCGGACTTGCTGCGGCGTTTCCAACTCGACTCCACGAAGAAGACCAGCAGCCTCTCCAAAGGCCAGCGCACGCAACTCGCGCTCATCGGCGCGATTTGTCCCGAGCCCGAATTGCTCGTGCTGGATGAGCCCACCAGCGGACTGGACCCCATCGTCCGCCGCGAATTCATCGAGACCGTCATCGGCGCGTATCAATCCGGCGATCCCGGCCGCCGCACCGTGTTTGTCTCCACGCATTTGATCGCCGAATTCGAGGGCTTGATTGACGAGTTCACCATCATCGAGCAGGGGCGCGAATTATTGACGATGAATGCCGATGACGCGCGCGAGCGGTTCAAGAAAATCCGCGCCCGGTTCCCGCGCGAGTTGAAGTTGAACTTGTCCGGCGCGCTGCGGGTCAAGCAATCCGGCCGCGAGGTGGAAATCCTGGCCAACGGCAACAGCGAAGCCCTGCTGGCGGAATTAAAGGCGCACCAGCCCGAGGAGTTGCAGACCGAAGCGCTGACACTGGAGGAAATCTTCGTGGCCTCGGAGGTTTTAAAAAAGGCGAACGCATGAATGCCCTGCTGAAAAAAGAGATTCGCCTGCTGCTGCCCAGCTGGGGGGTGGCCATGTTGCTGGCGATGGTCCAGGCCGCCGTTTCCCCCTACGATTTTTACGACGCCTGGCTGGTCCTCTTCGGCCTGGTTAGCCTCGCGCTCTCCACCATCGGCCGGGAAGCCAGCCTGAACACCTTTGCTTCCCTCCTCGCTCAGCCTGCGGACCGCGTCCGGCTTTGGCAGATGAAACTTTCCGTGCTGGCCGGGGCCTTCCTGACGGTGTTGCTTGTCTGGCTCGCGGCGTTTGCTTTTTCTTGCGGCCGTTTCCGGGGGGAGGATTTCGACCGGGCCAGCGCATATCATCTGTTTATCGCCATTTGTTTCATTGCTTCCACCACCTTTACCGGCGGTTTGTGGACGACGCTGTTGTTGCGCCAGATGGCAGGGGCCTTCTGGCTCACGCTGCTGGTGCCCGTGACGCTGTTTAGCCTGGCCAGCGTGTTTTTTGTGAACAGTGAGACCGACTACCTGGCCATTGCCATCTTGAGCGTGGTGAATGGCGTTTACTCCCTTGCCGGCTTCCTGTTCGCGCGCCGGTTGTTTTTCCGGGCCCAGGACGTCGGCTGGTCGGGCGGGAGCATCGTGCTTCCAGAATGGAAGCTTTTTCGTGGCAGCGCCGCCGTGCGCCGCCGCCGACCCTGGTTTGCCTTGCTGAAAAAGGAATGGCTGCTGCAACAGGGCATATTGGGTGGCGCGGTGGCTTTGTTCTTTCTACACGCCAGCATGATAGCACTACGGATACTTCATCCGTTTCCAAAAGATTCCGCCGGGGACGTTTTAACTTCCGTGGTCTGGCTGCTGTGGGTGGTGCTGCCCGTTTTGCTGGGCTGCCTGTCGGTGGCCGAGGAACGCAAGCTGGGTATTATCGAGAGCCAGCTGTGCCTGCCAGTATCGCGCCGGTTCCAATTTGCCGTCAAAGCCGCCATGGTGCTGGGCTGGGGCATCCTGCTTGGCGGCGTTATGCCGCTGTTGCTGGAGGGCATTGGGTTGGCGCTGGGCTCGCAAAATCCGATGTTCATGACCAATCACCAAATCAAAAGCGATCCCATCCTGTTTCTATTCTGGCTGCTGGCGCTATCCGCCGGCCTGGCGTTGGTGAGCCTGTTCGCTTCCAGTCTGGCAAAACAATTCCTGGAGGCGGTGGGCATCGCCCTCCTGACGCTCGTGGTTTTCGGCCTGTGTGCCCAAGCCTTCACCAACCAAGGGATGGTTTTTTACGACTCCATTGCACCCCATGCCATTCTGTATCTCCTCGTCGGGGTTCCGACCCTGGCGGTCGCCTTGCTTTGGCTGGCCTATCTGAATTACCACAATCTCCGCGCCGGCTGGCGGCTGGCGCGGCGGATCGCGCTGGGCGCGGTGGGCACCGTGGCCTTCACTATCATTGGCCAGGCAGCGATTTACCACCGCGCCTGGGAAATCTTTTTACCAACGGAACCGTCGCACGGCCCGGCCAAGCTTTTGTCGGCCAATCCGCCACTCCTGTGCGCCGATCCCAGCTGGAATGAATTCCATGTCCAATTACCAAATGGCCGCATCTGGTTCGACCGGGTTGGGTATGGAAACCGCCACGGCTTTCGTTCCATCATCCACCGGTACCTGAATCCCTTTCCCGTCAGCATCGGATTGCAAGGATTCATTACTGGATCCAATTGGGTCAGCCTGACTATCCGGGATATGGACATCTCCAACGACCAAAGGGGTCATCGGGAAACTGTCGGAGTGAAAGCCGACGGCACACTTTGGATTTCGGGAAACTCTGACTTCGAAGGTTGGGATGGCAAACAGTTGACCCAATTTGGCGACGAATCCAACTGGCTGGCCGCATCCAGATCTGACAACGATCCTTCGATTTTGCTCCTGAAAAAAGACGGCACCCTCTGGCGTTGGGGCACGCATCTTTGGAGCCCGACGAATTCTCCGCTGCTCTATCCGGCGTTGCGCGAGTTGACACCATATCGCATCGGAACCGATTCCGATTGGAAAGACATAGCCCCGAATCAATTCATTGCCCAAAAAGCCGACGGCAGCACTTGGAAAGTGCAAAACCATTGGCGTGAGTGGGACGGATATTCCAAAGACCCCAGTGATACCTTGATCAAATATGGAGATCGCATCAGGCGCGACACAAACTTTGACCAAGTTGATTTTAGCCGGGGCCGCAGTCAGAATCTTTCCGAGGGACACATTCTTAAAAATGGAACTCTATGGCTACGTGAGCCAGCCAAGGGTTATTTTGTTTCCCAAGTTGGAAAGGAGACTGACTGGGATTCGTTTGCCCCGTTGGGTCAGGCGTCGGTGGCACTGAAAACCGATGGAACTTTGTGGCAACTGAACGGTTACCATCACATTCCAATCCGGTTGGGCATTCACCAAGACTGGGTGGCCCTCACCAGCATTGGAGCGGGTGTGGTAACCCTTGCCGCCGATGGCAGCTTATGGCTTTGGCCGGTTCGCGATACTTATAGTTATGATGAAACGTTGCTGCAACTCCCCAAGCAGCCGCAATACCTCGGCAACGTTTATGCGCTGGCTAAAAACTAAGCTCCGACCGCGCGACGGCACCAAGTGAATGAAACCTGGGCCAGACGCCCGGTCAAGGGGTGACGGCCCCCAGGGCGTCGCTTCGCTTTGCCCTGGGCCATCCTATTTTGCCCTTTCCGGGCTGAAAATGTTTGTCCTGCATCACCCCGTTTACAGGCGGCGTCCGCCGTTAAATCACCCGCCAATCTGCTTCTGGTAATCGGCCGGGGAAAGCAGCGCGTTGAGTTCCGCCGGGTGGCTCAATTTGATTTGAAAAAACCAGCCGCCCGCGTGCGGGTCGGTGTTGACCAGGGCGGGATTATCCACCACCGCCGGATTGATGACCGTGATTTCGCCGCTGACGGGAGCGTAAATGTCGCTCGCGGTCTTCACCGACTCCACCACGGCGCAGGCTTCGCCGGCCTTGACGTGGCGGCCCACGGCGGGCAATTCCACGAAGACGATGTCGGTTAACTCATGCTGCGCATGGTCCGTGATGCCCACGGTGCCGGTGGGGCCGCTGACACGAATCCATTCATGCGATTTCGCATATTTAAGATCGGAAGGAACATGACTCATAACTTGGAGAAAAGCTTACGCATCCGCCGGGCCTGATGCAAGGCGGGGAATTTGCGAAAGTTACGATGACAATATCCGATTTACGCGCGCTTAAGCTCGCGCAGGCGTTCCGGCGGTGTACCGGTGGCTTTGCCCAGGGCTCGCGGTCCCCTGGGTGGCGGCGCAATCAGTGGTTTTGGCGGAGGCGGCCGGCATCCCCTTGAAAAAACCGCTGTTTCTTTTAGGAAAATGGGCTACCCTCAGAGCGCATGAGCAAGCTGCTGTTGATCGACGACGAAGAGGACGTGCGGTATTCCATCCAGCGGATCTTTGATTCGCCGGAGATGGAGCTGGCCACGGCCGCGTCCGGCGAGGAGGGGCTGAAGGTCATTCCCAAGTTCAAGCCGGACCTGGTGCTGATGGATGTGCGCATGACCGGCATGACCGGTTTGGAGACGCTGCGCCGCATCCGGCAGAGCGATCCGAAGCTGCTCGTCATTTTGATGACCGCCTATGGCACCACGCAGATGGCCATCGAGGCGATGAAGCTGGGCGCGTATGATTATCTGCTCAAGCCCTTTGACATTCCCAAGCTGAAAGAGATCGTGGCCAACGCCCTGAAAGCCGCGCGGGACATGAAACAGGTGGTTTCCTATGAGCCGCTGCTCGAATCGGAGGATTACGAGCTGGGCATCGTGGGGCGCAGCGAATCGATGCAACAGGTGTTCAAGCTCATCGGCCAGCTGGCGGCGAGCGATGCGACGGCCCTGGTCACCGGCGAAAGCGGCACGGGCAAGGAGCTGGTGGCGCGCGCGATTTATCATCACAGCAACCGCGCGGAACAGCCGTTTCTAGCGGTGAACTGCGCGGCCATTCCGGAGCAACTGCTGGAAAGCGAGCTGTTTGGCCACGAAAAAGGCTCGTTCACGGGGGCCACCAGCCAGCGCATCGGCAAGTTTGAGCAATGCAACCACGGCACGATTTTCCTGGATGAAATCGGCGACATGACGCCGCCGACGCAGACGAAGATTTTGCGCGTCCTGCAAAACGGGACGGCGGAGCGCGTGGGCGGCAACCAGCCGATCAAGGTGGATGTGCGGGTGATCGCGGCCACCAACAAGCCTCTGGAGGCCGCCGTGGCGGCGCGGCAGTTCCGGGAGGATCTGTTTTACCGGCTGAACGTGGTGCGCATCCAGATTCCGCCGCTGCGCGACCGGCGCGAGGACATTCCGCTGCTGGTGAATTATTTTCTCAAGAAACTGGCGCGCGAACAGCAGCGTCCGCCGAAGTCCCTGGCCGCCAGCGTGGTCAAGCTGCTGGAAAAATACCACTGGCCCGGCAATGTGCGCGAACTGGAGAACGCCATCCGCCGCGCGCATGTGATGGCCAAGAGCGACGCGATCCTGCTCGCCGATCTGCCGCCCGAAATCGTGGGCGGCGGCACGGCGGTCACGCTGCCCGGCCCCGCCAGCGAGGCCGGGGGCGGCACGGCGACCAATGACATCGCCACGCTCGCGCGCCAGATGTTCCAGTGGGCCAAGCGGGAGCCGAAGTTGAAGATCATCCCGGCGGTGGAGCGGGAGCTTGTCATCCAGGCGCTGAAGGAGACGCATGACAACCAGGTGCATGCCGCCAAGCTGCTGGGCATCACGCGAGCCACCCTCCGCAAACGCATCGAGAAATTTGGCATCCAGCGCGAGCTGAATGTGAAATGACGGGCAGCGGATTCCGGGCTGATGAATCAACGCGGGCTAACCCTAATGCCTTTCGGAAATTCCGAGCTTGAATCCCAAAGGGATTCCAGCGTTCAGCCCAGGGTCGCGACGGAGGAGCTACCCTGGGTAAACGCCCCAACAATGACCTACCCCAACGGGGTTGCATCTTCCCATTGATTTCCGGCCAATTTGACTTTCCGAAAGGCATTAAGGCTAACGCCCCGTTTCCCCCGGTGCCGGCGGCCGGAGGGGAATGCGGAAGCACACCCGGGTCCCCGCGCCGGCGGCGCTTTGTATTTCGCAGGTTCCGCCGATGCCCTCCAGCCGCCGGTGCAGGTTTTCCAAACCGTTGCCCGCCGCCGCGCGGCCAGGCCGGGCGGAAACGTTTTCCGGCTTGGCCCCCCCGGCAAACCCCCGGCCGTTGTCCTCGATGCACAGCTCAAACCGGTCGGCCTGCAACGCCAGCTGGATCAACACTTCCGAGGCACCGGAGTGTTTCACGGTGTTGTGCAAGGCTTCCTTGAAGGCCAGAAAGACATTGTGGCGCACTTCGGAAGTCAGGTGCTGTTCGGGAAATTGCAGCGGCAGGTCCAGCCGGCAGCGGATGCCGGCGGCGGCCAGCCAGTCCTGCGCGAATTGTTCCAGATACGTGGCCAGGCTCTCCAGGGTATCGTGGCGGGGGCTGACCGCCCAGACGATCTCATCCATGCTGCGGGTCAGTTCGCGCGCGGTGTCATAGATTTTTTCCAGGCCGGCGGCCGCCCGCTGGGGATTCGCCAGATCGCCGCGCACCGACTCGCTCATCATGGTGATGCGCGTCAGTTGCGCGCCGAGATCGTCATGGATGTCCCGGGCAATGCGCGCGCGCTCGCGCTCAATGTCGCGCTGGCGTTCGGCGCGCTCCAGCCGGCGCCGCATGCGCCGCCGGGTGGCGAACCAGCCCAGCCCGCTGGCCGCCAGCACGGTCACCACCCCCCCGAGCACCTCGAACCAGATGGTCTGCCAGAAATGCGGCAGCACCACCAGCGCCAGGCTCGCACCGGTGTCGTTCCACACCCCGTCGTTGTTGCAGGCGATGACTTGGAAGGAATAACTTCCGGGCGGAATGTAATTGTAGGTCGCCACCCGCTTGGTGCCGGCCTCCGCCCAGTCCGGCTCAAAAGGATTCAGCCGGCACTTGAACCGCACCTTTTCCGGCGCGACAAAACTCAAGCCGGTATAGTCAAATTCAATGCGATGCCGGCCGGGCGGGATTTTCACCGGGCGGGCGGGGTGGCCCGCCGTGAGGTTTTTGTCGTCCACCCGCAGCTGCTCAATCCGCACCAGCGGCGGCAGCGGATTGGTTTTGACGGCCGCCGGATCCACCACCACCAGTCCCTTGGCCAGGGGAAACCACAACCGTCCATCCGCCGTTTTGCCACCCGCCGATTGGGCCCCCTCGGAACATTCCAGCGTGGGCAAACCTTCGTTGATGCCATAGGTGAGAAACGCCACCGCCGCCACCTGCCCGTCGGCGCAACGGTTCAAATCCAGTTCCCGCGCGCGCAGGATGCCGCCATAGGAACTCATCCAGAAATTTCCGCGCCCATCCGATTCGATGTGCCCAATGACGCTGTTGGGCAGGCCTTGCCCGTGATTGACCACGGCAAACCGCCCGTCCTTGAACCGGTTCAACCCGCCGCCAAACGTGCCGATCCACAGCGCGCCGTCGTCCGCGAAATGCAGGCATTCGATGAAATCGCTCGATAAGCCATCGGCTTTCTTGAACCGGTGAAAACCGCCCGGATCCCGCCGCACCAGGCCGCCGCCCGCCGTGCCGAACCACAACCCGCCCGCCGGGTCCTGCGCGATGGCCCGCACGTCCCCGAACGGCTGGCCCGCCAGGTCATTGAACCGCTCCACGTTGCCTGGCTGGTAACGCAGCGCGCCGGACGGGGTCCCGATCCAGAGGGCGTCCGGCAAAAACAACAGCGCCGGCACCGGCTGGCGGAAACTCTCCAGACCCGGCGCATCATCAAACGTGTCAGCCTGCTGCACAAACAACCCGCCCCCCCAGGAGCCGGCCCAGAGCTTCCCCGCCGCATCCGTGGCCAGGGACCAGATGTAGGGATTGCGAATGCCCTGCGCGAGCGTGAAATTCGTCCACCCCCCCGCTTGCAGGCAATACAAGCCGGCCCCTTCTGTGCCGACCCACACCGCGCCATCCGGCGTGGGCAGCACGGACAACACCGGACGGTTTTTCCAGTTGTCCGGCGGCGCGATGGTTTCCAGATTGTTCGGGTGGATGAGGGTCAAACCCGCGCCCGTGCCGCACCACAAATTCCGCTCGCGATCCTCCCCCAACGAGAGCACCCAGTCGGACGGCAGGCCGTTGGTGCGGTCAAAATGCACGACGGGCACGTTGGTTTCACCGGGGGTAAACAGCCACAGCCCCTTTTCCGAACTGCCGCCCGCCAGCGCGCCAGACGAGGTTTCCAGGAAGCGCACGACCAGGTTCCAGCCCCACGGCGCGGCCCCAAAATCAGCCACCAAACGGCCGTCTTTCCACTTGCGAATGCGGCTGTTGGAAGCCACCCAAAAACCGCCGTCGCGGGCGGCACAGATGCCTTGCACGTAATTGTTCGTGAACAATTCCCCGGTTAAACGCCCCCCTTGGAGCACCGAGACGCGCCCTTCGCGCTCCACCCAAACCGGCCCGTTTTTATCCCGCGCCAGTGAGACGACATTGGCCACCCCGCCCGCTGGCGGAGACAAAATTTTGCCATCGCGCGCCCGCGCCAGCTCCCCCGCCTCATTCAACAACCAGATGTCGCCGGTCTCGTCGGCGATGATGGAGTAGATTTTACCGCCGCTCCAATGCGGCCGCGGCACGGCCGTGAAACGGCCGTCCTGATAGCGCGAGGCGTCGCCGCTCTCCGTGCCGATCCACAGCGCCCCGTCCGGGGCTTCAAACAGACTCGTCACCCGGCTGCTGTGCAGTTGCGGGGTGTTGTCGTCGTCGAACACCGTGAACCGGACGCCATCGAACCGCGCCAGTCCGCAATACGTGCCGACCCACAAATAACCATCGCGCGTCTGGACCACGGCCGTCACCTTGTTTTGCGGCAAGCCCTGCTCGACCTGCCAGGTCCGGGTGAAAAAATGTTGCGGGGCCGCCGCGGCGGGGAAAAATCCCGCCGCGCTCGCCGTCAAAATGAGCGCGCAATAGCGGATCATCTTTTGGGGGGCGCGAAACATGCGGCATTTTGTCCCCCGGCCGCCGTGCGCGGCAAGTCAATTACGGGGATGGCCGGAGCCGTGGGCGTAAGCCAGAATTCTTTCCGTCGCGCGAAACGCGCGACAAAGTGAATTCTTTGTTCGGTTTTAGGCATATCCTCGCCAGCTTCGTTGTGTATTGCAAACTTTATGAAATATTTCTTATCTAAAGGATACAAAAGCTCCGTCGCCCCAGCTGTGGAGAAGGATGGAATCAACAATTCGTCGTCAAGTCGTAAAGGCCATGCCTCAAGGAAGCATAGCAGCCTGTTGAAATAATCGCCCGGTGAGGGCACCGGGCCGACAAAATCGTTGATATCCATGGGAATCTTGTGGGCCGGGTGCCCTCACCGGGCGGTTTTTGGAATTGTTCAACCGGCTGATAGGGGGTCAGGCCTGAATGGCCCTTAGTTAAGGCCTAAGCTTTTATATGCTATTTACATGATCCTCACTGCCCCCGCCACGTCAAACGGTATTCGTCAATTGTTGAGATTTGACTCAGATAAGTCCCGGTTATTTATTTCTGAGTCCCTCTTCCAGCCGTTGCATTTCAAATTGGTCGCGCTTTAGTTGAATCCCGGTATCACTTTGCATTTGTTGATCCAAATTGTTGAGCCGCCGCCGCAACAAAATCTGAATTTGCCCGTCAAACGCGTTCCCATCCAAGTCATTGGTGGAAAAATTCGACCCAAGCAGAATGAACCGATAAGCCTCAACGGAAGAATACCTGGTATTTAAATTGGCATAAACCAAATAGTATTCGCCTTTAAGAGGTCGGTATTCCGAAAGGAATTTAATCATTCCAGAATTCGTTCCCTTTAATGCGGAAATAATTTCCATATTAAAATGAATAAGACCACCCAAAGCCTCTCTTTCAACCCCATTCGTATCTACTTCAAACACAGTGGAATCAACACACCTTGCAATAACAATATCTTGGGAATGTTGCTCAAGCGCCATCCAGCCTGGAAAATCGAGGCTGACATGGCCTCCCAGTGGTGCCAGACTCAGCCGCCCCCCGCCCAAGCCACAAGGCGGCATCCCGCCCCCAATCACCTGCCTCGTTGGCATGCTTCTAATTGGTGGAAGCACGTTCATTTTGCTTTGGCTGGGGCATCTGAGTCGACTGAGGTTGTATACCACTTTCAATTCGTTGCTTTTGCGCTTGCTCCCGCTGTATTTGCTTTTCAAGATGAAAAGCGGAGGCCTTGAATAAAGTTTGCATTTGGATGTTCAACGGATGCCCGGCTATCGCATTGGTTGAGAAGTGCGCGCCAAGGGGTACAAACCGAAAGGATTCCGTGGCATCCCAATAATTCGTTGCTTGTCGCCGAGTATAGTAATCCGTCTCGGGATTTGCAAAAATAAGATAATACTCTCCTTGCTGCGGACAATACGCAGTCTGTATCCGCGCCAAGCCAGGTTTGGGCGGACACACCATGGTTGCCGTCCAATTTGTACCGCTCTTTAGAACGGAAATAATCTCCACATTTGCATAGTACAATCCTTGAAAATCCACCCGGTGCCCATAATGGGTCATATTGTCCGGATCAGGCGTCTCGCTGCAACGCGCCACAAAAATGTCTGTGGAGATATCTTGCAGGCGATCCCAGCCCGGAAACTCAATCCCCATGTAAGCCAATACACTTACCCCAGATATTAGGGATAGAACAGTCGTCAGAAACGTCTTTGATTTCATAAATTATTTCGAACAACCCCATGACCCCACTTTAAATCATTAGGGCTTAACCACCAAAACAGTGACTGGTGGAATCGCAATATGACAAGTAATAATGAAACTAAAATGCAAAACCTCATAAAAATCTGGGATTCGCCAATTTGTCTAACCCAAATGAGAAATCATGTGAATCATCCAAGCCTGACAGCGCCCCCCGGGCCATGCCAATCGTAATGGTCGTGCCATGCCTCAGATTACTGCTTAACCAAGGGATAGTCGAGTCGAGGAAATCGAACGACGTTTAGCTGGTTGCTTTTGGTGCCATCACGAGTAATAATTTGGAAATGGATACATAATTTATAAGACCCAGGCTGTGTAATTACAAACAAATCATCAGCGGAATGAGTAGTTTGCCCACCAAATCCAGGTCTGGTAGGGAAAAAAAGCGCCGTTCCACCCCACCCGGGCTCAGACATTGCCGGCCATCTTCTTAAGTCATAACCATTGCCAATTGCAAGCGACGGTTTCAAATTAAAATACTTTGAGCCGACTTGATTGCCAAGCGCTGTTTTAGGAAGCGCAATACCATTTGAGTCGATAAGTTCGATCTGATATATATATTCATGAGCAGTTGGCTGGTACACCATTCTATTATCATTTGTGGCGGACCTGAAAATGCAAAAATTAAGCTTATCACTGGAAGGTGTATCATTGGTTGTATAGTTAGAACCCACAACTCCAATATAACATCCGTCAATTGTCTTTGTTCTTATCAGATTAAAACTTGCGTCACTCTCCGCCGGAGATACAAGGTTAATAAACAGCACGAAACCGGGCACTAATTTAAATATTGATTGAAATTTCATAAATTTGGGTTTTCAATCCAGACAGGAACTCGTCAGATTGGTCAGGTCCGTTAGGACCAGTTGTTTGGTCAAGCATCCTCCTTTAACGTCTTTGGCATGATACTACTTATTTGTAATAATTGTGATGCTGAGCGCAGCCGAGCGCAGGTCACAAACACAGTTTGCCCTGTTAGTAATAGGTAGTTCAAACACCGTTTGCTGCGCGCGTATTTTGAACATGCCAGGTTCAAGCCAGAATCGTGAACTCAAGTCGTATTCATGCCTAATTTGCTGTTTGGCAGGCAAGTAATTAATGCCACCACCTCCTCCCGGATTAAATAGTTCGTGAAAAACACGTCCCGTACCGTCCTCCATGAAAAATATATTTTCTCTTCCAGAAAAATCGTTGATTGGCAATGCATTCGTTGTGGTATTTCTTAGTATGACAGCTACTTGAATTGGATGGCCTGCAATAAACACATTAGTACTCGCACGAATGGATAATTGAAATCCATGTGCGACTCCACCCCAATTACCCAGTTGATCGAGTTGTGCCGGATAGCACTCACCTGATTTGACGGCTTGAGCCACGATATTAGAATATGATTCACTATAATTCCGACTTTCCCTGGGTAAAAAAATGTCATTTGCAGCTTGCGTAAAAGCATCATTTCGCAGAAAAATTCCGAAACACAGAAACGCAGCCTTAAAGCCTCTTGAATTTGTCATGGTTGATGAGATGTCCAACGTGAGACATCGATGTTGGTTTTCCATCCGGGAAAATCCGGGCCATGTTCCTTGACCGTCGCTGCCGGCGGATTGATAAACTCCGTCATGACCTCAATCGTGGTCGTTGCCGGGTTCAGGTGCAGCGCGGCCGGGCTCGGCGGTTGCGACCGCAGAATCACGTCCTGCTCAAAGCTGCCACGTTTGTAAGTATAACGCACATCGGCACTTACCGCCCCATCGAAGGCATTCGGATACAACACCTGATTATCCCCGATCAACTGCCCCTGCGAATCCTGGATCTGCGCAATCACCACGCTCTTGCCGGTGGAACTGTCATAATACGCCAGTCCTAAAATATTGCTGCGCAAACGCTTGCCATCCTTGGTTTGCAAATCAATGGCCCCCTCCGTATTCAGATTATTGGAAAAAATTACCTGATATTGACCCAGCCGCGCCACGGAACCGCCCGGAGCCGGCTCGTTCAAATCTTGCGACTCCTGCCACTGGCCATCCTGATCGCGATAATACATGCCGGAAGCGACCTCAGTGACCTTGTGTACTTGCGTCGCCACCTTCCCGTTCGGCCCCGGCGCGTAAGTTTCCCGCTGCCACGTCCGGCTGTTGTCATCCTGGTTGATAATCCGGTAATCCGTCGCGGCCGGGAGCGCGGTTGGGTCCGCCACTGTCGTTGCGGAGTTCCCCGTGTAAAGATTGCCGGCCTGCGTGCCCCAGCCCAAAACCGCCAGCGCCAAAGATAAAGGAACGATGTAAGAAGAATTCATATAGAGATTACCCACGAAAACAATGCACCGCAGCCGTGACCGTTTGCAGCGACGCCACGCCTGGTGTCATTTGCCCCCTGCCCGCCACTACTGATTGTTTCCAAGTTGTTATAAACCACCATCATATTATTAAAACCACCCAGTTGATTGCTTGCTCGTCCGAGAAGCCTTGCTGCTTTTATACTCAAAAACAAATCGCAATCAATCCTATTTTGCGATTAATGGCACTTTTTCAGCCGGACTAAACCACTACATAAGTCGCTGTAATCTTTGCGCTCCACTCTGTCCTAATTTCGCGTTCCTTCGCGTCCTTGGGGTGGGATTTCAGATTGGCTATTTCAAATTGATAAATGGGTTATTCCGGGGGTTTTTGATGGGTTTCAGTTTAGGAATGACGAATGACGAAGGTTAAATGACGAAAGAATGACCAAGCACCAATGCCGAATGCGGGCATCGTTGGGGGTGGGCATTCTGGGAGTGAGTCCAAGGCGGTTTTCAAAATGATAAAAGTGTTATTTCAGGGGCTTTGTGGGGAGTTTTCAGCCGGGACCCCGGATGGGGCGGATACAGGAAGAAACGGCCGGGAGGCGGCTCTGGATATGACCACCCCTCACCCGCAATCCCTCTCCCCGTTGAGGGGAGAGGGAAGCCAGTGGCGATGCGGCCAGCTGGATTGGAGACGTTGGCAGCGGTATAACATAGTGTTAAAACAGGTACTTGCATATTGAGTTTCTTAAAAGTGATCAAGCGTTCAGTTTAGTGAAGCATTGGAAAGCTGGGTTGTTTGGATGGCCATAGCGTCATGCGCAAGCCCCCGGCGAAGCCACGCCACAAAGTGCCTGCTCCGCAGGCAAACGGAGTCGCAGCGCGACTTCGTCCACCACCGGAGGCTCGCGCGGGCAGGGCGGGTGGCGGCCGGGCGTTGGGGGGCGTTTTCATGGCTGTTCAAAGTGATAAAAGTGATATTACGGGAGTTTTGGGGGCGCGACGATGTCGGTTGTGCGTGATACCGACGCGCGATGGCGCGCATCGGTTCCGACCGCGAGGCGCGGTCGGAAACACGCGAGGGCGCGTGTTCTCCCCTGGAAAGCATTGACTGCGGATTGCGGCGCGGGTGTTTTGGGGGGTGGGTTCATGACTGGTTGAAAGTGATAAATGTGATATTACGGGGATTTTGGGCAAAGTGTTCAGCCGGGACCCCGGGTGGGGCTGATACAGGAAGAAACGGACGGGAGGGGGCTCTGGGTATGACCACCCCTCACCCGCAATCCCTCTCCCCGTTGAGGGGAGAGGGAAGCCAGGGGCGATACGGCCAGCTGGATTGGAGACGTTGGCAGCGGTGTAACATAGTGTAAAAACAGGTACTTGCATATTGAGTTTCTTAAAAGTGATCAAGCGTTCAGTTTAGTGAAGCATTGGAAAGCTGGGTTGTTTGGATGGCAATAGCGTCATGCGCATGCCCCCGGCGAAGCCACGCCACAAAGTGCCTGCTCCGCAGGCAAACGGAGTCGCAGCGCGACTTCGTCCACCACCGGAGGCTCGCGCGGGCAGGGCGGGTGGCCTGTTTGCGGTGCGTTCGTGGTTGTTTCAAGGTGGTAAAAAGTGATATTTCGGGGGTTTTTGATAACTTCAGTTTGGGAATGACGAATGACGAATGTTGAATGACGAAAGAATGACGAAGCACCAATGAGGAATGGTGTCCGCTGGCAAAAAGAGCGCCTCACCCGTTCCGTCCGGCGGGTCGCCGGACGGTACGGGCCAGTGGCCCGTGCCACCCTTGTTTGCAAACG
>Ga0302140_10003310_pt1 | contig 20666 bp, 5 predicted proteins | sample I_Bog_E1_1_FD_202095 | JGI IMG/M metagenome (GOLD analysis project Ga0302140, IMG submission 202095) | Peat permafrost microbial communities from Stordalen Mire near Abisko, Sweden - I_Bog_E1_1 | ecosystem: Environmental > Terrestrial > Soil > Wetlands > Peat | place: Sweden: Abisko, Stordalen... | reverse complement strand
CCGCGCCCTCACACAAGAAGCACGGGGTAAACCTCAACTTCTCGAACCGCCCGGTGCGGACCCGCATGCCGGGTGGTGTGGGAGGGGAGAGCAGGTGACTGCTCCCCCTATCCCGATAGTTGGGTTGTCAGTACGTTCTACTGGTAGGTGACCGTCAGTGTGAATGTTGTGGTTGCGGTCACCGGCGGAACCGTGGAGGATGTGGCAGTAACGGTAACCGTCCCGGTAGCGGGTGGAATTACTGCCTTCTTCGAACTTCCGCCGCAGCCGCTGAACACGCCCATGCCAATCATGCTGATTGCCAACAGAAGCATCAGCTGCAGTTTGCGCCGCTTTCTGATTCCGAAGAGGCAGAGCAGGGCTGCAAGCGTAGCTACTGGGGCGAACGGGTTGGAGTCGCGGTGGAGGAACGATGACTGAGGATTCGCGGCATTGATCGTCAGGACTGTTTGGTTGTTCGGCGTGGTGCCGGGCGTCACGGTTGACGGGTTGAAGGTGTACGTTGTGTCGGCCGGTAACCCGGAAACTGTGAATGTAACAGGGCTGTTGAAGCCGCCTGTTGGTGTGAGGGTGATCGTTTCAGTCCCCGAACCGGGGGCCGTGATGTTGAGCGTCGGAGCCGACGACGCGCCGGTAAAGCTCGGCGGTATCGAGCTGACGGTGTAGATTGTCGATGCCTCCGCACTGTTGGTCCAATTCGCCAGCGTAGCGACGGCTGTGACGGTTTGAGGATTGGCGCTAACCGCAAGGACAATCGGAGTACCAGCGGTGTAGGTCTTTGCGGTGGCACTGGTCAGCGGATCGGATCCGTCCGTGGTGTAGGTAATCACCGCGTTGGCTGTCGCATCCGTGATGGTTATGCTGTCTGTCGTCCCGACGTACAGAGTGCCGGCCGCCGGGAGGATCGCGGGTGTAGCTACCGGGCCCGCCGGGTTGACGGTGATGGTCTTCTGCACCTGTGCGGCTGCCGAATAGTTGGCGCTGCCCGCCTGGTTTGCATCGATCACAACCGCGCCAACGCCGGTGATGGTCAAGGTGCTTCCGCTGAGGGTTGCTGCTCCGGCTGTGCTTGTGCTGTCAAGTTTAAAGGTCACAGCATTTCCGGAACTTCCGCCGGTCGCGGTTAGAGTGATCGGCGCGACGCCGAAGATCACCGGACTGGTTGGGGCAAAGGTGATGGTTTGCGTGGCCTGGGTGACGGTGATGGTCTCCTGCACCTGTGCTGCTGCCGCGAAGGTGGCATTGCCGGCCTGGTTGATATCGATTACAACCGTGCCGACACCGGTGATGGTCAACGTCGTGCCGTTGCTTCCGGAGACGGCTGCGGCACCAGTGGTGCTTGAGCTGTCAAGGGTGAAGACGACCGGATTGCCCGAGGTGCCGCCGGTGGCGCTGAGCGTGTACGGCCCGCCGCCAAAGACAGCAGGCGAGGTGATCCCGCTGAAGCCGGTGATGGTCTGTACCGTTAGCAGGTTTATGGTGATGGTCGCCTGCACCTGGGGTGCAGCCGAGTAATTGGCATTGCCCGCCTGGTTGAGATCGAGAACGAGCGCGCCAACGCCGGTTGGGGTTAGAGTGCTGCCTACCAGGGTTGCAGTCGCGGTGCTTGAGGCGTCGATCGTGTAGACCACCGGATTTCCGGAAAGGCCGCCCGTTGCTGTCGGCAGAGTGATCGCTAAATTGACCGTGGCCGTCGACGGCAAAGTGGGAAGCGTGATGACCTGCGTGGCCTGATCGACCACGATGGGCACCTGCAGGACCCCAGGAGCATAGGTAACGCTGCCGACAGTGCCGCCCGCCTCATTGACGTCGATCGTGAATGTGCCGGCGCCGGTGATGGTGAGCGTGTTGCCGGTGATGCTCGCGATTGTCGAGGTGCCGTCAATCGTGAAGACCGGTGCATTACCCGCGGCGCCGGTGTCGGCGCTGAGCGTGTACGTCGCGACCGCGCCATAGACAACCGGCGAGGTGATTCCAGCGAAGCCGGTGATGGGCTGCGCGGTTGCGGCTTGTGCGGTAACCGCTGCCGTGCCGGTGCCGCCGTTGGCGTCAGCCACGGTCAAGGTCGAGCTGACCGTGCCCGATGCAGTTGCGCTGGGAGTGAAGGTGACAGTCTCCGAGATGGATGAAGCCTGTCCTAGGGCCATATCTGAGCAGCCGGCGGCGGCCGCAGGCACCGCGAATTCCGGATCAGAGAAGGTGAAGGTCACCGCGGGCAATGTGGCGCAGACAAAGTTGTCGAGCGCATAGATTGTGGCCGTGGTAGGAACGGCAGCCGTAGCCTGACCGGCAATCGCCACAGAGCCGACGAGATCAAAGCCAAGCGTGTCCGCTGAGTTGTCGTTGTTATAGGCAACAAAGTAGAAGTTGCCCTTGCCGTCCGGGATGATGACCTTCGCGCCAGGAGCCGCGACGGGAACCGGGCTTGAGGTATCCAAGGTTCCGGCATTGTTCACGAACTCGTAGATGCCGGTGTACTGGTCGGCAAAGAAGATGTTGCCGCTTGCATCGGCAACGACCGAGTCGAGTTCGTTGTTGTATTGGCATCCTGCAGGAGGGTTGGTGCAAGGCGGCGTCAGTGTTTCAAGGAGGATCGGAGCGACGGCATAGCCGGTGGCGGTCGTGTTGTCGGGCTTCAGCTCGTACAGGTCCGAATAGTGGTTGTAGCCGCTGCCGCCGCCATCGAGCATGTCGTCGGTGAAGAAGATGTTGCCCGAGGGATCGACGGCAATGCCGCCGACGAAGAGCTGATCTCCAGCGGCATCAGCCGCGGGCTCAGAGAAGAGAACGACCGGTTGCGTATCCGTAGAGGCGGTTCCCGGTGTGGCGCCATACATGCAGCTTGCAGGGCACTCAAGAATGGAGGTTGGAGCGGTTATCGTAGTCGACGGGAGTTCGTTATCCGAGCTGATGAACATGGTGCCGTTCGAGTCGAAGGTCACGCCGGCAACACCGAAGCCGGTGGTCGTGCCGCCTGGAGTGAACTGGCAGAGTGCCTTGTCGGTCGAGTCCCCGGCGCAGGTGGGAAGCGCAGTGAGCTTCGCAGCGGTGGTGGGGATGACTGGGTACGTCCCATCTGTGGCCATGGGGGCCTTGAGCATGAGGTTGTTGTACTCAGTGGTCATGATGAGGAAGTTGTTGCTGTCGACGGCCATGGCGCCAGCACCACCATACTTGCCGTTACCGAGATTGGTGAGAACCGTGCCACCGTTGGTGAACTGATAGATCTCGTTGCCATACGAGCCGCCGGTGATGACGGTGCCCATCGAATTGATAGCTGCCGTGGTGCCGCCGGCAGCGTTACCGCCGAAGGCTCCGCCGCCCGTGTAGGCCGTTAACCATGTGCTCTGGTCAACCGAGAGTGCCGGGCCCTTGACCCCGACAGCAGCGGAGGCGTTTGACGTGGTATCGGTTACAGTGAGACCCGCGTTGGGCGCGACGGTGGCGCTGCCTGCTGCTGTGAAGGTGACGGTCTCCGCGACAAAGGAGCCGGTTCCCAGAGCCATCCCGCTGCAGGTGCCTGCAGTAGAGGTGTATTCGGGGTCTGTGAAGGCCAAGGTCAAAGTTGGGGTACAGGCCCCTGTGTTATCCGCCACAATGATGCTTGCGGTGGTCGTCGCCGGCGTGGTCACGGGGAAGGTCGGGCCGTCGAAGGAGATATAGCCCAGCGTGTCCGCGTTGTTGGCGTTGTCGTAGCCGACAAAGAAGAAGTTGCCGTAGGTGTCTGCCTTCAGCAGCTTGGCGCCGCGACTGGTGACGCCGTAGAGGCCTGCCGCATTGACGCCGCCTGCTTTGGTGTTGGGCAGCGCGAAGATGCCGGCGTTTTGCAGGCCGAAGTACACCGTGCCGAGCGTCGGATCGATGTAGAGCGTATCGATCGAGTCGTTATAGTGCGCGAGCGGTACTGAGTCGAGGTAGGTCGCAAGAACAGTTGGGGTAGCGCTGAAAGTCTTTGTGGAGGCGGTGTAGACCAGTTCGTTCACGTTGGAGGCTGCGTCCTCGCCGTTGCCGGCTGCCACTACAACCGCATCTGTGAAGAAGAGGTTGCCCCAGGGGTCGAAGGCCATGGTGCCAATATAGAGCTGACCGGTGGCGGCCCCAATCGTAGTGCCGACGGGTTCCGCGTAGATCAGAACAGGAGCCGTAGCCGCTGGGCCATAGAGGCAAACCAGATTGCACTCATAAATGGACCATGCCGCGCCCTGGCTGCCTGTGGCGATGAACAGATCGCCTGCTTTGTCGAAGACCATTGACGCCGTGTCGAAATAGCCGATCGATGCGCCCGGCTCCAGGATCAGGCACTCTGCGGTGTCGGTTGTAGCACCAGTGCAAGCGGGCGGCGCGGGCGTCTTCCCCGGATCCGATGTAATGGTGTAGGTTCCATCCGTGTTCATCGGAATCTTTGCGATGAAGCTGGAATACTGACCGCCAACAAAGAGATTGTCATTCTTGTCAATGGCGATTCCGCCGACGTTGCCGACGGCTCCAGCTGAGGTGGCCGCATAGCCTGGGCCGTTGAAGTAAACGACCTCGCCGCCGTACGTCGTGCTGGCAACGATGACGCCCTTGGAGTTGATGCCCCAGGAACTGCCGCCGTCGACAGCTCCGGCGAGCACGCCGCCTGCGGGGAATGCCGTATAGTAGGTGACCTGGCTGACCAGCATGGATGCTGCGGGTGGTCCTTGAGCCACACTCGCGGTAGCCGCGAAGAGCATAACAAGCAATACCGACAGCAGGGCAACCCACGTTCCCCGCGCCGTACCGCTCTGAATCCTGTTCCACTTCGATTGCATCATGAATCCTCCGGTTAGAATTGTTTCAGAATGGGGAACGGCTGTTGCGTTCCGAGCTGTCGTTTGATAGCACACGATTGACTTTGGCCATCTCCGGCTTTAACGAACGAACAACCAGCCGCCAAAGCCCCCACCCCGGCATTCGCTGCCGAGGTATGCGATAAAAGAGATGCGGAAACATCTTCTTACCCGCCAGAGGCATTGTCAAGCGGAAATATGCGGCTGACCGCGCCGAAATCGGCAGCCAGAGCAGGGGGACGACGCAGCGGCGGTCCTCGGATGGAATAGCCTGCTGAATACACTCAGTGGTGTTCTCTCCCTCGCCGGCCTCGGAGATCGAAGGCGTCAATCTCCGTATTTCCTCCGATCGAGACCACTGCCAAGCCGACGAACAAGATAACGGCCCCAAAAGGTCAATCTAGTATTCGCCTTGCATTCGCTAAATTCAGATTCATCATTCCATTGGGAAAGATTGAAGATCTGTCCTCTGGCCGAGGCCATGGGAAAAGACTGAAGAGCGGAAAGCGAGTGGATTCGCGCCGCCAGAGAAGAGCGCTGCGGGCGGCAGTGAACGGGTGAGACTTAAGACTGATTCAGCATCCGGCGACCAGGGTCTCAACAGGACCCTCTCGTCTTGCCGACTGGGAACGTTACCATGCTGGTTCAACAGTTCTCGCGTACGAGCCGGCAAGAACATCCGGCCCGATGCGGCCTCGCCCAACATTTTTTGCTCCGCGCCGAAAGTCACAAGAAAAGTTAGGTTGACTAGTGGCGCCTGCCGGAACATGCACATTCGAAGAGGCCGGCCGGGGCATACAAATATGGAGAGCCGCAAAAGCCACAGCTTTGTTAAAGGCATGTGCAGTTTGGATAAATCTCGCGGATTCACCGCTGCGTCGCCATAGAAAATTTGTCTCGGACCGCTCCCGATGGAATCGATTGGTTCGAACTGGACAATGTGGCAAGGGTCGCCCCAAGCTTGCCGAAAGATTGGGGTATTGCAGTAGCCGGGCGCAAGCAATGGCGCAGCCGGGCGACCATCTTCAGCGCATTGCTGATGCGTTGGCCGCGTGCTCGTGGCCGTGAAGCGGTGCTTGGCCTGTGAAGCTTTCTCAGATCATCAAATGCGCTCGTATTCCCGCGGATTGCGCTGCCGAGGGGCCCAGGGAAAGCGAGTTCGCTTTGCCTCAGTTGAAACCGCCGGCCTGTCCGGCAATTCCGGGCGTCGTGATGCCCGGGCTCGGACCAGCTTGGAGTGCCTTCCGGGGAGAAAGCTTTCACATGGCAGACGGAATTAGAAGATTTGAGCCGGTGGATGACTGCCGGAGAGAGGGTCGGAAACCAAGCTGAAAACCGCCGTATGAAGGCTGAAGACCGACGGATGAAATGCGACCTCCTGCTGCTCTTCCAAGGTCGGCAGTTGAAAGCTAAATCGATTGATCAGGGAATTACAACTCGCCTCTCGTGGAGCGGCCTCGGGGAGAATCGCAATTCAGTCGTCTCTGTTCCCAATCTCATGTTCTTGTTCGCGATTTTATGATTTCGTTACCAATCTCAGGATCTCGAAAAAACTTCTTGACCTTTTTCGTGTGCGGGCTTGATAATTGCCAATCGAAGTCAAAAGTGGCGAAGTTTGGATTTGTGTGGCGCACGCATCCCGACGGGGTGAGGTGCAGAATGTCGCACGTGTTCCGAATCTCGATCTTGCAATTAACTGGGCAGCCAAGGGGGTTGTTACATGACGTTTTTTCCTGGATTCAGGTCGGCGACCGCATTGTTGGGGCTTACTATCGCGGTGCTGCTGTTATGGCAATTGCCCGCTTTGGCGCAGGAGACCACGGGCAGCGTGTCCGGCGTAGTGCAGGACACTACGGGCGCCGTGATTCCGAACGCCGTCGTCGTGGTGACGAATCTGGACAACAAATCCGAGCGCAAAGCGGTCAGCAACGGCGCGGGAGAGTTTGCAATCTCGGCCATCACGGCGGGCCTGCGGTATCAGGTTCGAGTGTCAGAGGCAGGCTTTGCGACGTGGGAGTCGCGGCCCTTTGCTCTGCGGCCCGGCGATCGGATGAACTTCGTCGATATCAAGATGCAGATCGCCCAGGCGACTGAACAGGTCACCGTGGAAGCGTCTGCCAACCAGGCCATTAAACCATTGGATACGGCCGAGCGCAGCGACGTAATCACGGCGAGCGATCTGAATACGCTGGCCATCCAGGGCCGCGACGCAACCGAGTTGATTGAGATGCTGCCGGGGTTCACGATGGTGAGCCCGGGAGTCAACAACCAGGCGCCGAACACTGCCGTTGTGGGCATGAGCGGCGCGACCGGGGGCTATTCCGCGAACGGGGCGGGCCCAACCGGGCTGGCCACAGTGATGGATGGCGTCTCGATTCAGGATATCGACTCAAATGCCGGGACCGTGCAGACGGTCAACGCCGATATGATCCAGGAGCTCAAGGCTACGACATCGAGCTTCAGCGCCGAATATGCGAAGGGTCCAGCTGTGCTGAACGCCACCACCAAGGCTGGCGGCCTCTCCTATCACGGCGAGGCATACATGTACCTCCGCGACACGGTGCTCAACTCCAACGACTGGTACAACAACTATCTTAAGCAGTCTCGGCCTCCGGGGCGTTATCTCTATCCGGGCGGGCAGTTGGGCGGCCCTGTGTGGATTCCGCATACCCGGCTCGGCCCGCACAACGAGAAGTTGTTCTTCTTCGCCGGATTTGAGTATTACAACCAGAGTTACTCGCCGGAAACCCTGGGTTCCTGGGTTCCGACCTTCGCCGAGCGCAACGGTGACTTCAGCGTAGCGTCATTGAACTCCCAGCTTTGCGGCGCGCGTCCGGACGGCGCCGTCAACCTGGACTCGGTCCTGGCAATGTGTAACGCGGAGAACTATCTACCGAGCGGCGCCGCGGTTGCCAACGGCAACGTGGCCCAATATGCCAATCCTTCCGGCAAGGCCCTGGTCAACTGGATACCGCAGCCAAATGCCGATCCGTTTGCAAATGAGCAGGGCTACAACTATATTCTGCCCGTACTCCAGAGCCAGAACGGCTATCAGCTTCATATCCGCATGGATTTGAACCATAGCGACTACGACAAATACTATGCGACCTGGGGCCGCCAGCAGCAGGTCAGCGATCAGCCGGTTGCCTGGGGATACGCTCCCAACGACTCCATGCAGTATCCGGGCCAAGTAACGTCAGGCGATCTTTCCAATGTATTCTCTGTCCATAATATGCGCACGTTTGGCTCCAGTGTGACCAACGAAGCCAGCGTCTCCATGTCCTTTATCAGCAATCCCGGCAATATGGGCAACCCGGACGCGGTGGACCGGTTCTCGATAGGCAAGTATAACTGCGCGGATCCGGCGAAGCGGGCGGCCGGAACCTGCGGGGGCACCCAGGGCTTCAACTATCTTGGCGAATACAAGAACAACGGGGACTATTCGCTGCCGGCGCTGTCGGACTATAGCTCCCTCGGTTACCCCAACATGCAAATGCCGGGCGGTTTCTACAACAACCAGATCAGGATGAAGAAGGTCGTTCCGACGCTGGAGGATACGCTGAACTGGATCAAGGGATCGCATAGCTTCGCGTTCGGGTTTTATGCCGAGCGTGGCATGCTGAATGGATCGGCTGATTATGCCGGTGCATTCCCGCAGGGAGAGTACACCTTTAATCCCGGCAACGGCTACTTCCAATACAATTCAAACGTTGGTTCGGATACGAATTACGTCAACTGCGAGAACCAGAGTCCGCTTGGAACGAACCGCAACTCGGGAGCGGCAGATTTCGGCAACTGCATCAACCCGATCGCCATGATGTATTTGGGTGAGACGGATAGCTTTACGCAGACGAACATCTCCCCGATCGTGGACATGCAGTACACGACATTGGCCGGATTTGCCAACGACTCCTGGAAGTTGCATCGGGTCACGCTGATGCTTGGTGCTCGCGTGGAGCATCTCGGCCCGTGGTTTGACCGTCACAACAACGGCTTGGCTACCTTCTCTCCATCGCTCTACAACAGCGAGTGTGTGGGCCGGAACTGTGGAACCAGCCTCGCAATGCCCGGCATGACGTGGCACGGGCAGGGTGGTTCAGTCACAAACTCGGTGAGCAACCCGCCGACCATCTATTTCACTCCGCGGGTCGGCGCCGCATGGGATATTTTCGGTACAGGCAAGAGCGTTCTACGCGGCGGATGGGGCATCTATCGCAACGAAGAAGAATTTCAGCCCTATGCTCTCGCGGCGGCGACCGCGCAGGGCTATAAGACAAGCGAGTCGATCGGACAATTGTCGTTCGATCTGGTTGATAATCAGTCGCCGATCAATCCTCCCGATATCAATGTCTACACCCTCACTCCCACCGACAACGTGCGGCCAATTTATTATCAATTCAATGTGACCGTCGATCAGAGGCTGAAGTGGAATTCGCTGCTGGAGGTCGCTTATGTCGGCAACAACTCCAGGAACCTGCCCACCTACGATACCCAGTCCGGCGGCACGACCAACGGCTACAACGGCGCGTCGGATCTGAACGTGCTTCCTCTGGGCGCATTCTTTCAAGACAGCTTCGACATCAACTCAATTCCATCCACACTCAGGGCAACGGGCTGCGCAGACCTCAGCTCCATGTCCACGCAGTGCAATGACTTCTTCAGGGCTTATCCTTTCTATCAACATATCTACGACCTGAAGCACAGCTATTACGCGAATTACAATAGCTTGCAGGCGTCGTGGAACAAGTCGTCGGGCATTGTGAGCTGGGGAGCGAACTACACCTTCTCGAAGAATCTCGCGACGGCCGCATCCTACAACAACACTCTTCCAGATCCCCTGAATCTGAGGAACGACTACAATCCGGTCCCATTCGATCGTACCCATGTCTTCAATATCCACTATCTGGTCGATCTGGGAACTCGCTATCACGGAGGAAATCGCCTTCTATCCAAAGCGGCGAATGGCTGGCAGATTTCGGGTATCACGCAGATCTCGAGCGGTCCGGACCTGACCTCCGAGCAGGGCGAGAACTTCGGATTTGGATACGGCAGTCTTGAATGGACCCGCGTATCCATGGCGCAGCAGATTAACATCCCGTCCAACGCCGACAGAGCCTGCCAGACTAACTATGACGTCCCAGCGGACGCGAGCGGGCATACGTATTGCGTAACCAGCCTGAACCCGCTCGTCTGGATGGGCAGTCCCGATTACCAGCTGATGCCTACGTTGAGCTGCAATCCAGAGGGTGGCAGCGCGAAGCAGCAATATATCAAGCCGGTCTGCTTCGGTATTCCGCTGCCAGGCAGCGGAACCTCGGGGAAGGGGTATGTCGTTTCAAAGAACCCCACCGGGCAGGGCGTGTATCGGCTTCCGTATGTTCACGGTCCCGCCTTCACAAAATATGATGCGTCGTTGATTAAGAACTTCGGGTTTGGGGAGGGCAAGACGCTGCAGCTCAAGGCTGCCGGCTTCAATTTCCTCAACCACCCCGAGGTTTCCTTCAACAACAATGACAATTCCAATTTGAGCCTGGGTGGCTTGTTGGAGGCGGTGGCGGGCCAAGCGCTCACTCCGGCGGAACTGGGACATAAGAACTTCGGGATCGCGAACGTAAAGTACGGTTCACGCCTCCTGGAGCTGAGTGGGAAGTTTACGTTTTAAGCAATCGCTTCGCCGGCCCCGCTGCCAGTGCACCGGGGTCGCTTGAAGCGCATGAATCAGCCGCGGGATGTCACCCGGCGGTGCGGAAAGATGAGAGGGCCGCCAGTCCGGCGTAACCCTGAGGATGCGGACAGGCGGGGATGCCGCCCGCGGGGACATTTGAATGAGATCGTTCGGGAGGGTTTTCATGGCCATCGAGACAAGAGCATACATTCGCCGGCTGGCGCACACCGGGATTGGTTTATTGATGGGAGTTCTGTTGGTGTGCGGAACCGCTTGGGGGGAGGCGGCTCCGGCGATGACGACTGGTTCGGTGGTTGTTGTGCCCTCCAACCCGAATTGGGGCCAGATTGGCATCATCGCCTTTTATGATGGAAACGTTCTGGCGCTGGATGTGGGAAACGGCTCCCTCTATCAGCTCTCCCCTGGCGCGACCTCCTGGTCTACCTTGGTCGATGGAACTGCGCTGACTCCTCAGATGTTCGGGACCGGGTTCAGCACCGTCGGCATGACGCTCGATGCCAAGGGTAACGCTTATTTTGGCATTCGCTACGGAGTCAAGGTCGCTGCCGGCGCTTATTTCTTTCGCGTTCCCTACGATTCCACTCAACACACCTGGCACCCCGTTGCCACCGACGTATGGGGCGGCAATATCCACGACCCCTCCGACAGCAACAAGGTGTACGAGAAGGGCGTGGATGACATGGTGTTCATCAACAGCCCTGCGATGGACGGCAGCGGGACGTTGTACTGGGGGTCCGAGAGCAGTCCATACAGCATCTACTCGGTCCCGGTGGATGCCGCCGGGAATAGCGACCTGCCATCCACAGGCGTGAATGCAGTGCCCATTATCCAGGGCCTGTTTGCCAACCAGAATAAGCTTGCGGTCGATGTGAATCAAAACATCTACTTCATCGAAAATCGCGCGGTAAAGAACACCCAACGCGTCAACGGAATCTTCTTCATCCCCGCCGGGACAGGAACCACAAGCCCGGCCATTATTGGAACGGGTGTTGGAGACGCAGAGGCGCCACTGACGCGCATCGACTCAAGCTCCAATACGGTGGTGTACGGCGGCGTGACGCTGGATGCGGCCGGCGATCTCTATATCACCTCCGAGAGCAACTCCACTTATGATGAGACCTTCAACGGGATCTGGATGATTCCCAACGAATGCGCGGGCGCGAAAGGGGTGAACAATGGCAAATGCCTGAACTTCGCTCACATTTCCCTTGTCAACCCCGTCGGGTCCAACAATGCCATTGCCATCGATCCGAGAGGTTATCTCTGGATTCCCTCCTATCAGGACTGGACTCCATCTGGATCGGGGCCCTATCCAGGCGTCTATGCAATCGTGGTGTGGGCTCCAGGCTCTCTCAACCTGGGCGTTTCGGGTGACTCGCCGACGATCCTGAGTATCACTCCAAATTTTGGCACGGCCGGCAAGGTGACGATCACAGGGATGAACTTCGGTCCCACGCAGGGCACCAGCACGGTAGTGTTCAACGGGCAGGCGTCGACGACGACGGTAGACAGTTGGAGCACCTCATCGATCACCGTAGATGTGCCGGCGGATGGGACCACAGGCAATGTGTTTGTTACCGTGGGCGGCACCTTGCAGAGCGACGGTGTTACGATCCTGGGTGGCTTGCAGAGCAACGGCGTCAATTTCACGTACGGTACCTCGGGGTCGGGAAATCCGGGACCGTCGGGCGCTTTCTTTGTAAACTTCAACGATCCCAACCCGGTCACGATTGGTGCTGTTCAATTCCCGCAGACAGGAAGCGGGACGGCTCTCGCCGCCGCAACGGCAAACCCCAATCCTCCAACATCCGGAACGCCGGCAATTCCGTGTACTGCGGGACAATCTTACGCGTCGACCACGACCTGCCAAATCTGGGTTGCGCAGAATCCGGGTACCCCAGGGGCCATTTCCGGCCAGGTAACGATCTCCGGGGTTGATTCGATCACCAGCGCCCCTGCTTCGAGTTCCGTCTATCTGACCGGAACCGAGCTAGGCGCAGAATTGGCGATGCTTGATTCCCCACAGCAAACCGCGGTAGCCGGGGCAGCAGCTGGACTCGTCTCCCCGGCGCAGGTGGCTGCTGATTCCCTCGGCAACACCTATGTGGCCGATCCCGGACTTAAACAGGTTCTCATGTTCAAGGCGGGTTCCTCCGGTGCGGCCGGTAGCCAGATCGGGAGCGGGTGGTCGTCTCCAACGGGCGTCGCCGTGGACGGGCCGGGCGATGTGTACGTTGCTGACTCAGGCTTAGGCAAAGTAACTGAGTTTCCCTTCGTGAACGGCGCACTGAGTAGCACAGGCCAGACCGTTGCTTCGGGACTCGGAAAGAATCTCAATTTGGCGGTAAACGGCGTCGGCGAGGCATTCGTCGCCGATCCGCAGAATTCCCAGGTTGTCGAAATTCCCAATCCCGCGGCGGTCAATCTGATCCCTAACGCCCTCATCGCTGGTGTTAACGCCTCGTCGACCGTCACGGTCAGTTCGGTCGACCAGGCCTTCAGCGCGCCCTCGGCGGTCGCGGTCGACGACTCCGGTAATTTGTTCGTTGCCGATGGCCAGACTCTGCTGGAAATCTCGCCTTTGAGTCTGGAGACCATCGTTACCAACCAACTCACTCCGCCTGTTACCGGCTTGGCCGTGGAAACGTCCGGGTCGGTGCTCGTGGCTCAAAAGGGCGGCATCCTTCGAATCCCGTCGATCGGCGGTACTCTCACCTTTAACAGTGCGGGCCCGGTAGCTACCAAGGTTACTTTTCCGATGACGGCGCCGAATGGAGTGGCCCTGGATCCGATGGGCAACCTCTATGTCTCCGATATGACCAGCGGTGCGAATCTGTATGAGCTGGCCGTCATGGGGTCGATAGATTTCGGGCAGGCCCTTACTCCTGAGCAGCCGGCCGATTTCACCGCGCGCTTGTATAGCGTCGGCAACCTGCCTCTGTCGTTGACTGGAACGCCGGCCTTTACCGTGAACGATGCTCTCGGTGGAGTTTACGATTATCTTCCAGGGGGGACGTGCGATACCACGGGCGCGACCTCCGTGACTACCGGATTGTCTTGCACGCTGGATCTTCAGTTTACGGGACCCGTGACAGGCGTTTATAGCGGTGATACGATGACGGTCGCCACGACCGCGGCCAACGCGGGTAGCGTCACCTCCTATTTGGGGGGCACCGTCCTGAGAAACCTTGTGCCTACTTCAACAGCAATCACCGTCACTCCGCCGGCCTCGACCTTCCCAGGAATCACAACGGTGACGGTTGCGGTGACTCCGGAGCCGACCGTAGCCATACCTGCGAACGGCAATGCACCGACGGGGAAGGTCGATCTGGCGTTGGCATGCATGACTGCGGGCTGCACGCAGGCTACGATTAATCTGTCGGCGCAGGCCAGCGGCGACGCTACAGGCACCACAGCGTCCTTCCAGTTGACCGGCATCCCCGGCGGCACCTATTGTGTGACGGCCTCGTACGAAGGGAGCATCGTCAACCTATTCCAGCCGAGCGCAAGCCCCGACTGTGCGGTTGGCGCGCCAAACTTCACTGTAAATGCTGCTTCGCCGGCAATCACACTCAGCGAACCCCTCGGCATAACCGCCAACGCCGCAAACGGCATCTACTATGTGCAGGCTAAACAGACCGGCATCACCATTACGGCGAACATCACCTCGACTCTGACTCTCGGGACGCCGACGGGCAGCGTGACCTTTACCAATGGGGGTGCGCAAGTGGGAGCCCCCGTCTCGCTGGATGCGAACGGGAATGCAGTCCTTAGCACAGGCGGGCTGGCCGTTGGATCCTACAGCATCATCGCGAATTACAGCGGCGATCAGAACTTCGCTGCGGCCGCCTCTTCGGTCATCGTTTTCCAGGTCATTCAGCCCAGCGTGCTGATCACGGCAAATCCGGCTTCTGTCTCGACGAAAGCGGGAACGCCGGGTTCGAGCACCCTCACCCTGTACTCGGTTGCCGGGTTCTCGGCCGCTAACGGCGCCAACATCACGTGCAATATGGGGACTTTGTACTATGCGGAGTGCACGTTCAGCGTTCCTCAGCCTGTTATCTGTGCTCCGACAGCTACCTCTACGTGCACCGGAATTACCACGACCGTCGTCACCATCAGCAGCAATATCCCGGTGAACCTGCCGCCGGGGGGCACAGCCAGTGTGCAAACCCATGGGTCAGGCACTTCTCCGCTGATTCCTGCCGGAATCTTCGGTCTCGGGCTCTTCGGGTTGGCGTTGCGCAGAAAAACGATATTCAACCGAAAACTGCTCAATAGCGCCGGAGCTGTATTGATGCTGATCGGAGTCGTCATGGGTGTCGGCGGCTGTACCAACTCCTCTTACACCAAGACACCGCCGCCCCTAAAGTTCACGACGACGCCCGGCACTTATCAGGTCGGCATCGTTGTCACAGATCCGGGAAATGGTAACTTGGAGTCACTGCCCTTTACGCTGCCCGTGACGATCCAATAAGTTTTCGGTGCCAACTGCTTCCGGAGTGCGGGCAGTCGCCTTCCGGAAGCCGCAGAATTCGTTTCCGTTTATGCTGCGGTTTCAGGCAATGAACAAGGTTGATATGAGTCTTCCAGGGAGAAATGTCATGTTCAGCAAGCAATTCATGTCGCTGCGCCGGTTCTCCGGATTTGCGCTGACGTTCCTGTTCCTCGTCGCATGTTTCTGCGCCGGAGCTCAGGCGCAGACCGCGCCAACGGCCATCGCGAGTTTCGCCACCCAGGTGAACCATGGGTCCGGTTCTACTGCCCTCACGGGCGTGGGCGGCATTGCGAACATCGCCATCGATAGTTTTGGAGATGTGCTCGCCGTGGACGATACGAGCGGAGCGTTGTATGAGTTTCCTGCCGGCAATGGAGTTTATCAGACGCTCGTTCCCAGCGGCGGCCTCGTCGGCACTGGCAGCTCGAGCAGCATTGTGACCCCTGGAATCGCCATCGATTCGAGTAACAACCTGTATATCGAAGGCGGCACTTGCATACTGATGTACCCCTACGATACTGCGACCGGCACGTGGGATGGCCTGGCCGCGTTTACGTCCAAAAACCCTTCCTCCTCCGCCTGCGGCACGGCCCCCCCCACTTTCTCAAACTTGGGAACAGGAGTGCAGACCTGGGGAATTGCAATCGGCAATACGAGCTCTCCCAGTCTCCTGGTCGGGACGAGCCAGACGACCGGAAACGGCATCGCCAGCATCGCAGTGACCGGCGCCTGGACGGCTCCTGTGGCAGGAGCGGTAACCTCGATTATCACGGGCCTGCAAGGGGCGGCAATTTCAATTGCCGAGGACCCGGCGGGCAACATCTATTTTGTTGAGCAAGGTAAGAGCGCGCTGTCTGGCGTCTACAAGATTCCTGCCGGGCAAACCGGTCTGACCTCGGATTCGGGCCTTAAGCCAATCGACCCAAATCTGCCTCAAGTAACAGGAGTGACTGCTGACAGCGCCGGGAATATCTACATCAGCGATCTGCAAAGAGGCGTCTTCCTTCTTCCCAGCGGCTTCACTTCGTCGAGCGCGGCTATCCTGTTGACCCCGGTGTACGCTCAGGGTTCAGTCGGTGTGACTGCCAACAGCGGGTACCTGTTCGTTCCTACGGCCCCGAGTCCTGTGACTACGAAACCGTGGGAGGGTATTGCCGACGTCGCTGAAGTTGCCTTCAATGCGGCGGCCTTCGGTGCACAGACGGTTGGGGCCAGCAAACCGGCACAAGAGATCGTCTCCTTCAGCTTTAATGCCAGCGAGACTCCCGGCACGATTGAAGTGCTGGAAGCAGGCTCGAGTAATCCCGACTTCTCTATCGTCAGCGGCAACTCGGCAGATTGCACCACGGGGACGCTTTATAGCGCTCAGTCCTACTGCTCAGTTACCTTGACCTTTGCACCGAATAAGGCAGGCGCTGTTTCCGGTACCTTGGCCATGCTGGACGCGAAAGGCAATCTGCTGGCTTCCATCCCTCTGGCCGGAATCGGAACAAGCGCTGCTGTGCTGGTTTCGCCAGCATTGCAGTCGACGATCGGCGGCGGTCTCATGACGCCCAGCCAAATGGCCGTGGACGCTGCCGGCAATCTCTATGTCGCCGATGCCGGCCTTAAAGCGGTGGAGATGTACCCTGCGGGCTCGGCTTCTGGAGCGACGGGAAAGTCCGTGGGTACAGGCCTCACAGCTCCGATCGGCGTTGCGGTCGACGGAGCCGGCGATGTCTTCATCGCCGACAGCGGCAGCATCTATGAAGTGCCGGAGACGGCCAGCGGGTTGAACGCTAAGGGGCAGGTGACGCTGAAGACCGGCTTGAACCTGGGCTCGAATGTCCTTCTGGCCGCCGACAGCCTTGGCAATCTATTCGTATCGGACATAAACAATCAGAAAGTTTATGAGCTTGAGAACTTCAGCGCGGGCTGGAATACCAGCCTGCCCGGTGTGCTCAGCTCGCAAGTCGTTACGTTCGCGGGAAGCGCATTTAGCTCGCCCTCTGCGATCGCGGTAGATTCTAACGATAACCTCTATGTGGTCAACAACGGTGGTGAGGTGTGGGAAGTCACGCCCTCAGGGACCCAGACACAAGTGCTCAGCGGCCTTCCCGGACTAAGCGGTATGGCGATTGATCCCTCAGGCTCCGTGTATGTTGCCGAGATCGGGGCTGGTACATTTCGTATTCCCAACGAGAAAGGAACGTTGAACAAAGCCGACGAAACACCGGTTGGAGTCGGCGTTACCGTGCCGCTCTCCGTGGTCCAGGATGATCTGGGCAACGTCTATGTGGTGGATGGCAGCGCGCTGAACATCAATGAGACGAGCGCCAGTGCATTCATTGATTTTGGAACCCTGACCGCCGACCCGTACCCCGCTCCATCCGCCGGCTCATCGACCTCGGAAACGGCAACGGTCCTGAACTATGGCAATGCGCCCTTGATAGTCGGTCCCCCCCACCCCACCGCAGCCCAAGCCTCGAGCACACCTACGACCCTTACCTTCGGGCTGAACAATTCCGGCGGCGTCAATGGCCTGACTGGCAACACGATCAATACCACGGGCTATGCACCCGCGGGCTACAACGTCACTAACTCGCTTATCATCGCGAGTTCGTCCACGAGTGTAACCGTGGCCAGCACGGCCAATCCGGGCCCCCAGACCACCGAGGGCTCCGCAGTGATCGTGGGGGGGTACTTAAATACCTCCGACTTTAGCGAGACATCGGATACATGCAGCGCTGGTCCAATCGCGGTCAATTCGACATGCACGATGACGATCACCTTCAGCGCCGGCATCGGCGACGGTGGCGCTCTGACGGGCGAGGTTTTGGTTCAAGGCAACGTGGCCAATTCCCCTGTTGGGGTGGACGGCACAGGTGTGGCTCCGACGTTGGCTGGCACAGCGACTGCGATAACGGTGGCTACGGCGGGCAGCGTCGAAGGCGTTCCGGTCACGATAACCGTCGCGCCGAATCCGGCCAACAGCCTGCCACTCACGGGGAATGTGACCCTCACTATCATCCCAGGCAGCAATGTCCCGCTTACCAGTCCATTCCCGATCCTATCAATCACTATGCCAACCACCAACGGGACGGCCCAATTCAATCCTGCGGGGCTCACCTTTGGGACGTATACCTTCATCGCCAAGTATGACGGAGACGCGACCTACATTTACGAGCACTCCGTCATCCCGGGTTCTGCCACGGTCTCTACGGCGGTACCGGTTACGATAACCCAGCCAAACCCCTTGGAACTCACCCCGGTCGGGTTCCCTCCCATTCCCTTGGAAAGCTATACCCTTCCCTGCACAGCAGGCTCCGGCTCCAGTTGCACTACTTCGTATAACTATGGGCAGCCTTCTGGGAATCCCTCAGGTTATCTGATCCTTGGCGGGACTGGCCAGGGCGGCGGTGGCGCGCAACCGTACGACGGATCGGCTAACGATTGGCTGACTTACGACTATTCTGCCAGCGTGGCGCCGACAGCCCCTGGTTTTCCAATGGTTGGCTTGGCCGTCTACAATTACTCTGAACCAACGCCCGCCATCTCAGGATTCAACTATGGAACGGTGAACTATGAAATGGCTGGCGGGAGTTCCCTCTGCGGCTCCGAAGCGGGGAGCGCCTCGATCATCAATGTAAACGACTTGGGGGCAGCCCCGCTCTTAGTCCAATGCGGGGCGATTAGCACGAGCAACGGCACGATCCCCGATATCATGACTTATTACTCGGTCACTCCGGTATATACGGGGCTTTATAACGATCTTAACCCTGTCAACACCAATCCCAACTACACACAGGCCACGGGAAGTACCTTCGCGATATGGGCTCTGCGCAGCCCCATGGTCCAGCTCAGTTCCAACCCCGCAGCGCTGACTGTGGCTGCTGGGTCGTCGGCATCGACGACGGTCACGATATCTTCGGTTCTGGGATACGGTTATGCTGGACGTAACAGCACGATAAACAACTACTCTCTCCCGTTGGACCTGCAGTGCCAGGGTCTGCCGGCGTACGCAACCTGCTCCTTCGCCTATCCGACTCCTAGTGCCTCGGACCCAACTTTCATCGCAGATCCCGTTGGATTGGAGTGCGCTTCGAGCACTGCGGCAGCGCCGGCTTACTGCGCCCTGGACATCGGCCCCGCCCCTGGAACTGTGAAGGGGTATTCGCAGAACCACGGCAAGAGCACGACGACACCTTGCGACGCCAGTGATGGATGCCTTGGGCCGGGCATGGTTACCATGACCATCCAAACCAATGTAAACCCGAATGCCACCACCAGTCGCAATGCGGGCAAGAGCACCGTTGCACTCGCGGCTCTCTTCGGGCTAGGCTTCCTCGGCTTCACCTTCCGCAGACGGGCATCGCGATTCGGAGGTTTTCTGATGATCGTATGTCTCCTGCTCTGCGGCGGCGCCATCGCCGGTCTGACCGCTTGCAGCACCAAGACCCTGGGGTCGACCTCAGTAACCGGGGTCACGCCGGCCGGAAGCTACTGGGTTACGGTTACCGCCAAGGAAACCGGTAGTATGATTGTTATCATTAACGCGGGTCAAGCAGGCGCAACAGCGAAGACCGTTTACGGCAACGGAAACGACATGTCTCTGCCGTATACCATCAACGTCACGGTTGGTAAGTAATCAATAGCGCTTTGGAAGAAGCGGGAGCGAGCCATCGCTCCCGCCTTTCTTTTATGCGCAGTGAATGATTGACATCTTGTGAGCACTTGCACCAAGTTGCAAAACCCGCTTCGGCCTGTTGCCACGCGAACAGTATGTGAGCTTCCTTGAAATCCCTCACATTCCCTTCGCGAACGATACAGCGAATGAGGAAGCGCGGCAGCAGGCGAGCGGTGTCCAGGACAAAATCGCTGAACTCCGCAGAGACATTGTGTCGTCGCGGGGAATCGCGGATCAGGCAAATCATTCGGCTGATCAGATGAAGAGCGGCTCCGACTGCTCCGGGCCGCTCGCGCCATCTGCCAGACCATCGGGCAGCTTTGGGCGGCCAAGCAGCGCACGATGGCACATGAAAACTAGAACCAAATGGATAGCGTTGACGAGGAGATATCCAGATCGGAGAGCGAAGAGTTCATCGTACGCGAACGACGCTCGACCGGCTATAGCATTTTCGGAAGATGAATATCAATCTTGCTCTGGCACTCCTTCAAAACGCCGGCCGAAAAGTGCTTTGTAACAGGGCACGACTTCAGTCGTGCCGAAAGTCCAGCAAAATCAAAAGGGCTTTAGCCCCTGCGGGAGATATTTCGCGGCTTTTCGAACGCTCGGTAGATTCACCAGACACTGCCTAGCCCCTGAGGGATTCTGTTCGTTCTGCGCCACCACTTTCGGCCTGGGTTGAGCCTTTCCCTGAGCTAGCTTGATATTCATCTTTCGGAAATGCTGTAGACCGAAACCATGACCTCAAGTCGGCGCGACCAGCAGGGAGCGACGAGCTAGGATGACGCAATAAAGTTCACACTATTTCCGAATAATGCTCTAGGGAGCCTCTGCGCAGGTGCATGATTTTTCATTGACAGCGCGAGCGCAGTTGATCGTTTTTGATTTTGCATCGGTTTTTTGCCGAAAAAACAGGGCGCTACGGGGCGGTTTCGTCTCTGGGAGGCCGTTTTCCGGCCTCCAGAGACACTACGCCCCTTGCGGGGCCAGCCGGTTGCGGTGTTG
>Ga0302140_10003309_pt1 | contig 20667 bp, 11 predicted proteins | sample I_Bog_E1_1_FD_202095 | JGI IMG/M metagenome (GOLD analysis project Ga0302140, IMG submission 202095) | Peat permafrost microbial communities from Stordalen Mire near Abisko, Sweden - I_Bog_E1_1 | ecosystem: Environmental > Terrestrial > Soil > Wetlands > Peat | place: Sweden: Abisko, Stordalen... | reverse complement strand
CGTACCTGGCTGCCCTGCACATTGCCCAGCGGAAGGTGGAGCTCATCGGAGCAACGCCGTCGCCCGAAGCAGCTTTCGACATTCTCGCCGAGAACAGCGCATGGGGATCGCTCTATGTTGCCCGCAACGAACGGTACGGCGCGCGCCCCGGCAACCCGGACTTCATCTATCGCACGCCGTACATCCGCCACGTAACGCCGGCTGTTCCCTTGCTCAGCCCTGACATTGAGATTCCCATGCAGCAGTACTCCACCGGAACCGTCCCGCTGGCAACCTACCTCACCAACTTCACCGCCGCGCTGCTCACACCGGACGGCTCGAACGCAGCCGTCGCCCGCACTCTCCAGATCGGCTGCCTCTACCGGTATTTTGTGGATGAGGCCCGCCAATTGCCAGTCGAAGTGCCGGTGGCGCTGTCGGTCCCCACTACCATCCTGCCTTCGAGTCCTGTCTTACAAAGTCTGGCAGAGTCAGTGCAGGTTTTCCTGACCAACAGTAGCCTTATGCCGCAGCAGGACGACGGCAGCCAGTTTGTATTCACTTTTTCGCTTTTCGACGACGCCTTAAGCACCACGTTGCCCCTGCTCAAGCTTGACCGCGTAACGCTGCCCGCGTGGCTCGCGGCGCCCGCAAAGGAGAAGAATCAATGACCCTTTTTGATCGTCCTCGCACGTCCAGCGCCGACGAAGGCATCACTGGCCCCCCGGGCCCTACAGGTCCGCCGGGGCCGACCGGGGCCGAGGGCGCTACCGGAACAGTCGGAGCGACTGGAATTCCCGGCGCGACCGGACTATTAGGTCCCACGGGCGCGCCGGGCGTCACCGGTTCGGTAGGTGCAACAGGATTGCAGGGCTTGACCGGGCAAGTCGGCGCAACCGGTTCGCCCGGCGCTTTGTGGAATTGGATGGTGCTCAACGGCATCACCGGACCCGAAGGCGTACGCGGTGCGACGGGAATCCAGGGCGAGACCGGTCCGGATGGAGCTACGGGCCTGCAGGGCGTCACCGGGATTCCAGGCGGCACGGGATCCGAAGGTCCCACGGGATCGCCGGGCGTTACGGGCGCGGATGGCCTGACAGGTGCAAACGGTCTTCCCGGCACAACCGGTGCCGATGGCCTGGCAGGTGCAAACGGCATTGCCGGAGCTACAGGCGCCGATGGCTTGACTGGATCAAACGGCCTTCCCGGGGCTACGGGTGCCGATGGTCTGACTGGCGCAAACGGACTTCCCGGAGTTACAGGTGCCGATGGCCTGACTGGCGCAAACGGACTTCCCGGCGTGACAGGAGCTGACGGGTTGACAGGCGCGAACGGACTCCCCGGTACTACGGGAGCCGACGGCATTCAAGGCCCAACTGGTACGCCAGGTTGGCAAGGCCCAACAGGATCAGACGGTATTCAGGGCCCGACCGGTTGGCAGGGACCCACGGGCACGGACGGCCTGCAAGGCCCAACCGGCTGGCAAGGCCCCACGGGTTGGGAAGGACCAACGGGTTGGGCTGGCCCAACTGGCCCGCCTGGGAAGCAGGGCGTCACCGGCCCTCCCGGACCGAGTCCGACCGACCTGATGTACTACATCAAGTGGGACATCAATGTTTTTCTAACCTACCTGATGGGTTACATGACGCCCGATCAGATAGAGTACTTCGTCACCTATCTGCGTGGGCTGACATATTGCTACCAGAAGGCATTTGGCCAAATTCCGGCATGGATGCCGGGTCCGGTGATTCCGGCTCCTCTGGACGCGATCAAACCGCTCACCCCCGAGCAGGTTGCGTCGCTTACGCCGGAGCAGCTCGCCGCGCACCTCAAGCCTCAGGCTGACCTTCAACGCACAAGTTGTGGGGCGGGAAGCTCGACAGACACCTCGTCCTGCAACGTCTTCACCCCGTCGAAGATACTCTGCCATTCCGCGGCCACGGCGTCCCATGTTTGTTCGGCCGCCCACGCTCGGCCACGGCTGGCAAGCGCATCCCGCCGTTCCCGATCGAGCAGCAGCGCCACCACCGTTTCCACCGCCAACCTGCGATATTCCTCGCTGTATGCGTCGCCGCCAAGCAACACGCCGCGATTGGCCACCGTGGTGCGCAGCGCTCCCAGGTCGCTTGCCACGCATACAGCTCCCGCCATCTGCGCTTCAAGCGCCGTGATGCAGTAAGTCTCTTCAAAGCGCGTGGGATAAAACCAGATGTCGCTGCGCATCATTTCGCATGCCAGTTCCTGCTGTCCAATGCGGCCGCGGAAGAACACACCCGGCTGCTGCATGGCTGTGCGAATCCGGTCGCGCCAGGCTTCTGCATCCCGGTCCATACGCATGCCCAACGCCCGGTCCCAATTCTCGAACCCGTAAAAGATATGCAGCTCCGCCTCGGGCAGCCGCTCGCGGATGCGTGGAAAAAGCTCAAGTAGCGTATCGAGACCGCGGTCGGGGCTGGAAGAATAAAAGAACCGAAAAGGCTGGCGTTCTTCCTGGCCCGCGAATCGCTCCGGTGTCAGTCCGTTGCGCGTCACAACGATCTTGCTCGCATCTAGCCTGTGCGTCCGGGCAAACGCATCGCGATGCGACGGGCTCAGGCAGAAGATTGCATCCAATTCACCCGCACGCTGGTGCAGTACATCTCCACCAGCCCCGCGCGCAGGAATAGCGTTCATGTCGTGTGCCCAGAAATAGCGCTTCGTGGCGCGCACAGCTTCCAAAAGCAGTTGCGCGTATCGAGAAACAATAAACACGTCCATGTGAAATGACTCCGCGAAATTCGAGAAGCGATCCAGGTGCACATAGTCAACGCCCGCGCACGTACCCTCCTCGCATTCCCCAAACACCACCACTCGATAGCCGCGCCGCACAAAGGCTTCCCCCAGCTTGGCCGCTGCCGTTTCCGAGCCGCCAATTCCCCGCCGGTCCAGCGTAGAGCCATTCCACTTTTCAAATGCGTATCCGGTGTGAATCACCAACAGCGGCTTCTCATACTTAGATTCGAGCCGCCTGCGATTCCAGTCATCTTCGGTGTCCTCGGTGCGCAACGCGCGGCTCACTCCGCCAAAGTGGAATACGAAGCTGCGCTCATCCACCATCGATGGGAAGCCGAGCTTCGAAGCCCTCATGCCGTAGTCCACATCTTCGCAAAGGTTGTAGAAGCCTTCATCCAGCGGTCCTACCCGCTCAAACACCGCGCGCGGCATCACCGTACAGTAGAACGGAACCCACGGCTGTCGATGATTTCGCTGCTTGCCCGGCGCGAAAGTCCAAACCTGCTCAGGCGCAAAAGAACGGGCAGGATCGGAGCGCAGGCACACACGGCCGTTCTCGAGCATCAGCCCGCCGGGCGTTAGCGGCACGCCTTCAATGGCGAGATCGTAGTCGTGCAGCCAGCCCTTGTCGCAATTCGAAAGCGGATTACAGAGGCCCGGTGTCTGGCGGACGCGTTCGAGCAGAGGCTCGAGCCAGCCGTGACTCACAATCGTATCGTCGTTCAACAAGCAGACAAACGGCGCGCTTCCCGCTCCTACTCCACGATTGACTGCCTGGGCAAATGCCAGCGGAGAGTCGGGCCGGATGCAGGTCACGTGCTCAGGAACATTGATCTCTGCGCCGCGCGCGCCAGCATCCACCACGATGATACGGAAAGGAACTTTGGTGCAGGAAGCCAAGCTTGCCAAACATGCCTGAAGGTACTCACCGGCGCGGAAAGAAGGAATGACAATATCGACTTCAGGCTCCGGTTGGGCGGCAACTTGCGCGGGCCCAAACTTCGCGGAAAGGTAGCTTCGGTTGTACAGCAGGTTCGAATCTGCAGGGCGTTCGGCAAGGGCGCGCTCGTTCCACTCGTAAGCAAGCCGAGTCTGGCCCATGCGGTCGTACGCCAGGCATAACTGCACGGCCGGCCGAACAAGATAATCTGCCGGTTGAACCGGCCCAAGCAACTGCGGCACCGGTCGCACCGCCTGCTTATACCAGAAGGCCGCCTCTTCAGCGTCGTTTTCATCAAGCGCAAGGTCGCCTAGCAGGCAATAGGATTCGGCGCGTTCCGGCATCGCTGCCCGAGCCTGTTTGGCAGCTTGCCGTGCGCGCGCCCGCCATGTCAGCGCCGCCTCCGGCTCGCTCATCGCCATGCGCCGGGCCGCATCTCCCAACCGGTCCATGGCCAGAAACCGGTCCTCGATCCACGCGGCCGGCAGCGCCAGGTAGCGCTCGTAAGCCTCCACGGCTCGCACCGTTTCGCCCGCATCATCCAGTTCGCGCGCCAGGTAATACGCGGTGCGCGGATTGTTGCCGCCTCCGGGTTTGGCAACCGCTTTCTCAAGAATGCGCAGATTCCTCCGCTGGTCACTAGCGGCGCCCTGCGGCGTGCGCATATGACGGACGGCAATCTCCACCCGCTCGGTATCTCTCCCCGTCGCTGTCAGATGTTCGTGTACCTCTCCCACCCATCGAATGGCGGGCAGGTTGCGCACCAGGCGCTCGCGATAGAGCGTGCACGTGGAACGGCCATACTCATCGTGCGCATACTCGTAAGGAAGAAAGTAGACATCGTGCTGCAGCCGCGGTTTCAGTTCAATCAATTGCCGCAACGAATCTGCAGGCAGCACATCGTCCGCGTCGAGCCAAAGAATGTACTCCCCGCCTGCAAGATCGAACGACCGGTTGCGTGCGGCCGCAAAGTCGTCGCACCATTCGAATTGCTCCACCCGAGCCCCGAGCCGCTCCGCAATCTCAATGGTGCTGTCGGTCGAACCTGTATCGACCACAACAATCTCGTCCGCCAGTCCCTGTGCGGAAAGCAGACACCGTTCCAGAACTTCCGCTTCGTTACGGACGATCATGCAGAGAGTGAGCTTGGGGATCACGCGGATATTCCTCTCGCCATCGGTACGCAAACTCTAGCATGCCATTTCCGCGAAGGCGCCGCCACAGTGAAAGTGTGCAGTGACCCGGGCACAGGAACTCGCAGCCCGGCCAGGCTCCATGGACTTCCAACCATGTAACGGGCACTCATAGGTTAAAACGGGACATCTGATCTAACAATCCAACAACCCCACCCGGCTGCTGATTTCAAACCGATCTCAAGATGGAAAGGAATCTGGAGCCGTAATAAGCCGAATGTCGTGTCACGGTGATTTCCGCATGTTATGGTTTCCGGCGAAATTAACGGAATTGGAGAGAAATACGGTGACAGGAGTGTCTATGGTTAAAGCCGTTAACTTATTTATTTTGTGTCGGATGTCTTTAGACTCAGACATATGGGAAGATTTCTGGCGGAGAGGGGGATTCGAACGATCTCCATCTAAAGAAGTTATGCCTAGATTTCAGTGAAATACCCCCAAATATACATCCCAGGAGAATTCGGTCAAGCACAGTTTTTTCCACTTCGCCCTGAGCCAGAACTGAAAGTGTGTCTCTCCGCTAACGAATTCGTTCACGGATTTCGTGACACCTCTCAATCTGCTCAACTTGCAATATGGGCGATTCTCCCGCAGGCAACTCTGCACAACATTGATGGAATGCGGCCGTTGCCTCCTTAAGGTCTTCGGAAGCGAGTTCGATTCGCTTAGTGCATGTTCTCAAATGGGACTTGATTGTATCAAAGCGGCGTCGGCGGACTGGACAGATTTAAGCTCTTTGTTAAGGAGCCGCATGGTGGCATCCTTCGACATCTGCTCATCCAGTTCCCGCTCGAGAGATACGAAGAGAGCATCGACCCGTGCCTCGAACGCGCGCATGTCGCGCCCGATGCCCTCAATTCGCCGCTGGCGGGCACTTCGTTCCTTCAAGAGCTGCGGAAACTCCTCCCATGCCTCGAGTGAGTCCAGACTTGAGTAATCAAACGCAACGACATCAGCAACGTGAGTTCGTGCTATTCCGAACGCAATGCGACCATTGGTTGAATTTGGATAGCTCGGAGGCTCGACAGGAGTGCAAACGTTGCATAGAGTGCAATAGAGCCGAAAGCCCCAGCAAAAGCTGCGGTTGGTGAAAAAATCACCGGTTGACTCACTCGTGCATCGACCAGCCGGAGGGAACAATACGCAATGGGAATAGCACCGAAGCAACCGACCATCGATCCAAGAACGCCCTCAGCGAAGAATTGAAGAAGAACATCCGTGCGCGTCGCCCCGATGCTCCGCGAGCACACGCCATCCACTAAGGAGCACGTCGTATGACCGAACACTCTGTTGTCATGCTTGTCTGCCTCGCCATCATCGCAGCGCTCGCGATCCTTATGTATGTCTCAGGCCGCAGCCAGGCTTCCGCTCTTACCGCCGTCCACGACCTCCGCCAGACCCTGCAGCAGATCCTCGCCAATAACCAGAAGATCGACCAAGTACTTCAAGACCAGCCCCCGTCCTCTACGACGCTCACAAGAGAATCTGCACTGTAACAAAAGGGGTCGAAAAACCTGCCCGGTAAGTCCAGCAATATCAACGGCCGAATCGGGAGATTCGGCCGTCTGAAAAGGTGTGGGTTGCGAAACAGACGAATGAACCCAAAAGACTCAATTGAGCGTAAATCCTTGAGAAGATGATGATCAGCCTGGAACGATCATTCGCAAACTCGCATCAGCGGCTGGATCGCGTTGATTCGAGAAAGTAATCGAAGAAGAGGCGCGTCATGGTCCCAAACCCTCTGAGCTATCGGTAGCCTCACGCATTCACATGACTTTCATCCCGCTATCACTGAAGCCTTGAATTGAACTGTGATACGCTTTCCCATTCTCCGAAGTAGGCGTATGCCGCACGTCTGCGATCCATGCAGGCTGTCGGCGATCGTTATCGACCGCCCTTTCTTATTGACTAAGTAATAAATCGCGGCAAGCCGGTTCAACATGTTTCAGGAGCAAATAGCCATGATCTCTAGTCCTCTCCCGGCATTTCAGGCGATTCCTGCCGATTCCTCTCGTCGCCTTTCCGGCAGCGTTTGTAGAAAGCGCAAAAATACCCGCCCTTTTCCGATACAAGCTGCGTTGTGCTGCCTGGTCGCCATTTTGCTATGCGCCATCCCAGTCGTGGCGCAGCAATCGCTCCTGACCCGCCATGTGCGTGAGGCTACTCTCAGTGGGAAAACGAAGCCGCTCGGATCGCTCGCTGCAAATCAAATCATTCAGTTGGATATTGTTCTGCCACTCAGCGATCAGGCGGGGCTGCACACCTTCCTCAGCGAACTTTACGATCCGGCCAGTCCGTCATACCGGCACTTCCTCACTGTTGCGGAGTTCACTCAGAGGTTTGGCCCCAGCCAGGCAGACTATGACGCCGCAGTTGATTTCGCCAAGGCGAACGGCCTTACGATCGTCGGTGGCACGCGAGATGGGATGGACGTGCAGGTGAAAGGACCCGTTTCGGCGATCCAGACTGCTTTTCACGTCAATATGCGGACGTACCAGCACCCCACGGAGAACCGCACCTTTTTTGCGCCGGACCGCGAGCCCACGGTGAATCTGCCGTTCCAGCTCTGGCGTATCTCCGGTTTGGACAACTACTCCCTTCCGCATAGCATGCTCGTAAGCAAAAGCGACTACGCCGCAGCTCATGGAATTGCTTCTGAAAACGTGATCTCCCACGCATCTACCGGCTCTGGACCTTCAGCATCGTTTCTTGGCAGCGACATGCGTGCGGCCTACTACGGTGGATCGGAATTGACCGGCGCCGGTCAGAACCTGGGGTTATTGGAGTTTGCAGGCACTGACCTGACCGATTTGAATACCTATTTCACAAATGCCGGACAAACCAACAACGTGCCGGTCACTCTGCAGTCTGTCGATGGAACCAGCACGAGCTGCACCTGTACCGCAACCAAATGTACGGCGCCAGGCGTTTCTCCGGCTTGCGACGATACGGAACAGACACTTGACATGACTCAGGCTATCGGGATGGCCCCGGAATTATCCAGCCTGGTGATGTACGTCGGCTCCACGGATACTGCGCTTCTCAGCGCCATGACCACCAACAACCCGCTTCCCACAACCATTGGCTGTTCGTGGAGTTGGACATCTGCGGATCCAAGTACACTTGACCCTTACTTTGAAAGAATGGCGGCTCAAGGCCAGAACTTCTTTGCCGCTTCCGGCGACCACTCCACCTGGGCATCAGGATCTGTGAATACCGATGCCTGGCCTGCAGACGATGCGAATGTCGTTTCTGTTGGTGGCACAGATCTGATAACCGCCGCCGCTGGGGGAGCCTGGCAAGGGGAGACGGCTTGGTCGCTCAGTGGAGGCGGGATCTCTCCGAACGGTATCGCAATCCCCGCGTGGCAACAGCTTCCCGGCGTAATCAACTCCAGCAATCAGGGTTCGACGACCCTTCGCAACGGTCCGGACGTTTCAGCGAACGCAAACTTCACTTTCTACGTCTGTGCCGACCAAAAAGCCTGCACCGCCAACAATTGGGGCGGCACCAGCTTCGCCGCCCCCATGTGGGCCGGCTACATTGCCCTGGTAAATCAGCAGTTGATTAGCAGCGGCAATTCGACCATCGGCTTCCTCAACCCGACTATTTATTCGCAGAACCTGACGCCCGAGTATGCGTCGGATTTTCACGACATCACACGCGGGGTGTCGGGCAATTATCCAGCCGTGACAGGGTATGACCTTGTAACTGGCTGGGGGAGTCCAAACGGCCAGAACCTGATAAACGCGCTGGCCCCGCTCGGTCCATCCTTTCTGTTGTCAGCCTCGCCGGCAGGCCTTAGCTTCACGCAAGGCGAATCGGGAACAACCGCGATCACAGTGTTCGGTGAGGACGGATTTACCGGAAGCGTGAGTCTGGCTGTATCCGGTCTCCCAAACGGCGTGACGGCATCGTTCTCTCCCAACCCCACCACCGGAACCAGTGTGCTCACGCTTTCGGCAAGCGGCGCTGCCGCTACTGGAACATTTAACCCAATCGTGACCGGCGTTTCCGGCTCACTGACAGCATCGGTCACTCTTTCCCTGATTGTTGCAAATCCTGTCCAGGTTACCGCGCCACCGCCCGTGAACTTCGGAGCGGTAAACGTTGGGAGCACTAGCCCGGCAATCAGCATCGCTTTCACCTTCGATATAGCCGGTACGTTTGGCAGCAAGGCCGTGCTGACACAGGGTGCCCCAGCTCTGGATTTTGCTGATGCAGGAACAGGAACCTGCGTGGCCGGCACCGCATATGCGGCCGGCCAAAGCTGCACAGTCGACGTGACCTTCACACCGACGTTAGCCGGATATCGCTACGGTGCGGTAGTACTCGAAGACAACTCTGGAAATGGAATGGCCACCAGCTATCTGCAAGCCACGGGAGTCGGGCCTCAAATCACCTTTCCACCGGGAATCCAGAGCACCCAGGTCAGCGGGTTCAACCGTCCCTTCGGCGTAGCGGTGGATGGGAGCGGGAACATTTATGTTCCGAATTCTATTGCCAACACTTTGGAAGAAGTGTTGGCGGTCAATGGCAGCATCCCTCCCTCGCCAACGATTCGAACTTTAGGCAGCGGCTTTCTTGAACCAACCGATGTTGCCGTGGATGGTGCAGGAAACGTCTACGTCGCAGATGATGGAAATGGCGCAGTGAAGGAGCTTCTTGCGGTCAATGGCAGCATCCCGGATTCGCCCACCATTCTCGTGCTGGGTGGTGGTTTCAAGTACCCAATAGGTGTCGCGGTTGACGGTGCGGGGAACGTCTACGTTGCTGATCCGGGTAATGAGGCTGTGGAAGAGCTCCTCGCGGTGAATGGGAGTATCCCCGCCGTGCCCACCATCCTCACGCTGGGCAGTGGCTTCAACAATCCCCAAAGTGTAGCGATCGACGGCAGCGGGAATGTCTACGTTGCAGACACCGCCAACAGCGAGATAAAGGAGCTTCTGGCAGTCAATGGCAGCATTCCTGCCTCGCCCACGATCAAGATCCTGGGCAGCGGTTTCGATGTACCGTATAGCGTTGCGGTGGACAGCAATGGCGATGTCTTCGTTGTCGATACAGGGAACAACGCGGTCAAGGAACTACTGGCGGTCAACGGGAGCATTCCCGCCTCACCTACGATTCTCACGCTGGGCAGCGGCTTCAGCTTTCCTGACGGTGTGACAGTAGACGGGAAGGGGAACGTCTACGTGTCCGACGATTACAACAGCCGGGTGGTGAAACTGGATTTCGCGGACCCGCCGAGTCTCACATTTCCCTCCACGGCGGTAGGATCAACCAGCAGTCCGCAATTGGTCACAGTAGAAAACTCAGGTAACGCGCCGTTGACTTTCCCAATTCCGTCGACGGGGAATAATCCGAGCCTCTCGGCGAATTTCAATTTGAATAGCGGCGGAGCCTCGGCTTGCCCGCTCCTCAGCAGCAGTTCGTCTGTGCCAGGGACGCTAGCCGCCGGCGTATCCTGCCAGTTGTCCGTGAGCTCAGCTCCTACAGCAGTGGGGGCGCTGAGCGGCTCTCTTGAACTGACAGATAACAATCTCAATGCCACCGCGCCTGGCTATGCAACGCAAAGCATTCTGCTAAATGGCTCTGGTACATTTTCAGTCACGGCATCACCCGCTTCCCTTACCGTGTATCAAGGCGGTTCCAACACAACCACGATCACTGTTGCGGTTACAGGGAGCGTGAGCCTTGCTGCATCGGGATTGCCCAGCGGTGTAACCGCATCGTTCAGTCCCAACCCCACAACCGGAACCAGTTTGCTCACGCTGACCGCCAGCAGCGCTACCACTGCCGGAACTTACAACCTGACAATCACCGGAACCTCGGGCACACTGAGTGCGACGATCCCGCTCTCTCTGACGGTTGCTGTACCGCCAAGCTTTACGCTCGCGGCGTCGCCGTCCCCTATCACCCTGATTCAGGGAATACCCAACACAACCCAAATCACGGTGACCGGCCATAACGGATTCACGGGTAACGTTACTCTGACTGGATCCAACCTGCCGAGCGGTATCACCGCGACATTCTCTCCTAACCCCACAACCGGAACCAGCGTTGTCACGCTAAACGCGAGCAGTGCCGCATCTCCCGGAGACTACGCGTTTACTTTCACAGGTACATCTGGCACGTTAACTGCATCCACCACGGTCTTTGTTGATATGCCATCTTTTTACCTGCAAAGCTCGTCATCGTCCTTGAGTGTCGGGCAGGGTGCGTCAGTGACCGACACGATTACGGTGGTCGACACAGGCGGCTACCCCTTTGACGTAAACCTTGCAGCATCCGGCCTGCCAAGCGGTGTAACGGCATCGTTCACCCCGAATCCCACAACCGGGACCAGTGTGCTCACTCTGACCACCAGCAGCACCGCCGCGCCCGGAACCTACCACATAACCATTACCGGAACTTCCTATGCGGCGACTTCAACGACCTCAATCTACCTTTCGATCTATTCACCGAGTTTCACCCTCAAAGCTTCACCCACTTCTCTGACGATGAATCAGGGAACTTCAGCCTCATCCACAATTACGGTCAACCCCTTGTACGGTTTCATGGGCAATGTCGCTCTGTCTGTGTCTGGATTGCCAGCCGGTGTCACTGCATCGATTAGTCCGAACCCCACAACCGGAACCAGCACGCTCACGGTGACCGCCATCAGCACCTCAAGTACTGGAACTTTTGGTCTATTCATCTCTGGCAACTCTGGGACTCTGTTTGCGTCGACTCAGATAACCCTGAACATCAATCTCAATCCCGCGGCAACTTTCACGCTCGCAGCGCCGCCAGTCATTCTTAACTCAAATCAAGGTGCACTCAGCCAATCCACGGTCTCCGTGACATTTTCCAGTGGATATGCCGGCGACGTGAATCTCACGGCATCTGGTCTCCCTGGCGGCGTCAGCTCTTCGTTTAACACCTCGCCAGTCTACGGATCTGGAACGAGCATTCTTCTTCTGAACACGTACGCAGCCGTGACCCCGGGAAACTACAACGTAACCGTCACCGGAACCTGTGGCTCGAAGATCGTCAATACCTCATTTGTTCTTACGGTCGTTGTACCAACCTTCACAATCAGCCCTTCGGTTGGTTCTGGCGGGATCATACAAGGCTCAACGCTGCAAGACACGATAACCGTTACTCCTCTCACGGGATTCACTGGCAGCGTGACTCTGTCGGCATCAGGCATGTCAAGTGGAGTAACTGCATCCTTCTTGCCGAACCCCACAACCTCAAGCAGCATACTCACGCTGACTGCGAGCAACTCCGCAAACATCGTAGGTTCTACGGTGCTCATCACAGGGACCGATGGCACACAAACGGCTAACGCCATTATTGGTGTCTACATTATCGCCGCTCCACAGAGCTTTTCTCTTGCGGTTGCCCCTTCAACTTTAACCATTGCTCCAGGGAACTCCGGTACTTCCACGATCTCAGTGACCGATCAGGGTGGTTTCACCGGCAGCGTGAGTCTTTCCGCGTCCGGCCTGCCGACGGGTGTGACCGCATCATTCACTCCGAATCCCACAACAGGGACCAGCGCACTCACGCTTTCCACGAGCAGTTCCGTTGCCACCGGAACCTATAACGTGACAATCACAGGAACGTCCGGTTCATTGACCGCAACCACCAATGTTGCTTTGACGATCATGCCGCAGGGCTTTGCGCCGCCGAGTGCGAATTACGGATCGGTGAACATTGGGACCTCCAGCCCAGTGCAGACATTGACATACTCTTTTGGCTCTGCAGTCACACTCGGCTCGACAGCAGTTCTCACGCAGGGCGCACCTGGGCTCGACTTTACGGACGCGGGTTCGGACACCTGCACCGCAAATACCGAATACGCCGCCGGTCAATCCTGCACTATGAACGTAACCTTCACGCCAAGGTTCCCTGGAACGCGCTATGGCGCGGTGGAACTGAATGACAACAACGGAAACGTAGTTGCCACCGCCTACCTTCAAGGCACAGGCGTTGGACCCCAGTTAAACTTCCTGCCGGGTGTACAGACTACGCTGGGAAGTGGCTATAACTTGCCTACTGGTGTGACGGTGGACAGCAGTGGAGATGTTTTTGTCGCCGATTTTGATAACTTCCAAGTGAAAGAAATTCTGGCGGTCAATGGAAGCATTCCATCTTCGCCAACTATCAAGATCATCGGCAGCGGGTTTGACACTCCGAGCGGCCTGGCAATCGACGGAATTGGGAATATCTATGTTGCTGACATGGGATATAGTGCCGTCTACGAAGTTTTGAAGGCTGGCGGTTATACAACTGTAGAAACCTTGGGCGGCGGATTTCTTAATCCTACCAGCGTGGCAGTAGACGGCAGTGGAAATGTCTACGTAGCCGACTTCAACAACAACGCGGTGAAAGAGATTCCCCCTGGCTGTGCTGAAAGCACATGCGTCACGACGCTGGGTAGCGGTTTTACCAAGCCATTTGGCATAGTCATCGACAGCAGTGCAAACGTATTTGTAACCGATACCGGTAATTTGGCAGTCAAGGAGATACTGGCTGTTGGCGGCTACACCACGATCAACACTTTGGCCAGCGGATTCTCGTTTCCCGAAGGTTTGGCTATAGATACGAATGGAAATCTATATGTCGCGGATGCTGGCGCCAGTACGATCTCGAAGATTCTCATCGCAGACGGTAATAACACCGTGAATACGATGACCTATAGTTTCAACCAGCCATCCGGCGTAGCGGTGGATCAGTCAGGGAATGTCTATGTCGCCGATACAAACAATAACCAAGTCGCAAAACTCGATTTCGTTGACCCACCAAGCCTCACCTTCGGCAGCAGCACGGTTGGCATAACCAGCACAGATAGCCCGCAGACAGTCACGGTAGAGAACGTTGGAAATGCCGTGTTGAGTTTCCCGATTCCGGCAAGTGGCAACAATCCCAGCATTGCGCCGAACTTCTTTTTGAATAGTGGACAGGCTTCGCCGTGCCCACTCGTCAACGGCAGTTCTTCGGCAGCGGGTACGCTGGGGGCAGGTGCATCCTGCCAGTTGCCCATAAGCTTTACACCTACCGCAGCAGGGGCGCTCAGCGGCTTCCTGGTCCTTACGGATAACAATCTGAACGCCGCTGCACCTGGCTACACCTCGCAGAGCATCGCACTAAGCGGCACGGCGACTCAGGCTACGCCCTCCATTACATGGGCCGGACCTGCGGCAATCACTTATGGCACGGCATTGAGCGCAACGCAATTGAATGCCAGCTCGACGATTGCCGGAACATTTACTTATTCACCTGCGGCCGGAACGGTGCTGACCGCCGGGTTGCAAACGCTGACGGTGAATTTCACGCCGTCCGACACCGCTGACTACACCACCGCCACCGCCAGCGTGACAATCACAGTCAATCCGGCCACTCCCACAGTCACATGGACTAACCCTGCAGCCATCACTTACGGCACGGCACTCAGCGGGACGCAGTTGAATGCCACATCGACGATCGCTGGAACCTTCAGTTATTCGCCCGCGTCGGGAACAGTGCTGGCGGCTGGATCGCAGGCCCTTACGACCACCTTTACTCCCAGCGACACCGTCGACTACACCTCGACAACGGCAACAGTCCTCCTGACCGTCAACAAGGCCACGCCGACCATCAGTTGGGCGACTCCCGCAGCCATCTCCTACGGCACGGCGCTGAGCGGCACGCAACTGAATGCCACTTCGACGATCGCCGGAACTTTCACCTATTCACCGGCGGCTGGGACAGTGCTGGGGGCCGGACAGCAAACGCTAACGGCAACCTTTACCCCAACCGACACAACTGACTACACCACTGCGACGGCCAGCGTATCACTTACAGTAAGCAAGCGGACTCCGGCGGTCAGTTGGGCCACGCCTGCAGCCATCACATACGGTACAGCTCTGAGCGCAACACAATTGAATGCAACTTCGATGGTGGCTGGAACATTCAACTATTCACCTGCAGCGGGGACGGTACTGAATGCGGGAACGCAGACGCTCACCGTTAGCTTTACACCAACAGATATGACGGACTACGCGACGTCGACCGCAACGGTTAGTTTGATCGTGAACAAAGCCGCGCTCACCATTAGCTGGCCTTCACCTGCAGCAATCTCCTACGGAACAGCCTTGAGCGCTACTCAATTGGACGCCACCTCCACAGCGGTAGGAATCTTCGTGTACTCGCCAGCAGCGGGGACGGTGCTGGCGGTTGGGAACCACACACTAGCGGTCACTCTCACTCCGACGAATGCGGCAAACTATACTCCATCGACAGCCACGGCAAGCGTCACGCTGACAGTGAACAAGGCAACGCCGACAATTTCCTGGGCGACACCTACGGCCATCACCTACGGCACAGCGTTGAGTGCAACGCAACTCAATGCCACTTCTGCTGTGGCGGGAACATTTGCCTATTCGCCTGTATCAGGGACGGTGTTGAGCGCCGGAAAGCAGACGCTGACCGCGACGTTTACTCCGACTAGCACGACGGACTACACCATTGCGACTGCAACCGTAACCATAACCGTGAACAAGGTGACTCCAGCAATTTCCTGGGCGACGCCAAAGGCAATCACCTATGGCACGGCGCTGAGTGCAACGCAACTCAATGCCACTTCGACGGTGGCTGGGACGTTTGCCTATTCGCCTATGTCCGGGACGGTATTAAGCGCCGGCCAGCAAACGTTGACGGTGACCTTCACGCCAACAAACACAACAGACTACACAACTGCGACATCAAGCGTCACGTTGACGGTGAACAAGGTAACGCCGGCAATTACATGGCCAGCGCCGAAGGCAATCACCTACGGCACCGCACTAAGTGGAACCCAACTGAACGCTACTTCGACGGTGGCTGGGACATTCGCGTACTCGCCGGCAGCCGGAACGGTGTTGAGCGCTGGGCAGCATACGCTGACCGCGACATTCACACCAACAAATACCACTGACTACGCAACTGTAACCGCAAATGTAACCTTGACCGTCAACCCAGCACCAAGCTTCACTTTGGGAGGCTCACCCACTTCGCTGACCTTAGCCCAGGGCGCTTCTGGGAAAACAACCATCACTGTCTCCGACAAAAACGGATTCACGGGTAGTGTAACGCTGGCTGCATCCGGGCTACCCAGTGGAGTGACTGCCGCTTTCGGCACCAACCCCACTACGGGAACAAGCGTATTGACGCTCACTGCGAGCAGCACAGCCCCCACCGGAACCGCTACAGTGACGATAAACGGGACTTCAGGCAGCCTGACCGCCAGCACTACGATTGCCCTAACCATCAGTTGCACGCCCACAGCAATCGTTCCGTACATTTACGTGAATGGAGTCTGGACCGAAGAATCATCAGTCACCGTGAGTTCGCCATCCACTGTCGTGGATCTCGGGCCGCAGCCGACCAGCGGCGGATCATGGAGCTGGAGCGGTCCAAGTGGGTACACATCCACCTCGCGCCAAATCAGCAGTATTCCTCTTACCGTAGGCACTGACTCGTATTTGGCCACCTACACCAACTCCGGTGGGTGCAAGAGCACAGAGACGTTTACCATTACCGTGAAATAAGAGTGTGGGTAACACCATCGCTTATTGATCCCCATCAACCCAGCCCCCGAAAAGGGGCGTCTGATGGTTTCAAAGCCGCATAGGGTTTCACTTGATTTTCACCTCGGAGTTATGGCGCAAGTGCGGATCGCTGGAGCCGCCCAAGCAACATGACGTGAACGGTACTGGGAAAGTTGGCATGTGCCTACCGAACTTGATGAGCGAGCGAGTGAATTGACTCAACAACCCAATGCACGTTTCGGGGATATGCACGCTGTTTTTAGAACCTATAAATGCCCGAGCGGTACGAACGCAGTTGCTCTTTGTCGTTTGCGCCAAGTATGGAGCTAGGGGATTTATCTCATTCGTCTTTTTCGCAACCCACACCTTTTGACACGGCCGGATCGGGTAGATCCGGCCATTGATTCGATGGGGTTTACTGAGCGCGTTTTCAGACCCCTTTTGTTACGTCCCTTTAGGAGTCGGTTCAGGCTGTTTTTTCGAAGATCTGAACCTCGACCTGAACGGGATGCTTTCGAAGCACCCGCTGGATCGTCGCGGTGGAGACGCTGTGTCCCCTGGCGATCTGGCGGATGCTCTGGCCCTGGCGGCGGTCTTGTTGGATTGCTACATCATCGAGTACCAGAGGGGCACGGCCGATACGCTGGCCTTCGAGACGTGCGCGCCGCATGCCGGCGCGCACCCTCTCAACGATCAAGCTTCTTTCGAGTTCAGCGATCGCGCCGATAATGACAACGATGGCCCGGCCCAGCGGGCCAGCATTGTCGATGTTCTCGCGGAACGAGACGTACTCGATGTTGATCCGGTTGAGCTCGTCAAGAACGTCGAGGAAGTGCTTCGTTGATCTGGCGATCCGATCCGAGGCCCAGACCAGGACGACGTCGAACCTGCCGCGGCGTCCGTCGGCCATCATGGCATCGAGGCCTGGCCGCTTTGCCTTGGCTCCGCTGATCCGCTCGGTGTACTCTTTGACGATCTCGAAGCCGCGCTGTGCGGCCATTTGTCGAAGATCGTGCAGTTGTGTTTCCGGATGCTGCTCGACGGTTGACACCCTCATGTAGAGCGCAGCGCGCTTCATGCGCGCCTGCTCTTCCTGGGTGCGACAGCTGCGTGCTTGGAGACGCACTTCTGTATAAAATCGAGCAGCACGACGGTCATTTCAAGGCCCTGAGCTGCGGCTGCGGCCTTAAAGCTATTGTGAAGATCTGTTGGGACATTGACGTTCATTCGTTTGACTCCCGATACTTCCATTTTCTTGATTTGACTCACCTCCTTGCCTAAGAGGTGAGTATATGAGGTTGCAAGTGTCTGCCGCCAGCGCCCCGGAAAAGCTCCGGGCGGGAGCAGAGCAGGTTTACTGTTTCCAGGCCCCCTGGCAGATAAACGCAAGCAAGGCGATCTTTTCGAAGCGCAGCCCAAGTGCATCGGACATCGGATGTAAAAGCGCCGCATCTGGAACCGAGCCGGCCTCGATGTCCAGCCATTCCGATGTCTCCATGCCAGCCAGGTGGGCGGCCTCTTCGACGGAACGGTCGCACGCTATTCGGGTCTTCTCGATGCAGCTGCCAAAAAGCCTTCCCCAGACCATGTGGCGGGCTGGGCAGAGGGTATCCTGATTGAAAGATGTCATACTCATATACTCCATACTCCTAATAGGCGTCCCGGTCAAGTTAAATCCGGGCTGCACAGATTTGATTACTTCTTGAGTATGTACTCAATCGCATCAGTACCAAAGATATGTCAGACAGATGGCTTCTCAAGATGCTATGCAGCACTTCATCCAGAACTGAAGGATGTATATCCAGAAGACTATCCAGACATACACAAGATGGCCATCCTGGCCGATGTGGCTCCCTACTCAAGGGAATACAACACCTACAGACAGCGTGTAGGCAAACAGGCACAGAACAATACCGAACTCGAAATCGAGTACGAGAAGATCCTCAACCGCGTCAAGCAAACACGAGAGTCAGTGATCCGCATGCAGGATCGGCACTTCACTGCCCCCGTAGATGAGATAGCCGGCACCATCGATGAGGTCTCCGCCGGTGGCGTTACCCTCAAGGAGTTTCCTGGCCGGCGCTTCCAGTTCTCTTCCGTGTCCACATCTGCCGCCGACATGTCGGCTCGAATACTGGGTGAACAGAACAATATGACCAGGTGTCTCCGTCCTGCCGGACACCAAACCCCTCGCGCGCGCTCCAGACCGAAGCCTAGTCCATGATCCGGTCCGCTCCCCATTCTGGCTCACTGATCGGATTCAGGAAGGTATGTCGTATTTTGTCTCCATCCTGCCGTACACAAAATACTTCAGGTGCGCGTGCCAGGCCGATGCCCAAGCCATGATCTGATCCGGTCCTGCTCTTGCTGGGCCTCTGAGTCTGAGGCAAGCTCAACGGCGTCCGGTCATGGGCACAAATACTTCACGCGTCGACGCCATGAAACCGGCAATTACCTATGTTCAGTTTGCTCATCAAATCGCACTAGGCGGTAGTCGGCATGCCGGGCCACCACAATAGGCGATAGTTAAATCAAGCCGGGTTGCAGCTGCTTTCTTGCCTCGCTGAGCACACGCTGTCTGATTGCCCGCCCAGGTCGACTGGATTGCAGTATTTTTATGTGTTCGCCGGCTGAATGTCCGCTGTAACCTGCCTGGACTTGCTTCACTTGTGATCGATGTATCTTCCTGTTGATATAGAGCTTATAGATCATATCCATGAATCTGGACGACTCATCTTCGCGCCGCGGACCTCTCGGCCGCAGCGCCGGTTCACACTGCCGGACACCCTGGGTTACCTGAGTGTAGTCAACACTGAAAATAGTCGAAAAGTGCCTTCCGTTTCCACGGTTGGAATTGACATGCACAAGCGGGGAAATAGCGTTTTCACTATGGAGCATTAGGACTTTTCGCTCCATATGTCAACGGCTGACGTTAAATTCCCCGCTCTAGTATGGAGCCGCCAGGTGAATGTTCAATAATCCGTAAACCGGCAATGACGGATAGGACGAATTTCATCCAGATCCGCCTGCTGAACTCACTAAACCATCCTTTTGGATCTGGACCAGGTCCTTTTCGCGCCGGATTTAGATGCTGGAGTTGCGCACTGCACCTCCGTGTTCTGCGCAACAGCTCTGTTCAGACCATCTTTGTTGCGCGCGACTCGGACTCCGCGTGCGCAACAGCAGGATTCAGCGAAGGACGATGCGCATTGTCTGCCTCTTTTCCTCAATCTCCATTTTTACGTGCGGACCTATACTAGACAGGGGGCAGAGAGATCCATCTCTCTCAAGAAAGAGTACCCCAATGACTAGCCCCTCCTTCGCAATTGCCGAATTACAAGCAGGTTGGCACACCCTTGTCGACCTTGACCGCGGCCGCGCTGTTTTCAATATTCACCGGAAAGGAACAAGTCTTCGCGAACTGGCGCGCAAGCTAAGTTGCAACGAGTCCCTCCTTCGTCGTTTGCTGAAAGCTATTCAGGCACCGGTTGAAGACCAACTCCTTGCACGCCAGGGAACGATCACAACCAATGAGCTAATCCGTCGTGCAAAGGCGGCGGGAAGCTACGCCAGCAGCAGTCGGCGCCACTGTTGGCTCAATTACGCGAACGGCTTCTCACCTGGAAGGAACAGTTGCTGCCTAAGCACCCCATGGCCGAGGCGGTGAACTACGCGCTGAGCCAGTGGGCGGAACTGAACGTGTTCTGCGCAGATGGCGCGGTCAGCATCGACAACAACGTCTCGGAGCGAGAGATGAAGCGCGTCGTTCTTAATCGCAAGAACAGTCTCTTCGTGGGCAATCCACGCGGCGGCAGAACGGCGGCGATCCTGGCCAGCCTCACCAGCACTTGCCGTCGGCACGACATCGACCCACAGCTCTATCTCACGCAGTTGCTGACAAATCTGTCGCAGGTGCGCAAAAGCGAACTTCCCCACTGGCTCCCCGACCAGTGGAAACGGCTTCAGGCGGCACGCAAGTCTTAAGGAACATGCACTTCACATAGCGCTCACGATCGATCGAGAAGTGTGGAGATGGTCCGTGCACATAGATGAATTCGATCCCGAGGTGGTTAGCGGCGTCCCCATGGGAAAACCCAAAACAACTTCGATTTATTCTCGACAAATCGGGAATCGATTTCTTCTGCTCTCGAATGATCTACAGGAAATGGAGATTGTGAGCGATAGGCTTGTTGCCAGTTCTCAAGGACGTCCAAGCCAAGATGAGATT
>Ga0302140_10003300_pt1 | contig 20698 bp, 16 predicted proteins | sample I_Bog_E1_1_FD_202095 | JGI IMG/M metagenome (GOLD analysis project Ga0302140, IMG submission 202095) | Peat permafrost microbial communities from Stordalen Mire near Abisko, Sweden - I_Bog_E1_1 | ecosystem: Environmental > Terrestrial > Soil > Wetlands > Peat | place: Sweden: Abisko, Stordalen... | reverse complement strand
AAAGGGGCATATTGTAACAAACATCGTTTTGATTTCAACGAAAGCCAGCATGTTTCAGGTCATAAAAACATAGTGTTTTAGCGGGAATTTAAAGAAAGAATCTTAAGCCTGAGAAGAAGCCTCGGAACCATAGACCAGCTTGCGCAAATCACCCACTAACAAGAAAAGATCACACGCCTGTTTAAGCAAAGCTAAACGATTGGCGCGAATTTTGGCGTTTTTGTCCATCACCATCACCTTTTCAAAGAAAGCATGTATCGGCTCAACCAGGGTTTCTAAATGGCCTATGACATCTTGATAGTAATCAGCGGTTCCGACTTCTTGGTCATCAATGAGTTTCTTGGCGAATTGAATCTTTTCGAAAAGTTCTTTTTCTTCAACCATTTTCAACAGTGATTTTGAAACCTTATCCGAAACTTTCTTTTCAGGCAAAATACGAAGCACACGACCAGCCGCCGTGACCAATTTTTGAAAATCTTGATTGGTCTTATTTTTCTGAACGGTTTCAGCTTTGGTTACCATTTCGACTAATGTCGCGGCGTCGGTGGCAACAGCCGCATTAATCACATCGTAAGATAAACCTCGAGCTTCCAAAACCGTCTGTAGGCGGCCTTTTAAAAACTCGACAATTTCTTTGCTTTCATTAGGTTTGGTTTTGCCTGCGTAAGCTTTTTGGGTTAATTGAACTAATTCTTCTAACGAGATGGCGTAACGATTTTCGAGAATGATTTGAAGAACACCCAAAGCTTGCCTTCTCAACGCGAAGGGATCTTGAGAGCCGGTCGGGATAATCCGCGCCTTAAAGCACCCAACAATGGTGTCCATCTTATCGGCCAAGCTCAAGATAGATGATTCTTTGGTGCCGGGTAGTTGGTCACCCGAAAAACGGGGATAGTAATGTCTGTGAATAGCTTCGCCCACAGCTTGTTTATCCTGCTTAATAGCATAAAAACCACCCATATAACCCTGTAGACTATTGAATTCTTTTTCACGAATGATGTTTGTTGCCAAATCTGCCTTGCATAAAAGAGCCGCCGTCTGAATTGTCTTAATTATTTCTTTAGAAACTTTAAAGTTTTCAGCTATTTTTCCAGCTAATTTGGACAAGCGTTCGGATTTATCAGCCATAGTGCCCATACCTTCGAGCCAAGTAATTCCTGAAAGTTTTTCAGCCCAGGCTTCTAAAGATAGTTTTAAATCTTCTTGAACAAAGAATTTGGCGTCTTCCAAACGAGCTTTTAATACCGCTTCGTTAGAACGAATAACCACTTGCTTGTCTTTGGGCGTTCCATTGATAACGCCGATAAAGTAAGGAAGAAGCGTGCCTTGTTGATCTCTCACCGCAAAATATTTTTGGTGTTCTCTCATGGCAGTCACAATCACTTGATCCGGCAATTCTAAATATTGAGGATCAAAAGAACCTATAATGACATCTGGCGATTCGACCAAATTATTCACGTCATCTAAAAGTTCCGGGTCTGCTGGTACTACTGCGCCTTTATCAGCTGCGGTTTGTTGAATCCTATTCCAAATAAGACTGCGGCGTTCCGCCGGGTCGGCTATAACACCGGCGTTTTTAAGAACTTCTATGTAATCTCCCGCTTCAACCACGTCTAAAGCGCCTTGTTTTAAAGAACGTAACCCATAGGTGTCACGGCTGCTATACAACCCCGCTATTTCAAAAGAAATGACCGAGCGGGAAAAAACTGAACAAACCCAGCGAATGGGCCTAGCAAACAGGAAATCGCCGTTACCCCACCGCTGAACTTTGGGAAAACGAATCTTCTTAATGACCTCTGGAAAAACTGTCGCCATAATCTCCGAGGTTAAACGTCCCCCGCCTTTTTTAATTGCGACCACGACCTCACCTTTTGGGGTTTGCATCCGACGAAGAGCCGCCGCTGAAACACCCTGGGCCTTGGCAAAACCCTCACCTGCGCGTGTAGGTAACCCATGTTCGTCAAAAGCGATCGAGACTAAAGGACCAGTCACTTCTTTAGAAGTGTCTTGCTGCATTTCAGGCAGGCCCTTAAAAAAGAGCGTCAAACGACGGGGGGTGTAATAGGTATAGAGCTTCTGGTAGTTGATTTTATGTTCTTTTAAAGAAACTTCAGCCGCCGCGATCATTTGGTCCATAGCGGGACGTATATAAGAAGCCGGCAATTCTTCACAACCAATTTCAAGAACCGCATCTTTTAAAGTGGTCAAGTTTTCCATGCTAAGACCTCTTCATTAAAGGGAATCCTAATTCTTCCCTTTCTTTCACGTAAGCCGTGGCAACACCGCGGGCCATTGCCCGAACCCGGGCGATGTAATTGGTTCGTTCCGCAACCGAAATGGCTCCCCGGGCATCCAATAAATTAAAAGTATGCGAGGCTTTCATCACATAATCGTAGGAGGGTGCCACCAAAACCAAACCCAAAAGTCGTTTGGCCTCACCTTCATATTCTTTAAAGTGTCTTAAAAGCATCTTGGTATTGGCTTGTTCAAAATTGAAGGCTGAAAACTGCTTTTCGCTTTGGAGAAATATATCCCGGTAAGTAATATTTTTACCGCCATAATGAAGATCCCAAACACTATCCACACCTTGAATGACCGTAGCTATCCGCTCAAGCCCGAAAGTGATTTCACCCGAGACCGGTTTTAATTCCAGTCCACCCGTCACTTGAAAAAAAGTGAACTGGGTAATTTCGATTCCATCCATCCAAACCTGCCAACCCAAACCAGAGGCTCCCAGAGTCGGTGATTCCCAGTCATCTTCCACAAAACGGATATCATGCTCATCCTGGCGAATGCCAATCTCTTCAAGACACCCTAGATAAAGCTCTATCATGTTTTCTGGAGAGGGTTTAAGAATAATTTGATACTGGTAATAATGCTGCATGCGGTTGGGGTTTTCGCCGTAACGGCCATCTTTGGGTCTGCGACAGGGATCAACGTAAGCCACGTGGTAAGGTTCCGGTCCCAAAACTCTAAAAAACGTGGCTGGATTAAATGTCCCAGCGCCCTTTTCCAAATCATAGGGCTGTTGAATGACACAACCCTGGCGGCTCCAGTATTGGTTGAGGGTCATAATGAGTTCTTGAAATGAAAGCGCCATGCGAAATCCCTCTTAACAATGTGGAGCGACGTAAAAAAGAGCTCTTTATCAAAAAATAGGGTATTTAGCATTAATTCGCAAGCTAAAAACTGAGTTTAGTACTTCAAAAATCGAAAGAAGAGTAGGAAAGTATGTGACCAAAAGGTAAACTTCATTCCCACAATCACTTAAAGGAATTCTTAGCTTGTTCAACGCCAAATCATTTTTTTTATTTCTTATTTTATTCACGTTTATCGGATGTCTTCAGTTATCAGCCCAATCTATTCAGAACGACAGCAGTACACCCATCGAAACTCAAGCCGACCTTGGCTTTTTAGACATTCTAGGAGGCGATATGCAATACCACCTGAATGGTCAAAAAATTGTTCACTACAAAGATTTTAAAAATTTGATCTATCCCTTACATGACCCCGAAACCTCCCAATTGATTCGAGACGCGGAATCGACCGACTTAGCTTCTTGGCTTATCCTTACCACAGGCGTCGCTTTATCCACGGACATTGCTCTTTTTTACAAACCCGCAGTGATTTTTAACTCAAACGTGCCCGACCGTATCATAACGGGGCTGGTGACAGTACAAATTGGTTTAGGGATTTATTTTATCGTCCACAACATCGCGGAAGGCCGTAAATACAACGCGGTTCAACATTACAACCATTTAATTCGGAAACAGCCCGAGGAAGGCTCGATAGAACTGAACCCCAAACTCTACGCCTGTTCCAATGGGTTAGTTTTGAGCGGGCAATTAAGCTTTTAATTGATTCAATGAATCGTCCAGGCCAACAGAAAAAACTCAAACATTACCAAACCAACCATTAAGAAAAAAACTGAAACAATCCAACCCATGCCTTGCATTGAGGTAGCGGCGATGAAAGGCCTTTTCTCCGGCCAAACCTTCACAAAGTTATCTACAGCGGGATCAACATGATTCGGCCAAGCGGGATAAAGGCAAAAAACATCCCTGTACTCAATACTATCTTCAATGACAGTTGCTTTGAATAAGCCGACTCTCTCATACCCGAACCGATGTTTTCCAACGAGTATATGGGGAAAGGTGGAAACATCGGCCACTTGAGCGTTCACACCCACTGTATTCGTAGTAATTTCAATGAACGCATAACCTAAAAAAAGAAAACTGATGACCAAAAAAAAGATGGACAGAACAACAACTAAAATTTTATTGAAAATGATTTCAGGAAGTGCTTTCCATGAGAAAGCTTGAAACTTGGCCACAAAATAAAATTTAGGCCGTGAAAAACGTGGAATCGATTTAAAGTTGATAGACATAGTAACCCCGAAAATAGTATGAAACCCTGAAGGAAACTCATTTTATCGGCAAAACCAAAACTTCCCAATCAAATACGCTCTAATTAATTCTCAAAATTGAAGAAAATACGAGCTGTTTAAATAAGAAACCAATTTCACTTTATATAAAAAAGCGCGACTCCTTTCGGAATCGCGCTTTTGCACTTCGTCGATAGACTTAGGTTCCCATTTCCCAAGACGACAGATAATGCTCCTGCTCTGCCGTTAAAGTATCAATCGGAATACCCAAAGCCTTTAGCTTCAGACGGGCAATCTCATTATCAATGTCGGTCGGAATAGAATAGACCTTATTTTGAAGGCTCTCGTGATTGTTGACCACATATTCCGCCCCCAACGCTTGATTAGCAAAGCTCATATCCATCACCGAAGCGGGATGACCTTCAGCCGCCGCCAGATTAATTAATCGACCTTCTCCCAAAATAAACACCTTACGGCCATTTTTCATCGTGTATTCTTGAACGAAATCTCGGATCAGCCGGACTTTTTTAGAGATTTTTTTCAATCCCACCAAATCCAATTCAACGTTGAAGTGTCCCGAATTAGCGACAATCGCGCCGTCTTTCATCTTGGCGAAATGCTCCTGGCGAATAACGTGAATATCGCCGGTTAAAGTGACAAAAATATCACCTAGCGGAGCTGCTTTCGCGATGGGCATCACATCGAACCCATCCATAACCGCTTCTAAAGCCTTCATAGGGTCAACTTCACACACAATCACCCGACCACCTAAACCCTTGGCTCTCATCGCCACACCGCGTCCGCACCAACCATAGCCGGAAACCACAACGACCGCACCCGCGATTAACACATTAGTCGCCCGGATAATACCGTCCATGGTGGATTGACCAGTACCGTAACGATTATCAAATAAATGCTTTGTCTTGGCGTCATTGACCGCTACTACTGGAAATTTTAATACTCCATCATTTTCCATCGCGCGTAAACGAATCACACCCGTGGTCGTTTCTTCAGTAGAGCCGATAATTTCAGAGGCTTGGGAAGCTCGCGCCGAATGAAGTTCGGAAACCAAATCCGCTCCATCATCCATCGTAATGTTCGGATGAGCGTCCAAAGCCGCATATAAATGTTTGTAATAAGTCTTGCGGTCTTCCCCTTTAATCGAAAAGGTCGGAATGCCATAAACTTTAACCAACGCGGCAGCCACATCATCCTGCGTAGACAAGGGATTGGAAGCACAGGCATAAACATCGGCGCCGCCCGCTTTTAAAGCGATCAACAAATTAGCAGTTTCAGTGGTAACATGCAGACAAGCCGCCATACGAATTCCTTTGAGCGGCTTCTCTTTCTGGAACCGTTGCTTGATCAAGCGCAAAACAGGCATGCTGCGTTCTGCCCATTCAATGCGGTCTTTCCCCTTCGGGGCTAACTTCAAATCTTTCACGTGATATTTCATCTAAAAAATCCTCCTAAAAAATAAAACCACCGAAGCCTCAGGCCCGATGGTTTTTAAAAATAAATTAACGAAGCTTGGCGGCTTTACGCAGCAAGACGGCTTTATCCGTATTTTCCCATGTAAAGTTTTTGTCGTGACGGCCAAAGTGGCCATAAGCGGCAGTTTTCTTGTAGATAGGACGACGGAGTTTCAACGAAGTAATAATTCCTTTAGGCGTCAGGTCAAAATACTTTCTTACCAATTGAGTAATCTGCTCTTCCGGCAAACGGCCCGTGCCGAAAGTATTTACCAAAACACTGGTTGGTTCTGCCACGCCAATCGCGTAAGAAATCTGAACTTCACATTGGTCCGCTAGTCCGGCCGCCACAATATTTTTAGCTACCCAACGAGCGGCATAAGCCGCTGAACGGTCAACCTTTGAAGGATCTTTACCCGAAAAGGCCCCACCACCATGACGCCCGTAGCCTCCATAGGTATCCACGATAATCTTACGACCGGTTAGTCCTGTGTCGCCCAAAGGTCCGCCAATTTCAAAACGACCGGTTGGATTCACAAAAATTTTGGTCTTGCTGTCGATCATATTCGCCGGAATAACCGGGCGGATTACGTGGCGAATAATATCCTGCTTTAATTTTTTTTGACTAATGGGAGCATGTTGAGTGGAAAGAACCACTGCGTCTACGCGAACCGGTTTTCCGCCGATATATTCAACTGAAACCTGGCTCTTACCATCAGGACGTAAGTAGCTTAATTTTCGAGACTTGCGAACTTGACTTAATTTTTCGACCAAACGGTGGGCCAACATAATGGGAAGCGGCATCAGTTCTGGGGTTTCACGATTAGCGAAGCCGAACATCATACCTTGGTCTCCGGCGCCACCCGTGTCCACACCCATGGCAATATCAGGGGATTGACGGTTGATAGCGACTGTAACGCCAGCAGTATCCGCGTCCAAACCAGCCTTAGCGTCGATATAACCAATTTTACGAATAGCTTCCCGAATAACTTCGGGCCAATTAACGTTGGCTTTGGTGGTGATTTCGCCAGCCACAACCACCCAGTTGCAGGTGAGTAGGGTTTCACAGGCCACGCGGCTCATGGGATCTTGTTCTAAACAAGCGTCCAAGATGCTGTCCGATACAAAGTCAGCAACTTTGTCCGGATGTCCTTCCGTCACAGATTCGGATGTGAAAAAAAACTTCTCTTTGCCCAGCGGGGAAAGTGAGATCGTCATTCCAATATCTCCTTTAAAAAATTAAGCCGCGAAGAATAAAACTCCGCGACTCTCTATCAATCTTTTGGAAAACAAAAAGGTAGGTGAAGAAAGGTATAAGAAACCAAAAACACAACTAAAAGTCAGCACATTTAAAACTCTGTAAAAACTGCCCGAAGGCAGGGGAATAAACTCAGCGCTCCTGCTTGAAGTCGAAGCATTTCAATTTTCAGAGAATTATTTCAAACCAGTTGTGGCAATACCTTGAATGAAATATCTTTGCCCGACTAAAAACATTAGTGCAATGGGTATAGTAATAATCAAAGAAGCCGCCATCAAGAGATGGTAATCTTGTCCATAAAGAGAAACGAAATTGGTCAAACCTAAAGCCAGCGTTTTCTTATTGTTTGAATCCAAATAAATAAGCGGATTTAAAAAATCATTCCAATTGTAAACAAAAGCAAAAACCGTCACGGTTGTCAAAGCCGGTTTACAAAGCGGCAACAAAATCCGCCAAAAAACCCCAAAGTTACTGCATCCATCAATTTTAGCCGCTTCATCCATTTCATAAGGAATGGTCATGAAAAATTGACGCATTAAAAATATGTTAAAAGCGCCGCCGCCCAACCACGCCGGGACAATCAAAGGCCAGAAAGTGTCATACCATCCCAAAGTCTTAAAAAATACAAATTGAGGAATCATAGTGACCTGAGCCGGCACCATCATTGTGGCTAAACAGATGTACCACAAAAATTCTCTACCCGGAAAACGAAGGCGAGCAAAAGCGAAAGCAACCAGTGCGGAAGAAAATGTCGCGCCAACACAGGCCAAAATTGAAATAAACAGAGTATTAACCAAATAAGTTGTGAAATTAACGCCTTGGATGGTGAATCCAAAAAAATTCCAACTGTCGTCCCCAAACATGACCCTTCCTGTTTGTGGATCTACAATATTCCAAGCGTTTGGATAATTTTCAAAATGAAGAGGATTGGGTATCCAAATTGGAGGAACAGCAAAAATATCATTTAAAGCTTTAAATGATGTCGAAAGCATCCAAATCATAGGCAACATCATAGAAACTCCACCCAATACCAACAACACGGTCACAACAATGTTGGTAATTCTTTCAGATCGTTTTTTACTTGCCCAAAAACCATTGGCGTTTTTTAAGGTTGTTTCATTCATGATTTATCATTTCCTTAATTCACCTTCATAATAAACCCATTTAGAGTATTTTTGTTGAAGCCATGTGACCGCCAAAATAATGACAAATAAGATCAAAGCCAGCGCCGAAGCATAACCCATTTGGTAATACTTAAACGCCTTTTGATAAATATAAATGACCATCATCAAAGTTGAATCTGCGGGTCCACCTAAGCCGTCCGTCATAATATAAATCTGATTAAATACCTGAAAAGAATTAACAATACTAATAATCAATTGAAAAAAGATTACCGGAGAAAGTCCTGGCATAGTTACTGTCCAAAACTGCTGCCAGCGATTAGCGCCATCGATTTCAGAGGCTTCATAAAGCGCCGTTGGTATCCCCTGTAATCCGGCGAGATATATGATCATTCCACCTCCCACGCCCCACAGACTGACAATGACAAGAGCGGGCTTACTCCAAACTTCACTAGCAAGCCATTTCGGACATTCAGAAATTGGAATTCCCGTCGTAAAGGAAATAAGGTAATTCATCAAGCCCGAATCAGAGTTAAAAATCCATTTCCATAAAACAGCCACCGCTACACTCGATCCGATAACCGAAGGAAGATAAAAAAGAGTCCGATAGATGGTTATACCCTTCACTTTTTGATTCATCAAAATTGCCACCGCAATAGAGAGCACCATTCCTATGGGGACAGAAAGAGCCGTATAGTAAGCCGTATTCCAAAGCGCATGCCAAAACCGCGGATCATCTAAAAATATTTTCTCATAGTTATCCAGACCCACAAATTGGGCCGGAGTGAAAATATCCCATTTACAGAAAGAAAGAACTAAAGCGGCGATAATTGGACCGCCCACAATGAAAATCATACTTAAAATAAAGGGAAGAATAAAAAGGTAAGCGCTGAAAGCCTCTTTGCGTTCACCAGAAGTCATACGACGCCACCCCTCAAATAAGAAATTGAATTAAACACAAGGCGTCTATTTTACACACTTCATACCGTCTCTCAATAGTTTCTTTAAGTTATATTGATTAAAACTTAAAATCACGTCTGAAAGAAAGAATATATTACTTTTTCTTTTTTGAAGTATGCCACGAGTTTAGCTTTATAAATCATTTTAAAAGATTGCTTACGGAATTTCACCAAAAACTGAATTAGGAATTACCTCAGTATAACCATCCGGTTTAACCCAAGAAAGTGTTAATGGAAGAAATTGCCTGTTAGTATTGACACAATAAACATCAATAGCATGAACTCCTGCTTTTAGATAACCATTTCCCTGCAACGACTTCCCTAGTTCAAACCAAGATCTCCCATCTATTTTTAGTCCCGCGATAGAGCCAGTTTGAATGAATATTTGATACTTACCTGTTTGATCAGTAAAAAATTTTCCATTCCAATGAATTGAATAAACAGGGGTAATGGGCATTTCTTTTCCATCGCCAAAATCAATTAATGGATCCCATTGAACCTCCGAAGGTTTTCCCTTATCCCATAACGAGTTACCATAATAGCTACCCTTCAAACCTCTGGGCGCAGGAAGGTTGTTGAAAGAACCGGCTTTTAAAACAATGGGCAAATAAGAATGTGTTTGTTCTTTGATAGTAAGAATTGGAATTTCACTAGTCTTGGCTGTTAATTGGATTTGGATAGGATGATAACCTTTATCTAAATGTTGATAAATCGCAGAGGAAGCAAGTCGGTGACCAATCCAAAGTTTAGGGAGATCCGTCCCGCCAAAACTCCATCGATAATCGTCCGTTTGATCCACAAAAAGATTACCGGTCAATGTAACTCGATAAGGTCCTTCTGGTAATCCATCTGGAAAATTGGTGATTTGCATTGTTTGAACGCCATTTACAGGTCGATCAAAAACAGCTTTTAATCCCAGAACTTTTTTAAGCTGATCCCGCGAAATTTCTAAAAAAAATAAAGCTTTATTCTCCTTAAGATCTAATAGCGGCTCATCAACGGCTTCAGGATATAAAGATTTCAATAATTCAACAATCTCAGGCCTATCTCCATCTACCGCAAAATAAGTGCCCCGCGAAGAATTAGAAGAATGAGAAATAAGAGCTTCAGGAAAAACCATGTTATGAATATGATTCAACTGGTTATAGCCTAAAAAACTAATTGTCTGCTCGCTCGTTAAATCGGGCGAAAGATAATATTCATAAGCATCTCCATATTGATTTATTCTTCTCCCAACATTGGTTTCCCGCGTATCGTACTCCCACCAACCAGAATTGCTATTTGCCTGTTTATTAAAATAAACATCAAAATTTTGAGAAGCCATTACCCATAAAAACGGAGTTAAAAAAAGGATAAAAATCCACTCGACTTTAGAACCCCAAAACCTCAATATCCAACCCCAAACTGCCACAATAGGCGTGGCGATTAAAAAAGCAAGAAAAGGCGTTAATGCTAATAAACGGTTTGCATGAGCTGGATCCGTGGTAAGGATACATAATAAACTTGTCACAAAAAAACCGATTACAGCATAAAAATATTTCCGACGTTTGATGCGAATAATTCCATAAGCAAGACCCAAAATAAATAACACGGCGGAAACATTATCAAGCATTTGATAGTCTTGAAGATTGTGTCGTGGCATTCGATCACCCCGGCGGTTAAACATCAGCGATGTTTTAAAGAGAACGTCCAAAAATGGTTTAATACTATGTTCTTCTTGGATTTTAGAAATGATAGAAAGTTGCGATTCCCTGTCTCCGAAACTTTTCATTGAAATCATGTCGCGCAAAACAGGAGATGTAATGAGAAAAGATAAAATTAAAAATCCAACGATATTTCGCCAATTTTTTTTAACTTTTTCCCAGTTTGTACAAGCTTCATAAATGGCATAAACCAGTAAAAGCAATGGAGCAATTTTAAAACCTTGATAGGTGTAAAACCCCAATGAAAAAAATAATCCAGCTGTAAAAAAAGCCCATTTTTTACTGCTATTGATTCCATAAATAAGAAATGCCAATGTTCCAAATAAATAAAGTGGCACTTGAATTGTCGGAAAAGCATTTCGACTAAAAATGATATGCCAGCGCATGATGGCTAAAATAAACAGGGTTAAAAGTGCCACACGTACACCCGCTAACTGCCGGAATGTCCAATAAATCAGCGGCAATCCCGCCATAGAAAGAAAAACATAGAAAATTTTTAAACTAGTCTCACTTTCGCCAAAAACTTTAAACCAGAAGGCCAATTGATAAATCGTAAAGCTATAAGCCATTAAATATATTTCAGGAATATAGAATGGTCGCCAACCCTCGTGAATAATTCTAAGAGCGGAATAACCCACAAACCCTTGATCTGTAAATAAACCTTGGGGCATCGATGTAATGTGATAAACTCGTAAAAATAGCCCTAAAATTAATATTGAACTGAAAATTATCATTTCTGTTTTAAAAGAAATAGGAACAGCTTTAAGCCTTTCTCTAAACCACGGCCACAAGCCCGCGACGAATAAAATGGACGCAATCAAAAAATACAAACAACCCGGAACTAATGTTGATCCCTCCCAGTCTTGACGCAATAAAGATTGCCCGATGCCCGCTAAAATGAACGACAAAATAATACAAATTACTGAAATTAAAAATACAGGTTTAAATACATCCGAGTTTGGGAAACCACCGAGAGCGATCAACTTATTCATCTTTTTATTTTTCAACAAATTTCTGTCGAGTTTCGGAGAAACGTGGCCAATAGTCAAATTGGTCAATGAAAAATTTCTGCCTTTAAAATAAATGACAATACTCAACACAGCCCCAATAACGGATAAAATAATTCCAGTAACAGATTTCAAATAAAAGAATATAACTTGACCCATTCCAAACAAAAGAATGGATAGAAAAAAGGAAAGGCTAAAAAAAATATTACTTTTAGTCGGTAAGGTGGCGGAGACAGGTTTTGTAGGCCGTTTCGGCTTAACCATAACACCTCTTTTCAACATCAATCAGTTATCAATTATTATCAAAATCATTTTTAATTTTCGTTAAACAAAACCTAAACAATCAATCCTACTAATGTAATTTTTAAAATTATCTAATGCGAGAAGGAATACCAATCTTGATTATAAAACTGTCTTGTCAAGACAAGTCAGTTTAGTTCAATTCGTTTTGTTTAAATTTTATTCTATTTTTTAGGACTGATAAAATATTCTTATTTCGGTTAAAGAATTCACACTTTTTAGGTTTGTTATAAATTAGCTTACAAATCAATTATCGAACTCAGTTTTTCGCTCATCTTTACATCATTTCTGACTAAAAGAGGGCAGTTGATATAAGCAGACTGAGTCATCATAGGTCATCAACAATAAGTCATCCGATGTAACGGTCATGAATTTAATATGTCGAAACGGGTCTCCCGATCCGGCCGTATCCACCAGCGTACCCAAAGCATTCCCATTGGAATTAAAAACCTCAACTTCACCTTTGTCTGAATCAGTGCCAACATAAATGTGACCTTCTTTATCCACAGCAACGGCGCTTACTATATCTTTTAGCTTTATATATTTAATATTTTTTAGATTCGAATCCAAAATTTGAACTCTGCTGTTATTCATATCAGCAACAAAGTAATTTCCCTTTTCATCACTGGTTACAGCAACAGGATTATTAAAGTGACCATCACCCGAACCTGCACTTCCCCAACTTTTCACAATTTCTCCTTTAGGGCTAACAAAAACGATTCGGTGACTTCCAGTATCAGCAATGATGAAATTATTTCCATCAAATCCAATCCCTCGGGGACCATACAAACCCAAACCAGTTAACCCGAAACGGGCAATTTCATTGCCATTTTCATCAAAACCTTCAATCGAACCATTCCAAGAGTCTATTACATATGCATTTCCGCGATCATCAGCGGTAATCCCAGAAGGTTCGTTGAATTTCGCAGTTTTATGTTTATCGATCATGAATGTTCCCCAGCTTTTAAGAAAATCGCCTTTTCGGTTAAACAAAAGCAACCTATTATTCTTGTTGTCTGCAACAATTATCTTATCCCGTCCGACTTCAGACGCCCCCCAAGCACCAAAAGGTCCCGCCCCTTTGGTGCTGGAATCAATTTTTAAAATCAAATTAGTTTTCAATTGCGGAACCGCTTGGTTCGCCATCATTTGAAAAACTTCCCAGACACAAGCAAAAACAACTACCGCAATCAAAATTCGCGCAATCAGTTTATTTGTATTACTTGTTTTCTTAGAGATAGCGCCTTCATGAGTCAAAACAATTTTTTCTGATTTATTTTTCTTGTTAATAGGAATTCTTTTTTTAGTTGCCATGCCATCCTCCGAAATAGACAATCAAAGTCTTAGATTAATTGTCGGCAATATTCAAAATAACGCAGTTTTAAAAAGCTAACTAAATTTCAATTTTCGCTTATTAGCCACAGCATACAGCAACAAACCATTTACTACAAAAATTTTATTCAAAAAAAATCCATTCTGTACCAAAGCTTTTTTTAAACGCTTTTTTGTAAAGTGGTGAATGTGCCCACAGCGGTACTTGTGATATACACTCCCTCTTATGTATCCCATATAAAGACAGTTAAGATTGAATAAAATAAAAAACGGGCCCAAAAAGTAATCATAAGGTACCGTAATCAAAAAAGTTCCGTCGTCCTTCAATATTCGGGAAACTTCGCGCAAAACCTCAGTCTGGTCAAAAACATGTTCTAAGACTTCAGACATCAATACCAAATCTAAACTTTTTGATTTAATCTCGGTTTTTGCCAAATCATCGCAAACTTTGTAATCTTTTAGAAGTTTGTGCTTTTTTGCCCATCGGAGCATTTTTTCATTAATGTCAACACCCAAAACCGGAAACTTTTGAATATTCCACAAACAATTTCCGCAACCCAAATCCGCTATTTTCATTCCGGCATTAAAATATTCGTTCACAAATTTTGTTAGTCGTTCATAACGGGAACGGTGGTACCAAGCCCGAAATTTACTTACTTTTTTTTCGTTAGTATGATCTTCGTAGTAGCTTTCATTCATATCTTTGTATTCAACTTCTGCAATTTTTGCCGAGCTAAAAGTTGAGATTCGGTTCAAAAGAGAATTAGACAAAGCTAAAATAATTATGCAGAATAAAAGACTGACGTGAAATGAAATGTTCTTCCACATAAAAAGCCACAACAAACCTGCACTTCCAACCGAAACCCAGAAACTCAAAAACAAATGAATTGAAAAAGAGGTTCGCAGTTGAACCTCCTTATTGACATAAACTACGTTGTAATAAACAAAATGAAATCCTTGATTTAAAAAAGTTCCCACAAAAAAGGCAAAGAACTGATTTACTAAAAATCCATCCGCAAGCAAAAGAGTTGTCCCGATATTTACAAATGCACCCAAAAATCCACCCAAAACAAATATGAGTAAAGCTGGGTGCCGCCATCTTTGAACAATTGCGTGTTCAGACATCAATCCCTCTAGGTCCTAATTTTGCGCGCGATAATAAAGTAACAAGCTCCAGGACTGCCATCTTCGTTCAAAGCTTTACGAAACCAATTAATAGCAAACCATTTAACAGGACCTCTAGGCCCAATCACCCAACGTCCAAAAAGAGCTTTAAAAATTTTCGAGGGAAAAGCCAAGATCATCCATCGTTCGTAAGTATGAAAAGTTTTTATTGGAATGATGTATTCGGCTTTTTCCATCTTCATTCCGGCTTTTTGAAGCCGTTTCTTCCAGGTTACGGCGCTATCAACATGAAAATGTTTAAAAACACGGTTCAAATTAGTGACATATCTCTCACCCAGCAATGAAAAACCGAATTTAGTTAACACACCTCGAAAATAAGAGTTGTCGCCATAACATTCACTGGGAACAGTGATCATTAAACGTCCATTTTTCTTTAAAACGCGCCGGATCTCACTTAATGCCTTATCAATATCAGGAATATGTTCTAAAACGCAATTACTGACAACCGTATTAAATGAATCATTTTTGAATGGGATTTTAAGAGCGCTGGCACAAATGGTTTTTTTATAACTTTTACTCAGAATCGCCCGTTGCACTTCCCCTTGATCCAAATCAATTCCGGCTTCCAGTTGTTGTTCAAAAGCGACACGGACTAAAAAGCCGTCTCCACAACCCACATCCAATACAGGATGATTAAGTTTTTCCAGAGAATATCGATAGCACTCCAGCGACCGCCATAAAGCCAAAGCGATAGGTGTTTTTTCCAAATAATGTTTAAAAAAATATTCCCTAGTTTTAGCATTACTTTTCTTCAACGACGTCTCCTTAGCAAAAATGAAACTCAAGGATTCACAATATAATTGATTTCATAAAAAACCATCTTTATATCATAGGTTGAAAATGCCTCCATCCAACGGCTTATCCTTTGAAAAAGGCGGAAGAAAAATCATTGCAAACTTTCTTTTTATTTAGCAGAAGCCAAAGGATCTGACCCCAAACGCAGCGCCAAGGCTCTGACCAGATATTTAACAAGCGTGGTTATTTGAAGTTTTGATTCACCCTCGGTTCGATCAATAAACACAATAGGAGTTTCCTTGATTTTCAATTTGGCACGGTAACAGCGATATAAAATTTCAGAAACTGTAAACGGATCTCTCGCGGCCAAAGTTTTGACTTTAATTTTCGCAAGTGCGTTTTTTGAATACGCCCTGAACCCCGATGTCGGATCCTGCGCTTTTAAACCCAAAACCACTTTTAAATAGTTCTTAGCAAAGTTACTTGTGATTTTGCGGTAAAAAGGCCTGTCAATGTCCTTACCTCCGGCCATGTAACGGCTGCCCAAAACAACATCCGCCTCGCCAGCCACTATGGGCTTAACAAGCGCCGGGATGAATTTGGGTTGGTGTGATAAATCAGCGTCCATTTCAACCACGACATCTGCCCCCATTTCCAATGCTTTCACAAATCCATCTCGTCCAGCCCATCCACGACCCTTGACGGAGCGGTCTCTTAATAACAAATTTAAATTTTTATCTCGCTTTTTTAATTCCAAAACCACTTCATATGTTTTATCCGGAGATGAATCATCCACTACCAAAATTTGTGCAGCAGGCACGTGTTTATGAATTAACTTTATTAACTGTTTGATATTCGCTTTTTCGTTATAAGTCGGAACTACAATTATGGTTTTCATTTTTAACTATCCTTATTTATTTTCGAGCCGCTACCAAATACTGAGCCCCTAAAGGGATCCCTTTTAACAAAGTATCCAAATATGAAAATAACCTCCCGCGAAAGGGTGTAAATAATATGTAGCTGCGATCCAAGATAGTTCCTTCCGAAGCAACCAATATGTCTTTTACTTTTTTTAAGTTCAACAAATGCGCATTTTCATCCAATTTACAGTGAGCCACAGCATGGCGCGTTAAAGGGTTAAATGGATTGTGTTCAAAAATAATCACCAAACCACCCTTTTTCGTAACCCTCATCATTTCTTTACAGAATTGATCCAATTCATCCGGGACAACATGATGCATCACACAAATAGCAAATGTAATATCCATTGAATCTTTAGGGTAGGGAAGTTTTTTTCCTGCATACGATTTATAAAATGCTTGGGGATTTAAGGTCTCGGCTTTTTTGACAGCCCCACGACTCACATCAATTCCATAAACCTTTTTGTATTTTGATGTTAAATAAAAATCAGTAATACCTATCCCACACCCAACATCTAGAATAGCAAGCTGATGAGGACTTCCTAAAAATTGATGTGTCAAAGATAAAAGCTTGGAAACTTTGGCCTCTGTGTAAAAATCTAAATCTTTGCCGGCAAAATTAATCGATTTCTGAATTTCCTGACGATATGTGTTTTTGTAATGTTCGAAAACGGCTCGAGATTTTTTGAAAAAACTTTTCTTATTCACAATATGATTTTTTCCAATTCGACTATTTAAATAGTAGCTCAAAACCTAGCGTGCTTTTAAAAAACTGCGAAATAGGCTTTTAGCTTAATTTCAGCTGTCGTTCTAGCGCCGCTAACATATCCTTGTTTTGTAAATTATCCATGCAAGACAGCTTCTGGGTACACTGGTTCTGGTAATAACACTGGCACGGACTAGAAGGAAGAACTTTTTCTCCACGGCCATAAAGATCAATTTCTGCATCTGATGTGGGGCCAAAATAGGCAACGAGTCTCTTTTTAAGCGCGATTCCAACATGAATAGCCAGCGTGTCCCCTGAAACCAAAACATCTACCAAATTAAGAAGAGAAACAAACTGTCTCATCGTATTTTCCGTACCAGTCGGAATACAAAGGTTTTTCAGTTTTTTAGCTAACTCAGGCATTAGCAGACGCTCTTCAGGACCCCCGTATAAAAGAACGGCGCTTTGGGGATGTCTTTTACGAACCTGGCGTGCCAGCCATAAAAAACCATCCAACCTCCAACGCTTCATCGGCCATCGACCTCCAGAACCAATATTAAATCCAATAATCTTTTTAAAACGACTGAGTTTATGTTTCTTCGCAAACTCTTGGGCCCATTGCTTTTCTTTATCCGTTAAAACCAGTTGAGGTTCCTCTCCTGAATATTTCATACCGCCTAATTGAAATAAATGATCCTGATAAGTGCGTTGGTTCGCTCTCTTAAAGGAATCCATAATTCCCATTTGAAACCATTCTTCATCTTTTGCCTCAAGCGGGACCACCACACCTTCTTTGGAAAGTCCAAAACCTCTTTTAACGGGAGAATTGGCCATATACAAAATAGCTGCCGCCTTACGGCTCATATCAAAGTTATAAGCTTCATCGAAGAAGGTAGCTCCTAAAAAGCCACTCAAAGCCGGGTCTGAACCCAACAAAACATCGATATATGGATTTTTCTCTAAAAGCGGTTTAGATCCGTTTTCAGTAACCCACCATATGGAAATTCCAGGATTATTTTTATGATAGGCAGGCAAAATGGCGGTGGACCTCAAAACATCTCCAGCCGCGTCAAGTTTAACAATGAGAATTCGCTTCTTTATCGGATCATATCGGGGGCAATCAAGACAAATCACTCCCTCGCTTTTATGCGGGGCACAGGGTTTCTCACCCGTAAAATGACGGCAATCTGGCCGGAAAAAAAGCATGACTTTCCTTTACACTGCAATTTAAAAAATAAAACGCGAGAACATGAAACTATTTGTTCAAAACTTCAAACCTCATGAATTATAAAGTTAATTGAATATTAGTGTACGAATTTCAGCGCTTCAATGGCCTGACATTACAAAGACCCTGTAAAAAAGCCTGAAACTTTTGAGTTTCAGGCTTTTTTACAGGGTCTTTATGTTTTTAGAAAATAAACTTTAATTGAGCGTAGTGGTTATAGGAAAAACTTAAATCATCCATGGCATAAGAATAATCTAGACCAAAAAAACCAAGCTGAACTCCTAAACCACCATCAAAATTGTTGTCTGAAAATCCACCGCGTAATTGCAAAATTCCAGCCAATGACAAAGCAGCGCCAAATTTAAAATGCGAAAAGAAATCTAGACCAGTGTAATAAGATGTTGTTGAAAACACGTCATCAATGTCGCTGTTTAAGCTAAGTTCGTGTACCGGATGCCAAGAAATACCCAGCTTCGTTACAGTAGGCGCAGGATCCGTTATGACTCCATATAAAATATCTCCCGCTACAGATGTGTTGGGAATGGTAGCCGAAGCCTTGATCAGATCTATAAAAGAAAGACCGAGATTAATATCTTGTTCTAGTGAGTAAAGCAATCCTAAATCGACACCCCAACGGGTTGTCGGCTGCTCTAAATCATTTTGCATATCCGTCAGCTGATTTGTGCTTGAAGTAGATACAGTAAGACTCGCCCACGAAAAATATCTTCTTACTACTTTTCCATTGATACCAATGGTTAGTGGAAAGTCTTCAAAAGGATTGAAGTTGATTGTCGCCATGGCCACCGTATCACTATAGGCCAAAGCATTTAGATAAGCTAAATCGTTTGAAAGACCATTAATAATTTGATTTTGCAGATTCTGCAATGAACTTGAATTCAGTGTAACACCTTGAGCAGCCAAATCATTGCCAACTTGAGTTGCAAAAGCACTCACGCTTTCGCCACCCTGCTTGAATTGATTAATATCATTCTTCACAGCGCCGTTCTGATTGGACGAAGGAATAATGGTATTAATCGCGGTTTGAATCGTATTTTGCAAGACAGTAACCGCGCCACTTAATTGTGAGGATCCGCCATAGGGATCAATATTAATGCCGGTTAATTGCTGAACTAAAGGACCCTGTCTAAGTTCGGCCAAAGCATGTGTGCTATCAAAAACCTCTATCCCAAAATTAGGAGTAACTTTAACGGCAAAATTATCACCGACTCCAACCTGAAGCGCTTTATTAGTCAAATTATTAACAACGCTATCAAACGAATTCAAGGATGTAGAAACTGCCGCATCATTTGCAGAAGAAGGACTGAAATAATCAAGAGCTAAATTTTGAAAGGTTCCGCCCGGATCAAAATTGATGCCATTTTGAATATAGTTATAAACTGAAAAGTCATCATTGGAAACATTAACTCTCAATTGTAAGAGCTCAAGCGTTCCAGGTGCCTGTCCCAACAAGGCAGGATTAAAAGCAGTGGCATTAAAAAGCGTACCATCGCCCACCACGGCATTTCCCATACTAATACCAATAACACTCATTTGTTCTGGAGAAATAATAGGAGGAGTCGTTGCGTTATAAACACCAGCAAAAGCTAAAGACGTGAAACTAAATACACCAGTAACTAATAAAGTACTTAAAAAACAAAAATTTAATATTTTCATTCGCAAAGTATAGCACTATCAAAATGATAGCCAAATAAAAAACGAATTAACCCTAGCGCTGTTCTCCTTTTAATGAAGCCAAAACTCTTTCACCTTCCACATCATCAATAATTCTAAAAATTCTTTCCTCTAGAGTGGCGTAATAAACATCCGTGTTTTGGATGTCAAACCAAAGGCCATGGAGCATTAATTGTCCTTTTTCAACACGATCCGCTACTCGTTCATAGCTTTTCAAATGTTCCATTTGCAGAAGAACGTTTTCTTTTGAAACAGCGTTAACTTCTGCCGGACCTTCCATCTTGGCCTTAGAACGAACTCGCTTTAAAGCTTCCTCGCCATGGCGAAGCCAAGAACGAAGATGGGGAAATTCAACATTTTCCCTTCCTTGGCATAACGCCTTGATAGCGCCGCAATCCGAATGTCCGCAAACAATAATGTGCGGAACCTTTAAATACTCCAAAGCAAATTCCAACGCGGCTACTTCCGATTCATCCTCCGGAACCACATCGGAAGAACTGAAAGGTGTCACAAAATTACCCGCATTCCGAATAACAAAAAGATCTCCCGGCTCAGTGGAAGCGAACACATTAACCGCCACCCTGCTGTCAGAACAGGCGATAAAAAAAACGTCCGGGCTTTGCCCTAATGCCAGTTGCGCAAAAGTGTCCTTGACCTGGTTTCGACGATTTTGATGGAAATCGATAATTCCCTTAATCA
>Ga0302140_10003299_pt1 | contig 20699 bp, 15 predicted proteins | sample I_Bog_E1_1_FD_202095 | JGI IMG/M metagenome (GOLD analysis project Ga0302140, IMG submission 202095) | Peat permafrost microbial communities from Stordalen Mire near Abisko, Sweden - I_Bog_E1_1 | ecosystem: Environmental > Terrestrial > Soil > Wetlands > Peat | place: Sweden: Abisko, Stordalen... | reverse complement strand
TTCCAGAAGGAAAATCAACAATAGAGCTTGGACAAAAATTGGGATTTCAAATAGATGAAAAAGAATATACTGAGGATGAATTTATAGAATTCACAGCTCAAACAAAAAGTAGTGGAGTAAATCTTAAAAATGGACAAAAGATTAGAAAAGGTGCTGGTTCATCAATTATCAATTTTGTCCAAAACAATGGAGGGAATATTCCTAACGATTTAAAAGAAAAAGTGGATGGAATAGCTAAATTAGGTGGAACTCCACTAGTTGTAGCTAAAGAAGATAAAATCTATGGAGTAATTTATTTAAAAGATACAGTAAAACCAGGACTTGTAGAAAGATTTGTAAAACTTAGAGAAATGGGAATAAAAACTATAATGTGCACAGGTGATAATCCATTAACAGCAGCTACAATTGCCAAAGAAGCTGGAGTAGATGAGTATATAGCTGAATGTACACCAGAAGATAAGATTGAAGCGATTAAGAAAGAACAAGAAATGGGTAAGATTGTTGCAATGACTGGCGATGGAACCAATGATGCTCCAGCACTTGCACAAGCAAATGTTGGAATTGCAATGAATTCAGGAACTATAGCAGCAAAGGAAGCAGCTAATATGGTTGATTTAGATTCTGATCCAACTAAGATATTAGATGTAGTTGGAATAGGTAAACAACTTTTAATAACTAGAGGTGCTCTTACAACTTTTTCAATTGCTAATGATGTAGCTAAATATTTTGCTATAATACCTGCTATGTTTATGATAGCAATTCCTCAAATGCAAATATTAAATGTTATGAGATTATCTAGCTCAAAATCAGCTATAATATCAGCATTAATATTTAATGCAATAATAATTCCACTTTTAATTCCAATAGCATTAAAAGGTGTTAAGTATGTCCCTATGAAACCAGAAAAAATATTAAAGAGGAATTTAAGCATATATGGTCTTGGAGGAGTGCTAGTACCTTTCATTGGAATTAAGATAATAGATATAATAATAACACCATTATTAGCCTTATTAGGTATGTAGGAGGAACGGATTATGAATGAATTAAAAAAAGCAATAAGATTAACTATAGTATTAATAGTAATTTGTGGTCTAGCTTATCCACTACTTATTACAGGAATTGGACAAGTGTTATTTCCAAATCAAGCAAATGGAAGTGTAATAACTCATAATGGAAAAGAAGTTGGTTCAAAACTTATTGGACAACAGTATAATGATGATGGTCATTTTATGGGCAGAATATCAGCTGTAAATTACAATACTTCAGCTGATGGAAAAGAAATTGATGCTACATCAGGTTCAGAAAATTTAGGACCAACAAGTGATGTTTTAAAAGAAAGAGTTGAAGGAGATATTAAATCATTTTTAGAGAAGAATCCAACTTTATCTAAAGAAGATATATCATCAGAACTTATATCTGAGTCAGGTTCAGGGCTTGATCCAGATATAACTCCTAATGGTGCTAAGATACAGGTTGATAGAATATCAAAGGCAACTGGAATTTCAAAAGATGATTTAAACAAGTTAATTGATGAAAATACAAAAGGAAAATGGCTAGGCTTGTTTGGAGCAGAACGTGTTAATGTATTAGAATTAAATATGTTAGTTGATGATGTAAAAAAATAAAATAATAAGATGATTTCTGCATTTGATGGAAATCATCTTATTTAATTTGTATAAGAATCAGTTGAGGTGAATATCACTTTGACTGATTTTTTTTGTTATAGTGAATTGATTATTTTTAGGATAATGCATGGTGAACCGTAGCATAAGTAAATGCGAACTTTACTAAAATTGTATAAGTAATTATTACGAATAACCTATTATATAAGAAATTATATGATAAGTTTTGTTTTATCTGTATATAATATAGGCATAATATAAAGCAACAGAATTATTGAAAGTGAAAACAGGTCGAGGACATTACTATGTGGCGATGTCCTCTTTTACACAGTTGGGAATCAATTTCAAAGCGTATGCTAAATTATTTAGAATAAAACATTAATGTAAAAGCTTTTACTACAGTATCAGTTTCATTACAATAGTAATGCGATTTATCAGCAATAAAATGTATTACTTCACCTTCATTAGCTGTAAACCTTTTGTCTTCTAAACATAAAACTAAACTTCCAGAAGTTATTAGAACATATTCTTCAACACCGTTATAGTGAGATGAAGCTTCGGTTTGAGACTTAGGCATATATTCATTAAAATATATTTCAAATTTTTTATCTTCATCAAAGTTCATTAATGGATGAAAAGAATAGCCATTACCCTTCTAATCAAATATTTCCGATTTTACCTAATAAGTTGATTCAAGAGCTTTAAAAAAAGTATTCCTTTTATATTTGGGAAAAAGTTGATGATAATAATTCTGCTATTCGCCTTGTAACTTCTTGGGCAACACAAGAAATTAAGGTTCGAGATTTTATTGATGATTTAAAAAATTAATTAAGAACAGATAAGGCTAATGAGTATGTATTGGGTAAACTATCGGAACTACTAAGTAATGATAAATTAGTAAAACAGATAATAAAAAACATGAATTCAACTCGAAAAGCTAAGGTAGACCCATCAAAAGATGAACTAGAAAAAATAGCAAAGGAACTTGATAAGATTGAAGTCAAGAAGAAAAAAGTCTTTGAAGCCTATGAAGAAGAAATCATAAACTGTTGCATATGCTACTCTCAAAAATCACTATAAATAAGGTAAGAGAGATTGAATCAATAAAACTTAATATCAATGACAACTTAATAATGTATCTAAATAAGGTCGGAGAACCAAGTCCAGATGGAGGAGGTTCTCCTTTTTCTGTTGTTTCAAAGAGAATGTTGAGGATAAATCCTGTGAATATAAAAATTTGTATATAATAAAGAAATTAAATAATTAAGAGATAAGGCACATGAAAATAAATAACAGGTCCAAAGTTGCCATGAATATTTTTCATCAGGCAAGGAGACAAATTGCCCTCATAGCGGGCCTATTAGGTCAATTTGCCGACGCAGCATGATGGAAAATAGGCTGGCAAATGGACTTGTTATTTATTTGATTGTGCCTAATATATAAAAATTTAATTTAAAAATTTTAGACAATATAAATCTATATTACTAAAAATGGAAGATTTTTAGTCAAGAAATCGTCTATTTTTTGTTATATAAACTAACTTAAAAACCTATACTAGATATAGATGTAAGAAAATATTCTTAATGATTAATTTGTAATATAGTAAAGAACAAAAAAGCAATAAAATTCATTAAAGAATAAGAGGTGTACAAAATGAAGAATAATCGTAGATATAACAAAAATAGAGTTAAAAATGTTAAAAGTGCTAGAACTATGATTTTATTTATTATTATTATTGCATTTGTAGTTGGATACAGTATCCTAATGGCTGTAAAGTTCTTAGAAAGTAAACAAGCAATTAGTAATTTATCTTCATTAGAAAATGATCCTGTAGCTGATGATATAGCATTTGTGGAAAAATATTTAAATCAACAAAGGAAAGGACAAATGCCCGATGGAGCAGATGGTAAAAAAGTTGTTTATTTAACTTTTGATGATGGACCGTCAGCAACTGTAACTCCACTAATATTAGATACTCTTAAGGCTGAAAATGTACATGCAACTTTTTTTGTTGTTGGAAAAGCAGTAGATGAAAGTAATACTACTAAAAATTTAATAAGAAGAGAAGTTGAAGAAGGAAATGCTATAGGAAATCATACTTATACACATAATTACAAGTATTTATATCCCAATAGGACTGTAAATGTGGATAACGTTATGGCTAGTATTAATAAAACTAATAAATCTTTAAAAAATATTTTAGGAGTTGATTTTTTAACAAGAGCTATTAGATTCCCTGGTGGACATATGTCATGGAAGGGAATGACGGCTATAGATGCTGTAATAAAAGAAAAAGATTATCATCAAGTTGATTGGAATGCATTAACTAAAGATGCAGAAGGAGCACCTAAGAATGCAGAACAATTAAAGCAGCAACTTATAAAAACTATACAAGGTAGACAAAAAGCAGTAGTATTAATGCATGACACTTATGGAAAGGAAGAAACAGCGAAAGCTTTACCTGAAATAATAAAGTATTTAAAAGAGCAAGGATATGAATTTAGAACTATGAAATAATTTAGATTATGCTAATTTGAAAAATTGCTATAAACAAGATGAGAGAGATTGAATCAATAGAAATTAATATAAATGATAACTTAATAATGTATTTAAGTAATGGAGGAGAACCAAATCCAGATGGAGGAGATTCTCCTTCTTCTTTTGTTTCAAGAAAAATGTTGATGATAAACCCTGTGAATATAAAAATTTGTATATAATAAAGAATTAATAGGCTTAGGATTAGGCGTTGCAAAAGGAGAATTAAAACAGGAAAATATATTAGAATGGATAAAAAATCATAAAAATCTTTGATAATAGAATCTTTATATATAACCGAGCCCCTATCCTAATATAATAGCATGTAAGGATGGGGGATTTTTTTATTAATCTTTTACAGAATATTTATCATATAAGAAAATCATAATAAGTCAATACTATAAAAGAACTAATACAAAGGAATAGTGGAGTGTGCTAAGTCTCCAATTGAATGTAAAGGCTGCAAAGACATAAAGTCATGTGAACCAACGGATACATATTATTACCATTATGAGGGGATAATAAAATGCTTTAAGAATAATGATAAGAAAAGGTGATAGTAAGTACATAATTATGATAGAATATAATTAACTAATGGGATAAAATGTAAAGCCGATTAAGAATTAAATTTACGCTCAAAGGAGTTGAATGATATGTTATATCTATATTCAATATCAATAGAATTAAGCTGCATGTCTTTGATATTATTTTTAATTAGAGTATTTTCAAATAAGAATAATATAAACTTTAAAAGTAATAAATATAATTGGAAGCTATTTATAAGTTTAATAATTATAATTAGTCTACCAATAATAAATATATTTCTTATGTTTTCAAGTGTGTATGCTTCAATATTGATGAAGAAAGAAAACTTTATAGAATTTATGAATGAATAGCTTTAGAAAAATCTAAGGCTATTTTTTATTATGTTTATATAGAATATGAGAAAGAGAAGGGCAATGTAAGGTGAGAATGTGGATATAAACAAAGTATAAAGATTTAATAATAAGCAAATAATAAACGCATGATAATTAGCTTTTATAATTATATTGAAAATCTTTATATAATGGTTATATAAGTGAAAATAATCTTAATTTAATCTTTATATTATAAATAGCATTATTAAAAGTATAAAAATAAGCAATGAAGGGAGAAAAAGGATGTTAGATATTGTTTTTATATTATCGCTCCTGTTTGGATTTACTTCTATTAAGTTATTTGCAAATTGGTGTGAAAGACAAGTTAACAAATAACAATAGTAAATGGAGGAATATATATGTGGATTCTGATTACAATTATAATTTTACTTTTCATATATTTAAGTTATGTATTGCTTAATCCGGAAAAATTTTAGTTTTGAGAGTAAAACAGGAGGAATAGTTTATGGAATGGTTACAAATAATAATAACTTTAATGTTATTTATGCTATGCGTGGTGCCTATGGGCAAATATTTATACTATGTAAGTACTGGCAATAAAATGCTTGGAGACAAGTTTTTCAATATAATTGATAATTTTATTTATAAAATATGTGGAATAAATAAAGATGAGGAAATGAATTGGAAAGAATATGTAATTTCTATTATTGCAGTAAATTCTATTATGGTATTTATAGGATATGTTTTACTTAGAGCACAAAATTTATTAATATTGAATCCTAACAAAATAGGAGGAATGGAACAAAGCTTGTCATTTAACACTATTATAAGTTTTATGACAAATACAGATCTACAGGATTATAGTGGAGAATCTGGACTTTCTCATTTTAGTCAGATGATTGTTATAATTTTTATGATGTTTACATCTGCGGCAACTGGTTTTGCAGCAGCTATTGCTTTTATGAGAGGCATTATAGGACATAAAAAAACTATGGGTAATTTTTTTGTGGATTTAATAAGAGTTATCACTAGAGTTTTATTACCACTTTCAATGATAGTAGGAATTCTTCTAGTAGCTCAAGGAGTACCACAAACTCTTTCAGGAACTCACACAGTAACTACAATAGAAGGTAAAATGCAGGATATAACACTCGGACCTGTAGCAGCTCTTGAATCTATAAAGCATGTAGGAACAAATGGTGGTGGTTTCTTTGGTGCAAATTCAGCACATCCTTTTGAAAATCCTACACCTATATCAAATTTAATAGAACTTATATCAATGATGATGTTACCTGGTGCATTGGTTTATACTTTTGGTTTAATGCTTAAAAATAAAAAACAAGGATGGGCAATATTTGCTGCTATGACATTATTATTCCTTATGGGATTACCAATATGTTATTTTGCGGAAAAGGCAGGCAACCCAGCCCTTGCACATATTGGATTAAATCAATTAATGGGTAATATGGAAGGTAAAGAAGTAAGGTTTGGCGTAGGTCAGTCTGCATTATTCACCACAGTAACTACAGCTTTTACTACTGGAACAGTTAATAATATGCATGATTCTTTGACTCCTTTAGGAGGGGCTATAGCACTTATTAATATGATGCTTAATGTAATATTTGGTGGAAAAGGCGTAGGCTTTATGAATATGATTATGTATGCCATAATTACGGTTTTTCTATGTGGACTTATGGTTGGAAGAACTCCAGAATTTTTGTCAAAGAAAATTGAAGGTAGGGAAATTAAACTTATAGCACTGTCTATAATCATTCATCCATTTTTAATACTAATGTTTTCAACACTAGCTTTAATAGTTCCTCAAGGATTAGCAGGTATATCAAACCCTGGATTCCATGGACTATCACAAATTGTATATCAGTTTACGTCTTCAGCAGCTAATAACGGTTCTGGATTTGCAGGAATGGCAGTCAATAGTTTATTTTGGAACACAGCTACAGGAGTCGTGATGTTTTATGGAAGATATTTATCAATTATAATTCTTCTTTCAGTAGCAGGATCTCTTGCTTCTAAAAGAGCTATACCAGCATCTGTGGGAACGTTTAGAACAGATAATGCAATGTTTACAATAACATTAGTAGTTATAGTTTTAATAATAGGAGCATTGACATTTTTACCTGCTTTAGCCCTTGGACCAATAGCTGAACATCTTACATTGTTGCATTGATAAAACCTTGATTATTATGAAATTAGAAGACGAGGAGAAAAAGTAATATGAGTGATAAAAAAAGAGACTCTAAATTTATTACAAAAGAAATATTAAATGAAGCTATTATAGAATCTTTTAAAAAGTTAAATCCAAAATATATGATAAAAAACCCAGTTATGTTTGTGGTTGAAGTAGGGTTTGTCATATCTTTATTGCTTACATTATTACCTGATTTATTTGGAGATCAAGGTAATAATTTAAGAATATATAATTTTATCATAGCAATAATATTGTTTGTAACAGTACTTTTTGCAAATTTTGCAGAAGCAGTAGCTGAAGGACGTGGAAAAGCACAAGCTGAAAATTTAAAAAAGACACGTAAAGATACTATAGCAAAACTTTTAGATTCTAGTGGCAATACTAAAATCATAAATGCAAATGAATTAAAAAAAGATGATGTGGTTTTAGTTGAAAATGGAGATATAATTCCTAATGATGGTGAGGTTATTGAAGGTATAGCGTCTGTAGATGAATCAGCTATAACTGGTGAATCAGCACCTGTCATGAAGGAAAGAGGTGGAGATTTTTCATCAGTTACAGGAGGAACAAAAGTTGTAAGTGATTGGTTAAAAATTAAAATAACTGCAACACCAGGTGAATCATTTTTAGATAAAATGATTGCACTTGTAGAAGGGGCATCAAGGCAAAAGACTCCAAATGAAATAGCACTTAGCACTTTACTTGTTAGTTTGACCCTCATATTTCTTATAGTAATAGTAGCACTTTATCCTATGTCTAACTATTCGGGAGTTAAAATTCAGATTTCTACACTAATTGCACTTCTTGTTTGTTTAATACCTACAACTATTGGAGGACTTTTATCAGCTATTGGTATTGCAGGTATGGATAGAGTTACAAAGTTCAATGTGATAGCAATGTCTGGAAAGGCCGTTGAAGCTTGTGGAGATGTGGATACTATGCTACTTGATAAAACTGGAACTATAACTTTTGGTAATAGACTTGCAGCAGAATTTATACCTGTTGGTAATGCAAAGATTTTGGACTTAATAAATTACTCTGTAATGTGTTCATTAAAAGATGATACTCCAGAAGGAAAGTCTATAGTTGAACTTGGTAATAAATTAGAAACAACAATTAATTCAAAGGAATATGAAAATGTTGATTTCATTGAGTTTACAGCTCAAACAAGAATGAGTGGAATAGATTTACATGATGGTTCTATGATTAGAAAAGGAGCTTCTGATGCTATAAAAAATAGAGTGAAAGAAATGGGGGGAAGTATTCCAGAGGATTTGGAAGAAGCAGTCAATGGAGTTTCAAAACTAGGAGGGACACCCCTTGTAGTTTGTGTTAATGACAAAATATATGGTGCTATATATCTTAAAGATACTGTTAAACCAGGTCTCGTTGAGAGATTCCAAAGACTTAGAGAAATTGGGATTAAAACAATAATGTGTACAGGAGATAATCCCTTAACAGCTGCAACTATTGCTAAAGAAGCAGGTGTAGATGAATTCTTAGCGGAATGTAAACCAGAAGATAAAATTGAAGCAATAAAAAAAGAACAAGAAGAAGGTAAACTTGTAGCAATGACTGGTGATGGAACTAATGATGCACCAGCACTAGCACAGGCAGATGTAGGACTTGCGATGAACAGCGGTACGATTGCGGCTAAAGAAGCTGCTAATATGGTGGATTTAGATTCAGATCCAACAAAAATTCTTGAAGTAGTTGAAATAGGAAAACAGTTACTTATAACTAGGGGAGCTTTAACTACTTTTAGTATAGCAAATGACGTAGCAAAATATTTTGCTATTATACCAGCTATTTTTACTGTAGCTATACCTGAAATGCAGGTTATGAATGTAATGGGACTTTCAACACCATATAGTGCTATACTTTCAGCATTAATATTCAATGCAATAATAATACCATTACTTATACCAATTGCAATGAAAGGTGTAAAATATAGACCTATGAAATCAGAAACAATGTTACTTAGAAACATGCTTCTTTTTGGAGGTGGTGGCATACTTGTTCCTTTTATAGGAATTAAAATTATTGATATGCTTATTACACCACTAGTTAGACTTCTTAACTTGGGATAAATTATAGTTATTTAAACAATTAAAGAGAGGAAGATTTTCTATGAAAATAATGAAAAAAGCTATTCTTGTAAGTATTGTTTTAATGATACTTTGCGGACTTATATATCCTCTTATTATGACAGGAATAAGTCAGTTAGTTTTAAATAAAAAAGCCAATGGAAATATGATTGTAGTTGATGGGAAAGAAGTTGGATCTGAACTTATAGGCCAAAATTTTACAGACCCTATGTTTTTTAGAGGAAGAGTTTCATCAGTAAATTATAATACTTATACAGAAGGGGATACAAGGCCTAATAAAGAGGGTAAAACAACATATAGTGGAGTGGGTTCGGGGTCACAAAATTTGGCACCTTCTAATAAAGAACTTCAAGAAAGAGTTGCAAAGGATATAGAAGATTTTTTGAAATCTAATCCTGGAGTTAAAAAAGAAGATATTCCAACAGATTTACTTACAAGTTCAGGCTCAGGACTTGATCCGGATATAAGTCCTGAAGCAGCAACGATTCAAATACCAGCAGTTTCAAAAGCATCTGGGATAAGTGAAACTGAACTTCAAAAAATAGTAGATAAATATACTGAAGGTAAAAGTTTGGGCATATTTGGAGAGCCAAGAGTAAATATATTAAAAGCTAACATTGAAATAGCTTCAATTTTAAAAATTAAATAGGTTGATATTTACTTTATATTTCATAGAACTATGGCAGTTTGTTTGTAAGAAATATACTTTTATATTAATATAACCCAATATGTAATTTTGTTAAATATAAAAGCATAATTAAGTGAGGGCAAGGGGGCGATTTAAATAAATATTGATGAAAGACCAAATCCAGATTATTTTTTGAATCAAATAAAAAAAGAAGAAAAGGAATCTAGAAGAGGAAAGTTAAAAATATTTTTTGGTTATGCAGCAGGAGTGGGTAAAAGCTATGAAATGCTTATGGAAGCCCATGACATGAAAAAATTAGATAAAGATATAGTAATTGGTTATATAGAACCACATGCAAGACCGGAAACTATGGCTTTGTTAGATGGAATCGAAAATATAGGACCTAAAATCATTGAGTATAAAGGAATAACTTTAATAGAATTTAACTTAGATAAGGCATTGCTTAGGAAACCTAAAATAATATTAGTGGATGAGCTTGCTCATACTAATGCTAGTACTCAAAGACATAAGAAAAGGTGGCAGGATATAGAGGAGCTTCTAGATAACGGAATAGATGTGTATACTACTTTAAATGTTCAACATATTGAAAGCCTAAATGATATAGTTGAAAGTATAACTCATATTTCTGTAAGAGAAACAATTCCAGATAAAATATTTAATGATGCAGATAAGGTGGAACTGATTGACATTGAGCCAGACGAACTTTTGAAGCGTTTTAGTGATGGTAAAATATATAGTGAAGAACAGACTAAAAAAGCTTGTAATAATTTTTTTACTAAAAATAATCTATTTGCTCTTAGAGAAATTGCCCTTAGAAGAACAGCTGATAGAGTAAATTATGAAGTTGAAAGTGTAAGACTATCAAAAGAGCAAATAACTGTTATTCCTACATCAGATGCAATATTAGCCTGTATTGGGTCTTCTCCTTCATCTTCAAGAATTATACGTACTGCTACAAGAATGGCAGAAGCACATCATTCTAAATGGATAGCATTATATGTTGAAACAACAAAATCACAAAAACTAGATAAGGAGGACAAAGAAAGATTAAATGCAAATTTTAATTTGGCAGAGCAATTAGGTGGAGAAATAGTTACTTTATATGGCGACAATATAGTTGAACAAATAATTAAATATGCAAAATTTAGAAATGTCACTAAAATAATAATAGGCAAAAACCATAAAAAATCTAATAATTTATTTCATTTTTATGCAAAAGACATAGTTGAGAAGCTTATGGATTCTAATTCTTATATAGATGTTTATGTTATACCTAAGTCAACAGTTAATAAAAAAAATAGTATTCGTATACAAAAGAACAATACAATTTTTGAAGTATCATTTAAGGAAGTTTTAATATCAAGTTTAATAATGTTCCTTACCACAATAATTTCATTAATTATTGACTATCTAGGTTTTAATGAAGCAGATGTTATCATGATTTTTATTTTAGGTGTTATAATTGTAAATATTAAAACAACAGGTTATATTTTTGGTTTTGTATGTTCAATAATTAGTGTACTGCTATTTAATTATTTTTTTATAGATCCAAGGTACTCTCTACAAGTCTATGATAAAAGTTATTTAGCAACGTTTCCCATAATGTTAGCAGTGACTTTTATAATTGGAACACTTACGAATAAAATTCAAAGAGAAGCACGTAATTCTTTAGCAAGGGAAAATAGAACGCAAATTTTATATAGAATAAGTAGAAAATTATTAAGTGCAACAGGTACAAAAGATGTTGTAGCTATAGGAATAAAGTATATTTCTAGACTTTTAGAAAGGCCGGTGATTTGTTATTTATCACACGAAAATAAACTATTAACTCCATTTATTTATAATTCTGATAAAGATGAAAAAAACAATGTTCTTTTAAATAAAGATGAAGGAGCAGCAGCCTGTTGGACTTTCTTTAATGATAAAGAATCAGGGACAGGTACAAATACATTTTACGGAGCAAAGGGGTATTATATGCCTTTAAAAGGTCCAGGAAAAATATTGGGGGTTCTAGGAATTTCATGCATTGATGGAATTCTTAAACCTGAACAAAAATTTATTTTTGAGACAGTTGCAAGTCAAATTTACATTGCGTTAGATAGAGAAATTCTTGCTGAAACGTTTTTACAATGGGAAATAAAAGACAAAAGGTAGAAGCATTGGATAAGGGAACAGACGATTATTTAATCTTTGTAAGGCATATTCAAGAAAATTAGGTATACTTTCATCAATAGCTGCTTGATTAATTTCAAGTGGCTTTTATTTAGGCACAATCAAATAAATAACAAGTCCATTTGCCAGCCTATTTTCCATCATGCTGCGTCGGCAAATTGACCTAATAGGCCCGCTATGAGGGCAATTCGTCTCCTTGCCTAATGAAAAATATTCATGGCAACTTTGGACCTGTTATTTATTTTCATGTGCCTTATCATTATATTGAAAATCTTTATACAATCTTTATACAAATGAAAATAGTCTTAATCCAATCTTTATACTATAAATAGTATTATTCAAATATAGAAAATAAGTAATGAAAGGAGAAATAGGAATGTTGGATATTATTTTCGTATCATCATTAATTTTGGGATTTTTTTCTATTACGTTATTTACAAATTGGTGTGAAAAACAAGTTAAGAAATAATGACATTAAATGGAGGAATAAATATGTGGATTTTAATTACAATTATAATTTTACTTTTCGGATATTTGAGTTATGTATTGATTAATCCAGAAAAATTTTAGTTTTAAGAGTAAAACAGGAGGAATAATTTATGGAATGGTTACAGATTATTATAAGTTTAGTGCTTTTTATGTTATTGGTAGTACCGATTGGGAAATATTTATATTATGTAAGTACTGGTGATAAAGCATTTGGGGACAAGTTCTTCAATAAAATTGATAATTTTATTTATAAGATATGTGGGATAAATAAAGATGAAGAAATGAATTGGAAAGAGTATGTATTTTCTATTATTGCAATAAATGCTGTTATGGTATTTATAGGATACCTAATCCTTAGAACTCAAAGTCTTCATATTTTAAATCCTAATAAAATAGGAGGAATGGAAGAGGATTTATCATTTAATACAATTATAAGTTTTATGACAAATACAAATCTTCAGGATTACAGTGGAGAATCAGGACTTTCTAACTTTAGTCAAATGATTGTCATTATATTTATGATGTTTACATCGGCAGCAACTGGTTTTGCAGCAGCTCTTGCTTTTATGAGGGGAATCATTGGCAATAAAAAAACTATGGGCAATTTTTTTGTAGATGTAATAAGAATTATTACAAGAGTTTTATTGCCACTTTCAATTGTTGTAGGAATTTTTTTAGTATCTCAAGGAGTACCACAAACTCTTTCAGGAACTCAAACAGTAACTACAATAGAAGGTAAAATGCAAGATATAACACTCGGACCTGTGGCAGCTCTTGAATCTATAAAGCATATAGGAACAAATGGTGGTGGTTTCTTTGGAGCAAACTCAGCACATCCATTTGAAAATCCTACACCTATATCAAATTTAATTGAACTTCTGTCTATGATGATACTTCCAGGAGCTTTGGTTTATACTTTTGGTTTAATGTTAAAAAATAAAAAACAAGGGTGGGCAATATTTGCTGCCATGGCAGGAATATTTATTATAGCATTACCAATATGTTATTTTGCAGAAAAAGCAGGTAATCCAGCTTTATCGCACATTGGACTAAACCAACTTATGGGTAATATGGAAGGGAAAGAGGTAAGATTTGGAATAGGTCAATCTGCATTATTCACCACAGTAACTACAGCTTTTACTACGGGAACAGTTAATAGTATGCACGATTCCTTAACTCCTATAGGAGGGGCTATAGCACTTATCAATATGATGCTCAATGTAGTTTTTGGAGGAAAAGGCGTAGGGTTTATGAATATGATGATGTATGCAATACTTACGGTTTTTCTATGCGGACTTATGGTTGGGCGAACACCTGAATTCTTGTCAAAGAAAATTGAAGGTAAGGAAATTAAACTTATAGCACTGGCTATAATCATTCATCCGTTTTTAATACTAATGTTTTCAGCACTGGCTTTAGTAGTGCCTCAAGGGTTAGCAGGTATATCAAACCCAGGATTCCATGGACTATCACAAATTGTATATCAATTTACATCTTCAGCTGCCAATAATGGTTCTGGATTTGCAGGAATGGCAGTTAATAGTTTATTCTGGAACACAACTACAGGAGTTGTGATGTTTTATGGAAGATATTTATCAATTATAATTCTTCTTTCAGTAGCAGGTTCACTTGCATCTAAAAGATCTATAGCAGCTTCTGCAGGGACCTTTAGAACAGATAATGTTATGTTTACAATAACACTTATAGTTATAGTTTTAATAATAGGAGCATTGACATTTTTACCTGCGTTGGCTCTTGGACCAATAGCTGAACATCTCACATTGTGGCATTGATAAAACCTTGATTATTATGAAATTAGAAGACGAGGAGAAAAAATAATATGAGTGATAAAAAAAGAGAATCTAAATTTATTACAAAAGAAATATTAAATGAAGCTATTATAGAATCTTTTAAAAAGCTAAACCCCAAATATATGATAAAAAATCCGGTTATGTTTGTGGTTGAAGTAGGGTTTGTTATATCTTTATTGCTTACATTTTTACCCAATTTATTTGGAGATGAAGGTAATAATCTAAGAATATATAATTTTATTGTAGCAATAATATTGTTTGTAACAGTGCTTTTTGCAAATTTTGCAGAAGCAGTAGCTGAAGGTAGAGGAAAAGCTCAAGCTGAAAACTTGAAGAAAACCCGTAAAGATACCATAGCAAAACTTTTAAATTCCGACGGAAGCACTAAGATTATAAATGCAAATGAATTAAAAAAAGACGACATAGTATTAGTTGAAAATGGAGATGTAATTCCAAATGATGGTGAGGTTATTGATGGCATAGCATCTGTAGATGAATCAGCTATAACTGGTGAATCAGCACCTGTCATGAAGGAGCGTGGAGGAGATTTTTCATCAGTTACAGGAGGAACAAAAGTTGTAAGTGATTGGCTAAAAATTAAAATAACTGCAACACCAGGTGAATCATTTTTAGATAAAATGATTGCTCTTGTAGAAGGAGCATCAAGACAAAAAACTCCAAATGAAATTGCACTTAATACCGTACTTGTTAGTTTAACAATTATATTTCTTATAGTAATAGTAGCACTTTATCCTATGTCTAGATATTCGGGAGTTGAAATTCAGACTTCTACACTAATAGCACTTCTTGTTTGTTTAATACCTACAACTATTGGAGGACTTTTATCAGCTATTGGTATTGCAGGTATGGATAGAGTTACAAAATTCAATGTGATAGCAATGTCTGGAAAGGCCGTTGAAGCTTGTGGAGATGTGGATACTATGCTACTTGATAAAACTGGAACTATAACTTTTGGTAATAGACTTGCAGCAGAATTTACACCTGTTGGTAATGAAAAGAGTTTGGACTTAATAAATTATGCTGTAATGTGTTCATTAAAAGATGATACCCCAGAAGGGAAGTCTATAGTTGAACTTGGCAATAGATTAGAAACAACAATTAATCCAAAGGAATATGAAAGTCTTGATTTCATTGAATTTACAGCACAAACAAGAATGAGTGGAATAGACTTAAAAGATGGAACAATGGTAAGAAAAGGAGCTTATGATGCTATAAAAAACAGAGTAAAAGAAATGGGTGGAAAAATTCCCGCGGATTTAGAAATTATAGTTAATGGAGTTTCCAAACTAGGTGGAACACCTCTTGTAGTTTGTGTTGATAACAAAATATATGGCGTTATATATCTTAAAGATACTGTTAAACCAGGTCTTGTTGAGAGGTTTCAAAGACTTAGAGAAATTGGTATTAAAACAATAATGTGTACAGGAGATAATCCCTTAACTGCTGCAACTATTGCTAAAGAAGCAGGTGTAGATGAATTCTTAGCGGAATGTAAACCAGAAGATAAAATTGAAGCAATTAAAAGAGAACAAGAACAAGGTAAACTTGTAGCAATGACTGGAGATGGAACTAATGATGCACCAGCACTTGCACAAGCAGATGTTGGACTTGCAATGAACAGTGGAACTACTGCTGCTAAAGAAGCCGCTAATATGGTGGATTTGGATTCAGATCCAACAAAGATTCTTGAAGTAGTTGAAATAGGAAAACAGTTACTTATAACTAGGGGAGCTTTAACTACTTTTAGTATAGCAAACGACGTAGCGAAATATTTTGCTATTATACCAGCCATTTTTACTGTAGCTATACCTGAAATGCAGGTTATGAATGTAATGGGACTTTCAACACCATATAGTGCGATACTTTCAGCATTAATATTCAATGCAATAATAATACCACTACTTATACCAATTGCAATGAAAGGTGTAAAATATAAGCCTATGAAATCAGAGACAATGTTACTTAGAAACATGCTTGTTTTTGGAGTTGGTGGTATAATTGTTCCTTTTATAGGAATTAAAATTATTGATATGATTATCACTCCATTAGTTAGAATTCTTAATTTAGGTTGATTTTAGATACATATAACAAAATAGCACACCAGTATGATTGTCTATTTTGTTTCATATGTCCTAAAAATTTTAAACAATTAAAAAAGGAGATTTTGATATGAAAATAATAAAAAAATCTATTCGCGTAAGTATTGCTTTAATGATACTTTGCGGACTTATATATCCTCTTGGTATGACAGGAATAAGTCAGTTGATTTTAAATAAACAAGCTAATGGAAGTATGATAGTTGTTGATGGAAAAGAAGTTGGCTCTGAACTTCTAGGACAGAACTTCACAGACCCTAAATTTTTTAGAGGAAGAATTTCATCTGTAAATTACAACACCTATACAGAAGATGATATGAAGCCTGATGAAAATGGTAACGTAGCATATAGTGGAGTGGGTTCAGGATCACAAAACTTGGCACCTTCAAATAATGTTCTTAAGGAAAGAGTAGAAAAAGATATGGAAGATTTTTTAGAATCTCATCCTGGAGTTAAAAAAGAAGATATTCCAACAGATTTACTTACAAGTTCAGGTTCAGGACTTGATCCTAATATAAGCCCAGAATCTGCAAAAATTCAAATACCAGCAGTTTCAAAGGCATCTGGGATAAGTGAAACTGACCTTCAAAAATTAGTAAATAAATATACAGAAGGTAAAAGCTTAGGCATATTTGGAGAGCCAAGAGTAAATATATTAAAAGTTAATATTGAAATAGCTATAATTTCAAAAAGCTAATTAGTTTGATATCTATTCAACACTTAATAGAATATTAAGGAGATCTATTATGAAAAGGGTAATGTTTATATTTTTAATTTTGATAATGAGTAGTATTTGCTTGACAGCATGTAGTGAAAATCCTTATACAGGCAAGTATGAATCTCAAAATAATACTATTTTAGAACTTAGCTCAAATAATAATTGCACAATTATAAATAATGTATATAAAGAAGCATTTTATACTAATGGAAAATATGTCATAAAAGATAATAAGATAAACATAACCTTTGAAAATAATGAACTAAATTATTATGGAGTTTCAAGTTTAAACGGAGAGTTTGAAGGGAGTGAAATTAAAATTTCTAATTCTTTAGATAATAAAGAGTACATTTATTCAAAAAAATAATAGATTACAAATTGAGTAGGACTGGACTTCTATGTTAATATAAGGCATATGAAAGAAAATAATGTATTAAAGATGTGGTGTCAATTTTGTGACAAACAAGATTGACTAACATACGGAGTAGTTATTTTTTTGAATATGCCTAAACTGCTATATAATTTTATTTAATATAAAAGAATAAGTAAATGAGAGTAAGGAGTGATTTAAATAGATATTTATGAAAGACCAAACCCAGACTATCTTTTAAATCAAATAAAAAAAGAAGAAAATGAATCTATAAGAGGAAGTCTAAAAATATTTTTTGGTTATGCAGCAGGCGTGGGTAAAAGTTATGCAATGCTTATGGAAGCTCATGACATGAAAAAATTAGGTAAAGATATAGTAATTGGTTATATCGAACCACATGCAAGAACTGAAACTATGGCGTTATTAGATGGAATCGAAAATATAGGACCTAAAAGCATTGAATATAAAGGAATAACCTTAATAGAATTTGACCTAGACAAGGCATTGCTTAGGAAACCTAAAATAATATTAGTTGATGAGCTTGCACATACGAATGTGAGTAGTCAAAGACATCGGAAAAGATGGCAAGATATAGAGGAACTACTTGAGGAAGGAATAGATGTGTACACCACTTTAAATGTTCAACATATTGAGAGCTTAAACGATATAGTTGAAAGTATAACTCATATTTGTGTAAGAGAAACTATTCCAGATAAAGTATTTAACGAAGCAGGCAATGTAGAACTAATTGACATTGAACCAGAGGAGCTTCTTAAGCGTTTCAGCGATGGCAAGATATACAGCAAAGAGCAGACTAAAAAAGCTTTTAACAATTTTTTCACTAAGGAAAATTTATTTGCACTTAGAGAAATTGCCCTTAGAAGAACGGCTGATAGAGTAAAGTATGAAGTTGAAAGTGTAAGACTATCAAAAGGACCAATAACTGTAATGCCTACATCAGATGCAATATTAGCCTGTATTTCGCCTTCTCCTTCATCTTCAAGAGTTATCCGTACTGCTACAAGAATGGCAGAAGCACATCATTCTAAATGGATAGCTTTATATGTTGAAACAACAAAATCACAAAAACTAAATAAGGAGGACAAAGAAAGGTTAAATGCAAATTTCAATTTGGTAGAGCAATTAGGCGGAGAAGTTGTTAATGTATATGGTGACAATGTTGTTGAACAAATAATTCAATATGCAAAATTTAGAAATATCACAAAAATAATAATAGGCAAAAACCATAAAAAGCCTAATCATTTGTTTCGTTTTTATGCAAAAGATATAGTTGATAAGCTTATGGATTCTAATTCTTATATAGATGTTTATGTTATACCTAATTCAACATTTTATAAAAAAAATAGTAGTCTTATACAAAAGAACAATAGAACTTTTAATGTATCATCTAAAGAAGTTTTAATATCAAGTTTAATACTGTTTATTGCCACAATAATTTCATTAATTTTTGATTATCTAGGCTTTAGTGAAGCAAATGTTATTATGATTTATATTTTAGGTGTTATAATTATTAATATTAAAACAAAGGGTTATTTGTTAGGATTCATATGTTCAATAATTAGTGTACTTTTATTTAACTTTTTCTTTACAGCGCCAAGGCTCTCTCTACAATTTTATGATAAAAGTTATTTAGCAACATTCCCTATAATGCTTGCAGTAACATTTATAATTGGAACACTCACAAACAAAATTCAAAGGGAAGCACATAATTCTTCCATAAGAGAAAGACGAACACAAGTTTTATACAGAGTAAGTAGAAAATTGTTAAGTGCAACAGGTACAACAGATGTAGTATCTATAGGAATAAAATATATTTCGAGACTTTTAGAAAGGACAGTTGTCTGTTATTTGGCAAATGACGATAAACTTTCTACTCCATTTGTTTACAAATTAGAAAAAGAAGAAAAAGAAAATGTTATTATAAATAAGGATGAGGAAGCTGTTGCCTATTGGACATTTTTTAATGATAAAGAATCAGGAACAGGCACAAATACATTTTATGGGGCAAAAGGGTATTACATACCTTTAAAAAGTCATGGAAAAATATTGGGAGTTTTGGGCATTTCATGTATTGATGGAATTCTTAAACCTGAACAAAAATTTATTTTTGAAACAGTTGCAAGCCAAATTTACATTGCTTTAGATAGAGAAATTCTTGCTGAAACGCAAAAAAAATCTAAATTAGAAATAGAAAGTGAGAGATTAAGAAGTAATCTCTTAAGATCAATTTCCCACGATTTAAGAAGTCCACTTGCGGGTATTAAAGGATCTGTAAGTACTATTATTGAAAATGGTAAGCTTATTTCTGACGAAACAAAAGAAGAACTCCTTCAAGGTATTTACGAGGATACTGAATGGCTTATAAGATTAGTAGAAAATTTACTTAGTATGACAAAATTTGATGAAGGAAAGATAAAAATAAAGAAAAATATGGAACTTGTAGAAGAAGTAGTATATGAAGCAGTTCAAAGGACTTCAAAACGTTTTAAAGACCATAAAATAAAAGTAACAGTTCCAGAGGAGGTCATAATAGCTCCAATGGATGGAAATCTAATTGAACAGGTACTTATTAATTTATTTGATAACGCGTTGAAATTTACACCTAAAGGCTCTTTAATTGAAGTAAAAGCTTATGAAAAAGGAGAAAAAATTTTTTTCGAGGTAATTGATAATGGTATGGGAGTATCAGAGGAAATATTGCCACATATATTTAATAGATTTTTTACAAATGGAAGTGAAATATCTGATTCCAGACGAGGAGTAGGATTAGGACTTGCAATTTGTAAATCTATAGTTGAAGCACATGGTGGAATAATTGATGCTTATAACAAAAAAGATGGAGGTGCTATTTTTACATTTAATATTCCGAAGGAGGCTAACAACAGTTAAATAATATCTATAAAAATATATTTAATAATACTAAATTATTTGTTATGCTTATATTGAGGTGATTATTAATGAAGTATTATTCAATAGGTGAATTTTCAACTTTAATAGGTA